>Ga0073934_10003496_pt1 | contig 28760 bp, 29 predicted proteins | sample LarsenN4metaG_FD_76834 | JGI IMG/M metagenome (GOLD analysis project Ga0073934, IMG submission 76834) | Hot spring sediment bacterial and archeal communities from British Columbia, Canada, to study Microbial Dark Matter (Phase II) - Larsen... ... | reverse complement strand
TGGAGCGCCACGAGGCCGCTGTAGTCGTCCTCGAAGGGGTAGAGGCGCGTGCCCGCGTAAGCCATTTCATGCACGCGCCATCGACGGCCGTCCCAGCGGCCGTGGTACTGAGGATAGCGTATTGGCGTGATAATCGTGCTTGCAGCCCGCTTCCTCTGATGCCCTCAGCCGGCCCGCTGGGCCATCCTCTCCTGGCGGGAGAGGCGCCGGGAGTGGGCGGCTAAGGGCCCCCCCCAAATCATGCAGGTCTCAACAGTAGGGTTGAGGACTCCAGACGTCAGAGTTCAGCCTTCTGACTTCTTACCTGTCACTGCTGACTCCCGGCATATCGGCAAACCAATCACTCCGACAGCGGCGCCGCGAGGAAATGGACCGAGCGCAAAGCGCGGATGTCGAGGCAATTCGCTTCTGCTACAATGCGCGGCGAATGACCTGCATCAATCTACAGCGAATCGGACAGAATATCTGCCCTCCGCGAAACCGCCGGTGAGGTTGAGTGGACCAGGACCTACAACTCGTTAAGAAGTGCCTGGCGGGCGACGATTCCGCGTGGGCTGCGTTGCTGGAGGCTCACACGCGCAAAATCTACAATCTTTGCTATCGCTTCACGGGCCGGATAGAGGAGTCCGAAGACCTGACGCAGGAGGTCTTCATCAAGGTTTTCCAGACCTTGAAGAGTTACGACCCGGCGCAGGGCGCGTTTGTGACCTGGCTCAACCGCGTGGCGCGCAACCACCTCGTGGACCATTACCGGCGGACCAAGAAGGACCGCGTGACCTCGTCGATCGAGGACGAGTTGGACAGGCTGGAGGAGAAGCCCGGCGCAGGGGTCGGGCCGGCTGCCCACGTCGAGGCGCGGGAACGCAAAGAGATGCTTCAGCGGGGCCTGGAGAGGCTGACCCCGGACCTGCGGGAGGCGGTCGTTCTACGGGACCTACAGGACCTGGATTATGCCGAGATCGCCCAGGTGCTCGGGGTCCCGGAAGGCACGGCAAAATCTCGGATTAACCGCGGAAGATTGGAACTTGCACGGGTCCTGAAACGTATGGAAGAAGTGAAGGGTCCCGCGAAGGCCGCGGGGTACGAGCCATGACGCACCTGGAACTGGAAGACCTGGCAAGCGATTACCTGGAGGGCCGACTGGACGCGGTCCGCCGGGCCGAGGCGGAAGCCCACCTGCGCGATTGCGGCGCCTGTCGGGAACTGCTCGGCGATCTGAGGCGGGCGGTGGCCCTCTGCCAAGCGGCCGAAGAGCTCGAGCCATCCCCCTGGCTCATCCCCAAGATTTTCCGAGCGACGGTTGGCGAGCGGAAGCCCACGTGGGGAGAGCGGGTTCGCGCCTTCTTTCGGCCCTCCCCCCAGCCCCGCCTGGCCTACGCTGTGGCCATGGCAATCTTCTCGCTTTCGGTGATCATCAATGCGGCGGGCGTGGACCTGCGGAACCTGACTGTAGCGGACTTGCATCCCCGGAGCTGGTTCTATCAGGCCAACCGCACCGGTCATCGGCTCTATGCGCGCGCGGAGAAGTTCTATTACGACCTCCGGGTGGTGTACGAAATCGAGTCGCGCTTCCGGCAGCTCCAGCCAAAACCGAGCGAGCCCGCGGAGGAAGCGCCCCGGCAGGAATCCACGCCCGGCGGCTCGACCGAGCTCGAAGCACCGGGTAGGACAGCCATAGCCTCGACAGGGAGGCTCCCGGCCATTCCCCTACTCAGGCTGGCCCCGCAAGGGGCCCATCCCACAAGGAGCACCTCGCCATGAAATGCGCCACCCATCCAGAAGTTGATTCGATTGCGTTTTGCGGCTATTGCGGGCGGCCCATGTGCGCCGCGTGCCGGCACGAGGTGCGGGGCACAACATACTGCGAAAACTGTCTCGCGGTGCGGCTGCAGCCGAGCGCGCTGCCCCCTATCATCGGCCCCGGGGTTGGGCCAAGCCCCGGCGTTGCTCTGGTCCTGGGATTGATCCCCGGCGTCGGCGCCATCTATAACGGCCAGGTGGTGAAAGCCATTGTCCAGGTGCTAATCTTCGGTTCTCTGATCGCCATGGCGGACCGCGTCGGCGGGGCGGCAGAAACCTTGTTCGGCCTTGGAGCGGGGGCATTCTACTTCTACATGGTCATCGACTCCTACCAAACGGCCAAGCGAAAGTGCATGGGATTGCCTACCGAGGAATGGTTCGGCTTGGGCGATATGAAGCTGAACGCCCCGATCGGGGCGGCCTTGCTGATCGGCCTCGGCGCCCTGTTCCTGCTCGACAACCTCGGCGTGCCGGTGTTTCGCCATATGGGCCGGTTCTGGCCGATTCTGTTGATCTTGATAGGGATGGCCATGCTGCAAAGACGCATGCGGGCAGGCCAGCCTCCGGCGCCGCCGCATCCGCCGCCCACGGAGCCGCCCAAGCAGGGGCCGGGAGGTTTCCCGGGCCCGCCGGCGATGTGAAGCGGACTCCTAGGAGCAGCAGAAAGAACTTGAGTCGAGGAGACGCACAATGGAGTTTCTCACTAATCCGATAATCGTCCCTCTGGGCGCTTTCGCGATGGTGATCGCCATCGTGGCCATCGTGAACTTTGTGAAGATGCGCGAGAAGGAACTGGCCGCGCACCAGGAACTGCGCCTGCGGGAGATGGAACACGAACGCAAGATGAAGGAAATGGAAATCGAGAAGGCCAAGCTTGAGCTGGAAAAGGCCCGAGCCGCGAAAGGATCGTAGGCCGACCCCGAGGCGGGACCCCGCTGGGACGCCAACTTGAACAGGAGCGTTCGTATGGAGAATGTCAGCTCGTTCTTGCCGCTACTGACCCCGTTGGCGGGCATGGCCATGGTCGTTGCCATCGTGGGGATCGTTTTCTGGTTCAAAGCGCGGGAGAAGGAATTGCTCTTTCACCAGGACCTGCGGCTGAAGGAAATGGAGCACCAGCGGCGCATGAAGGAGATCGAGCTGGAGATTGAAAAGCTCAAAGCCGCGCAGCCGACCGCGCGGGCGACCTGAGGAAGGGGCTGACCCATGTTCTCGCCGACGATGGTCCCGCTGGCGCTCTTCCTGATGGTGGTCGTGATCGTCGCCCTGACCCAGGTGGTGAAGCTGCGGGACAAGGAGATAGCAGTTCAAAGGCAATTGCACGCCGCGACGCTCGAGCATCAACGGAAGATGGAGGAATTGCAGGCGGAGCTTGAGCGCGTCAAAAAAGGAGGTAGCGCCATTTCACCCTGAGTCCGTCAGCCAACGGATGAAGGACCTGCCGGTCGCGGCCTCATGCCAACGCAGATGGTTCGTCGTCTCGATCCGCTCGGGACTCCTCAGAGCGACAACAACAGCAGGTCTCCTAGGAAATTGCCGGCCGGGGCCCGAGGGCCAGGGACGAACGACCATGGATAGCACGGACGCACCCACACCACAAAGAACCGGCGTCACGGGACCTGTCGTGCTCATCACACTCGGCATCATGCTGCTGGTCGATCAGATTGTGCCGGGCTGGGGATTCGGCAAGACGTGGCCCCTGCTATTGGTGGTGATCGGTGTCCTGAAACTGATCGATCTTGGCCGGCCGCCGCGGCCGCCGGAAGGACCGAGGGTGGGGTAGGGAGTAGGGAAATCGGAGCCCGAAAGCTGAGGGCTGACAGCGAGCAGGCAAAGAGGAAATAGCCAGAAGGTGGATTGCCATGAACGTCTACGGTTACCGGCGAGGATCGATATTTTGGGCGCTGACGTTGATTGCGGTCGGGGCCCTTTTCCTCTATCACAACTTCAATCCTGCCATTCGACCCTGGCACATCATCGCCAAGTACTGGCCCATCTTGATCATCTTCTGGGGCCTGTCGAAGTTGATTGACTATCTGCAGGCCAGCCAGCATCCGGAGACTACGCCCCCGCCGCTCTTTACGGCGAGTGAAGTCATTCTTCTGTTCCTCGTTCTCGTTACCGGCTCGCTCGTCAGCCGCGTTGTCTTGCGGCCGGCGCACGAATGGCCTGCGGCGCTGGGCATCGATCTGGACACCGATTTCCTGCTCAACACATATTCCTACACCCAAACCCTCTCGCAACCTGCCCGGGCCGAGATCCGTTTGATTGTCGAAGACCAGCGCGGGGATCTCGAGATCCATGGGATGGATCGACCCGTGATCGAAGCCGTCATCAAGCGGGAAATCAAAGCGGAAAACGAGGAGGCCGCCAAGAAACTGAATGACGAGCTCAAGGTGGAAATCGTCGAACAGGCGGGCTCCTACGTGCTGCGCTCCAACCGCCCTTCCCTCCCCGGCGGTGGCCGCGTGGCGAGGCTGGACATTGTGTTGCACGTGCCCAAGGCCACGAGCGCGGATGTCATCTCCGAGCGGGGAGAGGTCATCATCGACGGCCTGAAGGGAAACCAGACCGTGAGCGCGCAGCGAGGCGATGTGCGCATCGCCAGCGTGGAAGGCCTGGTCCGCATTCACAAATCCGGCGGCTCAACCACGGTGCGCGACGTCAAGGGCAATGTGGACATCGACGGGCGCGGGAGGGATGTGGAGGCCACGGCAGTTACGGGCAGCGTCACAGTCAATGGCGAATTTAGCGGCTCCGTGCAGTTCTCGAACGTCGCACAAACGCTGCGGTTCAATTCTTCCCGCACCGAATTGACCGCGCAGAAACTGAGCGGCCGACTCAACATGGAGCTCGGCTCACTCGACGCGCGCGGCCTCGACGGCCCCTTCGAGATCGCCACCCGGCAGAAAGACATCACGTTGGAGGAATTCAAACACAGTGTGAAAATCAAGACCTCAAACGGCACTGTGCGCCTCGAGACGAGCGTCGTCCCCACCCAACCAGTGGAAGTCGATCTGAAGAAGGGCGACATCGAACTCGAGCTGCCCCCTCAGTCCAACTTCCAGATTGACGCTTCGGCGGTGCATGGCGAGGTGGAATCGGACTTCTCCGGTCCCGGCTTGAACATCAACAAGCGCGCCGAGACCCCCTCCATCACCGGCAGCTACGGCCGGGGCGGCGCCAACATCCGGCTGACGACATCCTACGGGACCATTCACTTGCAGCAGGGCGGTGCCCCGCCTTCCCCAGCGTCCGAAGCCGCACCCAAGAAGGCGCCGCGCGGCGTCCCACATCCCGAGCAGCCTGCTACCCCCGCCCCCGCCGCGGCACCCGCCAGTTCCTCGGAGAAAACCGCGCGCGCTCTGCCGGATCAGCCGGTAGGCCGGGCTGAGATCCTGACCGACAACACCGCCATCTGACACTCAGCCTTGTTTTCGGGATTCTCGTCGCCTCAAGGGGAGGCCGGATTAGCCCGAGACTTTCTCGAGAGTCTGGAAGAATTCCGGGAAAGAAACATCCACGCAGCCGCTGTCGCGGATGACCGTGGTGCCTTCGGCGACGAGGCCGGCGACGGCGAAGGCCATGGCGATGCGGTGGTCGCCGCGGGTTTCGATTGCCGCGCCACGCAGCTTCTGCTTCCCTGCCACGCGCAGACCGTCCGGGAAGTCCTCGACTTCGACCCCCATGCGGCGGAGATTCTCGGCCACCACCGCGATGCGATCGCTCTCTTTCACACGCAGCTCCGCCGCGCCGTGATACCTCAAGCCTTGTTCGGTTTGCGGGGCGAGCACCGAGAGCACAGGCAACTCATCAATCAAGCCGGGCACCATCTCCGGCGGGATCTCTCCTCCTCGCAACTTCCCCGACTCAATGTGCAGGTCGCCGAGGAGTTCGCCATTCAGCATCGCGACATTCAGCACCTTCACGCGCCCGCCCATGGCGGCGAGCACATCGAGAATCGCCGTCCGTGTAGGATTCAGCCCCACGTTGCGAATCACGAGATTTGCTTCCGGGACGAGCAGCCCGGCCACGACAAAGAAAGCGGCAGAGGAGATGTCGCCGGGCACGTAGAACTTCTTCCCTTGCAGGCGGGCGCGCCCACGGACCGCGATGGTGCGGCGGTGGCGTCCGATGTCCGCGCCCATCTGCTCGAGCGCAATCTCGGTGTGGTCGCGCGTGGCGACGGGCTCGACCACTTCCGTCTCGCCCTCCGCGTAGAGTCCCGCGAGGAGCACCGCCGATTTCACCTGCGCGCTCGCGACCGGCAATTGGTAGCGGATCGGTCGGAGCGCTCCACCTTCGATCTCGAGTGGCGGCAACCCGCCTTCCTGCGAGCGTATCCGCGCGCCCATTTGCGTCAGGGGGTCGATCACGCGCTTCATGGGTCGGCGCGAGAGCGACGCGTCGCCCGTTATCACCGACTTGAAGGTTTGGCCCGCGAGGATCCCCGAGAGCATGCGCATCGTCGAGCCGGAATTACCGGCGTCGAGAACTCCCCTGGGCGGCTTGAGCCCCGTAAGGCCTGCCCCCTCAATCGTCACGACGTTCTCGCGTCGCTCGATCTTCACGCCCAGCCTCTTCAGGCACTCGAGCGTGCTCTGGCAGTCGGCGCTGGAGGCAAAGAAATGGATCTCCGTCTCGCCTTCCGCGATCGCGCCCAGCATGGCGTAGCGGTGCGAGATGGACTTGTCACCCGGCATCTGAATGCTGCCTTCCAGCTTGCGCACGGGCTTGATCTTCATGGTTTTGGCTGAACTGGAGAGCCCCATGGTCGTGAGCTCGCGGCATACAGCGAGCGGCCGTCAGCGGTCCGTTGTCAATCCTTCGCCATCCAGATTCGCACCGCCGTTCAGTTCCGTCAACAAGGTCCTCAAGATCGTCGGAGGACAAATACCTTCGACCACCCCGAGCGCTCACGGCCACACCATCATGCACGGCGAGGGCTGGGCGCACCAGGGATTCACTTTGCGAACATCTCGATGGGTCCGTGGCCGGGGCCGGTGTAATTGCCTCGATGTCGTAGGCGCCGGCGTGGCGTGTTGCAGCTCCGGTGACGCCGTATTCGCGCCCCAAGTCCAGTCCGAACCACGCGCGATCGACGGCCACCCACAAAGTCCATCATGATATCCCCCACCCGCTCGAACCCCCAAAACCGTATCGAGACCGTGGGCGCGTACCGCCTCCGCCGAGTTCGCCGGCCCCTCTGGCCCGCCCGCTGCCGCAGGCACAGCCACCGCGGACACGCAGCCCGCGCCGCTCTCTTCTCATGAAGGGGGCGCTCAGAAATCGAAGAGATAGCTGAATTTTGCGAGCAGCGCTCGCGCCAGCGTTCGCCGGTAAGGAGAAGAAAACGTCCCACCAACTTCATCCGGATTCAAACCCAGCGTATCAAACCGGCTGTTGTATACGATGAACAACCCGGTGTTGGCGAGTCGGATTAACGCATACCGGATGTTGACGCCGATTTGATGGTGGGTGCTGTTGTACTGGACCAAGGACTGAATATAGCTCTTGGGCGTAAACGAGTAAGTCAACTGGAGGAGGGCGAGATTCGTGGCGAAATTGCCGACCGGCAATTGCACGTCGTTCCGGACGTAGCGGGTGGAAAGAAGATACTTGTACCCCGAGCGCACACCGGCGCCCAGGGAAAGCGTCCGGATGCTTCCGGAATAGAAGTCGCCCCAGGCGTAGTTGAAGGTGCCGTAGAGGCGTGCGCTCTGGTCGGAGTTGGCGTAGAAGGACCAGTTGCTGAAAGGATAGCGGCCCGGCGGAAGCACGACGCCCGGGCGTATCTCAAATGGTCGAAAGAGCTGCTCGAAGGTTTCGTTGAACGCCAGCCCGGTCGAGCTCCCGTCGACGAAATCGATGCGGAAATCGGTATGGCGAAAACCCGACTCGGGTTGACCGTCAAAACGGTAATATCCTTCCCAGTGATGATGAGGCCAGAGCCGGCGGATAATCCGGCTGTTCTTGGGGCGAGGGCTCACGAAAATGCCGTAATTCGGCCGGCGGTATCCAACGCGCCGCACGAATCCGACCTCGGGGTTGAAATCCTCGCCCACCTGAGTGTAGCCGGCCTCGGCGCGAATCAGGTCGGTGTCATAGAGAACGGATGAACTCGCCGCGTAGTCGTTCCCGGTGCGCCCCGGGGTTTGGGTGCGGGCGGCGTAATTGAACCACGTGAAGTGATCGCCCAAACCGAGATTGGCGTCAAGGCCGTACGTCTGATTGGAATGATAGAGGTCGGCGCGGGCGCCGGTCGGTGACTTGTTGATGGCAAGCACGCCCACCGAGCTTCGCCGGCCGAATTCGCGCGCCAGCCGGGCCACGGTGAAGTTATTGGCCGGCGCGACACCCAGGATTCCCTCCGTCTGCATGTTCAACAGGCCGATGTTGTAGCGCCCCTGCTTTCCGGAAAGCCGCGCGCCCCCCAGAATGGGGATTTGTGCGCCGGAGGGATCGATCCCGATCCGTCGGCTGAAGAACACCTCCACTTCTTGCGGCGTTCCCACCGTAAAGTAACCCGAGTTCTCGAGAAAGAACGGGCGCTTCTCTGGAAAGAACAGGTCGAAGCGTGTGAGGTTAACTTGCTCCTCGTCCACCTCCACCTGCGCGAAGTCGGTGTTGACCGTGAAGTCGAGCGTCAGGCTGGAAGTTAGAGTGTACTTCATGTCCATGCCGACTTCGGGCGTGTATCTCTTGACCGCGGGATCGTGTGTGTAGTCCTGCTGGATCCCGCCTACGATGAAGGGAACGATTTGAAGATTGCGGCGGAACTTGGCCTCCACACCGCGCAGGTCGCCGGCCAACGACACCCGCTGCAGGTCAAAGGCGCGCGGCACCGGCGACCAGTAGGATTGCTCATTCCTGCGACGCAGGTTACGCATAAAGTTAACGCCCCAGACCTGGTCCTGCCCGGGGTTGAAACGGAGCGTGTGGAACGGGATTTCGAATTCGGCTTCCCAACCGCGCTCGGTGATCTGCGTCTTCACTTTCCACACACCGTCCCAATTGAGATTGAAAGATGAGATGCCACCCGCCTGAACTCCCGCCGTGCCACTTCCGCCACTTTGGCCGGCGCGCGGAGGTCCGCCCACCTGACGGCTCTGCCCGCCGTGGACGATTTGCGCGTCGTACTCGATGCCGGACGCGGTGGTCGCGAAAATGTAACCATTTTGTTCGTCGTTATAAGGGTCGATAAGAATCTGGAATGCGTCCGTCTGGTCGAGCGCGCCGTCGCGCCGCCCCTGCGTGGAGCGGATCGCCGAGGATTCCGAATCGAAACAGATCACCGCGAAGTAGAGCGCATCTTTCGTGTAACCAATGCGAACCTCCGTCGGCTCCGAGGCAGGCTGGCCCTCCTGGGGAAGTTGCTGGACGAATCCCGTTGCGGGCTCCAGAGCCATCCACGACTCATCCACGCGCCCGTCGAAGAGTGGAGGTGCTGCGAGCTTGTGCGCCTTCACATTGCGCAGAGGGGAAGCGTGGTTTTCCTGTCCATCCAGCAGCGTGCTGCCCGGCAAAAAGAGCAGTAGCGCGAGCGCCGTGGCCGGCGCGGGCCTCGGCCGCAGCCCACGATATCTGATTCGTTTCACGGGATCTTTGTACACGTCCGACTGCGTCCGAGCCACGGGCCCGGGGACCTGCGCATCATGAGCCCGACAGGTCACCAGATTTTTTCAGGCGCGGCCAGGTGGGTAAGACCGCACCCGCGTTCGGAAACACGCGCTTCGCCGGATGGTCTTCACCGGCCTTCGGGCCTGATAACTAGAACGCGAGCAAGCCTGTAAGCCGAATTCTGTACCCCGATCTGATCGGGGCGGCGACCATTCCTCTAGTCCCGCCATTGCTGGCAGGCTCAAGCGACCTACCCGAGAGTTGCCACTTCTGTAGCGCCGGTCTGTGACCGGCGGTGTGAAGGACCAACCATTTCGCCGCTCATAGAGCGGCGCTACAGAAGTTTGCGGAGCGGGCCACTCCTCCTCTCCTATTTGGTCTTGCTCCGTGTGGGGTTTTCCCTGCCCCCGAGGTCACCCTCGGGGCGGTGCGCTCTTACATTAAGCCCGGTCAATCAGGCCGCACCTTTTCACCCTTATCCCGACATACTCGAGACGGTATATTTTCTGTGGCACTTTCCGTGCCGGCGGCGTACGTCCCGGTGAATCAGGAATCCCCCGCCGACCCTCGCCGTTAACGAGCACACTGCCCTGCGGAGTTCGGACTTTCCTCTCCCCCATCCATGCCCGCCCCGATGGGATCGGGACGCTCGGACGAGGCAGCGATCACCCGACTTGCTCGCGCATCTTCCATGATAATCTCGTCCGAGGCCGAGGTCAAACCCCAATCGGGGGTGACACCAACCGTCGGCTCCATCGGCGTGAGCTGCGGATGCCGTTGTTGGCGGTGTGGGATAAAGCATGATAAACGCAAGGCGGGTTTCAACACTCCACTCTCGAGTTTCGACAGCCGTTTGGTTCTGTCTATTCCTGGCAACCATCCCGTCTCAAGCCCGCGCGCAAGCAGCGACGGCCCCTCCGCCCAAGGCCGAATCTCTCCTCGCCACTGCCGACGAAGTCTTTCAGGAGATGAGCAAGATCACGGGCTTGCCCATCAAGAGCCCCCTCAAGAAACTCGTCCTCGCGCGCGCCGAGATCCGCAAATTCTTGGAAGACAACTTGGCGGCGGAGTACACCCCGCAACAGATTCACAAGGAGGAAGCCCAACTCAAGGCTTTCGGCCTGGTGTCGAAGGAATTTGACCTGAAGAGCTTCCTGTTGGGCTTCTACGCCGAGCAAGCCGCCGGCGCCTACGATCCCCATCGCAAGACGATGTTCATCGCCGATTGGCCCAGCCCGGAGATCCAGCGTATGGTGCTGGCCCATGAGCTTACCCACGCCCTGCAGGACCAGAACTACGACCTCATCAAATTCCTCCACGCCGAGCGCGACAACGACGACGCCACGGGCGCGCGCCAAGCCGTCGTGGAGGGGCACGCCACCACCGCCATGCTGCAACACATGGTGGGCAATGTTCCGCTCGCGGCGCTGCCTTCGCTCGAGCCGATGATGGCAGGCCTCGTCAACCAGCAGTTCGCCGCGTTTCCCGCCTTCACCCAGGCGCCATATTTCTTCCGCCTCGAAGCGCTCTTCCCTTATATCCAGGGGACGGGATTTATGCAGACGGCGCTCCGGCGCGGCGGATGGGAAGGGCTCCGCTCGATTTTTGCGGAGCCGCCGTCATCCACAAAGGCCATCTACGACCCGAGTTTCTATTTCGAGAAGAAACTGCTTCCGCCGATTTCGCTGCCGCGTGCGCCCGCGCTCGAGGGCATGGCAGGCGTGCGTGTGTTGAGCGAGAATTCCTTCGGCCAGCTTGGCTTTTTTGCGTTGATCGGGCAATTCATCTCTGAAATGGAGGCCAAGACCCTTGCCCCCCGCTGGCTCGCGGATCGCTTCATCGTGTACGAGGACCAGGTTAACGGACGCCTTGCGCTCCTTGCCCGTACGCGCTGGAGCGGGCCGGAACCGTCGCTTGCCTTCTTCCGCGACTACCACTCGATTCTGACCAAGAAGTACCCCGAACTCACCCCCGACCCGCGCTCTTCCACAGACCTGTTCGTCGGCGCCGTCGCGAATGGCTTCGTCGTCCTCCTCCGCAAAGGCGACGAATGCCTCTTTGCCGAAGGCGTCCCCGCCTCGCAGACCGATGCCATGTTGCATTGGTTGCGGTCGCTGTAACGTCGGTCTTCGGGCCGCCTCTGCTGAAATGACGGGCGGCCACGACGCCGATTCAAAACGTCTCCGGCCAGCGGCGGGCGCTGTGAATAACCGCAAGAATCTCCACCCGCTTTCGGGCGATCCGGTAGGCTACAATAAACGGAGTGCCGGGGATCACAAGTTCTCGAGTCCCTTCCACACGCCCCTTGCGCCCAATCTCCGGATGGGACCGCAGCGAGTTGATTCCCGATTTGATCTTGTCGATCAGCGAGCGCGCGCCGCCGGGTTTATTTTGAGAAATGTAATCGTGGGCGTGATTGAGGTCTTTAACGGCGAGGCGCGTCCAACGGAGCCTCATCGCCGCCACCGGGCAAAGGCTTTAGCAACTTCCTTCTCGGAGGCAAATTGTCCTGCCTCAGCTTGCTTCAGCCCCTTCCGGATGTGTTCGATTTGCCAGGCGTGGGCATCCAGGTAAGCGTCAATGGCCTCGTTCAGAAGATAACTCCGGTCGCGGTCCATGCCTTCTGCGATGGCATCGAGTGCTTGCCGTTTTTCGGTGTCCATTCGGAATGTGATGGTTGACTTCCCCATGTGGATCCACGCTCTGCATGTAATAATACAAAAGAATATCACATATGACACGAGAGCGCAAGCATCCTACGCCCCTGAAGGCGACCGCTCCCCGAGCAGCTTCAACAGTTCAGGTTCATCGAGGGTCTTGACCCCCAGGGCGCGGGCCTTGTCGAGTTTGGAGCCGGGGTCGGCGCCGACGACGACGTAGTCGGTTTTCTTGCTGACGGAGCCGACGACCCGGCCGCCGGCTTCTTCGATCATGCGGGTCGCTTCCTGGCGCGAGTAGGTGGGAAGAGTACCCGTCAAGACGAACTGCTTCCCGGCGAGTTTGCCTTCCGCCTTGCGGACTTTCTTCTGTTCGAATTGCAGACCTGCTTTGCGGAGCTTTTCGATCACGTCCCGGTTGCGCTTCTCGCCGAAGAATTCCCGAATGGCTTCCGAAACGCGCGGGCCGACTTCCTCAACCTGCAACAGCTCTTCTTCCGTGGCCTTGGCCAGCCGATCGAGCGAGCCGAAGTGTTCCGCGAGGAGCTGGCCGGTGCGTTCACCGACGAAGCGGATGCCCAGGGCAAAAATCAGCCGCGCCAGCTCGGCTTTCTTGCTGCTCTCGATTTCTTCGATCAGATTCTGCGCGGACTTCTCGCCCATGCGCTCGAGATTGGCGAGTTGTTCGTGGGACAGGCTGTAAAGGTCAGCCACGTCGTGCACCAGACCCTTGTCCACCAGCTGGTCGACGAGCTTGTCGCCCAAACCGTCGATGTTCATAGCACGGCGGCCCGCGAAATAAAGCAGCGACTCTTTCAGCCGCGCCGGGCAAGCCACATTCACGCAGCGATACGCGACCTCGCCCTCGGACCGATGCACGTCGCCTCCGCAGACGGGGCACTTCCTTGGCATCTTGAATTCCCGGCCGTCGGGCGCCCGCTTCACAACCTTCACGACCTGCGGAATCACTTCCCCGGCGCGCTGGATGAGCACGGTGTCGCCGATCTTGACGCCCAATCGCGCGATTTCATCCATGTTGTGGAGCGTGGCGTGGCTGACGGTGACGCCGCCCACATCAACGGGTTCAAGGTCCGCGACCGGCGTGAGCGTTCCCGTCCGCCCCACCTGCGCGCGGATGTCGTTCACGCGCGTCGTCGCCTGACGGGCGGGGTATTTGAAAGCCGCGGCCCAGCGGGGTGACTTGGCTGTCGTGCCGAGTTCTTCCCACAGGCGCGTCTCGTTCACCTTAACGACGATGCCATCGATTTCATAGTCAAGCACGTCGCGTTTCGTTTCCCATTCCCCGATATACGCCAGCAACCGGTCGAAGGACTTGCAGAGCTGCCAGTGAGGATTCACCTTGAAACCCAACGCGGTGAGGACGTTGAGAGTCCCGTCATGATCCGGGATGGGGGGGCGGCCGTTGACGAGCAGCGCGTAAAGATACATGTCCAGCTGGCGCCCGGCGACGATGCGGGGATCGAGCTGCCGCATGGAGCCGGCGGCGGCGTTGCGCGGGTTGGCAAATCGTGGCTCACCTGCGGCTTCACGCTGGGCGTTCAGTTTCTCAAACGCTTTCCGTGTCATGATAACTTCGCCGCGCACTTCAAAACGCTTGGGAGTACCAATCCTCTCCAGCTTCTTTGGATCGAGGCGCAAGGGCACGGAGCGGATTGTCTTGACATTCGCGGTGACGTCTTCGCCCGTGGTGCCGTCACCGCGCGTCACCCCATGCACCAGCATCCCGTCTTCGTAGGTCAAGGACATGGAGAGCCCGTCGAGTTTCAGCTCGCCCACGTACTCGATGCGATCCCGGCCGGAAAGTTCGCGCACCCGTCGGTCGAAATCGCGCAGCTCGTCGACGGAATAAGTATTGTCCAGGCTGAGCATCTGGACCGAGTGGCGTACCTTGGGGAACTCCTCGGCGGGCTGGCCCCCCACGCGCTGGGTGGGCGAATCCGGCGTCACCAGCTCCGGGTGCTGCGCCTCTAATTCCTGGAGCTGCCGCATCAACTTGTCGAACTCGAAGTCCGAGATCTCCGGCTCATTCAGGACGTAGTAGCGGTACTCGTGGTGACGGATTTGCGCGCGAAGCCTTTCGATTTCCTTCTCAGCACCCTTTGCCACAGAGGCCTCGGAAAAGCGAGTGTCTTTCAGATCCTTGCAAAGAAATTATACCGCTCTGTAAGCGTGAAATCGCGCGGATTGCCGGCGGGCGCCGTGGATGTCGCCAGTCCAGAGACAACGGCCGCACTTCGCTTGACATCGAAGGAAGCAGGCTGCTAGGTTCGAAGGGGAACCCCAGGAGGTTGAGAAAGCGATGGGACATTGCGCGACGCTTCTTCCTGCTTTCCTGGCAATGGTCTTTATGATTTCCGTCTCCGCACAAGCGCAGACGCGTGAGCCACGGAAACCGGAGACCGCGCGCTTCGGCAATCCGACGACCATTGCCAGGCAGCTTCAGGACCTTTTCTATGGTGTCATCAAAAGTCTCGACAAAAATGAGATGGTACTGGAAAAAACGAAATTCGGGCTCGACCAGACCATCAAACTGAACGAGAAGACGAAATACATCCTGGACGGTGAGCCGAGCACTTTTGACCGGTTGAAGGTCGGCGACCAGGTGTGGCTCCAAATCAAGACCGACAAGAAAACCGGGGATATGATTGCAGAAAAAGTGCTCAGCGGCGTGATCGCTCCGACGATCCGCAAATGAATCGTGAATGGTGAATGGGAGGGTTGAGCCTCGGGGGAGAAACTCCGACCGGGGTTGCGGCTGAGGCGTACAGTTCTCTACCGAGAATTCACCATTCAGAAGTCGCCCTTCATGACCGCCTTCCGTTGACACGCGCCACATTGATCTACAACCCGGTTGCCGGACGCCAGCCCCCGCGGCGGGAAACGCAGATCCGTGAAGCGGCAGAACTGCTGCGCCGATCAGGATTCGAGATCAAACTGGCTGCGACGACCGGGCCGGGCACCGCGGAGGGCCTGGCGCGCAAGGCCGTGCAGGAAGGTTGCGAGCTGGTGCTGGTGTGCGGTGGAGACGGCACCGTCAATGAAGTCCTGAACGGCCTGATTCCCGGCACCGCGACCCTTGGCATCCTGCCAGGGGGGACGGCGAACATCATCGGGAAGGAACTCCATTTGCCGCACCGTCCGGCTCGCGCTGCTCGCGCGCTGCCACAGTGGAAGCCGCGCCGCGTCGCGCTCGGACGTGCGACCTGGATTGATGCCACCACCGGCCAGGAAAAGAACCGTCTGTTCATCAGCGTGGCCGGCGTCGGATTTGACGCCTACATCGTCCACAGCCTCTCGTGGTCACTGAAGATGGACTGGGGCGTGATTGGGTACGGATTGGAGGCGGTCCGCCAGGCACTGCGCTACAGCTTTCCCCGCTTTCGATTTGAGATGGACGGCCAACAGCGAGAGGCAACCTTCGCCGTCGTGCACCGCACGGGACACTACGCCGGCTGGCTTCCCCTCGCCCCCACGGCCGGTCTCTTCAAAGCCGATTTCACCGCCTGCCTGTTCAAGAGCACCAGCCGTGCCCGCTATTTCTTCTATGCTGCTGCCGTCATCCTGCGCCAGCACCTGCGACTCAACGATGTGGAGCTGGTGGACGGCTTCAAAGCTACCTGTACGCCCGCAGAGGCTGGAAAGCCCATATATTTCGAGCTCGATGGCGAACTGGTTGGCCAACTACCCGCCACCTTCGAGATTGTGCCCGACGCATTGACCGTGCTCGTGCCGTAGGGCGAACGGCGAATCTCGGTACTGCGTCGGGGTTAGAATGCGACGGAGTAGTGGCCATTCGCTGTTCGTATCTCAGCCGTGGATAATGTCACTCACACTCTAACTGCCATGGCCCTCAGCCACGCGGGACTGAATCGCAAGACACGATTCGCCACGCTCACGGTGGTTGCCGGTGCAAATCTGCCGGATATCGACATCGTGACCTGGGCGGACAGCACCGCCACCTATCTCAAATACCATCGCGGGCTCACTCACTCCCTGTTGGGTGTGACGATCCTCGGAGGGCTTCTGGGACTCCTGATCCACTATGGCGGGAGATGGAAAGGGCCCAACCGCGCGGGGTTGACGGCCAATCTCCGGTGGCTGATGCTCTGCGGATTGACAGGCACGTTCAGTCACCTCCTGCTTGACTTCACCAATCCCTACGGCGTGCGGGCGTTATCACCCTTCAGCGACCGCTGGTACAGTTGGGACATCGTGTTCATCGCCGACCCGTTGTTCTGGTTCGTGCTGACGCTGGGCCTGGGTCTTCCCGCTCTGCTCCGGCTCGTATCCGCGGAAGTGGGGGCCAGCAAACCCGAGTACCGCAGGGGCGCCGTCTGTTCGTTGTGCGCCATCCTGCTGCTCTGGGGTGCGCGCGATCTCTGCCACCGGCGCGCGGTCAGTCTGCTCGATTCGCAAATGTATGGGGAAGAAAATCCGCGGCATCTGGGCGTCTACCCTTCGACCCTCAACCCTCTGACGTGGACGGGCGTCATAGAGACGGATTCCGCCTTCCACGTCCTCGCGGTCAATGCGCTCGATGACCACATCAATCCCCGCGAGGCGCTGATCCTTCGCAAACCCGCCTCTACCCCCGCACTTGAGGCCGCCATGCGGACCCGCACGGCCGCGATATTCCTGGAATTTGCCGAATTTCCCTGGGCCTCCGTACGGGAAGTCGAAGACGGTTTCGACGTATCCCTACGTGACCTGCGGTTTTTTTCGCTGATTTCTGACCGGCAGAGATTTGTCGTGGATGTGAAGTTGGATAGCGATCTGCGGGTGCGCTCGGAGTCGTTCAGTTTCTCCTCGCCGTCGCGGCGTGAATTCCCTCAGGAACCGGCGGAGGGGGAAGAGCGAGGCGCGTCCTCCGAGGCGGCCGCCGCAGGCCGCGCGATGAGCCGTCGATAGATAACCGTCCACACCACCACGAGCAGCGCCGCCAGCACCGATACCCAAGCCAGATTCTCCTTGACATAGGCCTCTGCCTGGGCCCCGTAGCGCGCGCCCAACAACGCTAGCGCTCCAAATCGGAGGCCGCGCCCCACCAGGAGAGCCAAGCCAAAGCGCAACGCATCCACGTGCAAGGCTCCCGCTGTCAGAAGGAAGATTTTGTAAGGGGACGGCGGGGGGAGCAGCGAAACCACCAGCACAGAAGCTAAATCGTTGCGTTTCAACCAATGCCTGGCGCGCTGGACCGCCGGCGAAGAACGCCGCCGCGCCCAGTATCGGGCGCCCCTTCGCGCCAGACCGTATATCACGTAGGATCCTGCGATCGAGCCCAGGGTTGAAGCCAGCGCATAGAATAATGCCCGGGAAGGATGCTGACCGGAAAGGTGCAGCAACAACAGGTCATTCAGACCGGGCAGGGAGACAAAGGAGGAATCCAGAAAAGAAATTCCGAGCAATCCCCAGCCACCATACAAGGCCAGAAACTGCCCCACTTTCGCAGCCAGAATTTTCAGGAATGTCAATCGTTCGCACCCAAGGAACTTCGCCCATCATTCAATGGGCCGCTGGAGGTTGAAACATAGAAACCCCCAGGGGACGTCCCGCGATAGCGCGACTACAGAGCAGGTTTCGCAGCGGCGCGCATTCGCACGACGCGCAGGGCCCTCAGGGCCTCGGTCGCCACATCATTCTTGGGATCGCCAGAGAGCCGCTCCAGGTGTTCGATGCTCGCGGCGTCACCGTTGTACATCAGGACCGTGCAAAGCCGCCGGCGCACATCCGAGTCGTGGCTGTTGAGAAATGGATAGAGGCGATCCCGCAGATCCGGTTTGCGAGAAAGCTCAATCAAGTAGCTTTGGACCACGTCCCCGCGAAACCTGGAGCCCAGCCCGTTGACGAGGTCGCTCAGGTAATCCATCCTTCCGAGCCCGGTGATGCCGAACATCATGGCGAATCGGGGCTCAGCATCTTTCTCAGCGTTGACCGCTTTCTCAAGATCGGGGAGGGCTTTCTCATCGCCCGCGCGCCCCAAACCCTCGGCCGCCAGCGCGCGGATGGTCTTGTCGGAACTCCACAAGGCCTTGCTGAAGATGGGCACGGAAGCGGGACTGCCGATATACGCCAAGCCTTCAAGCGATTTTACCTGCGTCCGCTTATTGGCACCTTTCTCATAGATCGTCTGCAGCTTCGGGACAGCCTCCTGAGTGCGCAGCAAGCCCACCACGACCGCCGCCTCCAGCCTGACCTCGTCGCTCGGAGAGTCGAGCAAATCGAGCAGGGGCGGGCCCGCCGAGAGCTCCTGGATCTTGGTCAAGGAATTGAGGGATTCGAGCGCCGTCTCCTCATCCATCGCGTGAGCACCCTTGATGAGGTCCGGAACCGCATCCCGGGCAAGCAGCACGCCCAGGCCTTTCGCCGCCCGGCGGCAGGGCTCAATGGCCTCGGGATTATTCAGGGCCGCGACGAGTGCCGCGACAACCCGGGGTTCGACTTGAATGCCGGGATCAATCTTGAAGTCATCGCGAACGAAATGCCCTTTGGCCTTGTTCCACGTGTTTTTCCAAAAGCCGACGAAGCCACGGGACCCCGACTGGCCGGCATAGTAGTTCACCAGATTCTCGATGGCCAGCGCGCGGATCTTGAAGTCTTCATCCCTGGTCGCAGCGATGAGCGGATCGAGCGATTCGGCGGCGTGAATCGAGGCGAGAGCCACCACGACCTCGCGTCGCACTTTGGCTTCGGGATCGTTGATCGCAGCGGCGAGCGCCGGCACATCCGCAGGTGTCCCGTGCTTTGCTAGCTCTCTGGCCGCCTTGGCACGAAGCTTGGGGTCAGGTGATTTCAAATCTTCAATAGCGTTGCTCGTAGTCCGCGCGGAGAGATCCCCCAACCCCATCGCCAGCGTGAGCAGGCAGCCAACGACGAGAAAGGCCTTGTGAATCCTCACGGCGTTTCCTTCCCCCCCAGATGTGACATCACAATCTTGGTCTTGCTGGTCTCCGAATCGGTGGAGACATCGATGGTCACGACGTGCCGCTCCTGCTTGTTCCCGGTGCTGATAGTCAAGCGATGATGGTCGTCGGCCTCCACCATCATCAGCTCGGTCCCGTACCTTTCCTTGTAAAACGCCACGACCTGATCCACGGAGTCGTCGGTCACGAACTCCTGGCCGCCAATTTGGAACTTGTCGCCAAACGAAAATTGCGCGCCGGCTTCAAGAGCTTTCGCGCCGGGATAGACTGGAACTCCGCCAATTTCCGTCGGAGTCTTGCCGGTCGTCTCGCCCATCTTGATGACTCCGCCCGGCGTCTGAATTTCGACGGACTTCCCGCTCTCCTCCGTCTTGATTGCCTCGTCGACCGCCCGCTTGGCGCGATAGCCGATGTACACGCAGGCCCCAATGCTTGCAATCATGGCGAAGACAATTGCCAGCACAACAATCAAGATGATCTTGAGAAGGGGGCTCGATGGCTTGGCGGCAGGAGGTCCCGCTGCGGCCGGAGTGGTCGGAGCTTCGACGGCTCGCTCCCTGACCGGCTCAGGCGCGGGGGGCACCGGAGGGGCCAAGGATGCGCCACACGCGGGGCAAAACACCATATCCTCAGCAACGGGTGAGCCGCAACTGGTACAAAACCGGGCCATAAGAACCTCTTGAAAGGACCAAATAGGTCAGGGAGCTGCTTGCCTTGCCCGCTCCGCCCCTTCACGGCACAGTCGGGGCCAAGAAAACACGCTCTCTAAGAATCCGGGTCCAATTCGCAGGGAGAATATCACTATTTCTTCCCCCCGTCGAGATCGCGAGAGGCGCGGCGGGACCTTGCAAGGCGTTGACCCCTAAAGTTGAGTCGGGTTCTGGCGCGCTACGAGGCGCGGCAGCGTTAAGCCTACAGCCGCGATCTTGACCGCATCCGACACGATGAAGGGATAAGCACCCCAACGGAGGACGGTGCCCATCGGCGCCTGATACAGAATCGCCAGCCACGTCGTCCCAACGGCCAGCATGAGAAGGTCGCACACGAAAAGCGCCAGCGCGAGCCGGCCCACGCTCCGACTCGCCCCGCGTTCTACCAGCCAGCCAAGTAGACCGGCAGCGACCGGAAAGCTCCACAGATAGCCTCCGCTCGGCCCCAGTAGGTGCGGGAAGCCACCAACGCTGCCCGCGAAAACTGGCACCCCCATGGCGCCGAGCGCCAAATAGGTAGCTTGACTTGCAAAGCCCCGACGGGCGCCCAGCACCGCCCCGGCCAGAAGGACCGCAAACGTCTGCCCTGTGAGAGGAATGGGCGAATAAGGCAAGGGAACCCGGAGCTGGGCCAGAATCGCTGTGAAGAGGCCAAAGCCTACAACAATCAAAAGATTACGGACAGCCGTGGGCGAAGGCGCGATGCGGTCAATCAGAACATTGGATTGTGTATGAATCATGTCGCTCCCTGAGGGTCAGGTCTTCGGTGACTCTCCTGGATTCCCCCGCCGCTCAACCTCATCAGAAGCTGAGGCAACTGTTTCACGAAGGCAGAACGGGCTAATACGATATCACACCCCGCCGCTCGCGCCGCTGTGGCCACTTCAGCCTGAACATGGGAAAGAAAACCTACCACCGGAATGCGCGCTGCCCCCGGGTCAGATTTGATTCTCTCGATTAGCTGCACGACTCCCCCCGACCGATGGTTCAAGTCAACCAAGATGGCAGTGGCCGGCCCCCTCCGAACGCGTTCCTCAGCGTGGGCAGGACTCGCGACCTCGAGCGCGAGCTTCAGGTGCTGCGCCGTCTCCTGGATTCTGGTCAAGAAGATTAGATCATCAACCACGGCAAGAATCATTCCTGCCCTCCGCCCCGGAGAATCACGGTGCATGGCGATCTTCCTAGATTAGATCACATCAGCCAGCAATAAAAACACTTCCGGCCGGTGCGCCGGATGGGCTGTGCGCCCTTGCTTTCGTGATGGGAACGGCCAACGTGCCCCGGCAAGATGGTGCGAACGCCCCCCGGTGGCCCCCTAAATGCTAGTTGAAGGCGAAAGTGCGATTATTCTCCCATGCGAGAGGCAAAATGTCTGTACGCGAGTGAGTTGTTCTGTTAGGCTCATGCCGTCCCCTAATTAACATTCAGGGAGCAAAGGGCTTGACACTTCAAGAGGTTACGCACAACCAGGGCGGAGCAGAATTCGCCTGAACCGAGACTCAAGGGGGTAGGAGTGGAACAAGGGACAGTTTTCATAGTGGGCGCGGGACCAGCGGGTCTATTTGCCGCCAGAAAGATCGCCTCTGCCGGATACCATACCGTCGTCATCAACCGGGATATCAAACCGGGAGGACTCGCCGAATACGGGATCTATCCGCGCAAATACCATATGAAGGGGGGTCTAAGGAAGCAGTTCTTCAAGTTCCTCGAGATGCCCAACCTTCACTATTTCGGGAACCTGCCCGTGGGCACGCAAGGCGTGCTTACGGTCGAGCAGTTGCGGCAGTGGAATCCCGCCGCGGTTGTGTTCGCCGTGGGCGCGCAGGGCACCAAGAAGCTTGGCTTACCCGGTGAAGAGGGTAAGGGACTGTATTCTGCCAAGGACTACGTCTACAACTACAACCAGCTTCCACCCTTCTCGTCGATGGATTTCTCGACGGGGCGGCGCGTGGCCATCATTGGCATGGGCAATGTGATGGTGGATATTGCCCGGTGGCTGCTCCAGGATATGCCGGGGCAGAAACCGGAGGAGGTGGTGGTGGTTGCGCGGCGCGGCCCCTTCGAAGTCAAGTTCGACGAGAAGGAATTCGATCATATCGAGATGCACCTCGACCGCGAGGGCATGCAGGAAGAATTGCGGCGCGTCGCCGAGCGCATCCGGGCCTGCGACCAGGATATTGCCAAAGTAGCTGAGACGACCTTCCCCTGGCTCAATCGCCCGCCGTCACAGGCGGCCCAGGGCAAGCTCAGCTTTCGCTTCCTCTCGTCGCCCGCCGCCGTCAAGCTCGACAAGAACGGCCGGATCGAACGTCTCAACGTGGTGGAGAATCTCCTGGTCCGCAAAGGCGACACCACCGTCGCCAAGGCCACCGATCAGACCCTTGACCTCGATTTCGATACCATGATTTTCGCCATCGGGGACATTGTTGACCCGATGCTGGGATTGCCCCACGACAACAAGGGTTCGTACGTCACCAACCCGGACACCACCGACCCGGAGCGAGCGGCCTACGAGGTTTTCGATCCGCAATCCGGGAAGGTGCAGGAAGGCGAGTTTGTGGTAGGCTGGGCGCGCAAAGCGAGCGAGGGCCTGGTGGGCAAGGCGCGCTTCGATGCCGAACGGGGGTGCGACTATGTCCTGAAGTACCTGGAAAGCGCCCCGAAGAAGACAGCAGCGACTCCGCAGGAAATTGTCAGCGAACTCACCCGCAAGGGAATTCGGGTTGTGGATAAAGGTGAGATCAAACTACTGGCCCGTGCCGAAGAAGCCGAGGCCAAGGCGGAGAACCTCCCGGCGTTCAAATACCCGACCAACGAACAGATGCTCGCCGCGATCGAGAGGGAAAGATCTGCCGCCAGTTCCGGTAAGGCGGGGAGCGAAGCCGCCTAGGGCTGGTCGTCGGGTCGAGCCAGGGAGCTGCCTTCGCTAGCCACGATTTCTCGCTTTCGAAACGGGGGCAAAACCCACGCGGGAACGGTGCCGCAAGATTGAAACATCTATCCGCCTGAGAGAAGACCATGAGTGAAGCCGACGCGAATGTAATTCGTTTGATCCGGCCCTCGGTAGTGATCCTTTGCGGGCCGGCGGCTTGTGGCAAGTCCACGTTCGCCGCCAAGCATTTCCGACCCACGCAGATCATCTCCTCCGATCAGGCCCGGGCGCTGGTTTGTGACGACGAGCGCGACCAGCGTTTCCAGACGCAGGCCTTCGCACTCCTCCACTTCCTCATCGAGCAACGACTGAGCATCAATCGCCTCTGCGTCGTGGACTCGACGGCGCTCACCGTCGCCGCACGGAAGAGCCTGCTCGAGATCGCCCGCCGATACCATGTCCCGGCGGTTATTCTCGTCCTGAACGTCCCGCTCGAGACCTGCTTGGAGCGTGACGCGAAACGCGAGCGCACGGTCGGTCGCGCGATCATCGAGCGGCATTACGAACAATTCGAGATGGCCAAGGCAACGTTGCAGCAGGAAGGTTTTGACCAAGTCATCGAGCTGCGCGATGCCGAGCTCGAGAAAGTGCGGTTTGAAATCGTCTTCCGCCCCGTCCCCCGGCCCGCCTCCAGCGACACCCGGCCGCAGGCACGCCGCTTCGTTCCCCGAACTTCGCGCCCTACGATTGCGCCGGCCCCCGAATTACGGGACGCCCGCAAGCCCGACGTCCCCAACGGCCGCCCGCCCGAGCCAAGCGCCTGAGGATGGGAACGACGGGCAATTCCGCGTCCCGATCTGTCCGCGCCGGCAAGCCTTGGCGGGCCGCGGATCGGGACTCAGAATGACATCCAGGCAATGCGGAATTTTCTGCTGGGGGCAAAGTTTGCGCTCTGCTCGGAATGGCAATGCTGCGCGCTCATGAATCAGGGCCCCCATGGCGCTGGGGCTCAGTGATCCAATGAAGGACTGAGTCAGCGGCTCACGTCTTCCCGAACCCCGAATCCCGAGGATGATCGCTGCGGGTGGCGAGATTATTTTTAGCGCGGGGGGCGGGAATGTGAGAGAATAGCTTGGGAAGTGTTAGGCATCGGTCCCGGCGTTTCTTCATTCGCGGCTGCGGGGCTTATCTCCTCCACGCCACAGATTGACCACACCGGCACTGCCTTGAGGGTGAAAGTGACCCTCGCCACTTCCGCGCGTTAATATGCGACATTTCCAAAGTATTGAGGAGACCGAATGAAGAACCTGTTTGTAGGCAACCTGCCTTTTGACGCCAGCGAAGAGGCGCTGCGCGATTTCTTCTCGCCCTTCGGCGAGGTGCAGCAAGTGCGGATCATGACCGACCGCGACACGGGCAAGTCGCGCGGCTTCGCGTTTGTCGAGATGGTGCAGGACGACGCCGCGGCGGCGGCCATCGCCAGCCTGAACGGCAAGGAATTCGGCGGACGCGCGCTGACAATCAATGAAGCGCGGCCGCGCCCGGAACGGAGCGGCGGCTTTCGGCCCGGCGGCGGAGGATTCGGCGGCAAGCGCCGCGGCGGTGGCGGCTTCAACAAGGGCCGCGGCGGGGACCGCTCGTCTCGCGATCGCCGGTGGTAAGGCCGAGGGCCTCCACCCTGACCCGACTCTGATCAGCAAGCGAAAGGAACCTTAATGGGCGGCCGACAAAGAGCAACGTTTCAGAAACGACAGAAAGAAGCCAAGCGCCTGGAGAAGCAGCGCATGAAGGCCGAAAAACGAGCCGCCAAGCGCCTCGAGAAATCGCGGAGCCGCGGACCCGCGGCTTCCGAGGCCCCGGAATTCCCGCCCGCCGAGTAGGGATCGTCCGCGAACTCGCCCCCCGGAAGGCAAACACCAAGATCGGTGTTTGTCCCATTGCCGCCTCTGCCCTTATGTCGGTGGAGGGAACCCCATGGCACAACCATCAGCGAGCGATCAGTTTGAGGATGGGGAAGCGTTGTGCTCAGCGATTGGCGTCGGGCGGTGGCGTCAACTGGTAGTGGCTCTTGCGACCGTATTGCTGGTTGGCGATGCGCAGCCCGGCGGCTTTGATGGCGGTGTCGGGCACCTTCGCGAGCGGCGTGTACGCGGGATGGCGCACGACCTTGTAGGGGCTATTGCGCCGCGCGTTGTAGCAGCAGAGGAACGCCCGGCGGGGATGGGGCGATTGGTTCGGGCCGGAGGCGTGAAAGAGGTTGCAATGGAAGAAGATTCCGTCACCGATTTCGAGCTCGCAGTAAACCATCTCAAACCTCTTCATGATGACTTCCAGGCGCTCGGGATCGGCGCCGGCCTGCGAACCCGTCCGGCCGTGATCAATCCGGCCGACCTTGTGGGATCCTTTCAAAACCCGTAAACAGCCGTTTTCGCGTGTGGCGCGGTCCACGGCGATCATGCAACTTGCGAGATCGGGATAAAGGCAGCCGTAGTCGTACCAATAGCCGTAATCCTGATGCCATTCCCAGGCGCCGCCGGTGAAAGGAACCTTGATGGTCAGCTTCGAATGCCAATGGTAGACCTCGCCCTCGAGGAGGCGCTCCATCGTGTTGACAATGCGCTCGGAGCGCGCGACCAGGCCGTAGAGGTCGTCGCCGGCGCCGTGCCAGAGGGCGATCTTGGCTGTCCCGCCGTCCTTGTCCTTGACGTCGTAGGCGGCTTCCCCCATGTGCGGATCCGTGGTCACCGCTTCGCGCAACAACCCCATCTCCTCGGCGTCAAAAAGAGACCGCACGATGATGAACCCGTCGTCGTTATATCTCCGAAATTCTTCGTCACTGATTCTGTAAAATCTCATTCCTTGTTTTCCCCCTGGGTCATATCCACATTGAGACAATGCTATGTCTGCCCGTTGTCGTGCAAACCTAATTGGAAAATGCCCCGAGCCGGAGTCACTTGCGCGCTTCATCTCTTAGCACAGTGGGGGCGACACGTCAACGATTGCCTGTGTACAGCCCTGCGAAAAGTTCAAGCGTTTGCCCATGACAGAGAATCTTCGCAGCCTCCGAACCTTTGGCGGCGCGAAGGGGCGCGATTGGGGCTGGTTTCGCTATTTACCTTTCTGCACCGTTGCCCCTTCCGCGTCAGTCCCAGGCCCGCCTGACGTTCCGTGACTGCGCGTGGCTCGAAGTGTGTCCTTTGTTACCGCCATAGTTAATCTCAAAGGCTAGTGAGGTCGTCACTCGGCAAAGGAAGGAAATCCTGCTATGCTCGCCGGCAAGGGGTGGCGGTGAAGAAGGAAAACAAGATTAGCCTTCCCACGGGAAGGCCTGGTCGGCGCCCCGGCTCCGGCGTTGGCGAGCGGCCGCGTCAGGCCACGCGAGACGAGAGGAGTACAGGAATGGAAACGCAGCTTTCGTCGATTGGTCATCTGCTGTCGCGCCTGCGCCGGGAGGAATTTGGCCAAGATTTGATCGAGTACGCGCTAATCGGCGCCCTGATTGCTCTCGCCGCGGTCGCCGGCATGGGTTCGGTGGCCACAGCGGTCAACGACATATTCTCCTCCGTCGCGACAAAGATCAACTCCTACATCGTCTGAGGCGCATAACCGACACACGCCCGTCTCGGAGCCCACATTTCCTCCCTACGAGCACCACGCCCCACGGTGAGCCGGTGAGCCATGATTCAATCGCATGGCGCCGGTGGCCGGCAGGCGCGGCGCTGTGTTAGGATGATAAATTCCGACGTTGAGGCGAAACTCCTTCGAGGGAGCATGCAGTCCACTTCCACGCGCAGAGCGGAGGCGGCGCGGCCGCGCACACGGGAATTGAAGCTGGCGCACAGTCCGGATTCGGACGACGCCTTCATGTTCTACGGGCTGGCAGCGAAGAAAATCCGCACCGGGAATCTTCAGTTTGTACACGTGCTCGAGGATATCGAGAGCCTGAATCAGAAGGCGTTCCAGGGCGTGTATGACATCACAGCGGCCTCGTTCCATGCTTACGCTTATGTCGCCGACCGGTACATCCTGCTGCCTTGTGGGGCGAGTTTCGGGGACGGTTACGGACCGATCGTCGTAGCGCGCAAATCGCTGGGGAGCAAGGGGCTCAAAGGCAGGACGGTCGCCGTGCCCGGGAAGTTGACGACCGCAGCCCTGGTGTTGCGGCTCTACGAGGCGGACATCGCGACGGTCGAGGTTCCCTTCAACCAGGTTTTTGGGAGTATCGCGAGCGGGGAGGTCGATGCCGGAGTCGTCATCCACGAGGGCCAGCTCACTTACAGGCGCGAAGGCTTGCGGAAGATCGTCGATCTTGGGGAGTGGTGGCACCGCGAGGAGAATCTGCCCCTGCCTCTGGGCGGGAACCTGATCGCGCGCGCACTGGATCACAAAACCCAGATTCAGGCCGCCCGAGCCCTGAAGGAGAGCATCGAGTACGGGCTTGCCCACCGCGAGGAAGCGCTCGAATTCGCGATGCAATTCGGCCGTGGACTCGACCCGGCTTCCGCCGACCGTTTTGTCAGCATGTACGTCAACGACTGGACGCTGGATTACGGGGAACGAGGACGCAAAGCCCTCGAGAGGTTGCTCGATCGCGGGATTGAAGAGGGTGTGCTTCCGAAAAAGGTCAACATCGAATTTGTGGCCGCCTAATGCCCTCGCGCGTTCCTGGGCCGGCAAGGGAACGAGGGGAACCCCTCAGGCTGGATGCCTTCTCTAGCCAGACATTATCTGGATCCTGACGGTAGGCCGTGTCGCGCGGCGCCCGCCTGCTCCAGTTTGCGGCCCCTGCAATCTCATTAGCGCTGATGGAGATACTTCAGGCCGTTTCAAAGCTTCCCTTCACCGCCCAACAGCGGAAGATCCTGCTGGCGCTTGCCGCCACGGTGGGATTGCGCATGCTGGGGCTGTTTCTTGTGCTGCCCGTGTTCACGCTCTACGGGCTGCAGTTCACTTCCTCGAGGTTCCTGGTGGGCTTCGCATTCGGTTGCTACGGCCTGACGATGGCGGCTCTGCAGATCCCCTTCGGCCGCCTTTCAGACCGCATTGGACGCCGCAAGGTACTGATTCTGGGGATGGCGCTTTTCAGCGCCGGATCATTCCTTTGCGCCATTCCCCACTGGTTCCCACAACCCTTGCCGATTGCCGTCTTGATTTTCGGCCGGCTGGTGCAGGGCGGCGGAGCCATCATCTCCGTAGCGTTTGCCACGGTCGCCGACAATATCGAGGCTGAGCGGCGCTCCACGGCGATGGCCTTGCTGGGAATTCCCATCGGCGGAGCCTTCGTGGTGGGAGTGATCGGAGGGCCGATTCTGGCGGGAATGTTCGGCACGGCTTTCTTGTTTTGGTTGACGGGCTTCCTGGGTCTGGCCACGGATCTCTTGCTGATCCGCTACCTCCCGGAGCTTCCTGCATCGTCGGCTGCACCCGCGCCGCTTTCCGATGTCCTGAGAATTCGCCCTCTTTTGGCTTTCGCCGCCGGCGGCTTTCTCATGAACTTCTTCATGGCGAGCTTTTTTTTCCACTTCCCCTTGATCGTCACCGGCCAGCATCATCTCAAGATGACCCAGTACTATACGATTCTGCTGCCCATGATGCTGGTTAGCGCTGTTTCGATGTTCGCCTTTTCCCAAGGCGCCGACCGGGGCTGGGGAAGGCCTCTCGCGGCGCTTGCTTTTCTGATTTTTCTCCCGAGCGTGGTGATTCTTTTCGAGCCCCAGCTCGTAGGGTTCGATCCCCACCGGCTGACCGGAGTAGTGATTGCGGGCACGCTGTTCTACATCGGCTTCACCGGCCTCGAGCCCGTCCTGCCGAGTCTCGTCAGCCGCCACTCGCCGGAGAACACCTACGGCACGGCACTGGGCTTCTACAACAGCGTGCAGTTTCTGGGCAGCCCGGCGGGAAGTTCGATCAGCGGGCGCCTTTCAGACCTTTCCATGACGCATGCCACCTTGGCCGTCCTGCTGGCTGCCTCGGTGATGGGGTTCCTGCTGATGATCCTCAAGCCCAACCAGTAACCGGCGGGTCCAAGAGGTATCCGGCTCAGGTGGGAAGGGCGGGGTGAACACCGCAGACCCACCGTGTTGACGCTCCGAATTTGCAATGGGGAGAAAAACGAAACGGGCGGGACCAGGATTCGAGTCTGGTCGCCGCCCGCCGTTCA
>Ga0073934_10003494_pt1 | contig 28770 bp, 22 predicted proteins | sample LarsenN4metaG_FD_76834 | JGI IMG/M metagenome (GOLD analysis project Ga0073934, IMG submission 76834) | Hot spring sediment bacterial and archeal communities from British Columbia, Canada, to study Microbial Dark Matter (Phase II) - Larsen... ... | reverse complement strand
CTGGCTTTCGAGCAGAACGTGCCCGTCGGCCAGCAGTGCAGTCAACGCCTGGGCAATGACCTCGTCGCAGCCCTGGAGCCGTTCGGTCAGGCAGTGCGTGAGCGTGTTGAACAAACAGCGAACATCGTCGAGCGTGCGAACCTCGCGCTCGCTGATCTGCACCGGCCCGCCGATCGAGGCCCGTCCGTCGCCATTGCGATGAGTCGATTCACTAAGTCGTAAGGCAGTCATTGTTTATCCTCGGGATCGTTGATTCGGACACTACCCAAGGAAGCGGAATGCGGAGCGGGGGAGGGTGCAGACTTGGAGTGCAAAGCGAGCGGTTGGTTGCGATCGGCTTCGTCAGTTTTCGACTACCCGTGCCGGCCACAACTTGCAGATTGGGCGAAAAGGCGTGCAAATTGCGCTCAATGGAGCAAAACTGGCCGAGGCCATCAATAAATTCGGCGGCATTAGCGCCCCTCCGCCCGGCTTGATGCCTTGCGCCGTCTGTGGTACTATAATACTACAGAGCAGGAGTACCGGTCCGTGCCGTTCGACTCGATTGTCTGGGACCTCGAAAACGACCCGAATGGCAACGTGCAGCACTGCGCCGAACACGGCGTCACGAAGGAAGAAGTCGAAGAAGTATTCCAGAACGTGACGGATGCAGACACCAGCCGTTCCTCGGGCCGGCCCGTCATTTTCGGCGAAACTGCTGCGGGCCGGCATCTGATGGTGGTGTACGAAGAAATTGATGCTGACACTGTCTACCCGGTGACGGCTTACGATGTTCCGAGGAGGCAACGGCCATGAAACGCGTTACCCGCAGCCGACGGCTCAGCCCGCAAGAAGCCGCCAAGTACAAGGCCATTCGAGAGCAGGTCGCCGAGGAACTGCCCAACCTGATTGACCGCCACCACGAGCGGATGGCGACTCTGGACGAGCTCCAGAAGCTGTTCCTGCAACTGAAGGCGGCGCGCGAAGCGAAAGGTCTGAGCCTTGCGGATTTGACGGAACTCACCGGCATGGACCGCTCGGCGCTCTCGAAGCTCGAAACGGGGCGGCGCGCCAACCCCACGGTGGAAACTCTTGTGCGCTATGCTGAAGCAGTGGGCAAGCGCCTGGTGGTCTCACTGGCCGAGTCCTGACCCGCCGGTCGTTCGACTCCTCGCTTACGAAACGATACCGGCATCACCTGTATTGCGCCTTTCCGGTCCCGTGCAGCCTGGTTGTTTCATGACGACTGGGCCGGCCCTCGCCGTTCGCCTTACCTCGTCCACAGCCACGCGATCGGGTTGAGCAGGCCCAGTATGCGGCGGTAGCGCGGGAAGGTGGCGATGATGTGGCGGATCACCTGGGTTTGCCGGTCGAGCCAGCGGTTGCGGTCATCGGCCACGTTGCCGGTGACAGCGGTGCGGACGTGGGCCGCGGTCATCTCGGCGAATTCCGGCGCCCAGCGGGCGACGCGCTGGGCGAATTCTTCGCGCGTCTCGCCGAATTGCCGATTCAGGCCGACTTCGCTCAAGCGGTCGAGCGTGCTGCGATAGCTGAGGCGATGCAGTTGGCGCTGCGAACCGATGCGCGGGACAACCCGCCGCCAGGCCTTGATGCCGTAGAGAGTTGCCAGCACCAGCAGCAACGGAATCACGATGCTCATCGCCCAGGCGCCGAGGCGGCGCGGCGGTTGTTCGGCGTCCTGCTGCAATTCTTCGGGCAATTCCTGCTTGCGGTTCTCGTTGCCCAGGTGGCGCTGCTGGTCGGCATCCGGTTGCGGCGGCGGCGGGTCCTTCGACTGCTCGACCGCGACGTCAATCACGACCCAGCCCATGTCCTGCAAATAAATCTCGCACCAGGCGTGCAGATCGGTGTCTTGCAGGAGCAGCGACGAGCCTTGGCCGCGACGGCTGGCTTCGACGGCGTAGCCGCCGGCCATGCGTGCCGGGATGCCCTTGGCCCGCAACAAAATGGTCAGCGCCTGGGCGATATTCGTGCATTTCCCGTGGCGGTTGCCGAACAGGAACGACGCGGTCGGGTCGGCGGCATGCAGATGCTCGCTCAATTCCGATCCGGTTTTCGTGTAGGTGATGTTTTTCTCGAGCCAGCGCTTGAGCGCCAGAGCATACAGGCCCGGCGAACGCTGGTATTCGGGCTTCAACTTCGAATCATCCACCGACGCAGCAACGATCTCGTCTGCCAGTTGCCGGTACCGTGGATCGTTCGGAATGGCCAGGTACTGGTCGCGAACGTGCGTCGGCCATGCAGGATTCCCCGCCTTTTTCCGCAAGATTTCTGAATGAGTCAGCGGCAGTTTGGGCGCCAGCGACACCGTGGCAAAGCTGCGAACAAATTTTTTCGGATTCGGATTGGTTCGCGGCTCAAGCGACTGCATGGTCACCAGGCCGAAAGGATGTTCGTGCTGCATCAACAGGCTGATAACCGCCGGCAATTTGACGAATTGACTCGCCGCCAGACCGACGTCGATGTCCAGCTGTGTATCGGGAAAACGGGTCGGAACATCCGGATCGTCGTTGCCCTGCTTGGGGCGAGCGAGCCGATTTGCGTGCAACACGCTGAAGGCGTTGTCGCGGAAATAGAAGCGTCCCTCCGGCGGATCATAGTCATCCTGCAGCGTGACGATCGCCAGCGGTTTCGGTTCCGACTTTGGATTCGGCCCCAGACCCGGATAGTCGTATTTGTCATCGGCCTCTGATCCGCCGTTCTTTTCGGTTTTCGACTTGGGCGGCGGCGGAGAAGCGCCGACTTCGGGCAGATACTTCCACAGGGCGAGAAATCCGCCGCCTCCCAAAAGCAAGAGCACCACGATGGCGGCGACAGCTTGCCGCAATCGCATGTGTTGAAGCAGCAAGACGGCGACGGCGCCCATCGCGGCAACCCCGACTGCCAGCAGTACGAGCCCCGGATCATGGCCCCGGCTGAACGACCAATCCGCCAGATATCGCGGTTGGCCGATCTTGCCGTCACGATGCCCGGCAAAGATCGCCACGACGACCAGGATGACCGTTGCCGCTTCGAAGAACGACATGGCACGAAAGCGAATCGCGAGCATGCGCAAACCGAAGACAATCGCGAATGTCGTGGCGCCGAAGGTCAGCACGCCGCTCAGCGCAAGCGTCGATCGGAAGCCCGCAAGCGAGGCGATGGCATTCGAGTGTCCAAGCACCCAGCCGAAAACCGTGCCCAGTGCGGCCACGGCCATCGTGCCCAACACCAGAAATGGCCCGCGAACGCGATGCACAACCGGCCAGCGCGTCAGCGCAAGTGCGATCGGCACGGCCAACAGCGCCGCTACTCGAGCCAGGACCGCGTCGAGCGGCGCCACCAATAAGGCGACGGTTGCGATGTAAACCAGTCCGCGAAGCACGGTCATGTATCTGGCTTCGGGGTAAAATCGATTGCCTGCGAACATAGAAGATTCTCCACTGCATTAACCCATCACGGCGGATGCTGGCCCGTAGTCTCCATCAACTCGGTTGACAATGAACACTTCGACTCCGGCGTTCTGCAACCGCTCGCAGATCGTCGGCAGGTCTTTGCCGTCAGCGGGACCGGCGCTTCCTTGTAAGAGAAGCCGATGCATCAAACCGCGGCGAGCCGGCTGGATGCGGCCGTCCATGCCGATCATCACGCGGCATGGGCCAGTTTTCTTGCTCAAATGTTCGACAACGCGCTCGAGCCACGGCCCGATGCGGTTGGGGACGAAAAGCACGCATGCGTCGATGCCATGTTTCGCGCCCTTGCCCAGGAAACGGCCCAACGCATCGCCGCCGTGGCGGCGAGCCGCACTCGATTGAACGATGCGCTCGATCGCGGTCTGCGTTTCGGAGGTTGGCTTTTCGTCACCGTCGGCGGCGAAAAGAAAATCGCTGCCGAGAAAACGCTGTTCGAAGACGGCTCGGGCCACGCCGGCCGTGGCGTCGTCGGCATCGCCGGCGACGAGGTAGGCGAGAGTCTTTTGCGTTGCCGACACGGCGCGTTCCGGTTGGCGGACCAGCAACTTGCCGGAACGAGCGAAATGCTTCCACAGCACGAGCTTGAGCGGATCGCCGGGGTTGTATTCGCGCATTTCGACCAGGTCGCCGCGAGCGGCGCCGCGCGGGTCGGACAACTGATCGCCGGCCACATCCTGCGGGATTACTTGCAGTCCATGCACTTTCCCACCACTTGGCCTGACGACGATCGGCTGAGCGACGCGGCGCGTCACGTAGAAGCGCGACACGCCAAAGATATCGCTGATGCGATAGCGGCGAACGATCTGCGAAAAAACGCCACGGTCGGATGCAGTGGCTTCCTCGACGATGTCGTTGCCGACCGGCACGAACGTCGCGGCCACGCCGGCCGGTTCCAGCCATTCGACTTCGATTTTTACCAGCGGGTTCCAGCGGACAAGGCCAAGACGGTGGCCGGTGCGAAGAGGCACTCCGGTTTCGAGTTCGAGTCGTCCGGCGCCCGATTCGCGACGCAGCTTGAGCCACAGCGCCGTTAACAGCACGATGGCGGTTTGCAGAACGATAAGGCCCAGGCCGCATACGCAGGCCGCGAGAAAGATCTTGTCTTGTCGCCGGACGGCATAGGCGCGATAGAGCCAGATCAAGATGGGCACGGCCAGCAGACCCAGGGGCGTGAGCGGCAGCCAACGCGACAGCCGAGCCAGCCAACGGGCAGCCCAACGCCGCAAATGCGTTGACCCATGCATGATTTTCGCAATGGTTGCCATGGCCGTTCGATCTCCGCTGCTATCGGACAGATTCTCCACGTTAGAGAAGCGGACGAAGAGCGACAAAGAGGGGCTCAAGGCAAATGAAGAAGGAAGGATGAAGAATGAACGATCAAGAAATTCGCTGTGGAACTAGCAGCCATTCTTCGTATTTCAATCGTTGCTGCCGTTCATGAACCGCTGCAATTTGCGTATACTGAGAATAACCGGTCTTTCTTCTCTTCTTGTGACGAACCGACCTCCCCATTCGGCGTTCGCGCAGGAGCGTGCCGCATGTCCGAACCCAAGCGTGTTGTCTTCGTTTGTGTCGAGAACAGCAATCGCAGCCAGATGGCGGAAGCATTTGCCCGGATTCATGGCAACGAAAAAATCGTCCCATACAGCGCCGGCTCGAGGCCATCCGGGCGGGTCAATCCGAAGGCGATCGAAGCCATGCGCGAACTCGGCTACGACCTGACGACCCATCAGTCGAAAAGCCTTGACGATCTTGGCGGCATCGAATTCGACGTTGCCGTGACGATGGGCTGCGGCGATCAATGCCCGAATCTTCGCGCCAAGCAGCGGCTCGACTGGAACATCCCCGACCCTCGCGAGATGCCGCCCGAGCGCTTTCGTGAGGTCCGCTCACTGATCGAAAGCAAGGTCAAGGAACTGCTCGCGACGATTTAGAGCAAATCCCCCTCGCTCGCGCGTCGGGCTAACCGAAAATGCCCCGCAAGTTCCTATTGCCTCGTTTACCCGGTTTGGCGATGATGGGCCGCCCAGTTCGGGGAAAACTGAGGATCGGGGGACTTATGCGAATCCGTATGGAAGCGGCGCTTGGCTTCGTCGCGGCAGCCTGGGTTGTTGCTTCGGGAACCGCAGTCGGCGGGATGATTCAGGGGTCGAACGGACTCAACGGCCTCGGCAGTTTTGAAGCACAAATCACCTATTCGTATTCGGGGCTGGACCCGACTCGCGCCGTTTTACGAATCGATCTGACGAATACGACGCCGGCCTACCGCGGCGGCTATCTCACTGCTTTTGCCTGGAATAATCCTTCGCAACATATTTCCGGAGTCGAGTCGTTTCATGCAACCGACAGCGACTTTGCTTTGCTCGGTGGATCGTCATTCAACAACGGCGTGAAGGCGGCGCCGTTTGGATTATTCGACTTCGGCGTCAGCACCGGCCAAAGCTGGGAGGGCGGCGGCAACCCCAGCCGCGGCCTCGCGCCCGGCGCGACCGCGACGTTCACGTTCAATCTGCTGGGTCAGAACATGTTCGAACTCAACGAACAATCATTCCTGAGCGAACTCTCGGCCCCTCCGCATGCGGGCCAGGGCACACAGTTCGCCGTCGCACGATTTCGCGGCTTTGACAACTGCAACCCGGATAGCGACAAGGTGCCAGGCGAATTGCCGCCGCTGATGCATTTCCCGGAGCCGAGCTCGGTGCTGCTGGTGGGAATCGGAATCGTCGGGATGGCCGGCGCGGCGACGTGGCGCAAGCTTCGCAAGCGTTTGGCGGCCTGAATGCTGCCGCTGAGCCGAACGGGAAACCGAGAACGGAGAATGAATAATTGAATTCGTTCCCGGCGTTCACTTTGTTCCAGCGTCACTCCGGTTTCATTTTTCCGCGATCAATTCTTCGATTTTCTTGCGCATGATTTCTTCGCCGCGAACTTCCTTGTAATTCAGTTCGCCGTCCCAGCGATAACGGACGTTGCCCCGCTTGTCGATCAGGTAAACGCTCGGCCACCAGCGATTGCCCCATGCCTGCCAGTTCCTGGCGTCGTTGTCCACGGCGACGGCGAATTTCAATTCGTTTTCCTTGATCTTCTTGCGAATCCGATCGAGGTCTTTTTCCGCGGCGACTTCGGGCGTATGGATGCCGAGAATCATCACTCCCTTGCCGGCATATTTTTCCTGCCATGCCTTCATGTGCGGGTAGTTATGAATGCAGTTGATGCATCCATGCGTGAAAAAATGGACGACGACCACCTGCCCTTTCCAATCCGCAAGTTTTACCGGGTCCGAGTTGATCCATGCCGAGACATCGCGCAGTTCCGGCGCGGGGATCTTCATCGATGCCGGCTCCTGGCCGGCCGCAAGGAAAGGGATCGCGAGGAGGACGACAGGCCCAAGCCGGTATTTGATTTCGTTCACCGTTATTGCTCCTGAACGGACTTGGCGCTGCGAAAGCGCTCGACGCACGAGTGCACTTCGCTCATTCCTTCTGATGCCGGCGCCCAGCCGATGGTTTCAATTTTGATGCCTTCGAGCTGCTTGTAGGTGGAGAAGAAATGCTCGACTTCGCGGAGAAAATGCGGCGGAACGTCTTCGAGTTTGGTCAAATGGGCGAACAGCGGATCGGCGTGCGGCACGCCGAGAACTTTGAAATCATTCTGACCTCGGTCGCGCATGCGAAAGAGTCCGACGACGCGCGTCTCGATCAGGCAGCCGCTGAACGTCGGTTCGTTGACCATCACCAGGATGTCGAGCGGGTCGCCGTCCTCGGCGAGCGTTTGCGGGATGAAGCCGTAGTCTCCCGGATAATGGCTGGCGGAGTACAAATAGCGGTCGAGCATGATCAGGCCGGTCTTCTTGTCGAGTTCGAACTTGCTGCGCCGGCCTTTCGGGATTTCGACGATGGTGTTGACGACCGACGGCAAATGCGTGCCGGGAGCGACGGCCATGTAGTCGGGGCGCGGGTGCATTCCGCAGGACTCCTTGGAACAGGGGAATTGTAGAAGATGAACCCACCGCGGCGCGTTCCGCTTGGCGAAGTCGCAGTCCTGTTCCTGCGCCTCGGTCTGACCAGCTTCGGCGGACCGGCCGCACATAATGCGTTGATGCAGCAGGAGGTAGTCAAACGCCGGGGCTGGATCAGCCAGGAAGAATTCCTCGATCTTCTCGGCGCCGTCAACCTGATTCCCGGACCGAATTCGACGGAACTGGCAATCCACATCGGCCATCGCGTCGCTGGTTGGAAGGGGCTGATCGTCGCCGGAGTCTGCTTTATTTTGCCGGCCGCACTGATCGTGGCAATCCTTGGTTGGGCATATGTCCGCTACGGATCGCTGCCGGCCTCGGTCGGCTTGTTGCGGGGCATTCAGCCGGTCATCGTCGCCATCATTCTCATCGCGCTCTGGCAACTGGGGCACAGCGCGCTCAAGAGCAGGGTTCTGATCGGCCTGGCTGCGGTCGTATTTGTGCTGTCGATGCTGCGGTTCAACGAAGTCGCGTTGATTTTCGGCGGCGGCGCGATCGCTCTGGTCGAACAAGCCGTTCGTCAGCGCCGCTACACCGCGCCGGCGTTGTCGCTGTTCGTGCCGGGACTCGAATCCGCCGCCGTACCCGAACGAACACCGGTATCGCTTTCCAGTCTCTTTCTCGTTTTTTTGAAGATCGGCTCGGTATTATTTGGCAGCGGCTATGTGCTGCTCGCTTTCCTGCGAGCCGATTTTGTCGAAAGGCGCGGCTGGCTGACCGAAACGCAACTGCTCGATTCGGTGGCGGTCGGCCAGGTGACGCCCGGCCCGGTCTTCACGACGGCAACCTTCATCGGTTACATCCTTGCGGGGCCCTGGGGCGCCATCCTGGCGACGGTCGGGATCTTCTTGCCGGCGTTTGTCTTCGTCGCATTGAGCATTCCCTTGTTGGCTCGTCTGCGCCGCTCCTCGCTCGCCCGGGGGTTTCTCGACGGCGTCAACGTCGCCTCGTTGGCGCTGATGGCGGCAGTAACCTGGCAGATCGGCAAGGTGGCGCTGGCCGACCCATTGTCGTTGTTCATCGCGGTCGTCTGTGCATTGCTTCTGGTCGTTCGACGAGTCAATCCAACCTGGCTCGTACTCGGCGGTGCGGTGCTGGGGCTATTGCGAACCATTTGAAATAATTGGACGGCGTCCTTTGGGCAGTTTTGAAATTGCAGAAAACACTGAGAATTGCTCAGCGAAAACAACGGGCGGCAATCTCCCGGGGATGTGTTCAGTTTCAGTGAGTGAGTGCGAACTACGCGCTGCGTCGCAGGCGGCGCGGTTCGGTTTGCGGCAGTGCCTGTTTCCGTTGCGTTGCAGTCTGTAGGTAGACGTTGCGATACAGTTCCGACTGCGCCGGGGTGAGACGCATGCCGCGGCGGGCCATGACTTCGCTGGCCGTGGCGAAGAGCACGTCGATATCCTCGTTTTCGGCCACTTCGCCGTGAAGGACGGAACAAAACGAAGGCACGTTTTTCGGCAACAACCTGCCGGCCGGCAAAATGGCTGCAAATGCGCCGATCATCGTCCCGGAGTTCAACAAGGCGCCGAGTCCGATTTTCGAATGGTCGCCGATGAAGCTGCCGACTTTGGAGCTGCCGGTCGGGACGCGCATGCCGCCGACGGAGACGATGACTTCGCCGTAGTCGTGCCGCAAGTCGCTGGTCTGGGCGCCGGCGCCGATGTTGACCCATTCGCCAACGTAGCTGTGTCCAAGAAAACCCTCGTGGTACTTGTTCGAGTTTCCTTGGATGATGCTGGCCTCGACTTCGCCGCCGATGCGGCAATTCGGGCCGATCGTCGAACCGGCGCGGACCTTGGCGCCGAAGAGTTGCGTTCGCTGTCCGATATAGCAAGGGCCTTCGAGCCGGGTGAATGCTCCGATCACTGCGTCGCGGTCGATCACCACCGGGCCTTTGCGCGTGTCGGCCACGACGTACGGCTCCACCTGGGCGCCGGGTGCAATGCACAGGCTGCAATTCGAACCGAGCAATGCGATGTGGTGCACTGCCTCGATCGGGAATTGCGGGCGCCGGGCGGCAAAGTCGTCGTTGATTTGCCCGGCATTGCGTTCGACCAGGTCCCAGGGCCGGTGGATGAGGCTGCCGCCGACTTCGCGGCGCGGCAACGTGTGCTTCCAATCTTCGAGGAGTTGATCGAGCGTCGTGAGCGCGAAATCGTCGAGGTGTTTCGACTCCACTGCCGCGGCCACGACGGCGCCATTGCAGGTGGTCACGAGCGGTCCATCCTGAAAATACGAATCCGGATGGAAATCCGCAGGCGGCATCCAGCGGGCGTTGACGAGCACGATGCGCTGGGACCGCAGCCAGTCAAAGTCGTTGATCGGCGTGCCCGGTCTTTGTTCGGCGACGACCGGGGCCAGCATCGGCCGCACGACGAAACCCAATTCGGTCGGCCGAAAAATTTCGCAGACCCTTTCGCCCAGCGGGGACAGGCCGCACCACAAATCGAACACGGGCCGGGTCAACGTCAGCGGTTCCAGATCGATCGCTCCGCGATCTTCGAAAATGCAGATTCGCATCGTTGCGTCCTCTTGCAAACCTTCCGAAAGGGCCGAACAGTATATTCCGATCGTGCGGTTTTTTCCTAGGCCGATTGGCATGTCGAACGTGCCGAAATGAACAAACGCACCGGGGTGGCCGAGAGAATCGGCTCGGAATTGGCAGTAATCGTTAAAGTGTTTGCATTTTTCCGTGCAGGGCAGGCCGGCGTCGGGAATAGTAGAAGCGGAAAAGTCTCGCATCCGCTTCGGGGGTGGAACCGTGATGCCGGGAGACGCAAAGCTCGGACTGTTGGTCGGCGTCAGTGTGGTCGTGGCCATTGCGCTGGTGTACTTCAAGCCGGAGGCGAAGCCGCGCGCCGGAGCGGCTGAGCCGCCGCCCGCGGAGGTGCAGGGCGCTCGAAGGGCCGCACCTTTGTCGCCGCTGCTGCCCGCGAATTCATATCGAGGCAATTAAAGAGACTCAATTTCCGCGCTTGACCCTCGTGCCTGGAACCGGGATCATGCAGGCATCGCTCCTGCCTGGATGATTCATGTGATTCGCATGCGGCACACTCGTTGGCTTGTTGTCTGCAATCTGGTCTTGACGACGGCGGCGCTGGCCGACGATCGATGGGTGTTTCAGCCGGTTCGTTCGTCTGCATTGCCCGACGTGCGGAATCGGGTCTGGGCACGGCAGCCGATCGATAGTTTCATTCTTGCCAGGCTCGAAAAGTCCGGTTTGGCGCCTGCCGCCGAGGCGGATCGCCGGACTTTGATTCGCCGGCTCAGCTTGGACTTGATCGGTTTGCCGCCGACGCCGGCGGAGATCGAGACATTTTGCAGCGATCGCAGTGCCGACGCATACGAGCGCCTGGTCGCACGCCTGTTGGCGTCGCCGCAATATGGCGAGCGCTGGGGCCGGCACTGGCTGGACGTGGCCCGATTCAGCGAGAGCCAGGGCTTCGAGCGAGACAAGATTCGCGAGCATGCCTGGCGTTACCGCGATTATGTCATTCGCAGCCTCAACGACGACAAACCGTACGACCGATTCGTGATCGAGCAGCTTGCGGGCGACGTGCCGCCCGACGCCAGCGCCGAAACCGTTGCTGCGACCGGGTTCCTGGTCGCGGGCCCATACGACGAGGCCGGCAACAGTTCGGCGAGCGCCCTGCTTCGCGCTCGAATTCGCGAAGAGGAATTGGAGGACATCATCAGCGCCGTGGGGCAGACATTTCTCGGGCTGACCGTGAACTGTGCACGCTGCCACGACCATAAGTTCGACCCGGTGCCGATGCGCGATTATTATCGGCTGCATTCTGTTTTTGCCGGGATCAAGCATGGCGACCGCAATCTGTTGACCGAAAAAGAGCAGATCCGTCGCCGAGAGCAACAGGTCGAAATCGACCGCGCGATCGCCGATCGCGAGCGGTCGATTGCGGAACTGGAACGAACGGCACGAACGAAGCTGGCGCCGCAATCGGCTGCCTGGCCGGCGGACCTTGCCCGGCCCATGGCACGCTGGTCTTTTGACGGCGACGCCGGCGATTCGGCTGGCGACCTGCACGGCACGCTTCGCGGCCAGGCGAAAATCCGCAACGGCCGGCTCATTTTGAACGGCGCCAATGCATTTGTCGAAACATCGCCTCTGAAATCTCCGCTCCGGGCGAAAACGTTGGAAGCCTGGGTCATGTTGCCGAGGAACCAGCGCGGCGGCGGCGTCATCAGCGTCGAAGCCGATCGCGGCGCTGTTTTTGACGCAATCGTCTATGCCGAACGACAGGCCCGGAAATGGATCGCGGGCAGCGACTTTTTCCGCCGTACCCGCGACCTGGACGCCCCTGAGGAAAACTCACCGGAAGACCAACTGGTTCATCTGGCGATCACTTATTCCGAGAATGGTCGCATCCAGGTGTTTCGAAACGGCAAACCGTATGGCGCCGCCTACACGCCCAGCGGGCCGGACGCAACCTTGCGAACGTTTCCGGCCGGTTCGATCGTTCTTTTCGGCCTGCGCCACCATGGCGGCGGCAATGGGTACCTGGCCGGTGAAATCGAGGAAGCGCGCTTGTACGACCAGGCGCTGACCGGCGATGAAATCGCTGTGTCGTTCCGTGCCGGCCCAATCGCCATCTCCCGCCCGCAGATCGAAAGCGCGCTTTCAAACCGTGATCGGCAACGCTATGTCGAACTGTTGCGAGAGCTTGCCGAACTTCAACAACGGCGTGCGAAACTGCTCGACGTGCCGCAAGTGTACGCGGCGAATGTGAAACAGCCGGAGCCGTCCGCGGTCTTGTTGCGGGGCGATGTCGAAAAAAAGGGCGAGATCGTCTCGGCCGGCGGGCTATCGGCGGTCGCTTCGTTGCCGGCCGATTTTGAACTGAAGCCGGATGCACCCGAAGGCGAGCGCCGGCGGCGTTTCGCCGCGTGGGTCGCATCGCCGAGGAACCCGCTGACCGCTCGCGTCATCGTCAACCGCGTCTGGCACTACCATTTTGGCCGAGGCATTGTCGGCACGCCGAACGACTTCGGCATCAACGGCGAAGCGCCGTCGCACCCGGAGCTCCTGGACTGGCTGGCGGCGGACTTCGTGGCCCACGGCTGGAGCCTGAAGCACCTGCACCGGCGCATCGTGTTATCGAGCACGTATCGGCAAAGTGTTATCAAGGCGGAAGCCAGAACCGATCCGCAATCCGTGGATGCCGACAATCGCCTGCTCTGGCGCTTTCCGCTTCGGCGACTTGAGGCCGAAACCGTGCGCGACTCCATGCTGGCCGTGGCCGGCAACCTGAGGAACGCGCTCGGCGGTCCCGGCTATCGGCCGTTTACCGTGACCGTGTTCAATTCGTCGTTTTACAATTTGCTGGACGAGGATCGGCCCGAGTTTTATCGACGCACGGTCTATCGGACCGGCGTGCAATCGGCCAAGCAACCGCTGCTCGAAGCGTTCGATTGCCCGGAGCCCTCCGTGAAGACACCGCGGCGAAACGCAACCACGACGCCGCTGCAAGCGCTGGGCCTGATGAATAATTCGTTTGTGCAACGCCAGGCGCGTGATTTTGCAAGCCGCATCGATTTCGCCGCCGGCCCGCGGATCGACGCGAAAATCAACTACGCCTTCGAGCTGGCCCTGGGCCGGCCGCCGAACCAGGCCGAGTTGTCGCGCTTCGTCGCGCTGGCCCAAGAGCACGGACTCGCCACCGCCTGTTGGGTGCTGCTGAATTCCAGCGAGTTTCTGTATATGCGATGAATTCGTATTACTTTGCGGAGCTTGTTCGTGAACGATCTTTCGCGCCGTCATTTTCTCTGGCAGGCAGGCGGACTCGGCGGCATTGCCCTGGCCTGGTTGCTCGAGCGCGAAGCACGGGCCGCCAAGCCGGGCTCGCACTTCGCACCGAAGGCCCAGCGCGTGATCATGATCTTCGCACCCGGCGGCGTCAGTCACGTCGATACTTTTGACCATAAGCCCGAACTCGCCAGGCATCACGGCAAACCGCTCACCGGCAAGGGAAAAATCGACACCTTCTTCGGGCAGCCAGGAAACCTGATGAAAAGTCCGTTTGCTTTTCGCCGGCATGGACAATCCGGCCGATGGGTCAGCGAATTGTTTCCGCATCTGGCTCAGTGCGTGGACGACTTGACCTTCATTCATTCGATGCAGGCGAAAAGCTCGAACCATACGCCGGCCGGTTTTCAAATGCTCACCGGCTTTACCATGAACGGTTTCCCGTCGATCGGCTCGTGGGTGTCGTACGGTTTGGGCAGCGTCACGCAGGATTTGCCGGCATTCGTCGTCTTGCCGGACCCGCGCGGCCTGCCGGCGGGCGGTTCGATCAACTGGACTTCGGGGTTTCTGCCGGCCGCTCATCAAGGCGTGGCATTTCGCACGGCCGGCGACCCGGTTCCCGATCTGTCCACGCCGCGCGATGTTTCCGCCGAATCGCGCCAAGCGGGGCTGCGAGCGCTGGAACAAATGAACCGCGAATTTGCCGACGCCAATCCTGGCGATAGCGCCCTGGCGGCCCGGCTCCAGTCGTACGAACTTGCCGCCCGCATGCAGCTGACCATCCCCGAAGCAGCGGACCTGACGCGTGAAACGGCCGCGACGCAAAAACTGTATGGACTCGACCAACCGGCTACCGCTGGTTTCGGCCGCAATTGTCTACTGGCGCGCCGGTTGCTCGAACGCGGGGTGCGCTTCGTGCAGCTATTTCATGGCGGGGCGTTCGGTTCGCCGCGAATCAACTGGGACGCGCACGAGGATATTGTCGACAACCATCGCACGCAGGCCGTCAGTCTGGATCGTCCTGTGGCCGGCCTGCTTCGCGATCTCAAACAGCGCGGCCTGCTCGACGATACGCTCGTGCTCTGGACGACCGAGTTCGGCCGCACGCCGATCACGCAAGGCATCGACAAACCGGGCCGCGATCATCATCCGCTCGCTTTCACCGTCTGGATGGCCGGCGCCGGGCTCAAGCCCGGCTACGCTCACGGCGCGACCGACGAGTTCGGTTACCAGGTCGTCGAACAGCCAACGACGATTTACGATTTCCACGCCACCGTCCTGCACCTTCTCGGCATCGACCACACGAAACTTACCTGGTACCACAACGGCATCCACCGCCGGCTGACCGATGTGCACGGGGAAATTGTGCGGCCGATTCTCGCCTGATCGTGCCTCGAACGGCACACGCCACTTCGATTTTTTGGCCGCTTGATTCGGCCAGCGGCAATCTTCTCGCAGACAAGGGTGAATGAGTCGATCGAAGGTCGATCCACCGCTTTCACCCAGTTTCCGGTGGAATTGAAAGCCACCTCTTTTGCTGCGAGTCAGCGAGGAGATTCCGATGAAAAGGTTCGTGTGCAAGCTTCTGTTGTCGGCGATGGCAGTAGTTCCGATGGTGACGCCATTTATTGCGCCGCCGAAAGTGGCCGGCCAGGAACGAGTGATCCGGCTCTGCCGCGTCTATCACCGTCCCAGCCCGGCGTTTCAATGGGAATGCATCATCGTGGAGGGTGAATCCGCGGCTCAAACGAAGGTCGCCCGCTACATCAACGCCGGACAGCAGAGCTTCTACCAGGTGATTCGCTAAAGTGGTTAGCCCGATGCTCCAGCGAGGCCGACGGTTCCTTCCTCGCTTGCGCGTCGGGCGAACGACCGTTCGGTGCGGCTTTGAATATTTACCGCCCCGGGTCCGATGGCGGCGGGGGCAGCGGCGGGTTTTTGCTGGAATTGCGCGCCCATAGCCAGGCCCGGATGCTGAATGCATCGCGGGCCATCCGCGTAACGCACTTCTTCCAGGCGCGGTGGATCGCCGGGTCCGGATCGAGATTCTGGTTTTCCTGGGCGGTTCGTTCCAGTTCCGCTCGCGCGGCGTTGAAGGCCCGGCTGCCATTTTGCTGCACTTTCACGAGCGCCTGCGCCATCGCATGGACGACTTTGAAGTAGGCATCGAGTTGTTCGTGGTCCTTTTCCAGTTGCGCGACGCGGCGGGCGGCGTCGGCGGTGCGGCCGGCCGTCGCATCGTCGAATGCCAGCCAGACCGCATGGAACGGCATCGTGGCATCGGGCTCGGCGTTGGCCAGCGCGAATTGCGAGACGCGCCGGGCCTCGTCATCGCGGCCTTCGGCACGGTAGGCAATGGCCAGCTTGATCAACATCCAGGATTGGGCGTCCGCGTGCTCGGCCCAGTCCGACATCCACTCGGCGGTGCGCGAAAAGGCGCCGACCCGCGCGTATGCCCAACCGACCTTGCCCCACTTGCCGGTGTCGGCGCGAAGTTCATCGCGGTGCTTTTCGATGATGGCGAACAGAGGCTGAATCAGCCGGGCATTGGCGAGCGCTTCGATGTAGGCGACCAGCGCTTCCTCGCCGATTTCGCCGCGGTCTAACAGGTCGTCGATTCGCCGGGCGCAATCGCTGTCGCCGCGGGCCATGCAGCGTTCGACCCAAAAGCGGCCGACGAGCGGATTGGCGTCTTCGTCGTCGAGCGTGCGCTCGATCACGTCATCGACGTGAGCGCCCCAGTTGGCCTCTTCGAGCATCTGAATCGCGTCGCGAAAGACGAAGAGCGGCGTTTCCAGATCGGTGGCGAATTCCTCGAAAAGCTGCGACGCTTCCACGGCGCTGTTGCGGCGGATCGCGAGCCGCATCGCTCGAAGGCGGATGTGCGCGTCGTCGCCGGTCTCGCGAAGCACTTCGAGCGTTTCGGCGGCATCGTCGAGTTCGTCGTCCTCGATCTGCTGATCGAGCAGATTGATCCCGGCAAAGCCGTAATTCGAGTCGAGTTCGAACGCCTGGCGAAAATCCTCCTTGGCGCCTTCGCGGTCTTTCAGGCGAAGCTTGGCCTCGCCGCGATAGCCGAATGCCGTCGGATCGCGCGGCGCGATGCGGACCATTTCCTCCGCGGCCTGCAGGTACTTTTCGAAGCGGCCCGTCGTGTCGTACCAGTTCGCCAGTTGCTGCCAGCCCCAGAAATAGTCCGGAGAATTCCGAACGATTTCTTCCATTTGTGCAATCGCCTTGTCGCGCCGGCCGCGCGTGTACTCAATCCAGGCGGCACGGCCCTGCAGGACGATCGGCGGATCGCCGGCAAATTCCTTCGGCTTGCAGGCGGCCAGTGCATCGGTGAACTGTTCCATCCGCGTCAGCAGTTCGGCCTTGCGATCGTGTGCCGGTAGAAAACGCGGGTGCTTTTGCAGCGTCCGTTCCAGGACATCCAGGCGATCCTCGAACGATAAGTTCTCCGCGCTGGGGCTTTCCAGCCACAACAGCGCCGCCTGCGGATGAAAAATTCGCGATTGAATCGACTCTTTGAGCACTTCGTCCGCTTCGTCCGACCAGCCGGCGGAACGCAACGCGGCCAGCGCCGTGCTGATGGGCCAGGTCGCCTCGATGGGCGACTCGCACAAATTGCGAAACGCGTCCAGCGCGGTCGTCTTGTCGTCCTGCTTCGCTGCGAGCTGCACTTGCCGGGCGGCGACAAAATCGTCGGCCACGTGTTCTTGCAGGATCGCCAGCACCGCGGCCGCCTGGTCGTACTGCTCGTCGGCGAAGTATTCGTCGAAGAGCAGCATGCCGGGGAATGCATAGTCCGGCGCCATTTGCAGCGCGGCTCGAAGGTCCGCTTTGCCGGCCTCGCGTTCGCCCAGTTGCAATTGCGCCTCGCCTCGCATGGCCAGCGCCACCGGGCTATCGGGCCGCAAGCGAAGGAGGTGGTTCGTCGCTTCGAGGTATTTCTCGCTTTGCGCCTGCTCGTTGTACCAGTAGGCAAGCTGCTGCCAGCCCCAGTAATAATCCGGCTCGCCTTCGACGATCTTCTCCATTTTCTGAATGGCGGCGTCGAAGTTGCCGCGCTGTGATTCGATCCAGGCGGCCCGGCCCTGCAGGATCAACGGCGACGATGGTTCGCCCCCGGCCGGCTCGCACGCGGCGATGGCCTCGTCAAATCGGCCCAGCTCGGTCAGCCGCTCCGCTTTCAGGTCGCGGGCTTCGCTATGCCGCGGGCTGAGCGTGAGAACCTTGTCGAGTGCGGCGAGAACCTCGTCCGTGTTGGCCGGATTGGTTAACAGGCGAGCCAGGGCCAGCCAGACGCGCGGGTCGCCGGGCCGGCGCGTGGTCAATTCGCGCGCGAACTGCGGGACCATTTCCGGCTGATCCATGCGCTCGGACCAGTTGATCAACGTCCGCCACGCCCAGTCGTAACCGGGATCCAGGAGCAGCGCCTCCCGCAGTTGATCGACGGCCAGCTGCGGTTGATTGAGCTTCCAGAGCTTGTCGGCGTACTGGCCGCGATTCGCCGGGTCGAGCGGCGCGCGAGCCACAGCCTGTTGCAACAGGGCGCATGCCTCTTCGAGTTTGCCGTCGCGGTCGAGCGCTTCGGCCAATTCGCGAATCGCCGGGCCCCAGCCCGGACTGATCTTCAGCGCTTGCCGCAGCATGCTGACCTGGCCTTCATGGTCGCCGCGAGCGGCATGGATATCGGCACGGTCGAGCCACAAGCGCGGCAACATGGGAAAACGATCGGTCGCCTGTTCCGCGAGCGTACGCGCTTCATCCAACCGCTCCATGACGATCAACTGTTGAATCATGGCCGACCAGGTCTGCCAGAGATCGGAGCGTTCGTCGAGCAACTGCTGCAAAGCGCGGTGGATCTCGTAGGGCTCGAGTGCATGCTGGGCGTGCCCGTGAAATGTCAGGATGCCGTCGCCGACGTGGGGTTGCTTGTGCAACTCTTCTTCGACGAACTGCAACTCGTCGCGGCGCTCCTGCCGGTCCGGCGACAGGTTGAGCAGCTCGGAGATGGCCAGGTCGTTGTCCACGGACAGGCGAATCGCGGCGCGATACGATTCGCGCGCCTCTTCGCTGCGGCCCGCCAGCGTGTGCACCCGGCCGCAGACACAGTGATACGACGGCGACGGCGGCTCGAGCCTCGCGGCCGCTCGCAGTTCCTCGTCCGCTTCGGCGTAGCGCTTCAGGTCGGCCAGGTGCAGCGCCAGTTCGCGATGCGCCCAGGCGTCGGCAGGGTAGTTCGCGAGCAACTGGCGAACGACCGGCTCGACCGCTGCCGGCCCCTCGTGCCGCAACCACTCGATCCGCAATTGCAACAGGCCGTAGTGGCGCGGATTGCGATCGGTCAGGCCTTTCAAATAGTCGAGGGCGGCGGCCCGGCTCTCGGTTTCAGCGAGCCGCAGCGCGATATTGCGATGGGCGTCGAGGGCGAGCGGCTCGACCGCGGCGACTTCGCGCCAGTGGCCAAGCGCCTCGTGCAGGTTGCCCTGCATTCCAGCCAGGTTGGCCGCCGCACGCAGCCAGGCGGTGGGCCGCACCTTGTCTCGCGCCGCTTTGAGCAACGCCGAAGCCGTCTTCATCTCGCCGAAGGCCGCCCGCATCTCGGCGGTGAACAGCAGGAGTTCGCCGTCGGTCTTTCGCCGTGCGAGCGCTCGGTCGAGTACGCCAAAGGCGTTTTCGGTTTGATCCAGGTCGCTGAGCGCGTTGAAAAGTATCCGGGCCGGCAGGCTCGACTTGTCGCCAAAACGCGCCACGCGATCTTCGAAAAACTGAATTGCCTCGTCGGTCCGGTTGGCGGCGCGTGCTGAACGAAAGTAGGTTCGCGCCAGGCCGTCCGAGCCATCGTCGAGGCAAGAGGCGATGCGATAGAGTTCGAGTCCTTCTTCTTGCCGTTGTTGATCCCAAAGCAGATTGGCCAGGAAAAAGTAGGCGGCCGGGGTCAGCGGTCGCACGCGAATGACCTTGCGCAAAAGCCGCTCGGCCGTCGCATGCTCGCGCGCATCCGGAAGCAGTTCCTGCGCGTATTGCTGCATGAAGATCGGATCGCTTCCCGGTTGCTGCGACAATCGCCGCAACAGTGCGATGCGATCCTCGCGCCGATCGAGGTCGCGAAGCACGTTGATCCGCAGAAGCAGGAAAGTCACATCGTCCGGGAATCGCTGCAACAACGCGTCCAGCGTCGCCAGTTGCTCGGCATTATTGGCGTCGTAGCGGGCCAGGACGTAGCGTGCGTACAAGACCAGCCGGTGGTCCGGCGCCGCCGCCTCCATATCGGCGAGGATGCGGCCGGCCGCCGACCGATCGGATATCTCCATGGCGCGATGAATTTCGAAAAGGCGGTCGTACAGGTCCGCGTCGGGCAACTCGATGCCTTTGAGCCGATCGGCTTCCGATGGCGGCAGAAGGACGAGACCGCGTGGCCCGCTGGAACGAAATCGTTCCAGCAACGGGTCGAGCATCATTTCGCCCAGGTGGCGCTCGGTGGCATCGCGATACAGGAGGATGCCTTTTTTTTCGTCGTAGCCCGCGATCGCCTGCAGACGCGCAAAAGTGGCCTCGACGACGCCCAGCGCGATCGGCACGCCGGCGTCGAGCAATGCATGCAGACTCGCCGGCGTCGCCGTGAACTCGCGCACGACCCAATCGCCCTGCTCCGCCCAGCGGCGCTCCAGGAAATCCATCGGCGCATCCTGCCGGAATGCTTCGTCGCTCGGCAGCGGTTCGTCCGGCGTCCAGGCTCGTCGAAGGATCGCCAGCGCGACCGGGACGACCGTCGGCAATGGCCGCGGCCAGCGCTCGACGCGTTGGAGCACGACTCGTCGATGCGGAATTTGCGGATTCGCCAGACGTTCGGCGACGGTTTGATGAAATCCTTCGCCTGCCTGCTGGGCGCAGCGGGCGGCCGCTTCCAGGTCGCCGAGATCGTAATGGATGTCGGAGCGCCGGGCGGCCAACCACTGTGTCGTCTCCGTTTCCATGAGCGGCGACAACGCTTCAAAGCGGTCGTAAGACTGCTTGGCCTCGGCATGCAGGCCCAGATCGTCCTGCAGCGCCGCCAGTTGCGAGGCCACGGCCGCACACTCGATACGCTCGTTCGCCTCCGTCAAGAGCGTTAGGGCCTCATCATCGCGGTCCAGGATCAACAGCAAATGAGCGGCTGCTTGGACCGCAGGACGAAAGAACGGCTTTAGCCGCAATGCTTCCCGGGCGACCTCGAGCGCCTCGTCGATGCGCTCTTCGAATTCGAGGCATGCCGCCCGCTCGACGTGAATCCAGGGCCGTTCCGGCGTCAATTCCAAAGCGCGTTTGAGCCAAACCTCGGCCCGGCCGAAATCGCGCAGCCGGGCGACGATGAACGCGTGCAAACTGAAAAGATCGGCCCGCAACTCCGGCGACGCATCATCGATGACGCTCGCTTCCTTCTTCAAGAATCGCCATGCCTGCAGCAGGCTGTGTTTTTCGAGATGATAGCGGGCGTGGTAGTAGATCGCCTCGGGATGCGATGGCTGACCGCGATACGCCTTCAGGAGATGCCAGCGCGACAAGCGGGGCGCGCCGAGTTGCCGCGACAACCGGCCTGCGAGCAGGCGGGCGGCCGTGCCTTCCCAGTCTTTCAGCGGCGCGAGCGACGACGCATATTGGTACGCCTGCAGATACAGTCCGTGGCTGTACAATTCGAGGACGCGCGCGAGTTCGGCGGCAGCAATTTCCATGTCGGCTTGCCGGTCAGGTGGACTTCTCTTCGGAAGCGCTGTCGATTTCCGCGAGCGGCCCGACCAGGTGCAGGATCGATCCGAGCTGACTGAGCCGGATTCCGTACCGATCCAGAAATTCGCCGAGGGTGAAATCGTTGTCCAGCGCCTCATCGTTCAAATGCGCGGCCAGATCGGCGATCAGCGTGATATAGGCGCGCTCGAGCTGCGGCAGCACCTTTTTGCAGGCGGACGGAAGCGCGCCAAAATCTTCCTGCCAGCGCGACAGGAACGAGCGCCAGCGATGACTGCTGTCGTGCGCCGATGCCGTCGTGCGCAACAACTGCAGCTGCTCGCGCTGAATATCCAACAATTGCCGCAAGAGTTCTGCCGTTTCGCTCGATGCCTGAGTCTCGTCAGGCGTCACCGTTTTTGCTCGCGCGGTGGGTGCCACATCGAACTGAAAATGCATAGTCGCCTCTTGGCCGCTGACATTTCAAAAATCGGAATGCTTTGCATTATAGAAATATTGGCAAAGGCGGACCGTGGATTGGAATTTGCCGCTGTCGAGTTTTTCCCCACGGGCGAAATCGCCGTGCGAGTCCGGAGCGGGGACGTTCGAGGATCAAGTGCCAAATTCTGAATTCCGAGTAGTGCTCCGCACCAGCATGAGCGCGTGATTTCCCCGCGAACCAATTTCGAAGTTTAAGAAACTCAAACTGAGCACTTTTATTCACGTTGGTGTGTAAACTCTCAGGAAATCATGGGAAAACAACCGGGCAACCGAGAACCGAGAATGAACAACCGAGAGCGGCCTTAATTCTCCGTTCTCGGTTCTCCGTTTTCGGTTTCCCGGTTGGTATTTGGTTCAACTCACGAAATCTGCTCACTTTGAGTAACAAGCTCTTCTTTGACTCGAGACCGTTTCAGACCCTGCTCATCGTCGTGAGAACTAGAAGCGACACTCCCAACTCCGAATTCCGCACTCCGCACTTCAAAAAAAAGCCACCCGCTGGGGAAGCGGGTGGCAGAGGGGAAGTTTGACTTGTTAGGGAGGCGTGATGGGGAAGAGGAGCATACCCGACGGCATCGTGCGGGGTAACACGCCCGTGCAGGTTCAGCCGGATGGGGGAAATCCGTCCGAACGATTGTGACCAAGTCGCGATTTGTTGCCGGACCGCGGGGGAAACGGGGCCGGCCTCGCTACTCGTGTCGGCGTCACGGGTTCGCCGTCAGGTCGGTTACTAGCTAATGCAATGACCGTGCCAATTCCGAACGAATCTTCGCTGGAAATCACAACGCTTGATTTCGCAAGAGCTTACGTGATTCAAGACGGAAAATGCCCAAGTCCGCCACGAATTGAAATTGTAATTGTTTCCAATTCGGAATGGAAAAAGCGCAAAGAGGCAGAGATTGAAGGTCCCGATTGCCTCAAGCCGGACCCGGCACGCCGAGGGCGGCGAGCTGCTTCAGATCGCCAAACTCGACGGCTGCGACATGTTCCGCAGCAATGACAAAAAGACTTTGATTCAGAATGTCTTCGCCGGTGTGTTGTCGAACGACGTGGTTCTGAATGGCCAGCAGAGTCGTCGAGTCAGGCAACCAGCGTACGTGGTTCGCCTGAAGCCGGCCGGTGATCAGCCGCGGGGCATACGACTTCAATCCGCCCTGGACAATGCTGTCCGTGCCGACCGGCTGCACCTGCGCATCGGCGTCCAAGATCAGCGTGCATGGACCGCTCCAGCGGCCGTCCGAGCCAAACAACTTCCCCAGCAATCCCGGATGCATGGCAGGCCTCCCTTTGAGCACACGACAAGTGTAGCATGCAAAACGCCATCATACCGCAAGGGCGAGGGCCTTTTTTACGGACGGAATGAAGGAAACAATTCTCTACGAATTGAGCGGTAAATGACTATAATCGCCCAAAATCGGGCTTTCGCACCAGGTTCACTCGAAGTTTCTCAGGGCGGCGCACGGACAGCTTCAAGCGCCCCCGAATAGGCATCCTGCAGGAGGTTGTTCCAATGGCTGCACGCAAGTCTGGCCCCAAAAAAACTCCCCAAAAGAAGCGAGTCACGTTCCGGTTCGAGGACGGGCAGGCTCAAGAAGTAGCCGTTGCCGGTTCGTTTAGCGATTGGGACAAGAAGCCGGTCGAGCTCAAGCGCGACGGCAATGGAAGCTGGAAGGCGACATTGCTATTGCCGCCGGGGCGATACGAGTATCGCTTTCTCGTAGACGGCCAATGGCGAGATGACCCGAACTGCAGCGAGCGGGTTTCCAACTCGTTTGGGACGGCCAATTGCGTCATCGATGTGCCCGGGCAGGCAGCGGGTTAGTGCGTTTGCATCTCGGAGCTCGGCGCCCGGCTTCGCTCACCTTTTCCTTTGACGCGAAACTTACGAATTAGCTCAACCACTTCATCGTCGTCAACCGGCCGGAAGTCCTCGTAATAATGTCCGACGGCCCAAAAGTCGACTGGACCCAGCAAGCACCGCACATCGTCCGACCAGATTCGCACGAGCTCCAACGCTTCCGGCGAAGCGACCGGTACGGCAACGATGAGTTCTTTTGGCCGCTTGCTGCGAATATCCCGTAGGGCCGCGATCATTGTGGCGCCGGTGGCGATGCCGTCATCGGTGACAATGACCGAGCGACCGGCAACAGGGGCCGCCGGTCGAACTCCACGCAGTAACTGGTTCCGTCGGGCGATTTCCGCCATCTGGAAATCGCGCTCTTTAACCAGGTAATCGTCCAGCTCCGGAAATTCCGAGGCGAAGTCGTTCAGATATACCTGTCCCAATTCGGACACGGCTCCGATCGCAGCTTCCGAACGTTGCGGGGCCCTCAATTTCCTTGCGAGAACAACGTCCAGTTCGGCGCCGAGCTCGCGCGCCAGTACGGCCCCGGTAATTACGCCTCCACGAGGGATGGCGAGCACCAGCGGGTCGGTGAGTTTTTGGTCGCGGAATAAGTCCGCCAATTGCATTCCTGCATCCGCACGATCCCGGAACATGGCAGCCTCCGATGATGGACTGCTGAAAGGTGAGCAATTGGCGTTCCGAAAGCCGGAAGGAAGTGCAAACCGATACTTTTCGGCTCGGAAAAAGGGTGATAAATGCGGAACTGCCCCAGTCCAGGGAGGCTATTTGCGCTGGGCGGGCCAGCGTTTGACTGTGCCGTCTCCGCCCACTGTGGCGATATTCGTGCCGTCCGGGGCAAACGCCACGGCCAGCACCACGCGGTCGTGACCGCGAAATGTCGATAGCAGGCGGCCGCCGGATGCCTCCCAGATTTTCACCGTAGCGTCTTCATGCGTGCTGGCAATCAGGCTCGCATCGCTGTTGACCGCCAGGCCGTGGATCATGCCGGCGCCCTCGAACGGCGCCGACTCCGCCCGCGAAGGCAGGGACCAGCGGCGAATGCCCAGGCCGGTCAATGCAGCCGTCAGTGTCGCACCATCGTTCGAAATCGCCAACGCTTGAACGTGATGCTTCGATTGCGCCAGTGTCGTCGGCGCGGCGCCGTCCTGGGACCAATTCCAGAGTCGAATCGTGCCGTCTTCCGCACCGGTGATGAGAGTTTTGCCGTCGGGTGTAAACAACAACGCATGGACGTGCTTGGCATGGCCGCGAAGCGTGTGCAGGACTTTCCGATCGCTCACGCGAATGATGCGAACCAGAGAATCGGCGCCGCCCGCCGCGAGCACGGTCCCGTCGGGTGAAAAGGCCAGGCACTCAATGGAACGTCGCGCCAGTTCCTCGGCTGCCACTTCGCGGCCGTCCTTCCAATTCCAGAATCGAATGATCCGATCGTCGCCGGACGATGCGAGCAAATGGTCCGTCGGAGAAAAGGCAAGCGTGCGGATCTTGCCGGTGTGGCCCGTGAGGACATGTAAGGAGCGGTTCGTCCTGGTGTCCCAAAGACGAACGTTTTGATCGTCGCCGGCGGAGGCGATGACCGCACCATCGGGAGAAAACGCGACGGCACGCACGACGCCCTTGTGGCCTCGCAGCGTGGCGATCTCGTCGCCGCGCGTCAATAACCACGCGGCGACAGCAATCAGAATCACGACGGCCGCCAGCCCCACTCCAATTTGAAACCAGCGTGAGGCAGCCGGCAGCCGGTTTGCAGATGGACTCTCTGGCATGGCTGGCTTCGTGGCAGACACTAGTTAACCCGCTGGATGCGCACAAAAACAACCGGGTAACCGAAAACCGAGAATGAATAACCGAGAACGGCTTCAATTCTCAATTCTCGGTTCTCCGTTTTCCGTTTTCCGGTTCAATTCAAGGACACGATAAGGGCTCAGTTTGAGGGATTAATAATCCCCAATCGGCTCGCCGCCATCGCGGGTGCCGAGGGCCTCCCAGGTCATCGGCGAAATGGCGTCGCGAATGAATCGCACCGATCCGTCGCAGAAAAGTATGTTCACCCCGCCCGTATGCCGGCTGTTGATGTCCTCGACATGTCCGAGCGCATTGTTGGGCGTGCGGCGGTCGGCTGCCTCGCCCGTGTTCGTCAGCACCAGGACCGGCGGACCTTCATCCTCATATGCCGGGTTCAGCGGCGGCACGGTGGCGCCGGTCAACGACCCGACCCAGGTCGTCATCGGCGATTGCCTGCTGGCTCGTTCACCGACCATCATCGTGTTGCTGGTGCCGTCGCGAATGTGCAGCGCGTGATATTGCCAGTTACGCAGCAGGGGACCGTTGTTCGAGTCCGGAAAACCGCTGACCTCGTAGGTGCCGCCGACGCCGACATAGTTGCCGAACGCGAGTTTGACGAGCCCGGCATCGCCATAGATATCGAACGTGGGTTGTGCATCGTCCGACGGGCAAAGGAAGATCGGCAACCGCGTGATTCGCACCTGGTCGTGCCGGGGATGAGCAATGTCCACCTTGAAGTCGATCTGACGATACAGGTTGTCCTGTTCCAAATAGGGTAAAAGCATTGCCGCCCAACCCCAGCCCGGCCCCGTGCCTTCGGCGTCGGTCGTTGGCGCCAACGAGTTGAAGCCGGCCGGAAACCGATCGTACGTCGAGTGGTAATTGTGCATTGCCAGGCCGATCTGCTTCAGGTTGTTCTGGCATTTCGTTCGGGCCGCGGCTTCGCGGACTTTTTGTACGGCCGGCAAAAGCAGGCCGATCAGGATCGCGATAATGGCGATGACCACGAGCAATTCGATGAGGGTAAACCCCCGGCGCTTCGCGAACATACGAGGTACTCCCCGGTATGACGAAATTATAACGGTATTACGTTTTTATAACGCCGGCCGGTTCGCGCCAAGAAGAAAAATCGGGAGAATTTGGTTTTCAGGCAATTGGAAACTAGCGGCTTTCTTCGGACCGGGGGACGGCGCCAGTGTCGCACAGGTATTTTTTTGACAAGACGAGCCCGATGAGCCAAACCTGCGCTCCGCCAATGGCCGGCGTCAAATGCAAGAGATCGTTGTAACCGACCACCAGATGTACGCCGATGGCGGCGATGTAGGCGGGCATCGGCGCCCACAGCAGGATGCGCCAAACCCAGACCGCACCGCGGCGGAAGCCCCAAAGCGAAATCAGGAGCATGACGATTCCGGACGCGATGAGCATGCCGCCGAAACTGGCCCGGTCATGCGCCACCAGCGGCACGAGCCTGGGATTCGCGCTCAATAGCGCCTCGCGCGTCGTCTGCATGAACTCCAGGTCCTCGTGAACAAAGACGTGCGTGGACCCGATTCCCGATATGACGAGTCCTGCGCCCAATAGCGCACAGCCATGAAAGACGAACAATAGCTGCCCCCATTGGCTTCGTTTCCAGGCCGCGTCGTCGTGCAGATCCGGCACGGACGGCGCAGATGCGACTCCGAGTTTTCCATGCCAGGCCAGCAGCAGCAATTGGAAGAGAATCGCGGTTACAAAAGCATGAAACGGGTCGAAGTAACCGAATCCGAGGAAAAGAAAGAAGCTCGCGAAGCCGGCCATCGCCGAGGAAAGAACGGTCATCTTTGCCCAGTGTTGACCGAATCGAATGCCGTACCACGCGAGCCCGGTGTAAAGAATCCCGGCCGCGATCATCGTCCCGGCCAGCGACACCCGGTCGTGCGCCATGAACGCCAACAAGCGCGGGTTGATCGACGCAAGCTGTTCGCGCGTCATGCCCAGGACTTCGTCGTACGGCAAAACGACGCGCGTGGCCGCGATCAGCAAGGCGAGGATCCCGCCGCCGAACATTGCCAGTCCCATGAGCAACGCCCAAAGCCAGCTGGATTCGTTGGCAGGGACGGGGGCCGACTGCTCGGCCGCAAATCGCCGATGCAGGATTGCTTCGTTGCAGCGTTTGGGAAGCCCGGGACCGGAATAGACCAATCCGGTGTCGATCTGCACCAGATTCGCGCCGGCTTCGAGCGCTTGGAGCGCATGAGCAGGTTCGTGGATGCCGCCCGATGCGACGATGACGGCTTCGGCGCCGAACGCGCTTCGCAGGAGCGCGGTCGTTTCGATGGCGGCGCTTCGTGCCGGGCCGCCGATCAAGCCGCTGATTTTTCCGTCGAGTACAAAGCCGCGCAGGCCGAGGCTCCACGCCGCTCGCAACCGGGGTTCGATTTTTTCCCATGGCGCATCCAGCGGAATGCACAATAGGAGCGGCCTGGCGCCGGCTGCGTCGCGCACGGTGGTCAGGTGGCCGAGCCAAACGTCGTCGGACCAGTCGTCGATGGCCGCGAAATAGAGCGTGTCGAGCACCAGCGCATCGGCATGCTTCGCCGACATCGAAACCACTTCGACCGCATCGGCCGTAATTCGATCCGGCGCCGTCGAAGTGCTGCCCACGCGAACCAGAAGCGGCACGAATTTCGGTTTGCTGCTTTTTAGCCGTTCGGCGATTGCCGCCGCGCCTGGGTTCGGCGGCCCGTTGGGATACAGGAGCGACTCCGTGGCGTCATCGCGTTCGACCGGCAGGATTTCTTTGACCGGCTGCGGCGTGATCGGGCCGATCTCGACAAAGCCGAAACCAAATCGCGCAAGCGCCGGCATCGCATCGACGTGAACGTCCAACCCCGGGCCAAGCCCGACCGGCGTCGCGAAATTCAATCCCAAGTAATCCTGGCGCAGCCGGGCGTCGGGCCGCATGTGGCCGAGCAAGTCGATGACCGCCGAACCGCCCGGAACACGCGCGAGCATTCCCATCGCTCGCAACGCAAAATTGCGAGCCGACGGGGCCGGCGCCTGGTACAGGAGCGGCCGAATCAGGGTGCGGTACGACCAATCGGGCATGACATTTCTCGCCGACAGAAAACCAACCGCCGCTCCAGCGGCCGGACAACCGCCGAACGGTAAAAGCATACGTCCGATTCGATGCCAACGCGACAGGGAAAATCCGATTGAGTGTAGACCTCGCGCCCCGCGTGAGGATTACATGAGGCGGCCAGGTGGAAGCACTACCGAAAAATCGAGAAATGCTGTCGGTGAAAGCCGGCTCGCCGGTGATCTATCCAATGAACCACATCCCCAAAACTGGAGCACAATATGACTCCTCTCGTTCGCTTTTCGATTGCACTGGTGATTGCCGGCGTCATCGCCGTGGTCAGCCTGATCACGGGCAACTGATTACACGGCCCCATAAATCGGGGAACAACTTCAATATGTAACTGTTCCCCTACTTGCGGGGAGCCGTACTGAGTACTGAGTACTGAGTACTGAGTACTGATGATTACACGGCCCCATAAATCGGGGAACAACTTCAAGATGTAACTGCTCCCCTACTTGGGGGGAGCTGTACTGAGTACTGAGTACTGAGTACTGAGTACTGAGTACTGAGTACTGAGTACTGAGTACTGAGTACTGATGATTG
>Ga0073934_10003492_pt1 | contig 28785 bp, 27 predicted proteins | sample LarsenN4metaG_FD_76834 | JGI IMG/M metagenome (GOLD analysis project Ga0073934, IMG submission 76834) | Hot spring sediment bacterial and archeal communities from British Columbia, Canada, to study Microbial Dark Matter (Phase II) - Larsen... ... | reverse complement strand
CAGCAACCGGATCCCGTCGAAGACGAAGAACTCGATTTCGGGTCCCCAATACGTCGTGTCGAAGCCCATCTGCGCGGCGACTTGGGCGGCGCGCTGCGCCACGAAACGCGAGTCCCGCGTGAAGCGCTCGTGGCCCCCGCCCTCGTAAATGTCGACGATGAATCGGGCCGTCCTGTGCTCGCCCTCGTACCACGGCAGGACTGCGAAGGTGCTCGGATCCGGGCTCATGAGCATGTCGGATTCGTGGATCTCCTTGAAGCCCTTGATCGAGGAGCCATCGAGTTTCCCAATGCCCCGCTCGAACTCCGTGGATCCGAGGGAGGTCGCGGGGATCGTGATATGCTGCAACGCCCCAAGGACGTCCACGAACTGCAGATCGATCCAGCGGATCCTTTCCGTCTCAATCTTCTTGAGCACCGACGCTACCGTTTCCTTCCGAACTTTCGCCGGGGAACTTCCAGAAATCGCCATCGCCTTCCCGCCCGGACGGCCCCATCAGACCGTCCTGGATTAGGGGAGAAATCTGGACATATTTAACCCCTCACCTCTGGTAACCATACATGTGCACCTGATGCAGACTCGCGACCGTACATTGTTCGACACGGCCCGCACGAGCGACGGCCGAAGCGAGCATTCGGCGTGCTACTCCAGCCCGTGAGCCGACGCACCGTGTCGGAGTTCTCCGAGGCCGTCTAGGATTCCGGATCCCAGTCGAGATTCAGTTCGACGAGGTCGCCCCCATGGAGCGTCTTGAGGGCCCTCGCGAGAGCCTCTGCTTCACGCGCACCGTGCTCGAGGCCCAGGACGCTCAGAAGATGGGCGACGCCGTTCTTCCCTACCAACGGGCCTAGGACGATCTTGCGCCGATTGCCTACGGCTTTGGGGTCAAGTCCCTCGTACGTTGCAGGATTCCGCAGGACCGCGGCCACGTGGGTCCCCGCCTTGTGCTTGAAGACGTCGTCACCGACGATGGGGGTGGCCACCGGGATCGGGAGGCGCGTGAAATCAGCGACCAGTTGCGAGAGTTCTCGGAGCCTCCGAAGCCCGAGGTCCCGCGATGGCTCATGGAAGAGCGTGAGGGCCACCGCGGCCTCGGCCAAGGAGGGGATCCCTGCCCGCTCGCCATAGCCGTCGACGGAGGTGTGGATCTGATCCGCGCCCGCTTCGCATCCCGCGAGCGCGTTCGCCATTGCGAGTCCCAAGTCGTTGTGGCAGTGGACGTCGATCGAGGTCCTCGATGCATCGATGTGATCGTGGACCATCTTGACGAGGTTGTACATCCCGCGCGGACGGAGGACGCCCACGGTGTCCGGCAAGCCGATCCGCTCGATGCCCCGCCCGCTCACCTCTTTGCACATCTCAAGGAGGAATGCCGGCTCCGCGCGGCTTGCATCCTCCAGGGTGAACCGGGCCTTCAGTCCGTGGGCCCGGATGTATTCTGCGATTTCGACGGCTCTCGCCCACGCCTCCTGCCTCGTGATTCGCAGCTTCGCGTCAAGGTGGATGTCGGAGACGCTGAGGAAGACGGCGACCCAGCGGGCGTCGCATCGAAGCGCTTGATCAATGTCCGCCTTCGTGGCTCGAACGTGGGCGACGACATCCGCGCGGAGGCCCATCTTCAGGAGGGCCTTCGTGGCCTCCATGTGGTCCGGCGAGATCACTGGACTGATTTCGATCTGGTCGACCCCGAACTCGTCGAGCTTGCCCGCGAGCCGGATCCGCTGCTCCGTCGTGAAAGACAGCCCGGATGTTGCTCTCCTTCCCTCAGCGTGCTGTCAAGGAGGCGTATGCGACGTCGGATGGGACCTTCGTTGTAGAGACGCGAGTAGGGCCCAGGATCCCCGCGTCCCGATGCCATGTCACTCGTCTTTGGAATACTGCCGGATATAGTTATCGCTGATGCGCCTGCGGAATCGGTGGAGTTCGAATGATACATACGAAAGCCTTATCCGAAGAAATTCGGCTGGCCTAAACGTTGCTTGAATTCGTCGGGGGTACCGCTGTCATGTTTGCCGCACTGACGGCGATCGGCTTGACGAGGGGTCGTTGGGTCTCCCAGGCCCGCTGGGTCCTGCTTTGGTTCTCCGCATCATTCCTGCTAGCCGCTCTGATGGTGACGGCGTACTTTGCGGCGCCGGGAGCCGTCGAATTCATCTATGGCCTGGCGCTGGGTTATGTCGCCGCGGTGACAGTCCACACCTGGCACCACGCGACGGACGGGTCGCGTCGCGCACAGACTGCCGTCGAAGAATAGCTGACTTCCGGATGGAGTCTCGCTGCGTTTCCAGGGCCGCAAGGTTTTCATTCCCATCTGCGTTGGGCGGCCTGGCGCGTGGATAGTCTAGTCTGGTTAGGACATGAGCTTGCCAAGCTCATAGCCCGGGTTCAAATCCCGGTCCACGCACATCCACTTATGCGCTGAGTCCCCCGCTCACTAGATACGCGACCCCGAATCCGGCCACCGCGGACGCGATCCCGATCAGGACCATTTGCAGCCCGCTCCGGTAGGGCTGGCCCACCGTCACCCTCGCCTTGAACCAGCCGACGACGAACAGCGTGATGGCGCTGACGACAAGCGCTGCGACGATGCCCCAGAGGATCGTCGCCTCACCGATGAAGAGGAAGGGTACGAGGGGAATCAGGGAGCCGACGATCGCGGCGAGGCCGACGACAATCGCACTTCTCCGGGCTTGGGTCTTCTCCACCGGCGCGAGGAACAGCTCGTGGGCCATCATGAGTTCGAGCCAGGCCTTCGGCTTGGAGACGATCCGGTCCGTCATCTCCTCGAGTTCCGGGCCCTCGAATCCCCACCGTTCGAGGATCTCGCGGACCTCGAGCCGCTCGACGTGCGGGATCTCGTCCATCTCCCGCTTCTCGCGCTCGCGCTCGCTTAGGTAGTGGTCCCGCCGCGCGAGGGTCGACGTATACGCGACCGCGCCCATCGAAATGGACTCGGCGAACGTCGCCGCGAGGCCCCCTGCCAGGATCACCGTGAGGTCCCGGGACGCGATTGCGATCCCCAGGATGACCCCGAGCACGTTCACGAGGCCGTCCTGGCTGCCGAGAATGAAGTCTGCCAGGTAGCCGGCCTTGACGTGAGCCTCCTTGCTCGCCGCGTCTTGCGCTTCCTTCTTCCAAAGTGCGAGCCGTGTGGACATGGGACTCGAGAGCAGCGCCCTGTAAGGCCGAGGGCATTATGACGGTTGCGTCCGTACCTTTAGCGGGGCGCTGGGACTTGTCCCCTTCGGGAATCGTGCGGAGTCTCTTCCGAGTTCGGTGCGGTCCGCGTGGCGTGCGGGGACCTGCCCTGTTTGGAGGACGGCCCGGACGACGATTCTCGTTCCGTCATGGCGTTGGGAGTCGCGATCCCCGAAGGCTATTTCCGAAGAACCTACGATGCCCGCGGGCCATGCCCTCTTCGGAGGTCGCCCAGGCCCTAGCAGACCTCGGCGCCGCGGTCGCGACCTCGCGGACGGACCGCGCGATCGATGCGGCGATCCGCGCCCACCGAGCGGGGACCGACCCCCTCGAACTGATTCGATCGGCGGCCCGGGCCGGTGCGCTCCATTTCGACCCCGCGCAAGGCAAGGCTCCCACGGGCATGGTCGCCCTGAGCGCCGCGGCGAACCTCCGCGACGTCCTCGATCCCGGGCTCCGCGTCCTCCCGGCCTTGCAGGCAATCGCCCTGGCCGCATCCGAGAAGAAGGCGCCGCGTCCCGCCCGCCCGCCTCTCGTCGTGTCCGGCGAGGTCACCCATCTCGGTCGCTCCTTCCTCTTCGCGGCGCGGGACGGGAACCTCCCCGAGGCGGAGGCGATCTTCCTCGGGATTCTCGAGGAGCGCAAAGAGCGGCGCATGGCCGGCGACATGCTCTTCCGCGCGGCGGCCGAGGACATGGGGGACGGTGGCAAGAAGCTCGTCGTCGCGGTGAAGCTGTGGCAGCTCGCCCGCGTGCTCGGCTTTCAGGAGGCGCGCACGATCCTCCGGCCGGCGGTCCAGTATCTTGCCGCGGGTCCCCGCGATTCGAGCGCCTACCGGACGATCCTCGCCGTCCTTGGAAAGGGATGGGTGGACCTCGAGGCCCTCGCCTCCGGGGGCCGGCCTCTCGATGAGGCCGGACGCGCCCAGGTCGCCCTCTGCCTCGCGGCCCCGGACGACGCGGGGTGTGCGGCCGAGACCCTCGCCCTTCTCCGGGACGGCTATGCGGCGACCGCGGTTGCCGAGGCCTTGTCCATGGAAGCCTCGAAGCGAATCCTCGGGGCCGAGAGCCACGATCCGGCCGCAAGGCTCGTCCTCGCCCTCGCCCACGCCGCGCGGTTCGTCCTCACGTTCACGCGCACGTCCGAGAAACTCTACGGACTCTTCCAGGCCGCGATTCGCCTGCGATCCGAGGCTGCCGACCTAAGTCTGCCAGGGGCTCCTGGCGGACGCAACGAAGAGGACACGCTCCACCGGCTCTCGGACGACCTCGAGGCTCGGAGGCCGGGCGAGGCCGCTTCCCTCACACGGGCCTACCTGGCCCGCGGGTTCGCGCCGGATCGACTCCTCAACGTCCTCGCAGACCATGCGAGTCGCAACTCGGCCATCGCGAATGGCTTGCCGGACCTCGTGATCGCGGATGGCTGCGCGGCGGAATTCATGGCAACGAAGGCCCCGGAGCCCTTGGTGGCCCTGGCGAAGGCGATCGCGGCCTCGCCGCGAGACCGGACCGCGTACGAAACCTGGAAGGGCCTCGTGGCCCCCTGATCATTTCTTCCCGAGGTCCTGGCCGATGAGGGCGAAGTGGGCCAGCAGGGCCTCGATCTGGATCCGCTCGTTGCTTCCCTCGACGATTCGGAAATCCGCCTCGCCGATGCGATCCACGAGTTTGACCTTCGACTCGTCGTCGATGTTCAAGTCGAAGACGGAACGGTGCAGCTGCCGCACGACGTCTTCTCCGGACAGGCCGTACTCGATGAGGAGCTTGTCGAGGGTCTCCCTTGCCTGCAGGAACTCGCCCGCGAGAGCGCGCTCGATGAGCTTCTTGATTTCCTCGGGCCGCACCGTGCTCGCGGCCTTGTACATGATGTCCGCATCGATCGTCGTGCTCGTGACGGCGGCGACCTGCAGGGAGGTCACTGCGCGGCGCATGTCCCCCTGGGCCACGTAGATCAGGGCCTCCATCCCGTCCTCCGTGATCTTGAGCTTTTCCGCCTTCGCGATACGGGAGAGGAACTGCCGGATGGCCTCTGGCCTCAGGGGTCGGAAGCGGAAGACGGCACAGCGAGACTGGATGGGCTCGATGATCCGCGAGGAGTAATTCGCGGAGAGGATGAAGCGGGACGTCCTCGTGTAGGTCTCCATCGTGCGCCGCAGGGCGGCCTGCGCGTCCGAGGTGAGGTTGTCCGCTTCGTCGAGGAAGATGATCTTGAAAGGGGTGCCGCCGAACGGGGCGAGCCGCGCGACGTCTTTGATCCGGGACCGAACGACGTCGATGCCACGTTGGTCGCTCGCGTTCGTCTCGTGGTAGTTCGCCTGCCAATCTTCGCCGTACAGGTCCCGCGACAAGGCCATTGCGCAGGTGGTCTTGCCCGTGCCCGCGGGCCCCGCGAAGAGGAGGTGGGGCATGTTTCCGGTTTTCGCGTAGGCCTTGAGTCGGCGGACGATCTCCTCCTGGCCGACGACTTCATCGAGGGTCTTGGGTCGATACTTCTCGACCCAGATCTCCCGCATCTCCGCCCCCATCGCAATCCGCCGAATCCTGTGGACGAGTAATAACCTTTTGCGAGGAGGTACGCGAATCGGTCCCGCGATGGAGACGCGCGGTCAGAGGCTGAGATGAAGGGCCTCGAGGACCGCTGCGATTGGATTGAGCAAGGTCGTCACGGGGCTCCCTGCGAACAGGAGTCCGACCCCTCGACGATCGTCATCGACGACCAGGGATCCGCTGTCTCCACCTCTTGACGGGATGTCGCTCACGATTTGCTCCCGAAACAATGCGGATCGGCCACCGTAGTCCACTTGCACGACCGCGTCGATCCCCGTCACCCGTCCAGTCGTCAGCCCGGTGGTTCGCCCGCTCTTGCGCACGCGGGCATCGATCTCTGCCTCGACGTGTCCCCTCGCCCGTCCGATGTCGAGGATCTCGGGCACGACGAGGTCCGGGGAAAAGGGTTCCGCGATCGCGGCATCGACGAGATTGGCGTCGCGTGGTGCCTGCCGGGATTTCATGCCGAGGCCTTCGAGGAATGCCGTGAGAATCCCTCGCGAGCGACGGCCCGAAGACCTCACGTTCCGGCTCAGGAAGGCGATGGGGACGGATTCCGCAAGGCGAGCGATGGCATCCGCTTGCGTGCCGCCATCGGCAGGCCCCGGCTGCAGGATCGGATCCCCGCGTCGTGCGTCGTTGCTGTTCGCGAGCACATGGTTGTTCGAGAGAATCATGGGCCCGGTGTCCCTGTGTCGGACGAGCACACCAAGGGTGCCGGCGCTCACTCGAAAGTGAGCGAGGCTCACGCCGCCGGGCGCCGGACGGATGCGTCCCGTCCGACCCACGGATTCGTTTGCGGCGAAAGCGAGGGCCCGGAAGCGGCCCGTTTCGACGACGTCCGTGGGCATCCCGTCGACGACTCTCGGCACGATTTCTCCCGGGCGAAGCTCCGCCTCAGGCCGCTTGCGCTCGACGTAGACGACGACGCACGGTTCGTCCGTCTCGCGGCCGCGGATGACCTTGCGGCCCACGGCCACGCCGACGACGTTGGCACGTACGAAGAGCGACGCCTCATAGGCCGCCTTCGCGGCCCGTGCCTCCTCCCAGGCCATCGATCACTTCCTGGACTCGCCGAACGCGCTGATCTCGTGGAGTCCCTCGCCGAGCTTGCCTCCCGCGACGGAGCCGACGACGCGGACGATCATGTTTGCCACGAAGCCCAGGAAAATCCCGATCCCGTAGTAGGCAAGGAGGTCCTTGGCCAAGAGGAAGGACAGCATGCTCACGCCGAAGCCAATTACGAAGAACGCGGCGAAGGCGCCCCATTGGACCCTGTACCGCCGGACCGCGAAGAGGAGGAACCAGCCGATGACGGTTCCCATCAGCAGGATGCCCACCTGGTTGATGTCCATCTGAGATCCCCCGGAGGGGTGGCGATGTCCGCCCTGGTTCCATAAAGGAACCGGCCCTTTTCTCAGTGTCGAAAATCAGCCGATGGCTGGAAGCGGCTGGCCAACCTAGCAGAGGTCCATAATGCCGGTCTCGAGCGCCTCGCGGGATGTCGAGGATGGACTTCGCGCCGCGCGCCCCGAGGAGGGCTTCCGCAATCGTGACGTTGGGGTCGCCGGAGCCATCCCGGATGCGTGCCGTCACGGACCGCAGGCGATCGCGGATACCCATGGCCTTCCGATTCCCGTCGGCGGTGAGAACGTCGACCTTTCGCCGCTGGAGGCTGCCCCGCACGTGATTTCCCTCGTACGACCGACGACGTTTCCGGCGTGGGGAGTGTGCCAGAATCCTGAAGGCTAAATACGCCGCGCTCTTTCGTGGCGTGCATGCAGTGCGGTCGCTGCATCGAGCCCGCCGTCACGCTGATCCGGTACAGCGGCGAGCACCTGTGCCGCGGTCATTTCATGGAATTCGTGGAGCGCCGCGTGAAACGCGAGGTCCGGGCTCAAGTCAAGCTGCGGGGCGGGGAACGCATCGCGATCGGGATGAGCGGCGGCAAGGATTCGAGTACCGCCGCGGTCCTCATGAGAGAGATCCTCGCGCACCGCCGGGATGTCGAGCTCGTGGGCATCACGGTCGACGAGGGCATCGCGTCCTACCGGCCAGCGGGGATCGCGTCCGCGCGGCGCCTCTGCCAGGAACTCGGCATCGAGCATCGGATCATTGCGTACGAGGCCACCGTGGGTCGCAGGATGGATGAGGTCGTGCAGATGGACCCCGAGGCGATCCCCTGCAGCTACTGCGGCCCCTTTCGCCGTCATGCTCTCAATTTCGCTGCGCGGGACCTCGGGGCCGATTATCTCGTCACAGGGCTCAACCTCGACGACACCGCCCAATCGATCCTCATGGACATCGCCCGTGGGGACGTCGAGAAGCTCGCCCGCATCGGTCCCCATGACCGCATCCAGCCGGGCCTGGTGCCCCGGCTTCAACCGCTCCGGACGATCCCGGAAAAGGAGGTGTATCTCTACGCGATCGTCCGAGGCCTCCGCTTCCACGACGCGACCTGCCCCTACGCGCAAAGGGCCCAAAGGGGTCGGTTCCGCGACATCTTGCATCGCCTTGAGGCGGACAGCCCCGGGACCCGTCATGCGATCGTGAGCGGCTACGACCGGATCCGAGACGTGCTGCAGACGAAGTACCCGCCCACGGAACTTCGTGCCTGCGCTCGATGCGGCGAGCCCACGGTCAACGAGCTTTGCAAAGTCTGCGAACTCCGGGAACGCCTGGCCGGACTGGGTTCGGTCCTCGCGGCCCAGGGCCTCGACTGAGGCCTCTCATCGGGAGATTGCGATCGTCGCAGCCCGGGAGCGGCCCACCGAGGCGATGCGGACCGGGACCCGCAGCTGCGCTTCGAGGAACGCCAGGTACCGCGTCATCCCCTGGGGCAGGGCTCGACGGCCTCGTTTCGCGAGGGCCACCCACTCCGCCTCGGGGAGCTCGGGCCAGCCCCTGAACTCCCGGTACACGGGCTCGCACTCGGCCAGGGCCGCCATGCTCGCGGGGAATTCCTTGACCGCCGCGCCTTTCCTCCGGTATCCCACGCAGACCTTGATCCGGTCCAGGCCCCCGAGGACATCGAGCTTCGTGACGGCGAGGCCCGTGAGGCCGTTGACCCGGACGGACATCCGGACCATCACGAGGTCGAGCCAGCCGACCCGGCGCGGCCTCCCCGTCGTCGTGCCGAATTCGCCGCCGCCCTTCTCCCGCAAGTGTTGCGCGGTCTCGTCCTGGAGCTCGGTCGGGAAGGGACCCGCACCCACCCGGGACGTGAAGGCCTTCGCGACCCCGATGATCTCCCTGAACCACTGGGGGCCGACGCCCGCGCCGACCCCCGCGGCCGCGGCGACGCAGTTGCTCGACGTGCCGAAGGGATAGATCCCGTGGTCGATGCAGAGATGGGTCCCCTGGGCGCCCTCGAAGAGCACGCGTTTGCGCCGCCGCAGCTGGGCCTCGAGGAGGACGGATGTGTCCGTCACGAGGGGCGCGAGCTTCTCCCCGTAGGCGACGTGCTCCTCCGCGATCGCCTCGGCGTCGAGGATCTCCGTGCCGCCGAAAGCTTCGATGACTTTCTGCTTGATGGGCACGATCTGCTCGAGCTTCGATCGCAGGACCTGGGGATCGACGAGGTCGCACATGCGGATCCCGAAGCGGCCCACCTTGTCCTCGAAGACCGGACCGATGCCCCGGAGGGTCGTGCCTGCGCTCAGGCCGCCCTTGAGTTTCTCCTCGAGGCCGTCGAGGATCTTGTGGTAGGGCATGACGACCTGCGCGCGGTCGCTGATCCGCAGGTTCTCCGCGGGATGGCCGCGGGTCCGGACCTCTTCGATCTCCTTGAGGAGCTGGCCGGGCTCGACGACGACACCGTTGCCGATGACGTTCAGGACCCGGCGGCGGAGGATCCCCGAGGGAAGCAGGTGGAAGCGATAGATCTCGTCGCCCACCTGCACAGTGTGGCCCGCGTTCGCCCCGCCTTGGAAGCGCACGACGACGTCCGCGCGTTCCGCGAGGAAGTCGATGATCTTGCCCTTGCCCTCGTCCCCCCATTGCAGCCCGACGGCCACCGTGGCCGGCATCCGAATCCCTGCGAGAACATCGCCGCCTAATTAAGAGTTCTTCGCGGTGCGTCCGCGCATGGGACGTTCTCAAACCTGGGTCCGAGGGGAAGACGGAACGGGTCCGGGAGAAGCTATTTATTCGCAACCTCCCATCGGCTCGCCGTCCCGGTGCGCGCCGGGAGAAGGGGGTTCCACGTCGACTCAGCCGACGATAGGGGACCGCATCCCCACGTACATCAAGGGCTTCGATGAGCGCCTGGGCGGTGGAATCCCGCGGGGCCACATCGTCCTCGTGAGCGGACCTCCGGGCTCCCTGAAATCCTCCTTCGTGTACCGCATCTGTCACAACGAGTCCCAGCGGACAGGCGCGACCGGGCTGTACCTCTCGATGGAGCAGAGCCGGGAGTCCCTCCAGAGCCAGATGAAGGCCTTGGGCATGGACCCCGCGAAGGCGAAGGGCGTGCACGTGATCGACGTCCGCTCTCTGCGGCGAGAACTCGAGGAGATGCGGGAGCAGCCGCGGTGGCTCCTCGGCCTCCGCCGGCAGCTCGCCCGCTACAAGGAGGAGATCGGATGCGACCTCCTCGTGGTCGACTCCCTCGACGCGCTCTACGCCCTCACGCCGTTCGAGAATCCTCGCAACGAGATCTTCCAGTTCTTCGAGGAACTCCGAGACCTGGGCGCGACCTGCTACCTTGTGTCCGAGATCAGCCGCGACAGCACCCGGTTCGCGAAGTACGGCGTCGAGGAGTTCCTTTCGGACACGATCGTGCACTTCCGGCTGCGCGAGGTCGATGTTGGCTTGACGACGTCCGTCCGGCGGTACGTGGGCGTCGTGAAGATGCGGGGCGTGGACCATGACCTGGACTACTGGCCCCTCCTGGTGGAAGGGGGCAACTTCGAGGTCGTCTCCGAGTGAGGGCGCGGCTCGGTCGGTGAGCCCGTGCTGACCTTCGGGTCTTTCCTGTCCCTCACGGCCCTCGGCGTGAGCGCTTTCCTCGCGGCGTACATCCTCGGCGCGAACCCGAAGGGCGCCGCGAACCGCGCCTTCTTCGTCCTCATGCTCGCCTTTGTCTTCTGGGATATCTGCGAGGCCCTGGTCCGGTCCATGCCCACCGGGGCGCCGGAGGCGACGCTGTACGCGTGGATCCAGGGCGTGTGGCTCGGCATCTCCCTCGTCCCCGCGGCCCTCCTGCACGTCACCCTCGCCTATCCGGAGCCAAGCCCCTGGGCCCGGAAGCCTTGGTTGCTCGGCCTCGTGTATCTGCCCTTCTTCGCGTGGGCGTACCTCGTCGTCGGCACGAGCTACGTGATCACGGGGGTCAGCGCGAACCCCTTCGGTCCGAGCGCCCTCGTCGCGCCGACCTACTCGTATGCCGCGGGGGCGTATGGGATCTGGCTCTACCTCGGCGTCGCGTACTTCGTGCGCGGGTGGTGGCGGGCCCATGGCGCCGCCCGCAAGATGCAGGGCCTCGTCGCGGCGGGCCTTATCCTCGGCACACTCCCCGCGGGGGTGACTGAGATCCTCTGGCCCGTCCTCACGACGTACGACACGCCGCTGGGCCTCGCGTCCATCTACACCCTCGTCTGGTCGATCATCATCGCCTACGCGATCGCCCGCTACCACTACCTCGTCATCGAGCCCGTTATGGAGGTCCCGCCGACCCGGCCTTCGGTCCATGCCTTCGAGCGGGGCCTGAACTACCTCGTCCTCGAGGACGGCCGATCCACGGCGATGGGAGCGTTCCGGGAGATCGTCTCGAAGACGCCGGGCCTGTGTGTGACGGCCCTCCCGCCGTCCCACGTCGTCGCCCGATTTGGCCTCGAGCGCACGCCGATCCTGTGGGTCACGACGGCGAGTACCGCGGATCGGTCCGTGCGGCCGGGATCCCTCGAGTTCGAGCTCCTCCACGGCGTGACGAAGTTCCTCCGCGAGAACCCCGGCACGGCGGTCCTGCTCGACGACCTCGACTACCTGTCGGAGCTGGACGGGTTCGACGCCGTCGCACGTTTCCTGAAGCGGGTGATGAACCAGGCGAGCGCCTCCGGCGGCACGGTCATCGCCGCGGTCGGCCACGGGACCTTCGGGCCCGAGCGGATCGCCGTCCTCCGCGGTTCCGCGGACCGGGTCGTCGAGGTCCCCCTCGATTCCGCGCCGGTCGTCACCGCGGACGCGGGCTCGGTCCTCCTGATGGCCTCCTCCCAGGACGCACCCGCGGCCCTCGCGGCCTCGGGGGCCCGCGGCGGCCTCCTCCTGACGACGGAACATCCGACGAAGGCTCGGAGCCGCTACGGCGAGGGCTGGGAGGTGATCTGGGCGACGGACGTGAAGGCACCCGGTGTCCCCCGCGTGCAGCCCAACGCCCTCGACACGGAGTCGAGGCGGGCTCTCGTGAACTATGCGGTGGCGCACCGCGGGGCGGACCTCGTCGTCGCGGGCCTCGAACAGTTCGCCCTGTTCAACGATTTCCGGAAGATCCTCGCATTCGTGAAGGACGCCGTCGATCTCGCGTCCCTCGCGGGCTGCCGGCTCCGGGTCATATTGAATCCGGAAGCCCTCCCGCCTCGGGAAGTCGCCATGCTGGCGCGCCGCTTCGATATGCCCGGCGGGGCGATCGCTCTTAGGAGCTCTCCTCTTTCAGGGCCGACCACAGCCGCTCCTGGAAATCGAACTCCGTATCGAGGACCCGCTTCATGAACAGGACGATCTGGCCCTGGGGGTCCAGGCCGTTGCGGTCACAGTAGGCCCGGAATCCCGCAAGGATCTCCGCGTCCACGCGGATGTTGAACTGGATTTTCTCGGAGGGACCGCTCCGGGCCGGCTTCCGGCGCTCCGCCACGTGCGGGGGATGGCTTCCGCCCTATTTCTAGACTTTGCTACTTTTCGTAGCAAATCATACTCTTCGTAGCAAGTATTATGTAATTGATAATCACTTCCGGGAACGAGTGGGAGAGGAGGAGACTCAATGACGAGCGCCATCCCCGCCCGGACGCGGCCTGCGCCCCACGAAGAACCAGGACTGGAACCCCCTGAACTGACCGAAAGCCCTGAGGACCTCCGCCAACTCCAGGAGGATTTTTTCCACTCCCTCCTCGAGTCCGCGGACCTCGTGGACGAGCGGTCGCCACTCCCGGCCCGGAGTGACGGGGCCCTGCTACTGGCCACGCCGGAGGCAATCCGTGAAGCCTTCGTCGCCGCATGGGAAAGCCTCTCCCATTCCCTGGGCCTCGGCATCGATCCCAGGGAGGCGCTCCTGGGCATGCGGGATCTCGTCGCGTACGACATCCCGGACGGGACCCGATCGACCCTCTCCGTGCCGACGGCCCACGACGTTGAGACGGATGCGGCCCTCTATTGCCTCTCTTGGATCCACACCCTCGCCTCCCTCGGGGCGCGGACCTCCGTCCTGCTCACCCATACGGCTTACAACCGGGAGCGTGGCCCCGAGGACACGAAGCGGTTCCTCGCCATCCTCGCCCGGGGCATCGAGCCCTTTCGAAAGTACTCGAACCGGCACGGCGTCGAGCTCCGCCTCCACGGCGTCGCGCCGGGCTACGAGCTGGAGTCGGCCTTCCGCCACGCCTTCCCTCCTCCCCAGAGCCCGCGGTTCCTGGCCCACTTCCTGCTCGACTACGAAGAGGAGTGGTTTCTGACCCCCGAGGGACGCGCGAGCCTCGAGGCCCTCCCGGACATCGACGTCGTCGTACGGCACACGAAGCTCCAGGTGAGCGGCGGCTGGATCCCGATCCGAATGCGCAAGTCGGCATACGTGTACTCCCAGAACGGGACGGTCAACAGCAACTGGACCTTCGAGGAACTCGCGGGCATGGCCGCCGTCACATACCTCGCGAAGGTCCTCATGAAGGGCGAGGCCCTCTCGAAGAGCTATGTCTCCGTGGACGAACTCAAGGAGCGCTACAAGCAGCGGGAACTGAATCTGTCCCAGCGCGTCGTGCGGCTGCGGGCGAAGCCGCGCAAGCTTTTCGTGGTCGGATCGCCCTTCGGCCTGGTCCAGGTATACGCATAAGCGGACGGCCTCGTTGTGGAGGGGCGCCTGGGTCGCGCCTACCGCCGGGAACCCGGGGCTGCGGCCGTTACTGGCCCGGCTCCTCGAGGTCGGTCGATCGGGATCTCCTGCTCTTCTTCCATCTTGTCAAAGAAGAACTTCGACAGCAACTCATCCGTGCCCACGGCATCCTCGAGGACGCCCTCCCACCGCTCGAGGGCTTGATCGTTCGTGGATTCGTAGGCAAGGAGCTCGTCCCTCATCTGGCGGCGCAGCTGGTCCGACTCTTGGCCCGCTAGGACCAGGGTCATGTAGGCCCATTTGCCGCGCTCGATGACGAGGCTGTAGTCTCCATGGCGGACGGACCGTAGCCACTTACCGCGGAGCCCGGGGAAGGATGTGCGCATGAAGTTCTGGATGACGTCCAGGGTGCCGCTGAACAAGTCCTGATCCACGACGGGTTCGCCGGGCGCCGTCTTCGCGCCGATTAGCGTACCGTCGCGATAGATCAGGAAGGCGGCTTTCACGTCGTAACGGCGAGCCTTCCACCGACGAACCGCGGCGGAGAGGCGCTCCTTGCTCGACGGCGCAAGGGTGTAGAGGGCGACAGCCGCAGGCACGGCGAGCGCCGATGAAAACAGAGGAAGCATTTCCAACTCGAGCAAGCCGCGCAGGACATTGGTCATCGAACCCAGGGCAATGACGAGGACGATGGACGCCATGAGCAGGCGCATTCGTCGTCTGAGTTTCGTCCCCCTACCCGTAGCCTTTCGGTATGTAAGATAGAATGCGCCCGCTCCGAGCGCGGAATACATGAGAACGTACCCGGTCCAAACGGTGAACCAGAAGTCATCCCATGTCCCCAGGTAGGGTGGCGTGCCGTCGCCATGGAGGGAACGGAAGCCCTCAGGCAAGTACGCCCAGAGAAAAGGAAGGAGCACGATGGCGGGGACGATCGCCAGGAGGAGCCACCGTCTCATCCTCGATGCAAAAACGACGCCGAACAGCATGAAGAAGGCTGCCGCAAGCGTGAGCGATGAAAAGCTTGTCAGGGCAGCTACGCGAGCTTGGGCGATTGTCGGGGCGTTGAAGTAGAACGTGTCGCTTAGCGCATAGCCGCCGAGGAAAAAGCACGTAGCGAGGTAGAAAGCCTCGGTCCACGTCCGGAACCGATCTCGCGCCACTTGTACGGTCGCTGCGCTGAACCAGAGAACCGCCGTGACGAGGGGTAGCCACTGTTCTACCTGCGGATGCGACATAGAGCGCTTGTGAGCGACCGGCTACCCGTAGTTCGGCGTCTTAGCCTTTCCTCTGTGGCTGACTGAATTGAGAACCACGCCCTGCGACGATAGGATTAATTTCGGAGGCCGTGATGGTGCAAGTACGACTATTCGCATCGGAGGAGCAGGAGTCGCGGGTCTCGCGGCTGCAATCACCCTTGCCAGAGCCGGTGAGGAAGTCGAGGTCCTCGAGATGAAGGCCAGGGTGGGGTCGAGCGCAGGGCCTCACACGGAGGGCATCCGAAACTATCTCGGTCATGACGGGCTGGAGGAACTCGCTCGATTCGGTGTGCGAGTCCAACCGTTTTCGGTGGCCAGACGCACGGTCCGAAGGTCCCCGCGCTTCACGAGCGAAATCACTGGGCCCTCCTACCACCTCGTGGCTCGAGGGGGCGGCCCGGGCACCTTGGAGCGCCAACTCCTCCAGCAGGCACTGGACGCCGGAGCGACGGTCCGTTTCAAAGCGAAGGTCCGGCCAGAGGAGGTCAGCATCCTGGCCACGGGCGCGCCACGCGACCAGGTGAACATTGTCGCTGCTGGCTACCGGTTCAGTCGAGAGGGTTCAAACCTGACGGACGAGGAGATCCACGCCCTTTTCGACAATACCATCGCGCCCCGTGGATACCTCTGCGTCCTCCCGGGACCCGTGTGGCAGAGCATCTACAGCTGCGCCTGGGGGTCCATTGAGTACAACGAACTCCTCCGGAAGGTCGACGCCGCCCTACAACTCGATTGGGTCCGGAACCTGGTTGGGGCCGCGAAACTCGTGGGCAAGATCTACGGCAAGGGATACTATGCTGACGATCCCTATTCGACCGCCTCGCAGCCGGGCCCCCTTCGAGTTGGGGAGGCAGGCGGGATTCAAGACGCGGTCGGAGGCTATGGGATCCAATTCGCGGTCGCGAGCGGACACCTCGCCGCCCGGTCGCTCCTTGAGGGTGCCCCCTATGTCGAATTGTTGCGGAAAGAGTTCGGCGAGGCCTTCGAAATCTCGAGGCGCGGTCGGGGATGGCTCGATCGCGCGACGAACGACGATTACGATGCGTTCCTGAAGAAACTCGGGCCCACCGGGACACTTGAGGACTACTCGAAGTGGCGCGAGAGCCGGTTCTTCTAGGCCGTCGCTCCGCGCTTCACGCCCTTGAGCTGCGCGCGGTACATCTCGAGCATCTCCTTCTGCGTCGTCGCGTCTTCCGCTTTCTTGTCGTCGCGCCACCGGGCGGTGAACCTCGGAAAGCGGACGGCGAGGCCTGCGCCCGCGCGGACCGCGTCCCGGGCGCAGGTGTGCACCGGGCTCACGGTGATCTCCGCCCCGCGCACCTCGAGCACGACCCGAGGTTCGAACCAGGCGTCCGCTTCCAGGGTGGCGTCCACCCGCGCATGCCGGTGCGGGATCACGAGGGACTTGAACCGCTCCGGCAGGGAGAAGAGGGTCTCGTCGTCAAATCCGGTCCCGAGCTTGCAGGTCGTCCGGAAGATGTCGGCGTCCGCGTCGTAGGCGGCCATGAGGAGGGCCCCATACGTGCCCGCCCGTCGGCCGCGGCCCGCGAAGCCCCCCACGGCCACGAGGTCGATCGTGTCGCTCATCTCCGCACTGTATTCTCTCTTGAACTTGATCCAGAGGTAGCCCCGAGCGCCGGCCTCGTAAGGCGAGGCGAGGGACTTCGCCATGAGCCCCTCGCAGCCCCGCTGGAGGGCCTCGTCGAAGAACGCCTCGGCCTCCTTCACCTCCTTCGCCGTCCGGGTCGTCGCAAGCCGGATCCCATCGGTCTCCCGGATCGCGCCCTCGAGGGCCGCCCGGCGGTCCGCCTGAGGACGCGTCGTGATGTCCTCGCCATCGAGGAACAGGCAATCGAAGGCGAACAACGTCACGGGGAACTCCTCGGCCATGCGCTCGACCTCGACCTTGCGGCCCCGACGGCGGCTCACCTCCTGGAAGGGCAGGAACTCGCCCGTGTTCGGGTCGACGGGGACGGCCTCCCCTTCGAGGATGCACTCCTTCGCCCGAGTCGCCTGCCGGAGGCCTACCACGATCTCGGGGAATTGAGCCGTGATATTCTCGAGGTGTCGCGAGAAGAGCTGGATCCTCTCCGTCGAGATGTGCGCTTGGACGCGGAGCCCGTCGTACTTGTACTCGAGGGCGCACTCCCCCAGGCGCTCGAAGATCTCCTCGAGGGTCTCGAGGCGCTCCGCGAGCATCGCGCGGACGGGGCGGCCCAGCTTGAGGTGGATCGACGCGAGCCCTTCGAGGCCGTCGCGGGCGAGGACCTCGGCGACCTCCCCGAGATCGGAGGACACGTTGTATGCACGTTCGACGCGATCGCGGTCCTCCTTCGTGGCGAACGTCGCCGCGAGGGCATCGACGATCGTCATGTCCGCAACGCCCAGGCGCATCTTGCCCACGACCGTGCGCGCGAGGTACCTCGCCTCCTTCGGCGTTGCGTCGTTCAGCAAGTCCGCCAGGAGGCGGAGTTTCCGCTCCTGGGAGCCCTCGCCGGCCGTCGTCGCGATCTCCTTGAGGTGTCCGTAGACCTTCCCGATCGTGAGGGGCTCGGCGACGAGGGTAAGCTGGGTCCTCCCTTCGAGCTGCGTCTCCGCGACGAGCCCGAGATCCCCCGAGGCCTTCCAAGCCGCCGTGATCGCGGCCTCGGGCCGGCCCGTGGCCAGGGCGACGGCTCGGATCGCGAGCTTCTCCGCCAGGCCGAGCTCGATCCCGGCGTAGTCGGGGAAGACCCGACCCTGGGTCAGGTAGACGACGCGGTCGATTTCCTCCTTGGGCACCTCGCGGAAAAGGCGCACGAGGATCTCCGTCATCTCGAGCCGCTTCGTCGTGGCCTCGAGGCGCTCGTAGGCGTCCGCGAGGACTTGGTAGCGCATCCGGATGCGCAAAGGGGGCATGCCGGCTTAAAGGATACCGAGCCCTCATCCGAGGCGCTTCACGATCGCGTCCACGATCTCGATGCTCCGGCCGAGGTACTTCTCGGGGTTCATGGCCGCCGCGAGTTCCTTCGGCGGGAGGAGCTTCGTGACCTTCAGATCCGCGGCGAGGATGTCCTTCAGGTGCATCCCTTTGAGCCGCGCCCGTTGGGCCGCGTCCCGGACGAGCCGATGGGCCTCCTGGCGTCCCATGCCCTTGCGCGCGAGGGCGATCATCACGCTCTCCGCCATGACCTGGCCCTTCGTCGCCTCGAGGTTCTCCCGCATCCGATCCGGGTACACATGGAGGCCCCGGAAGATCTCCGTCGTGCGGGCGAGCATGTCGTCGAGGAGGACGCATCCATGGGGGATCAGGAACCGCTCCGCGGCGCTGTTCGTGAGGTCCCGCTCGTGCCACAGGGGGATGTCCTCGTACGCCGGGACGACGAGGGAGCGCACGATGCGCGCGAGGGAGCAGACGTTCTCGGAGGCCACCGGGTTCTCCTTCTGGGCCATCGTCGAGCTGCCGACTTGCCGTCGCTCCTCGAAGGCCTCCGCGGCCTCGCCGATCTCATTCCTCTGGAGGTTCCGGACCTCCGTGCAGAACTTCTCCAGGGAGGACGCGACGTTCGCCAGGACTGCGATGAACTCCGCATAGCGGTCGCGGCCGACGATCTGCGTGGAGGCCTCCTCGAACGCGAGGCCGAGATCCTCCATGACGAGTTCCTGGATCCTTGCGGCCTCCGGCCCGAAGGAAGCGCCCGTCCCGACGGCGCCGGACATCTTCCCCACGAGGATCCGCTTCGATGCCTCTCGGAGCCGCTCGCGGTGCCGTGCGGCTTCTGCGGCGAACACGGCGATCTTGAGGCCGAAGGTCATGGGCACGGCGGCCTGTCCATGGGTCCGGCCGAGCATCACCGTCCGCTTGTGTCGCGACGCGAGCTTCGCGAGCGTGCGGGCGAGGAGGGACAGATCGTCGTCGAGGATCCGGGTCGCCTCGCGGAGCTGAAGGGCCATCCCCGTGTCCGAGATGTCGTTGCTCGTGGCCCCGAAGTGCACGTACTTCCCGGCCTCCCCCTTGCAGACCTCCGTGAGGGCCAGGACGACGGCCATGAGGTCATGCCGGATCTCCTCCTCGAGGGCCCTCACCCGGTCGATCCGGACCTCCTTTGTATTCGCGCGCCGCGTGATCTCCTCGGCCGCTTCGCGCGGGATTCCGCCAACCTTCGCGTGGGCCCGGGCGAGGGCGGCCTCGACATCGAGGAGTCTCTGGAGTCGCGTCTCCTCCTCAAAGATCGCCTTCATCTTCGGCCGGCCGTAGCGGAAATCGATCGGGCAGAGGAAGGACATAGCCACCCGCCGAGGGCAAAGCCTCCTCCCGTTATGGAGCTTTTGGAGCACTCCTTTCGTTTCTTTGCGCGCTCGAGTCATTCGAGCTCGCGGACAAATGTATCGTAGAGTTCCCCGGATAGATGGAACCCGGCTCGAGTGAGGCTGGCAACGATTTCGCGCGCTCGGGTCCCGGAGAGCCGGTGGCTCCGAAAACCCTCGAGGAGGAGGCCCAGGACGCCGACGTACTCGCGCCCTTCCGCCTCGGCCGCGGTTCGCGCGGGGGCCTCATCGAGTACGAGCCGGTCCCGGGGCGGTGTGAGCAGGAGCGACCCCTCGCCGCGACCGAGCCCGAGAGACAGACATCGTCGGTAGCCCCCCTTCACCTCGACGACGTCGATCCAAACGCCTCGTGCCTCACGGAGGGCTCGGGACTCCCGTCCCGTAAGGACCTCTGCCTCGACTTCGCGTGGGATTGCGATTCGGCCGAGGAGATCCCGCAAGACCCGGATTTCCCCCGCGTTGTCGAGCGCGATGAGGGTCGAGGCGTCGACCCGTGTCCGCATCGCGTCAGCCCTTTAGCCACTTCGCGGCTCTCTCCCGGTCTCGCCTGAGTTCCTCGACAGAATATCGGAAGTACGGGATCCCGCGTGCCGAGGCCATCGCCGCCATCTCGTGAAGGGTGACTCCCGCGTATAGCGCCGCCCGGCTCAGACTGAATTCCAGACTTAGGTAGCGGTTCAACGCCCGCTCCATCCGCAGCTTTCGAACGCCTCCGCGGAGTACGCTCCGAGCGATCTCGGAGCGAGACAGGCGCAAGTCCTCGGCGAGATCATCGAGTTCCTCGATCTCCGCCTCGTCCACGCGCACCTGCAGGTTCTTCATATGACAATGTAATGAATCGTCATTGGCTCAAGCTCGTCGGTGTCGTTCGGAGAGGTCGAAGGTGATAGTACAGATTCAGCGGCGAGAGCGCCGCTTTCGCTTTCGTGGCTTCGCCTTCTTTGGAGGGCTACCAATGCGGTCGGCGCCCCCCATGTACGGCCGCAGGACTCGGGGCACGACGACGCTTCCGTCCTCCTGCTGTCCGTTCTCAAGGATCGCGACCATGGCCCGGCTCGTCGCGACGAGGGTGTTGTTCAGCGTGTGGACGAGGAACTTCTCGCCGCCGACCTTGCCCGCGCGGATATTCAGCCGGCGCGCCTGGTAGTCCGTGCAGTTCGAGTTCGAACCGACCTCGCGGTACGCCCCTTGCCGCGGGAACCACGCCTCGAGGTCGTAGGTCTTCGCCGCGACCTTGCCCGTGTCGCCGGAGCAGAGGATCACGACGCGAAACGGCAGGCCGAGGGAGCGGTAGAAGGCTTCGGCGTTCGCCTGGAGCTTCTCGTGCCAATCCCAGCTGTCCTCGGGTCGGCAGAAGACGAACTGCTCGACCTTGTTGAACTGATGCATCCGAAAAAGGCCCCGCGTGTCGACCCCGTGGGCGCCGATCTCCTTCCGGAAGTTCGTCGAGATCCCTGCGAGACGCAGGGGGAGGCGGTCCTCGTCGAGGATCTCGTCCATGAACATCGCGCCCAGAGGATGCTCCGAGGTCGCGATAAGGTAGAGGTCCTCCCCCTCGACCTTGTACATGACGTCCTGGAAGGCGGCGAGGTCGACCATGCCCTCGTAGGCCTCCCTCCGGAGGGCGAAGGGAGGGAACACGGGCGTGAAGCCCCGTTTCACGAGGAAGTCGAGGCCGTAGGCGAGGAGGGCCTGATCGAGCCGGACGAGGTCCCCGAGGAGATAGACGAAGCCGGCCCCCGCGGCTTTCCTCGCGCGGTCGAAGTCCGCGATGCCGAGGGCCTCCGCGAGGTCCCCGTGGGGCCGCAGGTCGAACCCGGGCGCCCGAGGCTTTCCCCAGCGGCGGACCTCCTGGCTGTCCGCCTCCGTCATCCCGGCCGGCACGCTCGCGTGGAGCAGATTCGGGATCCGCAGCATGGCATCATGGAGGCGCTTGCGGAGGTCGTCGACGAGCCCCTCGAACGCCTTGATCCGGTCGGGCAGCCCGGCGGCCTCGCGGATTTTGAGGGACGCGTCCTCGCCGGCCTGTTTCAGATTGCGGATCTCGTCCGTCACGAGGTTCCGCCGGTGGCGGAGCTCCTCCAGCGTCCGCTGGGCTTCCCGCCATTCGCGATCCCATCGAATCGCGTCCTCGAGGACGGCGACCCGCTCCCGCTCCCCACGCTTCTCGAGGTCCGCGCGGATGACCTCGGGATGCTCGCGCACGAGCCGGATGTCGAGCACGCGCGATGCATGCGGGGCGGGCTATTTGTAGATTCTTCGGAGGGATTCGGCGCCGTCCGCGCGCAGGAGCTTCGCTCGGAACGGAAAGAGGCCGATGCAAAGCGGACCGAGTTGGCTCGCGCTGATTGCAGTGACTTTCGCAGGACAGAAAGCGCGCGGCGCGGACGCGCCGGGGCGAGACGATGCCGATCCTCTTGGCCCTGCGGAAGGCGGGGCACGCCGTCGACGGGTCGGCCACCGGGAACCTTCGAGAAACCTAGGTGGTCGGCCGTACTTCGACGGAGAGGTGCACGCGCCGATAGGGCTCCGCGTACGCGCCGTCGCGATACAGGAGAAACGCGAGTTTCCAGAGGCCCGGCGTACCGATCTGGAAGGTGTAGTTCTGCCGCCAGACGTCGCCATCGTCCAGGACGAAGGTGAAGGAGGAAAGCTGGCTCTCACCCAGCACCGTCGTCCCGTCGGAGGCCAGGCGGAAGAGGACGACCCGGACGTCGTACGCGACCGTCGCGGATTCGTTGTTGATCACGACGACGATCGTGCCCTGCGGTTCCGAGACGTTGAGTCGGATCGGTACGGGGAAGTAAGCAGTGCCGTTCGCGTTGAGGACGTAGAGTTCGGTGAACTGCTCCACCGGCCGCGGGCCGACGAACAGGTAGACGGCCGCGCCGCCGGCGAAGGCGATGCTGATTCCGAGGACGACGGCGAGGGCCTTCTCCGTGCCCGTGTACGCACCCCAGCCCAGGCCCGGGAGCCTCGCCGTGAGGCGGTCCTCGACGGCCAGGGTCAGCCGGCGGGCCAAGGCGACGAGCCCGACGGCCATCGTGAAGAGGAACAGGATGAGGACGATCGACTGGAGGCCGATCCCCCACGGGGTCAGGTTGAGGAGCAACACGAGGAGGGAGGTCAGCGCGATGCTCAGGGCGAAGGAGAGCGTGAGCCGCTCGACCCAGCCGATGCCGCGGCCCCTCGCATGCGGGATTTTCGGGAGGAGCTCGAGGCCCTGCCTCCGTTCCTTCGGGACCTTCCTCATTCGCGCCTCGAGGGAGGCCCTCAGCCGCCCGTTGGCATCCCTGAGGATCGCCGCGGCATCGGTCAACCGACCCAGGTTCGCCTCGGCCTTGGTCCGCGCGACGGCCGCCTCGTGCGCGTCCAGATTCATCCCCAGTTTCCGCGCGACCGCCGCGAGCTGTTCGCCTTCATCGATGAGGTCCTTGAGGTAGGCGGTCAGACCCCGGCCGGGGAAGAGGGCCGCGACGAGCACGTAGCCCGGGAAGAACGATACGAGCAGGACCGCCCAGAGGTCGCCTCGCCCCGCCGCGAGGATCGCGGCCGTCACCGCCGCGGTATACGCGAGGGCCAGGATGAGATCCCAGGGAGTCTTCTGCAGGGGCCCGGCCATCGTCGTCATGACGAGAAACCTGGACCTATATATGGTTAGCCGAGGCGGCCGCGGTCCCTTCGGCCGTCCGTACGGGTATCAGAAGTGGAAACGGGCCTCACAAAGGCTAACTCCGGGTCCCACGTTCCGGCCCCCGTGGCGGCGAAGGCCTGGGCCGACGAGTCGACCGCCCGCCGCGCTCTGTTCCGCGAGGAACGGGCCGCGTTCCTTGCCTTGTACCTCATCTTCATCCTCATCGGGGAGCTGCTTTTCTTCCTCGGGGGGTCGTCCGGCGACGACACCCTCGTCCTGCTCGGCGTACTCGTCGATGTCTTCCTGATCGTCGCCCTTCTCGTCCAGGCGAGCTTCCTCGCCACGCGAGACTTGGCCCTGGCCAACTTCCTCGCCGCCCTGACCCTGGCGCCGCTCCTGCGGATCGTCAGCGTCGCCGCGCCGATCGGGCCCCTGACGATCATCGAATGGCTGGCCATCGTCAGCGTCCCACTCCTCCTTGGGGTGGCCGCCCTCACGCGCGCCCAGGGGTTGCGCGCGCCGGACGTCTTCCTCGCGCCCGGGGCCCGGAGGTACTTCGCGATCCAGGTGGCCCTCGCCGTCTCCGGATTCGGGATTGGGTACATCGAGTACCTGATCATCCAGCCCGCGCCCTGGATCACGACGCCGAGCCTCGACCAGCTCATCCTCGCCGGCGCGGTGGTCTTCCTCGCGACCGGGGTCGTCGAGGAGCTCGTCTTCCGGGGCATCCTCTTGGCGGATGGCATCCGCATGTTCGGGGCCCGCCCGGCGATCCTCTACGTGACCTTCGTGTACGCGATCCTCCACGTCGGCTCCGTCTCCGTCGCCTTCCTGCCCTTCATCTTCGGGATCGGGCTCATCCTCGGGATCGCGGTCGCCTACACGCGGAGCCTCTGGGGCGCGATCGCCGCGAGCGGCATCGCCAACATGACGCTGTACCTGATCCTGCCCTTCGGCTTCTAGGCGTGGCGTTCCTACGGGGACCGTCCTCGGTCAGGCCGAACTAGAGGAACGTGAGGACCTGCACGACGAGCACCGCGACGAAGACGCCGAACAGGGCGAGGATCGGACCGTTGGACGCTTTGACGAAGAACCGAAGGCGAATCCTCCGACGATCGCCCGCCGCCTCGACGCTGCCAATCTCCCGGAGGACGAGGAGGGTGATGAGGGCGACGACGACGATCAGGCTCACGAACCCTCCCGCGGCCACAGGGAGCGCGGTAGCGGTGTTTCCGAGGACGGTCAAGTCACGTCGACCCCGACGTACCGTTCCCCGGACGAAATAGGTTTCGTTCCCCTTTCGCGATCTGCCGGTGAACCGGGGGACGGCTAGGGTTCGGCGCTGGCCAGGAAGATCGATGTCGCCGTGTACGCAAGGAGGCCGCCCCATGCATACGCGAAGACGAGGACGAAAAACGTGTTGAGCGTCCACATGGTCTGCAGGTATCCGCCGGAGCCAGGAAGGAGCGCGGCACTGATGCCTCCGAAGACCGTCGCTGCGACGGCGGGCCCGATGAGGGGGACGACCACGCGCCGTTGGGGGCTCCGACCGCGAGTTGAGGCTTCGACCGCGGCGGGCACGGCCGCCGTCCCCGGCCCGGCCTTCGGTGCCTCGAGGAGGAACTCCGCGTCCTTATCAAAGCCCGCGATCCGCTCGAGGGATTGAAGCAGGTCCTCCGTCTCCTGGTCGGTCCTCGCCATGGTCGCCTTCGGCGGCCTGGCACTGTGCGAGGCGCCAGAGACGGCCGCTCCAGGGCTTGCCAACGGCGCCTCGCGCGGCCGGGCGAGGGCGGCCGCGGACAGCGCCAGCACACCGACGATGCCGATGCTTCCGATGAACGTCGTCGCGTAGGCCCAGAAGGTCGCCGTCGCGTCATACCACGGCACGGTGTTGTCGAGGGCCGTCTTGAGGGCGCCCAGGACCACGGCGATCACGTAGACCTCGAACATGGTCGCCAGGTCGCTTGGCTGAATCCGCCGGGCCATGGCTTGGAACCCATGGCGTCGCGTGCTAAATAAATGATTGGACCCTCAGTATCAAAACCAAGAAAGGGGGGCGATCCTCGGGGCGCGGGGTTGTGACGTGGCCATCGCTCGCCGGGATTAGGTAAGTCGATAGCCGCCTCAGAACACGACGCCAACGAAGGCGGCCGCGAGGAGTCAGCAGAATTCTCGAGGTTCCTCGCTCACGCGGAGCGCGGACCTCACATGGCGCTGAAATCGGTCAGTAGAGGGATCTCGGTATCGCTTCGATCCATGAGTACTACGCTAAGGTTCGGTACGCAGACCTCAGGCCGCGGTAGGCCCATGCGGGAAGTATGATTCGGCCCAGGAGGACGGGACTCAATCCTGAATCGTACCTGATGCCCCTCAACCAGTAGTCGAACGCAATCTTCCGGTCGCTGGAGTCCATCGCTTCCATGGCCGAGCGCCGGGCCAGTCGACCGAGGTTCCTTCGGAAGGCCCGCTCGATCTCTTTGCGGTCGTGTTCCGGGAGTTCGGCGAGGAAGGGTCGATACTTCTGCTCGATTGCCATGACCGCGTCGATGTGCACCGGACCGGGCGCGTGGGACAGACTGTCCGGGTGACGACGATATTCCGTCAAGGGTTCAGGGCAATAGATGGTCTGAAATCGCCTCGTGAGCCGGATGATGAGGTCCCAGTCTCCGTAGCGAGGGAGGGCCTCATCGTATCCCCCGACCTCGCGAACGCATCGAGTCTCCACGAGTTCGTTCCGAAAGGTCGTGCCTCGCGGGTACTTCCGCGCAAGGACCTGCGCGAACACATGGCCCTCGGGCGGAGCTTCGCCGTCTGCCCACAGGCAGATCCTCCGACCTTCTCGATCGATGTAGTAGATGTTGGAGTGCACGATCCGAGCGTCCGGATGTGCCCGGTATGCCGCGAATTCCAGCTCCAGTTTCCTCGGTAGAAAGCGGTCATCTCCGTCTAGCAGGGTGACGAGGTCTCCCTCAACCATGGCTAGGGCTGAGTTCTTGTTCCTGGCAACTCCAACGTTCCGCGGCTGGATGAGCGGCCTAATCCAATCCCGATGGCGCTCGGTGTAGGTTTTGATCAGGTCGATCGATCCATCGGTGGAGTGGTCGTCCGCGATCAGGATCTCGTGAGGTCGGAGCGTCTGGGCAAGCACGCTCTCAATCGCCTCGGAGAGGAAGTATCTCTGGTTGTATGAAGTGATGATGACCGAAATCCTTGGCCCGGACATGGACCTCAGGCCCCCGCGAAACAACATCCTGAACCGGCTTTTGGTGCCCCCGGGAAACCTCGAGTCGCCATTTCAAGCGCCGCGACGACCGAGTCCCGATAGCTCGATCCGCGTAGGCGCGCTCGGTGCGCAGGTGCCCGGCACGCATCGGTGCCTAGATGGACCGACGTGCGTCGAATTCCAAGGCGGCTCCAAGACATGCTTTCGTTACATCCATCGCGGCGGCAAGCTGTGACCCAGCCATCGCCAGTTCATGCAGCTGGGTCTCATTGGGAGGTAGATCCCTGCAAACTCCCCGTCCATCTGAGACGTGTATCGGATGTCATGATGGACAATCGAAGTCTGGGGAGCAATCTCGATGGGAGTATGTACCCTAGCAGAAAGAATTGATTGTTCGCCGTTCCGCGCCACGTATTTTGGCAATTCCGGATGGACGGTCAGGCGTATGGGGGCGGCGAAACAGGAGCCTCTTGTCGCTGTAGATTGTTCGCCTCATCGCTCGCGACTCCTGCGACTTCCTGAGGTCTGGGTGATCATTGCTTGGGCTCTACGCATACGAATCAACGATCGCGGTCGAGGGGTTTTCGTGTGGGCCCACTCGGGAATGTGTGCTGCCGCTGATCCAAGCCTGTCTGGGCCTAGCCGTTCCCTTGAGCCAGTATCAATGTGTGACAGGGGTCTTCGTGACGCGACCTCTTTCCGTAAAGGTTATGAGCTTCTGACAAGCGCCTCCCCGTGATCGACCGTCAAGTTCGTTCTAGCTTGGCTTCGCCAAAGGCCTGATGCTGATGTCTGTAACTTCCGCCGACCGGGGTAGACTAAGCGCGTTGATCACGACGGCCGCCACGTCCTCAGGCTGGATAAGCCGCTCCGGATGGTAAGCTTTGCCCTCCATTCTGTGAATTGCCTCCTGCAACGGGCTGGCGGTCCGCCCGAGAAAGACGCTGAGCACGCGGACTCCATCGGCGTTGACCTCTTCTCGCAGGGTGTCGGCGATCGCCTTCAATGCGTGCTTGCTCGCGGCGTATTGCCCCACCTTCGCTCCGGCACTCAAGCCCCTCGTCGAGTTGAGGAATACGACTTGCCCACGGTGGGACTTGAGGAGGGGCAGCAGAGCTTGCGTCAGGGCGTACGGGGCGCGAACGTTGGTCCGATACTGGCGGTCGAGGTTCTCGAGGGTGTCGCTTTCGATCCGACCTTGCGAATAGACGCCAGCACTGTGAACAAGCACGTCGACGGAACCGACATCGCGTTGGAGAGCTGCTGCCAGGACTTGGATATCCTTATCCTGCGTCAGATCGGCCTGATAGCACATAAGTCGAGGTGATGTCGCCCGGGCGCTCTTGGCGACAACCTCGAGCGTTTCGCGTTTGCGACCCACCAGGCACAGGATTGCGCCTTGCGCGGCGAGGGCCAGGGCAATGGCCCTGCCGATGCCGCTGCTGGCACCGGTCACGACGGCAACCTGATTCGTCAAAGCGGTCATGAAATCCCTGTGGCTACTCTGGAAGCGTCCCGCAATAGATCGTGCTCTAGCAAGCGGTCGGCTGCGTCCCTGATTAAGCCGAACTCAAGGGCCGACCGCTCTGCGATGTCTAGCAGTGTATGGTCGCCATCCGAGAGATTCAGGACCCACAACATGGCGAGTTCCCTGACCTTTTCATCCTTCTGGCCGCCAATTGATCGATAAAGTCCCCTTCGGCCCAGCTGCGGTTCCCCCTTCGGGTTCTGGTTCAGGTACGTCCCGTTGTCCTCCAGGATCCTCAAGACCGACAGGAGCTTTGCGAATGAATCGGCAAGGTATCGCGGCTGCACGAAATCCGGATTGTCTGCAGACGTGTGATACTCAGGGTACCGACCATGCGGCGTTCGCATGAAGCTGCCCACCGGAAGGTTGAATCCTGGCGAGCAATACTGCCGCTCATCGTAGCCATAGGGGACAAAGTCCATGACTTGGTAGTCGTCCCCGGAATGCCGTAGGACGTGGACCACCGCTTTGTCTATCTCTGAATCGCCCCGTCTGCTCTTCTTGTACGTGGACTTGCCTGGGTCCCCCACCCCGGCAACCGTCAGGCCGTACTTGATCTTGGAGACGTGGGCTTCGTTCAAGGATAGCCAGGTAATCGAACCTATGGTTCCAGGAATGAAAAGAAACCTGTACGAATTTCGGAGCGAGAGCGGGCTGAGATGCTTGGCGATGAACGCCGCAAGGGCCACACCGGAAAGATTGTCGTTGCAGAGGGAGGGGTGGCAGGCATGGCAGGAGATCAGGACTTCTTGGGGCCGCTCTCCTCGGAGATAATACTCGCCGTACGTCAGATGGCCTTCGTCGAGAGTCGATTCGATGCAGACCTCATACTCGCCATCGTCAAGGCCTGACCATTGTTTATGAGTGAGGCAGAAACCCCAGTTCTCTTCGTAGTATGACGTCCGGTAGGGGATCCAATCTGGATGTTCGGGGAGGCTGAACAGATGCTTCTTGAGTTCATTCAAGTGCATCTTGGCCTTCACCGGGACGCTGTAGCTGACGACGTGCAGGTTGGACTTCTGGAAATCGACGATCCTTTCGCCTCGATCAT
>Ga0073934_10003491_pt1 | contig 28789 bp, 23 predicted proteins | sample LarsenN4metaG_FD_76834 | JGI IMG/M metagenome (GOLD analysis project Ga0073934, IMG submission 76834) | Hot spring sediment bacterial and archeal communities from British Columbia, Canada, to study Microbial Dark Matter (Phase II) - Larsen... ... | reverse complement strand
AGGCAAGGTCTTCCTCTGGAATCACCCCAGCGTCAATCAGGCGCCTGGCCTGACCACCGAGCTGAAGGAAGTTCCGCTCTGGTTGAAAGAGACCAAGGCTAACTACCCCCCCGAAGTCAGGACCGCGCTTGCGAACGTCCTGGAGCGGCTCAGCAAGAAGCCCTCCGTGGCCGAGGAGAAGACGCCCTGGATTCTCATTGCTTGCGAGGAGTGCCTGCAGGAGCCGGCCACCTGGCAACGTTGGATCGGCCTGTTCAGCCTGGGAGCGCTGGACAACCTGCGCCTGGTAGTGCGATCTCTCGATGAAACCGAGAAGCACGATATGCGGTTTGCCGCTCTGGATACCTTGCGGACGTGGATCGGCCGCAAGCCTGACCAGGATGTCCCACTGCGTGCCCTGCTGGAACAGCGCGAGTACTCGCCGGAAGAGTGCAACCTCTTCCTGCAGTACCTGCGTGGCTATGATCAGTTCAATGCGGCCATCGTTCGGCAACTGATCTCCAGCCTCAACAACAATCGCTTGATCATTCGCGAACTCGCCCTGCAGAATCTCAACATGGCCGTGCCGCCGGACAAGCTCAGCGAGTTTAAGGCGCTTCCCTTGCAGCCCGCTGACGTGCGCGAACGCGCAGTCGAAACTTTGGAGAACCGTCTGCTTCCGAAACAGTGAAAAGCTCCAACAATCAGTCTCGCTCGGACTGGCCAACGACAAGGGCATGAGGCGCTTACACCACCCCCCGCCGGAGCTTGTCACGCTCACGGGAGTACAGTGCAATCGCGTCGCGGATAATGGTCTGCGCTTCCTGAACCCCGAGGGGCGCTTCGACGATGACTTGTTTGTCTTCTAACTGCTTGTAGTCGAGGAAGAACCGCTGAAGCTCGCGAAGCTTGTGCGCTGGCAGGTCTGAAACGCTCTGGTAACCGTTGAACGTGGGATCATCCACGTGCACGGCGATGATCTTGTCGTCAATTCCCTTGTCGTCACGCATTCGCATCACGCCGATGGCCCGCGCCCGCAGGAGCACTTGCGGCGCGACCTCCTCCTGGCAAAGCACCAGGACGTCGAGCGGATCCTCGTCGTCGCAATAAGTCTGTGGAATGAAGCCGTAGTTCGCAGGATAATGGACCGCGCTGTACAGTATGCGATCCACCTTCAGAAGCCCAGTCGCCTTGTCGAGCTCATACTTGACCTTGGTCCCCTTCGGTATCTCAATAAACGCGGGGAACCACTGACGGATGTCTGTCGAAAGAGGCACATCATGCCAGGGGTGGACGGGCATTGCTCACCTCCGGAGGAGTTTGCTGAGTTGGCATCGCAGCCTGCACGGAATACGGCAGCCGCCGCGAGGTCGGCTCATCAACGAGGCGCATCCAGACGGTCCTGGGCGGCTGCTCGCGCGAACCGCAGATGCAGGCTTGGTTGACAACATCGCCCGCTGTCCATAGCTGGCGGCCGCAGTGTGGGCAACTCCAGACCCGGCGCACGACATGTTTGAGACGAGCATCTGGACCTTTGATGGCATCACCTCCTGAACCTGGGCATGATTGAGCGTATTGTAACCGCCCTGAGGAGGTTCTCCAGCGTGGAGCGTGCACATGACCCCTCTTGATCCCCAGGCATGGTCCGACTGTCCTGCCTACCTGCGCGGGATTGAGCTCTTCAACCTGGGCCGACACTGGGAGGCCCATGAAGAGTGGGAACAACTCTGGCATGCCGCGGGGCGGCGCGGTCCCGTGGCGGATTTTCTCAAGGCGTTGATCAAGCTCGCTGCGGCAGCTGTGAAGGCGAAAGCGCGGGTATTTCCAGGCGTGATCAGTCATGCACGCCGAGCCGCCGAGTTGCTCGCGTCGGCGATGGACCATCACGGTCCCACCTTTTGCGGGCTCGACCTGAAAGAATTGCTCGCTGCGGCCCGCCACTGGGCGGCATCGCCGGAACTAGCGGACGTCAACAACTTTCGACTTGAATCCTCTACAGAGCAACGCTAGCACACCGACCGTTGGTTCTACGCAACACGCATCTCGACCAGCACTGGCTCGCGAAGAGCAAGAGCCTCGCGAACGGAGAATGCGAGGCCTTGTTCAGAGTCAGCCACGAAGTGCCGCACCCCGAACGCTCTGGCAAGCAGTCCGAAATCCGGGTTACGGAGATCTACGCCGAGGAACCGACCGCCGAACTTGCGGTGCTGCAACGCCTTGATCAGCGTTAGGGAGCCGTCGTTGACTACCACAAGAACGATGGGCAGGTTCTCTTGAACTGCGGTTGCCAGCTCGAAGCCGGTCATCTGGAAGCAACCATCACCCATCACGGCCACAATCGGACGCTCGGGAAGAGCAGCTCTAGCTCCCAGTGCCGCAGGCAAGCCATAGCCCATGGACACGGCAGCGGCAGGGTGCAAGAAGGTCCTGGGCTCATAGACTGGGAACTCGACCAGCATCGTGTAGGCCAGGCGGGTGACGTCAGCAACAACCAGGGTCTCCCTGGGCAAGGCCCTTCGGAGCGCACCCGCCAGGTCCAACCCAGCCAACCTCCAGGGGGCGCGCGGCGGACTGGCGTTAGTCCACGCCGGTCTGGCTTCCCTCGGCAGATAATCCAGAAGTCTGGCCAGCGTGAGCCGAGCATCGCCCAGGACCGGCAGCGCACAGGGGTAGTGCCTGCCAAACTCGGTCTCGTCGATGTCAACCTGCGCGAGGGAGGCCGGAACCGGCATCGCCCAGCTGCCAGTTGTGACCTGCGTGAAGCGACAGCCGACCGCCAGCATGCCGTCGGCTTCCCGAAGGATGGGGGACATGCGCGAGGCCATGTCGCTGGCGTCGGAGGTGCCTTCCTTCCAGGGAAGGCCGGCAGACAGCGGATGGTCCCCAGGGAACGCGCTCTTGCCCATCAGCGTGTGGAATACAGGGGCTCCAAGGCGCTCGGCGGTCTCACGTAACTCCTGGAACGCACCGGAGGCAACCACGCCCCCTCCCGCGATGATGATCGGCCGACGCCAGGTACTCACCAACTTCGCGAGGCGGTCGACGTCAGAAGGACTCGGTGGAACAGGCTCAGGCCGCGCAGGCAAGGGGGCAAATGTCTCGAGCGAATGCTCGGTTCGGAGCACTTCTCCGGGAGCCTCGAAAAGCACGGGGCCTTGCCGGCCGGACAGGAGTGCAGTCCAGGCCCGATCCAGCGTCGGCACGATCTGTGCCACGTCATCCACGCGGAACTGCGCCTTGGTCACGGGGATGCACGCGCGGAGTTGATCGTTCTCGTGATAATAGCCGGAGTGCAGGTCCCGGCTTGGCAACTGTCCGCTGATTAACAGCAAGGGAATCGAATCCGAAAAGGCTGTGGCCAGCGGGGTGATGGCGTTGTAGACGCCTGGCCCGCACACCGCCAGGCAGACCCCTGGCCGGCCCGTCGCACGAGCATACCCGTCCGCCATGAAGCCTGCCCCTTGCTCATCTCGCGCCAGGATGTGACGAACAGCGGGCTCGTGGTAGAGCGCGTCATACAGCGGTGTGAGAGGCCCGCCAGGATAGCCAAAGATAGTGTCCACGCCGTGCTGCCGCAGCCTCTCGACGATTGCGGCAGCGGCTGTCGACGGTCGAGCACCTCGGCTTAGGTTTGCCACGCCATCACCTACCCTTCGTGCACGCGTACAATGTCCTTGATCATCGTTGCGCTGCGAACTCGGAGGAACCCATGTCAGGACCTCAGACCGAACAGGCGACCCTCGGCGGCGGATGTTTCTGGTGCCTCGAGGCCGTCTTCGAGCAGCTCAAAGGCGTCGTCAAGGTCGTGTCTGGTTACGCCGGCGGCAAGCTTGAGAATCCGACGTATCGGCAAGTCTGCGGCGGGAATACAGGACATGCCGAAGTCGTCCAGGTTACCTTTGATCCCACCGTGCTTAGCTTCCACGATCTCCTGAGAGTCTTCTTCGCATCTCATGACCCCACGACGCTCAACCGTCAGGGGGCGGATGTGGGAACGCAATATCGTTCCGTCATCCTGTACCACGATGCCGCGCAAAGGGCCGTGGCGGAAGCCACTATCGCAAATCTGAACCAGGCAAGGATCTGGGACCGACCCATCGTGACGCAATTGGCCCCGCTGTCGAAATTCTACCCAGCCGAGGATTACCATCAGGGCTATTTTCGAGCGCACCAGGAAGAGGGATATTGCCAATACGTGATCTCGCCGAAGGTCGCCAAGTTCCGCAAACAGTTTGCCGATCGACTGAAGGCGTGAAGTCAGCAGACAACGTCCTACTGCCAGTTCCGCCCAGTAAGCCGTTCATAGGCTTCGACGTACTTTGCCCGAGTCATGGCCACTACTTCAGGGGGCAGTGCTGGGGGAGGACTGTTCTTGTCCCAGGTCGTGCTCTCCAGCCAGTTGCGGACGAACTGCTTGTCAAAGGACGGCGGACTGATGCCAGCGCGGTACTCACTCGCTGGCCAGAAGCGAGAGCTGTCCGGCGTCAGCACCTCGTCAATCAGAATGACCTCGCCGGACGGAAGGCGGCCAAATTCGAACTTGGTGTCCGCGATGATGATCCCCTTCGACTGGGCATGATCGGCAGCGCGGCTGTAGATCTGCAGCGTGCGGATCCGGAGGTCTTCCGCCAGTTCCTTGCCGACTCGCCGGACCATCTCGGCGAAGCCAATGTTGATGTCGTGCCCGCTCTCCTCCTTGGTGGCTGGAGTAAAGACTGGTTCTGGCAGCAGCTGGCTTTCCTTCAGACCGGCAGGCAGGTTCACGCCACAGACGCTCCCCGTCTTCCGATAATCCTTCCAGCCCGATCCCGCAAGATAGCCCCTGGCCACGCATTCGATGGGGATTACCTCAGTCTTGCGGACCAGCATCGCCCGGCCAGCAAGACGCTCACCCTGTGCGGCAAAGGCGGGTCCCATTTCCTCAAGGTTCGCACTTAGCAAGTGATTCGCCACTCCCAGGAGATCCAGCCAGAAAAGAGTCAGCTGCGTGAGAATTCGCCCCTTGTCGGGGATGCCCGTGGGCAGCACCCAGTCGAAGGCACTAATGCGGTCCGTGGCGATGATGACGAGGCGATCGCCCAGATCGTAAACGTCGCGCACCTTGCCTCGCCGCAGTTTCAAGCCAGGAATCGAGGTCTCGAGCAACGGGGTCATGGGATCTTCTCGCTCATGAGAAAGGCCCTGATGCGAGGCAGCAAAGCGAAATCGGGGTCAGCTTCGCACTCTTGCCGATGAGCGACAGGGCGGGATAATCTCCCCTGATTCATCGTGCGGGAGATTGTCGTGGGGTCAAGAGAGGTCAATGCGATTCTCCAGGGAGACTGCCTCGAGGGCCTGCGCACTCTTCACGAGGGAAGCGTTGACCTTGCATTCGCCGACCCGCCCTTCAACATCGGGTACCAGTACGACCTCTACAACGATCGACGCCGCGCGGAGGACTACCTCTCCTGGACTCGCGAGTGGCTTCAGGCCGTTGCTCGGGTACTGAAGCCCGATGGCACGCTCTGGGTGGCGATCGGCGACGAGTATGCCGCCGAACTGAAGGTGCTTGCCCAACGGGAAGCCGGCTTTACCACCCGGAGCTGGGTGATCTGGTACTACACGTTTGGGGTCAACTGCACGGAGAACTTCAGTCGTTCGCACACCCACCTGTTTTACTTCGTGAAGGACCCCAACCGATTCACCTTCAACCACCAGGAGATACGGGTTCCCTCCGCCCGCCAGCTCGTTTACACCGACGGCCGAGCGAACCCCAGCGGTCGATTGCCCGACAACACATGGATACTTCGACCGCAAGATGCACACGACGCCTTCGAGAGTTCCGAGGACACCTGGTACTTCCCCCGCGTGGCTGGGACGTTCAAGGAGCGGGCCGGCTTTCACGGCTGCCAGATGCCGGAACAACTGCTGGGCCGCATCATCCGCGCATGCTCTCACCCCGACGAGCTGGTGCTCGATCCATTCGCCGGCAGCGGCACGACCCTCGTGGTCGCCAAGAAACTTGGCCGACGCTGGCTCGGTTTTGAACTCTCGCCGGAGTACGCCAGCAATGCCCGCCAGCGAGTTCAGCGTGCAGCCGTCGGTGCGCCGCTCGAAGGCGCGCCGGAGCCGATTGTCAGCGCCCCGCCCACCGAGCAGCTTTCTTCCCGACTTTACCTGCGCTCCGCGGTGGAACGGGCGCTCATCGAGGCATACCTGCGTGTTGCCGGGCGGAAGAGCATCAAGAGCCTGCTGGCCGACCCGGCGCTGGTCGCCGCGTTTGCCAGGGAGTGCCGGGAGTTCGGGTTGCCCGGCGACGACGAACAGCTCTGTACGGCGCTGCTTAAGGTCGATGGCACGGGCCGGCTTAAGCTACGCCAGCGCAAACGTCGAAGCTCCCCTGGCCCACTGTCCAGCAAGGCCCCAGGATGAAGCCCTGGTCTGGTGTGGACTGCTTGCGAAAGGCGTCCGCGCCTTGTTGCGCTGGGGACTGCCAGCCAGGTGGGCTCATTGCCCATAGATTACGGGCACGGATCGTCAGCGGAGACCACGGATGAACTATCAGGCCCAGCGGCGCGAGCGATTGGCCGAGTTTGTGTTGACAAGCGATCTCGACGGATTTCTCGTCACCAATCCGGTCAACGTGAGCTACCTCACCGATTTCAGCGGAGACTCCAGTTACCTGCTCGTGGGCCGCGATCGCACCCTCCTGGTCAGCGATGGCCGGTACACGCAGCAGTTGCGTGAGGAGTGCCCGGACATCCCAGTTCACATCCGGCCTTCCACCCTTCGCATCACCCCCGCAGCCGGCGAGTGCCTGAAGAACCTGGGTTGGCGCAGGATCGGCTTCGAGGCCGGCCACCTCACCGTCGGAGAGTTCGAGGCCTTCCGCAGCATGCTGCCGGAGGCCCAGTGGAAGCCTTGTGCTGACGCGGTGGAACGGCTCCGCCTGCGCAAGGACGCCTCCGAGATTGCCCAGCTTCGAGCAGCAATCGGCATGGCCGAGAGAGCGTTCGCTCGGTTCCGGGCCTCGCTTCGGCCCGAGGACACGGAAAAGCAACTCAGCGACCGCATGGAAGCGCTGGTTCGCGCCGAAGGCGCGCGGTGCGGCAGCTTTCCGACCATCGTCGCAGTGGATGAACGGGCCGCCTTGCCCCACTGCCCGCCGAGCGGGAAAAAGCTCGGAGAGGGTCATTTCGTTCTGGTCGATTGGGGCGCGTGCGGTCGGTTCTACCGGAGCGACTTGACGCGGGTACTGACCACCCGTACAATCACGCCCCAACTGGAACGTGTTTGGCAGGCTGTCCAGGCCGCCCAGAAGCGGGCCATCGCCTCGATTCGGCCAGGCGTGCAAGCCCAGGCAGTCGACGCCGCGGCGAGGGAAGTGTTGAAAGAGGCGGGCCTGGGCGACTACTTCACGCACGCGCTGGGTCATGGCATCGGCCTGGACGTCCACGAAGCTCCGCGCCTCGGAGGAACCATCGAAACGCTCCTCGAGCCAGGGATGGTAGTGACGGTTGAACCTGGAGTATACCTGGACGGCTGGGGCGGCGTTCGCCTTGAGGACGACGTTCTCGTCACCGAGGACGGCTGCGAGGTGCTGTCTAGCCTGAGCAAGGAACTGGACGACTCGGGGGTCTTCTAGCTCCCCAGCAAGCGAGCCCCAGTTGAGATCGAGAGGAAAATCGGCTGCAGAATGATTGACGAGATCAAGATACTCGCCCGATGGAGGTAACGGTGGCGGACGGTGAAGCCAGCATCCCCGGTCCGTTTGACGTGCGCACGATTCGCTATCTCAGTGCGCTCATGGATCGGTTCGACATGACAGAGATCGACCTGCGGGATGGAGACCTGCACATACGACTGCGCCGACGGGCACGGCGACTCGCCGTTGAAGCGGCGCCAGCAGTTGCGTCTTTGCCCGCGGCTCAACCGCAGCCGCTCGCAGTCTCCGCGGCCGCGTCCGCACCGGCTCCAGCGCCGGCTGAAGCCCCGGCGAAGCTCCTGCTCGAAATCAAGAGCCCCACGCCTGGCACTTTCTACGCCTCGCCCAAGCCGGACGCCGAGCCTTTCGTTCGCGTCGGCTCCCGCGTGCAGAAGGACACGGTGGTTTGCATCATCGAAGCGATGAAGGTCTTCAACGAGATCACGGCCGACGTGTCCGGCGTCATTGTTGCCATCCAGGTGGAGAATCAGCAGCCTGTCGAATATGGCCAGGTCCTCTTCAAGGTGGATCCCACGGCCTAGTTTGTCAGGATCGAGCATCCGGTGATCGCAAGCCAGCAACCAGGGAGGGGAGGCAGGGTTTCCAGCGGCGGGCAACGGCGCGGAAGTCGCACGCTTGGTCAGTCCAGGTTCGACTTCTGATTCCGGACTCCCGTCCCTGGATTCCTGGCTCCAGACGAACATGTTTCAGCGCATCATGGTCGCCAACCGCGGCGAGATCGCACTACGCGTCATCCGCGCCTGCCGCGATTTGGGCATTGAAGTGGTTGCCGTTTACAGCGAAGCGGATCGCGGCGCGCCGTATCTCGAACTTGCCGACGACGCCATTTGCATCGGCCCCGCGGTAGCCGCCGAGAGCTATCTGAACATACCCCGCCTGATCGCCGCCGCGGAGGTGGCCAACGTCCAGGCCATCCACCCAGGCTACGGCTTCCTCTCGGAGAACGCGCACTTCGCCGACGTCTGCCGTTCGTGCCAGATCGAGTTCATTGGTCCCACCAGCGACGCGATGCGCAAGCTGGGCAACAAGAACGAGGCCCGCAAGATCGCCCAGGCGGCCAAGGTCAACGTCGTGCCCGGCTCAAAAGAAATCATCGAAAGCGATAGCGAGGCCCTCCGCGTGGCCAAGGAGATCGGCTATCCGGTGCTCATCAAGGCGGCGGCCGGCGGCGGCGGACGCGGCATGCGCGTCGCCCGCAACGACATCAGCTTGCAAGCAGGCCTGAAGCAAGCCCGCGCCGAGGCCGAGGCCGCTTTCAAGGATGGCAGCGTTTACATCGAGAAGTACATCGAGCAGCCGCGGCACGTCGAGGTTCAGCTCCTCGGCGACAGCCGCGGCGAGGTTGTGCATCTCTGGGAGCGCGATTGCAGCGTCCAGCGCCGCCACCAGAAGCTCATCGAAGAGTCCCCCGCGCCGAATCTCCCCGTTCATGTTCGCGAGGAGATCTGCAAGTCCGCCGTGCGGCTCGCCAAGACCGCCGGATACACCAGCGCCGGCACGTGCGAGTTCCTGGTGGACAAGGACCACCACTTCTACTTCATCGAGGTGAACGCCCGCATCCAGGTGGAACATCCCGTCACCGAACTGGTAACGGGCATCGATCTGGTCCGCGAGCAAATCCGCATCGCCGCTGGGATGCCGCTCGGCTTCACGCAAAAGCAGATCGTTCACCGCGGCTGCGCCATCGAGTGCCGCATCAACGCCGAGGATCCGCGCCGCGACTTCGCCCCTTCCCCGGGCACCGTGACGCGCTGGCAGGTCCCCGGCGGGCCAGGAGTTCGGCTCGACAGCCACGTCGTCGCCGGCTACAAGGTCCCGCCGAATTACGACTCGCTCGTCGCCAAACTGCTCGTCTACCAGCCGACGCGAGCGGAAGCCATCGCCGTCATGCGGCGAGCGCTGAACGAATTCACTGTCGAGGGCATCAAAACCACGATCCCGCTGCATCGGGAGCTCTTCCGGCATTCGAGCTTCATCGAGGGTCTGGTTGATACGACTTTCCTGGAACGCAACTGGCAAGGCGGGCTCCGACGCAACGAGGAGGGCAAGGCCGTGGGTTAGCGACTCGGCCCTCGCCGCTAACCCCGTGCCGCTGCACCGGGGCAGGGTTACGCGAGAGTCCCAGGACATTCCGCTTTTTGCTTGACTCCGCATCCTCCCCCAGCCAACATACAGCCAGCCTGGAGGCCGCTCCCCAGCGTCACCGACGCCTGTTCGCAGCCAGGCATCCCCTCGCTGACCCCTCAGTGATTTGACGTCCTCGATAAAGGCAAACCACCCGCGAGGGTGGGACGCAAAGCCATGGGTCCCTCGTGGATCGCCAGGCCGCCGAAAGGAGCGCACATCGTGACGCGCAGGAACTTACTCCGCCTTGAACCGCTGGAAGACCGGCTCGTTCTCAGCACCTATTACGTCTCGCCGACCGGCGACGACGGCAATTCCGGAGGTGAGTCCGATCCGTGGCAAACGCTGCAGAAGGCCGCCGATTCCGTGATCAGCGGCGACACCGTCATCGTCCGCGCCGGCAACTACCAGGGCTTCGATCTCTGGACGGACGGCACGGAGTTCGAACCCATCTCGTTCCGTGCCGATCCCGGCGTCATCATCGATCAACCCAACAATCGCACGCCGGACGGCATCAATCTCGAAGGGGCGGACTACGTTGTCATTGAGGGTTTCACAGTTGTCGGCATGCCGCGTACCGGAATCCGCAGCGTGCTCAACCAGGGCGTCGTTATCCGCAACAACAACCTCGATCAGAATGGCAACTGGGGAATCCTGACCGGCTTTAGCTACGACGTGCTCATCGAGAACAACATCGCCACGCGTTCGGTCCAGGAGCACGGCATCTACGTCTCCAATAGCGGAGACAGGCCCATCATTCGCGGCAACATCGCCTGGGGCAACCGCAGTTGCGGCATCCACATGAACGGCGATGCAACCCTCGGCGGCGACGGCATCATCAGCGGCGCGATTGTGGAAAACAACATCCTCTACGACAACGGAACGGGCGGCGGCTCCGCCATCAATGCCGACGGCGTTCAGGATTCGGTCTTTCGCAACAACCTCATCTACAACACGCACGCCAGCGGCATCTCGCTGTATCGGATCGACGGCGGCGGCCCGTCCTCCAGCAATCTAGTAGTCAACAACACAATCCTGGTCTCCTCCAGCGGCCGCTGGGCCTTGAACATCCAGCACGGCAGCACCGGCAACCGCGCCGTCAACAACATCCTGCTCAGCCTGCACGCTAGCCGCGGCAGCATCAACGTCTCCAGCGACAGCCTGACCGGCTTCGTGAGCAATCACAACGTGGTCATGAACCGCTTTACCCTGAACGACGGAAGCTCGGTCATCTCACTCGCGGCCTGGCAAGCGGCCACGGGCCAGGACGTCAATTCCCTCATTGCCGCGCCGGCACAGGTCTTCGTGGACTTCGCGCAGGGGGACTTCCATCTGGCGGTCGGCAGCCCAGCAATAGACGCCGGCACGAGCGCCTTCGCGCCCGCCTTCGATCTCGAAGGCAATCCTCGCCCGGCCGGCGCCGCCTTTGACATCGGCGCCTACGAGTCCGGCACGACCGACAATAACCCGCCGCACGCGGAACCGGACTTCGCCAGCACCGACGAGGATCTGCCCGTCATCATCGACGTGCTCGCCAACGATTCCGACCCCGACGGCGACCCGCTGCAAATCACCGACTTTGCTCAAGGCTCCAAAGGGGTTGTCGAGCTGAACTCGGACGGGACCCTCACCTATCGGCCCAATCAGGACGCTAACGGCGAGGACCAGTTCACCTACGCCATCAGCGATGGCCGCGGCGGAACTGCCACGGCCACGGTCAGCGTGAACATCAGACCGATCAATGATCCGCCCGTGCCGGTGAACGATCACGCGGAAACCGCAATGAACACGCCCGTCACTCTCGACGTGCTGGCCAACGACTCTGACCCCGACGGCGACTCGCTGACTGTCATCGGCGTCGGCCCAGCAGCTCATGGAAGTGTCGTGCTGAACACGGACGGCACAGTCACCTACACTCCCGAGGCCGGCTACTTCGGCACGGACAGCTTCACTTACGACATCAGCGACGGCAACGGCGGCACGGCCCGCGGCGATGTCCATGTCTCCATCCTCGAACCCGACGCAACCGTCCGCCTGGAGGATGATCCCTGGTTCGCGGGACAGAAAGCGCTCGTGGTGCGCGGCACCTCGGCTTCCGAGAAGATCAGGTTTGGCTATCGCTTGCACAAGAAGCAGGTCGCCGTCTTCGTGAACCATCAGCTCCGGGGATTGTTCAACGTCAGCGCCTTCACTCGCATCGTGGCGTTCGGCGGAGCGGGGGACGACCGCATCTCCGTGCATCCTCTCATCCCAAGAATTGCCCAGCTGGACGGCGGAGCGGGCGACGATCGCTTGACGGGAGGCTCACTGAACGACGTCATGCTCGGCGGGGAGGGCAACGACGTGCTCGACGGCAGGCTCGGCCGCGACCTGCTCATAGGCGGACCTGGGGCGGACAGGCTCACGGGCGGCCCCCGTTTCGCGTTTCCCGACGACAGCGATCTGCTCATCGCCGGATGTACGATCCACGACGAGAACTCGGAGTCGTTGCGGCTCATCTGGAGCGAATGGACCTCGACCAGACCGTACGTCCAGCGCGTGCAGAACTTGACCACCGGCGCTGGCGGCTTGCCGGCGCTCAACTCCTCCACGGTGTTCGATGACGCTGAGCGCGACGTCCTCGTCGGCGGTGCGAGCCTCGATTGGTTCTTCGCGGAACTGGGCAAGGACGTTTTGCGCGATCGTCACAGTTCCGAGCGGCTGAACTGATTGCCGAGTCGCCGACGAAGGGGAGTGGGTGAGCGTCCCGAGCGTCGGCCCAGCGAGTTCAACGCGTGGACGGATAATCCGATGGCACGATCGTCCCAGCCGTACTACAAATCTCATCAGCAACGCGCATTCCAACTTCAGGGGAGGTTCACATGGCGACGCTGGTGGTGATCGGTTACGACAGCGAAGTCAAGGCGGAGGAGGTCCGCCTGACGCTGCTCAAGATGCAGAAGGAGTACCTGATCGACATCGCGGATGCGGTGGTCGTGGTGCGCGAGCCGGACGGCAAAGTCAAGCTCCGCCAGATGTACAACCTGACCGCGGCAGGTGCGATTAGCGGCGGCTTCTGGGGCACGCTCATCGGCCTGCTTTTCCTCAATCCGCTCTTTGGCCTCGCCATCGGGGCCGCTGCGGGGGCAATCTCTGGAGCCCTGAGCGACGTCGGCATCGACGACAACTTCATGAAGCAGCTGGCGGAGACGCTCAAGCCTGGCTCGGCTGCCCTCTGCCTCCTCGTCCGCCAGATGACGCCGGACAAGGTGATCGAGGAAATCAGGCCGTTTGGCGGCACGGTCATCAAGACGAATCTGACGCACGAGAAGGAAGAGAAACTCCGCGCCGCCCTCGCCTCGGTGCAACAATCCGCCGCCAATCCACCCGCCCAGTCCTGATCATCTCCCGCGAAGCGGCGGATCTCCAGGTCCGCCGCTTCTTTCGTGCGCTGAGCTTCTGATCGCTGTCCCTCTCTGCTCCGCCCGCTCAGCTGCCGGAACAACTAAGTTCTGGACAACGCGCCAGACCTCGCTAAACTTCTCAGCTGAGTTTTTGCTTGTCCGGATGCGGTCGAGGTCTTTAGAATGTCATCAATGGCATTTGAATGACCTTGCAGGGATTTGGCCATGGCGTACATGCTCGAGACCGTTTCCCGCGTTACCGGGGCCACGATCAAGCAGCTGATTCATTGGGACCGCAGCGGGTTGATTCAGCCTTCCGTGGCTCAGGCTTCGGGCAAGGGGTCGCGGCGGCTGTACTCGTTCATCGACGTGCTGGCGATCAAGACCGCCGTCACCCTTCGCCGCGAGGGGATCAGCCTGGGCAAGGTGAAACGCTGCTTGAAGTATCTCAGGGAGCATCAACCGGAAGTGCAGCAGCCGCTCGCCACCATGAACCTGGTCACCGATGGGGCGAGCGTATTTCTGATGAGCGACAACCCAGGACGCGCCTGCCAGGACCGCAAGATCATCGACACGCTGGCCGGCGGGCAGCTCCTGTTCATGGTCCCGATCGGCCGGATTGCCTGTGAAGCGCGACGGGAGATGGCGCGTGTGGCGCCCGAGGCGCTGACCGAGGGGCTCGGGACCGATTCGCCGAATACCCAGCGTCGGGTTCGTGCCGCGCGGAAAGGCCTCCGTGCGGGGTAGCAGAATGGATGGCTCGTCGATCCAGTTATGGGAGTGAACTGTGGTAAGTGCAATTGCCGAGTACACGCTTTCGGAAATGATCCTCCTGGCTGCCAAGAAGCTCCAGGACCAGGGTCAGTCCCCCTTCAGCGCGGAGGACCTCATCGTCGCCTCGTGGCGCGAGAACCCCAAGGCCTTCGGCCTCAAGGGGTACGCCGAGCAGTACCCGGATTCCAACCGCGTCCTCGCCAGCATCATGGGTGAGCGAGGCCTGGCCAGGAAGGGCTGGCTCGCCAAGATGGGCCAGAAACTCTACACCCTCTCCCCCGACGGGCAGCGCGTCGTCAAGCGGCTGCTCGAAGGCGGCGACGACGAGGAGGACGCCCCTGAACCCGCCCCGGCTTCGCAGCGCCTGCCACGCGATCAGGAGAAGGTCCTCATCAGCCTGCTCGATTCCTCGGCCCGCAAGAAGATGGAGGACGAACGCGCCTACGAGCTGAGCTTCGCCGACGCGTGCCGCTTCTGGTCGATCACTGACAACCTGTCCGCCGAAGCCCTCGATGCCCAGCTCAACAAGGTCGAAGCCGCTCTTGCCCAGGGCGAGCGTACCGCCGCCAAGGGGCCGATCTCGATCGGCAACCGCGAAGTGACCCGCACCGACATGGAACTGCTCCGGCAATGCCACGAGTACTTGCAAGAGCGGTTTGAAAGGCACCTCATGCTGCTGCGTTCCAGGGCCAGGTAATCTCCATGGCCAGGTAATCAGAGGAAACCCGAAGCTCGGAACTCGAAAAGCCCAGCAAGATCGAAAATCGAACTCCGAACCACGAAGAACCCCCGATGATCGAGCGCCGAAACAGGCGCGCAGTGCGCAGGACCGAAACGAGCGATGCTTCGTTTCGGTCCTTCGACTTCGGGCCCCTGGAGTGTTCCCGATTTCTGCGTTTCGGATTTGTCTCGGATTTCGGGCTTCGCGTCTGCCTTTTCAAGCAGCTTCCGCCTCGTCGAAGCGGAACCGCGAGCCCTCGACGTACTCAGCATTGATCTCGATGCTCAGCCAGCGGCGGCCCAGCGACTCGGCAACGCGACCGGTGACGTTGCTGCCGGCGAACGGATCAACCACCAGTTGCCCCTCGACCGTGAGGAACTTGATGAAGAACTCGGGCAACTGCGACGGGAAGCGGGCTGGGTGGATCGGCAGCCCCGCGGCTCGGCAGCGCTTGAAGTACTCGTCCGCCGAGCGGGTGTTGGGCACAACCAGGATGTTGGGCGGGATCGCTCCGCCGTTGTCCTTGCGGAAGTAGCGGGAGATCTCGTGCTGCGAGGGCCTCATTTCCGGCTTGTACCCATCCCTCAGCAGGCGCTTCATCGACGGACTGTACGGCTTCAGCACCCGGCGATTGTCCGCGTTGGGCCACTCGCTCTTGGACAGCCACCAGACGTGATTGACTGCGTCCTTCACTCGATTCCGGTGAATCGTCACCCACTCCGCCGGAGTCGGCAGCTTGGACGGATTGAACCAGTAGAACTCCTGAGCGAGATGGAACAGTTGCGTCAGTCGAAGGAGCAGCTCGTAGGGAAGCGTGGAGCGCGTCGGCCGGCCAGGGTTCCACGCGCCCGCCAGGTCCATGACGAAGCTGCCGTCGTCACGCAGGACCCGATGAATCTGCTCCGCGAAGGGCCAGAACCAGTCGATGTAGCCGGCCGCATCCACGTTGCCGTAGGCCTTTTGTCGTCGCAGAGCGAACGGCGGCGAGGTCAGCAGCAGCGAGACCGACCGCGCCGGCAGCTCGGCAAGCACCTGCAGCGAGTCCGCCGTGTAGGCGGCCCCAAGTGCAGTCGTGTAGGCGGGTTTTCGGGAACGAACGCGCACAGCCATGGCCCCTGGGAGACGCACCTGCACTCAGCCAACCGGCGGCTCATCGCCGAATTGGCTCCTCCAGGCAAGCCCAGTTGACTCCAGCCGCAGCCTGAACGCTTCCGAAAGGGCGAACTTCAAAGAATCTGGTGAATTCTCTCGAAGGCCCTCACGTCAACCTTGAATAAACACATGTCCACATGGTACAAGGTAAGTTGGCGAACCTGGAGCCTGTATCCTTGGGACTGTGCAGCCTGACTTTTAGACCAGAGATGAATTGCTGTCCCACAAATATCTGGAGAGAGAGTCTGTATGCCAGCCAAGGTGCAACTTGCGTTCGATCAGCGCCTCCTTGCCGGCAAGGGCAAGGCGAGCTCGTGAACCGAAATGTTGCGCGACAAGGGAGCCGGATCGTTCGCTGCGCAGGACCGAGCACGTCTCCTTCACCCGAAAACGGCACAGGCGGGGATGGGTGTCAAGGGAGCTTTAACAGATGTTAGTCATTCCCGTGATTGACCTTATGGCTGGCGTCGTGGTTCATGCCCGAGGCGGGAGGCGGACAGAGTACCGGCCCGTCGAAAGCAAGCTCACCCGTTCCACCCAGATTCTGGATGTTGCGCAAGCCCTGGCGGAAGCAGTCGGGAACATGCACCTGTACGTCGCCGACCTCGACGCCATCGCTGGCAAGCCCCCTGCAGTGCAGGAGTTCCGCGCATTGAGCAATCGGGGCTTCGACCTCTGGGTCGATGCTGGCATTTGTTGCGCGGCGGATGCCCTGCCCCTCCTGGATGCTGGGGTGAAGCGTGTCGTGGCGGGCCTGGAAACTCTGGCAAGCCTGGCAGAGCTGACAAATCTCCAGGCGGTCGTCTCGCCAGATCGGGTGATCTTCTCTCTTGATCTTCGCGCAGGCCGCCCGCTGGGCAAGTCTGCTGAACTGTTGCGCGATCCGCTGGACATCGTGGCGGCGGCCAGGCAGCGGGGAGTCTGGCGGGTGCTTGTTCTGGATATTGCGCAGGTAGGCATGGGCCTGGGCGTCGGCACGGAGCCTCTCTGTCGAGAGATCAGGGGCCGGTGGCCGGAACTGGAGCTCTTCGTCGGCGGGGGAGTCCGTGGGGTGGACGACATTTGTTGCGCGGCTCGTGCTGGGGCCTCTGGCGTGCTCCTCGCCTCGACCCTGCACGACGGCCGGGTAACCGCGAAGGACCTTCGTCAGCTGAGCGGATTGATCTCGGGCTTCCAGGCATACACAGCTGACTGCCCGGGTCCTTCCTCGACTTCGACGAGGAGTTCCTCGGGAACGAACTGATGCCTTTCCAACAAGAGCTGGCTGAGCCGGCGGCCGATGTAGCGGGCAAGTTCCTCGGCGGTGGTGTTGCCAACTGGCAGGAGGACGCAGTCGTCGGTCGGGAAGACCCAGCGGCGATCGCGGTAGCTGACCTGAATCGACGGGCCAAGGCGTTCGACGCGAATCAGCGGGTTATGCAGCGGGAGGAGCATGCGATGGTCGAGTTCATCGGTAATCTCCCGAGTCAGACGTTTCAGGGCGATGAAGTCGAAAACGTACTGGTTGTCGTCGAGCGGGCCGCGCACTTCCACGGCCGTGCGGTAGTTGTGCCCGTGGAGCCGCTCGCACTTGTCGCCTTCATAGCTGATGAAGTGCCCCGAGCAAAAAACCAGGTGATCCTTGACGACGCGGACTGCAAAGCGCTCAGACATGGCAGGAATGGCCCCGTATCAGTGGAGCAGAATGCGGTTGGAGCAGAATCCCGCCTCAACCGGAAGTTGCATCGTACCGTCCCGCAACGCGGCGAACAAGGAAGCAGCGACCAGGTCGGCCGTGGAACCGGGGTTGCGCCTATTGCCTTCGGCCCTGAGCCAGGCGTCGAACTCGACCAGGGCAAGTTGGGAGCGCTCCGCTTCAGGCCATCCGCTGGCCACGATCTCCGCGGCCCAACGACTAGCTCCGTGGGCTTCTTCGATCCCCCGCTTCCGAACCATGAGGGAATCGGGGTGAGCCGACATGAAACGCAGGGCGCACCAGACAATGGCCTCTTCAAGGGGCCATCCACGCTGCAGGCCTTCTTGCAAGGCAGGAACTCCGATCGCAAAGACGTCGCGGAAGCCATTCACATACTGCCGGGCGATCAGGTCGCGCTCTGCGGCCAGCGCCATGACCTGCCGCAGGGGCAGCGTGGGCGCATCCGCCACATCTTGCTCCTGGCTCTGCCCAAGTCCGCCTGGGCGGGCCAGCCGAATGGCTGCGAAGACCGCTTCCGAGTCGGCGAGAGTCAACGCCGCCAGCACCGGTTCGATGCCTCTTTCGAGGGAGACCTTCTCCGGCACGGCAGCCAGGGGAGCCATCAGGAGGAGTATGCCGAGGTTGGTATTGGAGGGTACAAGCTGCCGGGTGCGCCGCGTGCCCTGGAGAACCATGTCACCCACGCCCAGCCCCGAAGCATCGCCAAGAAGCGGCGCAGTCGCCGCGGCGCTGACGAGAAAATCGTGCAGACCGACATCGCTGAAACCGCGCAGCCGATGTACGTTTCCCGGTTTTCGAGCCAGCGCCTCATACGTGCAGGCGAGAAGGTAGCAAAGCTGAACAGGCGGCCTTTCGACCCCCAGCGGCGTCATGGCTTCGGCGCGGGGGCGCCGCCCCCGTGCTTCAGGAACTGGACCTTCTTGATGCCCACGCCGCCGGCCGCATCGATGATGGCGACCACCGTCTCCCACTCGACGCCCTGGGCATCAATGAGCAGCTCGAGCTTCCGCGTGTCCTTGACGTGGCTGTCGAGATGGTTCTGGAGTTCCTCCAGCGGGACAGGCTTGTTCTCAATGGTGACGACAGTGCGACCATTGTCCTTGAAGGCCTTGACCATGATCGTGGAGGAGATGATGTCCTCCATCTTGACCTTCTTGACGTTGCCGACCTTCTCGTTCTTGCTCTGCGGGATGTCGAGGACCTTTTCCAGCACGCTCATGGTGGTTGCGAGGATAAAGAAGACGAGCAAGACCAGGCAGACGTCGATGAGCGGATTCATGTCGATGCGCTGCTCTTCGGGGTCTTCTCCCTCGACGACCCGGTTCTGGGCCTCTTCCATCTCGGCCGTGATCTCTTCGAGCTTGGGATGGGCCTCGATGGGGAGCCAGCGCTTGTCGCCAGGGCCGAGGACTTCGTCCGAGGGACTGAACTTGTCGTCGGCAAGCCCCTCGACGATCTGGGCCAGCGACAGGCCTTCGATGAACTTAGGGGAGCCAGCGTGGCGAAGCTTCCAGCTCATTAGTGGGCCCCTCCTTCAGTGGCTGCTTCACCGCCGCCACCCGTGGGCTTGGATTTGACCTTTCCCTGGCTGGTAACGCCATGTTTCTGCAACTCTATGGTGACGTCTTGAACTTTCTCGTAGGGCACCTTGCCGCCGGCCGTGATGATGGCCCGGGTCGGCGACGGCCGGACCTTGGGCACTTCCTCGTTGATGATCTTGAAGAACTGCTGCTCGGCGTAGGGCTCGTCGTACTTCTCGCCGAAGTAGTACTCGAGCTTGCCGCCAACGTCCTTGATGCCCACGTGAATGACGCCGTGGCTGTCGATGGCCAGGGTATTCGCCGCCTTGGGACTGTCGATCGGCGAGGCGGTCATGAGGTCCTGTGCGGTCATCATGAAGAAGACCAGAAGCACCATGCTGATGTCGATCAGGGGGATCATGTCCACATCGTCATCTTCGGCCTCAGCGATTTTCGGATGAAAGTCGAGCTCGATGTCGTCGAGAGCTTCCGCCTTGTCCTCGACCTTGCTCGGTTCGGGCTTGGGCAGGTAAACGGCCAGCAAAGGGTTCTCGGCGAGGCGCTGCCAGGTGGTGGTCCCCGAGGGCCGAACACGATCGCCCTCCAGCAAGCGGCCCTCCGTCACCCAGTCCCCGACCACCGTGTGCGGAACCTTGCGGTAGACGAGGTTACGGTCCGTGATCCAGACATCGAAGAACGCAGCTTCGTTGGTGTTCATGAGCTAGAAGTCCTGGCAACAATCCCCGGGCGACTGCCGAAAGGCGGCGCGAGCGCTAAGGAGTGCTTAGCGTCCCTGAGGCGCCCCCGCCTGTGCAGCGACGGGTCGCGCTCCGCCAGCGGCCGGCGCTCCCGCAGCAGCAGGAGCAGCAGCGCCCGCGGGCTGCGGCGGACGATCCTTGAGGCTCTGGAGCAGGAGAATCAGCTTCTGGCCCGCGCTCTTCATCTTGATCTCGTACTTGTGGATCCAGGCCTTGAACATGACGTGCATGTACACGAGCGGGATGGCGGTCAGAATTCCCAGCGCCGTGGCGAACAAGGCCAGACCGATCTCCTGGCTCGCCTTCCCCTGGCCGCCGCCGCCTTCAGCTTTTCCGAGTTCCTGGAACGTGCCGATCATGGAGATGACCGTTCCCAGCAGGCCGACCATGGTCGAGATCTTGGCAATGCCAAGGATCGGAGCGAGCAAGAAGTTGAAGTCGGGGATGATCTCCAGTTCCATCACCGTGGCCATCGCCCGCTTCGAGGCGGCCAGGCCGGACTTGGCGTTCTCCAGGCCGGCGACGAAAAGCTTGCGCGGAATCACTTCGGATTCGGGCTGCGCCTTGCAGAACTTCAGAGCCCCATCGATCCCTTCCTTCTGCAACACCTCCACGAACCGCGGCAGGAAGAGATTCATGTCGGTCTTGGCGTTGTGGTTAAGGAGCATCCGCCAGATCACCATGACGCCCGCGGCAATCATCATGCCGAACATCGGGATCGCAAAGAACCAGTGGTTGGTGACAAAATGTACAAATGCTTCCATCGAAGGGGATCCTGTGTCGTAGAGGATACTAGTCCATGTGCCAAGCAGGCGTTGCATCTAATAGAACCAGTTGTCGCCCATTTTGCAATGACTTAGTTGGAAATGGCGACTCTCAAGCTCGGGAGAAAAGGGATTGTGCACTGGCACGTTCCAGGACAGGCAAGTTCGATCAACCACCCGCGGAGGGCGAATAATCGGCACAATCTGAGGGGAGTTTTCTGTGCGCAGCGGTCTTTTCCTTTGTCCGGCCTGGAAAAGACTGATAAATTGAGCAGGGATTATAGCTTCCTCTATCTCGTTCATGGCGGGCGGCGTCGCCGCGGCTGCGCAGCCCACTCCAAGCATCCACAGCAAGAGGTAAGTATGGCTACTGCTAAACCTGTTCGCAGCCCCCTGGACAGTCCGCTGGCTGCACCTCGGCCAGCCGGCGGCCCTGGCGATGCCGTGGCACGTGCTACCGTCCGCCGCAAGCCGGTGGTCAATTTTCACGCTCGCATGGTTCGCGGGAAAATGTATCCGTTGACCCTGCAGCTCCGCGACGAAGGCGGCGGCGCCAAAGCCGCGATCAATGGCGACGGATCGCACGGCGGCTCCGTGACTGTTCTGCCGGTGATCCCTGGTGCTATCGTGACGCCGCCGTCAATGGAAATCAGCACCGCGACAGGAAGCGAGGCCAGATTCTGGGTCACTCCTCTCGCTTTGGGTAAGCTGCGGGACGCCCGGATCGAGCTGCGCACCGGCAGCACGATCCATGAGACCGTGCCACTGGTCCGCAGTCCGGATTGGCTGGTCATCATCATCGGCCTGCTGCTGACGGGCCCAATCATCCCCGTGCTTTACTTCCTTTCCTATTCGAAGTACCCGAAGGTTCGTCGGGGCTGGTGGCCCTGGATTCTGCTCGCGCTAACTTTCCTGCTGCCGCTCTTGCTCTACTTCGCCAAGGAATACCAGTGGACGCCCTCGGTGCGGTTGCACATCGACAAGTCCAAGGTTGCCCCAGGCAAGAGCCTGGATGAGGCCGCTCCCTCTCAACCCAGCAACGAAGCCAACCCGATGGGTGGCGTCCGGCCCAACGACCGCGAGACGCCTCCGGCCAAGACCGAGGACAAGCCCAAGGAGGACAAGCCCAAGGAGGACTCGAAGCCGGGGGACGCCAAGAAGGAGGAACCGAAGAAAGAAGAGCCCAGGAAGGAAGAGAGCAACAAGCAGGACGAGAAGAAACCCAACACTTCCAAGCCAGTTGAGGATAAGAAAGCGCCAGAGAAGAAGGTGGAAGAGAAGCAGCCTGATGAGAAGAAACCGGATGACAAGAAGTCCGAAGACAAGCCGGCAATTGATGCGCTGTCAAGTGAAGATCCACTCGAGAATGAAGAGTTCCTGGCCCTGTCCTGGGAGCAGCCTGGCAGCGACGAGGAGAAGCCGGCCGGCGCGACCAAGGACGAGGCCAAGACTCCGCCTGCCAAGCGGCCCACCGGTCCTGGCCAGGGCGGCGCTCCCCGCGGCGGTCGCTCCCAGGGCCAGCCTCCTAGCGGCGGTGGCGCTCGGCCCTCTGGCGGTCCGCCCGCCCCGCCTGGACTCCCCCCGCCACCAGCTGATGGCGGCGTCGAACCTCCGAAAGTCACTTACTTCGGGGAGGATGCGATCAACCGCGGCTTGGACTACGAGATGAAGCGGCGCGAAGGAACCAGGCTGGAGGACTACGACACCAAAGACCTTGCGGTGTATGGGTTGGCCAGTATCAAGGGTTATCTGACCTGGGGGTACCGCAACCTCTACGAGTTGCCCCGCAACATGCAGTACTCCGAACTGATTCTCTTCGCACTGCTGGCCATTCTCACCGCGGTGTACTGCACCCTGTTCGGTCCAGCGCGCGCCCGACGCGTCGGCCGCGTGATCGAACTCCCTGCAGCCTGATGGTGCAAACCATGCCTTCGAACCCGTGCTCGGCGGGGTCTCCCAGGACCCTGGCCGAGCACGACGCTTCTTCGGAAGCAAGCTCCGCTTCTTGAGGCCCCGCGTGAATCCATGATTCTTTAATCATTAGTGTTACTTCGTACTTGACACACCTTTGGCCTCGTACCAGAATACACGACCAGTAGCCGACTTGCGGAGCGCGTGGCCACGGTAATTCCCCTCACTGACTTGCATGATCTGGGCTCTCCGTCGCTCGCCCTGATGGCCTGTGCGAAGGCAGTCTGCTTGTGTGGAGATTCGTCCTGGAAGATATCCTGCGGCAGAGGGCGTTGGGCAGCCCGTTGCCATTGAATTTGCAATTTCATCCAGTTCCGTCTTGGGGGTAGACTCGCATGAGGAAGTTTGGCCAGCTCTCCAGCCGCGTGCAGCGCGGCCGCCAGTCAACGCATCGTCCGCTTGTTGAGCTTCTCGAAGATAGAACGCTCCTGGATGGGAGCGGCAGCTTGCCCAGCTTCCCCTTTGAAGGCAATCCGAACGATTATGTTGAGAACGAGATCATCGTTCGCTTCCGCGAGAATGTGAACCCGAGCCTCATCGCTCAGCCAGTTCCTGGCGCATCCATCGGACAACGCGAACTGCTGACAGGGTACAACATCTGGACGATCAGCCTGCCAGTCGGGGTGAGCGTTGCCCAGGCCATTGCCAGTTATCAGTCAAGTTCAGAAGTGCTGTACGCAGAGCCCAACTATCGCGTCTATCCGCTACTCAGCCCCAATGACCCAAGCTACACGAATGGAAGCCTCTGGGGCCTGCACAACACTGGCCAGAGCGGCGGCACCAACGATGCGGACATCGATGCACCTGAAGCCTGGGATCTCACGACTGGCAGCAGCTCGGTCGTCGTCGCCGTGATTGATACCGGCGTCGACTACAATCATCCCGACCTCGTTGCCAACATGTGGAAGAATCTTGGAGAGATAGCAAACAACGGGCTCGACGATGATGGCAACGGCTACGTCGACGACGTCTACGGGTATGACTTCTTCAGCAACGACCCTGACCCCATGGACGAGAACAACCATGGGACTCACTGCGCCGGAACAATCGGCGGCGTGGGGAACAACAGCGTTGGCGTCGTTGGCGTCAACTGGAACGTCAAGATCATGGCCTTGCGGTTCCTCGGTCCGAGCGGCGGTACGACTGCCGGCGCAGTGGCCAGTCTGAACTACGTGCTCGACAACGGGATCTTGATCTCCAGCAACAGCTGGGGCGGCGGCGGCTTCAGCACTGCCCTGTCCAATGCTCTCGACAGGGCCAGGAGCATGAACCACGTGTTTGTTGCCGCCGCAGGAAATAACGGCGCTAATGGCGCGATCTACCCTGCGGCCTACGCCCACGACAACATCATCTCCGTTGCCGCATCTGACCGTAACGACAACCTGGCAGGCTTTTCCAACTACGGCTTGAATGTAGACCTCTCCGCCCCGGGTGTCGCCATCGTCAGCACGGTGCGCAGTGGCGGGTATGCTTCGTTCAATGGCACGTCGATGGCCACACCTCATGTTTCCGGTGTTGTGGCCATGCTCAAGGCAGTCAATCCCAATCTCACTTATCTGGAAACTGTCAGTGCCATTCTGCTCAATGTAGACGTGAAGCCACAGCTAGTTGGCAAGGTAGTTACGGGTGGCAGACTCAATGCGTTCCGTTCGGTGAGCAGCATCATTCCGCCGTCGGATACGGCCGGCCCCTATGTCATCAGCCAGACACCAAGCGGGCTGGTTGGTGGGACCGTTAGCGAAATCGTGGTCGAATTTAACGAGAACGTCGATGCGTCTACCTTCACGCAAGCCGACATAGTGCAGTTCAATGGCCCTGGCGGCGTCAATCTGAAGGGGAAGATCACAGCCATACTGCCGAATAGCGGGCAGGCAACGACCTTCACAATCAAGTTCGATCCGCAGACCGCCTACGGTACCTACACCATTGTCTTCGGTCCCGACATCAAGGACACCGTTGGCAACAAGATGAACCAGGATCTCGACGGCAACAATGGCGAGAATCCGCAAGACATCTACACGGGCACCTTCGAGATTGGTGATGCCGCGGGGGCGCGAGTTGTTGCACATACCCCGACGGGTTCTGTTGTTGCTCCGGTCAACAACGTCACCGTGACCTTTGATGAGCTCATTGATGCCACGTCCTTCACCCTGGCCGACATCGTATCCTTTACCGGGCCTGGGGGCGTTGATCTCCTGGGCTCATTGATTGGTGTATCGCCCAGCACGGGCTCAGCTACTACGTTCACCATTACTTTCTCTGATCAGAACACCGCGGGCGACTACAGCATGAAGCTTGGCCCCCAGATCCTGGACATGCGAGGCAACCCGATGAACCAGGACGGCGACAGCACCAATGGGGAAACCCTGGAAGACCAGTACACGCTCGACTTTAGCATCTCCTCGGCTGTCATTGACACCATCGATTCAACCGATGTGCCGGTGGCCATCAAGGACCGCAAGACAGTCCAGTCAAAAATCAACGTACCGGGCAACTTCACCATCCAGGACGTGAATGTGAAGTTCTGGATAACCCATACCTGGGATGCCGACCTCCGCATTCAGCTTCAGTCTCCCAAGGGTACCACCATCACGCTCGTGAATTACCGCGGTGGTGCTGGCGACAACTTCGGCAATTCGAGCCAATACACCACCATGGATGATGAGGCCACCACTCCGATCAGTGCTGGCGTTGCTCCGTTCCTTGGTACTTTCCGCCCCGAAAACAATAATCAGCTCTTCAAGTTTGACGGCCAGAATGCCAAGGGGAACTGGAAGTTGATCATCTACGATCGTTCGAACGGCGATCAAGGAACTCTGAATGCCTGGTCGCTTATCCTCACGGGGACGCCGGGTGGCGGTGGTGGAAGTTCCATTCAAGCCCGTTCATTCAGCACTACGGTCGCCACTTCAGCGCCGGTCGAGCCCGTTACCTTGCTCCTTGGCGGCAAGCAAGAGGCCGGCTTCCTCGGCTCGAAGAAACTAGTCCAAAAGGAAGCCAGCGGCACGGTTTCTCCCCGCTCCGCGTTGAAAGCCGCGGACCAGGTTTTCGCTGCCGTCGAGGTTTCTAAGCCACGCTCGCTCGTAAAGAGCAAGTCGTTGAGCATCGCCGAAGACCTGGCTGCGAGCTTCTCGCTCTAGAGCGTTTGGTCGAACCCAACCTTGAACTGGCCTGTGAGGGAAGCAACTGTGCCTCCCTCACGGGCCGCTTTAATTCCTGCCTTAATTGACTTTCGCCGCAGCGCGAGCTAGGTACCTATAGGCGACGATCACCGTTCCCTCCGGCGACTCCGCCTGCCGCTGCCACTTTCCCCTCCTGGTGGCATCTGGCCAATCATACCCCGTCTCAGCTAATCAATCGGGCCCGCTGCGCAGGAGGTGCGCTTCCAGCCCAGCATCCCTGGGGTCCTGCTCTGCCTCCCTGTCAAGGAATTGATCTGATGAGGCCGCGTCGGTCGCAAATGAAATTCAGGCTTTCTATGGAGAGGCTCGAGGAGCGTTGCCTTCTTGACGCGTCCTCTTGGACCGCGCTGGATCAGTTGTGGCTAGATCCAGAAGACCACAGTCCAGATCGAATCCTTGTGCGATTCAGAGACAAGCCCTTCGAAATTCCTGAGACGCGCATTGGAGAGAAGCTAGGCTCGTACCACGAAGTCCATTTGAACTCGGGCTTGTCGATCTCCGACACATTGGCAGCCTACTCAGCAGACCCGCGGGTGTTGAGCGCACAGCCAGACTACGTCGTCAGCATCTCTGCGATCCCCAATGACACCTCGTTCAATCTGCAGTGGGCGCTTCGTAATACGGGTCAAAGCGGAGGGGTGAGCGGCGCCGACATTAACGTGCCATCGGCATGGGATGTCACAACGGGAAGCGGCCAAGTCATCGTGGCCGTGATTGATACTGGCGTGGACTACAACCATCCAGACCTTGCCGCCAACATGTGGCGAAACCCTGGCGAGGTCCCAGGGAACGGCATCGACGATGACCAGAACGGCTACGTGGACGACGTCTACGGATACGACTTCGCGAACAACGACAGCAACCCCATGGACGACAACGGCCACGGAACGCACGTCGCAGGGACGATTGGCGCCGTCGGCAACAATAGTCGCGGCGTCGCTGGAGTCCTCTGGGATGTCCAGATCATGGCGCTAAAGTTCCTGGGGGCGAACGGCAGCGGGTACATCAGCAATGCCCTGCGCGCCCTCAATTATGCCGTTGCCAACGGAGCCAGCATCTCGAACAACAGCTGGGGCGGAGGCGGATTCGACGCTGCCATGTTGGCGGCGATTCAAAACGCCCGCAACGCCGGCCACATCTTCGTGGCCGCAGCTGGAAATAACGCTCGAAACAACGACACGAATCCCACGTATCCATCAAATTATGACGTGGACAACGTAGTTACCGTTGCCGCGCTCGATCGTTCGGACAACCTGGCATCCTTCTCCAACTACGGGGCCAGAACGGTAGACATCGGCGCTCCTGGCGTGAGCATTCTCAGCACGACTCCGAACAACACCTATCGAACGTACAGCGGTACGTCGATGGCTGCTCCGCACGTCACCGGAGTGCTCGCGCTGGTCCGCGATCTGCATCCGAACTGGACCTATCGTCAGATCATCGACCAGGTACTTGGAACCGCTACGCCCGTCAGTTCCTTGAGCGACAGGACCGTGACCGGCGGTCGGGTGAACGCTGCCAGAGCCGTGGGTCCATCCTTGCTCGATTCCACGCCTTTTCGCCTGACGGATGCTACTCCGATCACGGGCAAGAGCGGCGAGGTCGGTGCGGTTCGCTTGACCTTCAGCAAGCCGGTTGATCCAGCAACTTTCACCACTCAGGACGTACGACACTTCGTTGGCCCGAGCGGGCCAATTTCGGTGCTAGAGATTTCAGCAGTCCAGGGCTCAGCCGGCAGGCAGTTTGATGTTCGCTTCCCGACGCAGTTTGGTGCAGGGAGCTACAGCTTCGTGGTCGGCCCTGACATCCGCGACACGAGCGGCAAGCTGCTCAACCAGGACGGTGATGGGTTCATTGGGGAGCAGACCCAGGACCAGGTTCTCGTGACATTCACGGTCCAGCCACTCGTGGTCCTTGATTCTCTCGATGTCGACAAACCGCTTGCTGATCTATCACGGACCGTCTCGGTCATTGACATCACCGAAGCGTTAAGACCAAAAACCATGGTCGTCCACATCGATCTTGCTCACACATACACGGGTGACCTCAAGATCACCCTGGTCTCGCCAAGCGGGAAGAAGGTCCCCCTTGTGAAACGGCGTGGCGGAAGCGGTGACAATTTCACAGACACCATCTTCGATGACCAGGCTTCGCTTCCCATTGGAGCGGCCACGGCCCCGTTCAGGGGATCCTTCAAGCCAGAAAAGCCGCTGGCCAAGTTCCTGGATAAGTCGGCCAAGGGACAGTGGCAGCTCTGGATCGATGACAACGCCCTGGGAGACACGGGCTGGCTAAACTCATGGTCCATCACGTTCTCTACCTCGAGTTCAACCGCAGAACACTATCAGGAACCTGACACGCAAGTCCAACCCTCGCGTGACGCCAGCAGGGATAATCCTGAGGTGCTCCTGCTGGAGCGCAGCAGGAAGCGACCCTCAAGGCATCTTCTATTCGATTAAGCCGAGAGCTTGTTCCGTCGGAATGAAGTGCTGGCACCCGCTGCAATTCAGAGGGTGCTCGCTGGGACCCTTAGCTCGGCAAGGACGCCGGACAGGATCTCGATCGCAGTATCGACTTGCTCCTTGCTAATGCACAGCGGCGGGCAGAATCGAATCGCACTCTCGCCGCACCCCAGGAGCAGTAGACCGTGATCAAACGCCAGGTCCACGAGTCTATCACGAAGCTTTGGGCTGGGTTGACCATCGGCCAATACATCCATCGCGACCATTAGCCCCAGGCCTCGCACGTCGCCGAACAGGTCGGGATGCTGGCGCTGTAGCGATCTCAGCTTCGCCTTGAGTTGCTCCCCGCGTTCTGTGGCGTTGGTCATCAGGCCGCTCTCGAGGAGCTCGAGCGTCGCCAATGCCGCACGGCAGCTAACGGGATTGCCGCCGAAGGTGGAGGCGTGACTGCCAGGCGGCCAGCTCATGACCTCGGTCTTCGCGATCATCGCCCCGAGCGGCATCCCGCTGGCGATGCCCTTGGCCAGACAAACAATGTCTGGCTCCACGCCCCAGTGCTCCACCGCAAACATTCGGCCCGTCCGCCCCATGCCGGATT
>Ga0073934_10003489_pt1 | contig 28796 bp, 14 predicted proteins | sample LarsenN4metaG_FD_76834 | JGI IMG/M metagenome (GOLD analysis project Ga0073934, IMG submission 76834) | Hot spring sediment bacterial and archeal communities from British Columbia, Canada, to study Microbial Dark Matter (Phase II) - Larsen... ... | reverse complement strand
TAATGCGCGGTGCCGATCTCGATCTGCGCCTCCACGCTGCCCGCCTCGGCCGCGCGTTCGAACCAGTGCAGCGCGGCGGCCAGGTCGCGCCGGCCGACGGCGCCGCTCTCGAGCGCACGCGCCAGCGCGACCATCGCGGTGACGAAGCCGCGCTCGGCGGCGCGGCGCAGCAGGCGTTCGGCGGCCGCCGGGTCGGCGCGCGGGTGTTCGCCGTTGAGGTGCATCACCGCCAGGTTGTGCAGGGCGGCCGGCACCTCCTCGCGCGCCAGCGCCTCGAAGCCCGCGCGCGCGGCGTCCAGGCGACCGGCCTCGTGGTCCTGCACCGCGGCCTGCAGGCGGGCCTGCTGCTGCGGGGTGACGGCACCGGCGGGGCTGCACAGCAGCACCGGCGGCACCAGAAGCAGCAGGGTCCAGCGGCGAAGGTTCATGCGGCTCAGCATAGCGTGGTGGTCGCCCGGCGCGCGCCGATCTTGCATCCGCCGGCAGCGCCGGGCCGTACCGCTGGGCAGTTGCCGATCGCGAGTCTCCATGCCCCGCACCACCGCCTCCGTGAAAACCCCCGGCCCGCCAGCGAATCCAGAACCGCCCGCGGGCCGTAGGCGCAACGTGGTGTCGATCGAACACCATCGCCGGAGGAAGGACCATGAGCGACCGCCCGCTCCCCGCGAGGAGCCCGAGGAGCAGCGCGTGAGGGGCGCCGCCGCGGTGCTGCCCCTGGCGGTCGACTTCGACGACGCGGCCGACGGCGTCGCCGACGATGCCGACGCCGCGTTCGACGATCGCGACCCGGACGCCGACGCCGCCCTCACGGCGATCGACGCCTCTGCCGCCGCCCCCACCCGCAGCGCGCTGCCGGCGCCGCTGGCCGACGAGCAGATCGCCGCGCTGCTCGCGCGCATCGTGCATCAGGACCAGCGCGCCCTCGAACGCCTTTACGACGCCAGCGCCGGCCGCGTGCACGCCCTGGTGCTGCGCATCGTGCGCCAGCGTGCGCTCGCCGAGGAGGTGGTGGAAGACACCTTCTGGCAGGTCTGGCGCCAGGCGGCGCGCTTCGACGCCGCACGCGGCCGGCCGATGACCTGGCTGCTCGCGATGGCTCGCTCGCGCGCCATCGACGCGCTGCGCCGCGACCAGCGCTTCCAGCACGACGAGCTGCCCGATGACGACGAGCAGGCCGACGCCGGCGCCGCGGCCGCGCCGCCGCAGGACCTGCTCGAGGCCACGCGCCACCACGCCGCGGTGCACGCCGCGCTGGTCGCGCTCGACGCCCGTTCGCGCCAGCTGGTGGCGCTGGCCTTCTTCCGCGGCCTCACGCACGAGGAGATCGCCGCGCAGCAGGGCCTGCCGCTCGGCACCGTGAAGTCCCTCATCCGGCGCGCGCTGCTGCAGTTGCGGCGTGCCATGGAGGCAAGCGATGAGTGAACAGCGCCCCGTCGACGTGAATCCCCTGCCCGCCCCCGACCTGCTCGGCGACGAGCTGGTGGCGCTGATTCCCGCCATCGCCGCGGGCGCCGGGCCCGCGCCGGCCACGCCGGCCACGCCGCCGGCGCTGCGCGCGCGCCTGTTCGACCGCGTCGCGCGCAGCGCGGCGGCGAGCCGCGATCTCTTCACCCTGCGCCACGCCGACGCACCACTGCAGCAGCCGCAGCCCGGCTTGACGCTGCGCACGCTGTACCGCGCGCGCGGCCTAGCGCTGCGCCCGGGCGAGCCGGCGCGCGTGCGCCTGATCGAGCTGGCGCCCGGTGCGTGCTGGGACGGCCCCGAGCCGGACCTGCAGCGCGAGTGGCTGGTGATGCGCGGCGCGGTCAGGCTCGGCGACGAGGTGCTCGAGGCCGAGGACTTCCATGTCGCGCCGGCCGGCGCGCCGGCCCGGCCGCTGGCCGGCGCGCAGGGCGCGCATGGCATGCAAGGCACGCACGGCGCGCTGGTCATGCTGCGCGAGTCGCCGCTGCCGGCCGGGCGCGGCGAGCAGCCGCGCACCCAGCACGCCCGCGACGCCGCGTGGCTCGACTTCGCGCCCGGCATCCGCCGCCGCCTGATGTGGCAGCGTGGCCGCGAAGCCGCCATGCTCTACCGCGCCGCGCCCGGCGTCGGCGTGCCGCGCCATGGCCATGGCCACGACGAAGAATGCCTGATGCTCGCCGGCGACCTCTTCCTCGACGAGGTGCTGCTGCGCACGCTGGACTACCAGCTCGCACCGGCCGGCAGCGTGCACGCCAGTGTCTTCACCGACACCGGCGCCTTGCTGTACGCGCATGGCGACGTCGAGCTCGACCTGATGCCCGGCTGAGCGGCCGGGCCAAGCGCGGCATGGTCCAATGCCGGGCATGCCCGAAGGCGTGCGCGTCTCCAAGCTGATCACCGAACGCGGCCTCGCCTCGCGCCGCGAGGCCGATGCCTGGATCGAGGCCGGCCTGGTTCGCGTCAACGGCGTGCCGGCGGTGCTCGGCCAGCGCGCGGCGCCCGACGCCGTCATCGAGATCGACGCCCGTGCGCAGCGCGAGCAGGCGCGACGTCTCACGGTGCTGCTGCACAAGCCGGTGGGCTTCGTCAGCGGGCAGGCCGAGGACGGCTACCGCAACGCCGCCGAGCTGGTGACGCCCGAGCACCGCTGGAAGGACGACCCGACGCGCCTGCCCGTGCACGGCCCGCTGCGCGGCCTGGCGCCGGCCGGCCGGCTGGACATCGACTCCACCGGACTGCTCGTGCTGACGCAGGACGGCCGCATCGCCAAGCTGCTGATCGGCGACGACTCGCGCATCGAGAAGGAGTACCTCGTTCGCGTGCGCCACCTGCGTCCCGGGCCGCTGCCCGAGGCCGAACTGGCGCGCCTGCGCCACGGCCTGATGCTCGACGGCGTGGCGCTCAAGCCGGCGCGCGTGAGCTGGGCCAACGAGGACCAGCTGCGCTTCGTGCTGCGCGAGGGGCGCAAGCGCCAGATCCGGCGCATGTGCGAGGCGGTGGGGCTGGAGGTGCTGGGCCTCAAGCGCGTGCGCATCGGCAGCGTCGTGCTCGGCGCCCTGCCGCCGGGGCAGTGGCGGCTGCTCGGCGAGTTCGAGCGCTTCTAGGGTCTGCGCGGCCGGACTCAGCCGCCGAGCTGCCGCAGCCGGCGGCGCGCGTCGTCGAGGCTCGCGCGCTGGCCCTTGCCGGCGGCGACGAACTCGCGCAGCGCCGCGCGCGCCGCGTCATGGCGGCCGAGTTCCTGCAGCGCGATGCCGCTGCGGTAGGCGATCGGCAGCGCGGCCGCGCCCTCGAGCCGGGCGCTGCGCGTGTACCACTCGAGGGCCTGCTCGTGCGCGCCGGCGGCCGCGGCCACGCGGCCGAGGCCGTAGGGCCCCAGCGCCTCGCCGGGACGCTCGGCGACCAGGCGCTCGAAGACCGGGCGCGCCGGCCCGGCCTGGCCGGCGTTGAGCAGGCCGAAGGCGGCACCGACGGTCCACGCCGCGGCGTCGTCGGCGAGCGCCCCGTCGGCGTCGCGGTCCAGGCCTTCCAGCGCGGCCAGCGCCGCGGCGTGGCGCTGCTCGTGCAGCGCGAGGCGGCCTTCGAGGGCGCGCGAGTGCTCGGCACGCGGCGCGCTGCGCGCGAGCTCGCGCGCCCGCGCCACGCTGCCGCCGACGATGGCCGGGGCCAGCAGGTGGAACTCGACGAGCGCGCTGCGCGCCGCGTACCACGCCGGCTCGGCCTCGAGCGCCGCCACCAGCGCGCCGCGCACGCGGCCCGCGCTGCCGGCTACCTCGAGCAGGCCTTTGCCGAGGGCCTGCACGCCGAGCACGACGCCGAGCGCGTAGTGGCAGGGCGCGGCCTGCGGCGCGCGTTCGAGGCACGCCTGGGCGGCGCCGATCGCGGCCTGGCGGCGCACCGCGTCCTGGCTGCGCAGCGCGCCGAGCGCCAGCGCGAGCACGGCCTGGGCGTCGTCGGGCGCGGCGGCGCGGCGCTGCGTGGCCACGCGCTCCAGCTCGTCGTGCGCACGCGCCGCGTACAGGGCCTGCAGCCGGGGGTCCTTGAACATCTGGGCCGCCGCCGGTGGCGCGAGGCCCTGGATGAACAGGCCGAGCAGGGCGGCGGCGGCGGCATGGCATCGCACGGAGCGAACGGAGCGAACGGAGCGCATCGGCGGCGTGGCAGCGTCGTGGCGAGGCGGTCCATTGTTCGCAGCCGCCGCGCACCGCGCAGCGCGGCGCGACGAAACGCCAGGCCGGCGCGACGAATCGGCGCTGTTAACCTCCCCGCATGACTTCCGCATCCGGCGCGCCGGCCGTCCCACGCGCCACGCTCAGCCGCGGCCAGGCCGCGCTCGCGCTGGCCCTGCTGCTCGGGCTGCAGCCGGTGACCACCGACGTCTTCCTGCCCGCGCTGCCCGCGCTGCGCGAGGGCCTGCGCGCCACGGGCGAGCAGGCGCAGCTCACGCTGTCGGCGCTGATGCTCGCCTTCGGCCTCGCGCAGCTCGTGCTCGGGCCGCTCGCCGACCGCGTCGGCCGCCGCCCGGTGCTGCTGGCCGGGCTCGGCGTGTACACGCTGGCCAGCCTGGGCAGCACGCTGGCGCCGTCGATCGAATGGCTGATCGCCTGGCGCGTGCTGCAGGGCGCGGCGCTCGCCGCCGCGGTGGTGTGTGCACGCGCGCTGGTGCGCGACCTGTACGAGCCGCACGAGGGCGCGCAGGTCATGTCGCTCGGCATGTCGGGGCTGGCGGTGATCGCGCTCGTCGGTCCGCTCGCCGGCGGCCTGCTGACCACGGCCTGGGGCTGGCGCGCCACGCTGGCGCTGGTGACGGCGGCCGGTGCGCTCACGCTCGCCTGGGTGGCGATGCGGCTGCCCGAGACCAGCGTGCGGCGCGCCGCGGATGCGACGCCGCCGGGCGCGCTGCTGCAGCAGTGGGGCCGGATCGTGCGCCATCCGGTCTTCGTGGCCTGGGCCGGCCTGATGGCCTGCTCGTACGGCGCGCTCTTCGTCGTGCTCGCCGGCTCGTCGTTCATGTTCATCGGCCTGCTCGGCTTCAGCCCGGCGGCCTACGGGCTGGCGCTGGCCAGCGGCTCGCTGTCGTACCTGGCCGGCACCTTCGTCTGCCGGCGCTGGGTGATGCGCCACGGCATGGCCGGCACGGTGCGGCGCGGCGCGTTCTTCACGCTCGCCGCCGCGCTCGGCTTCGTGATCCCGGCCGCGGCGGGCTGGCAGAACGGCGTCGTGCTGCTGGTGCCGCAGGCGCTGCTTGCCTTCGGGCACGGCCTGCACCAGCCCTGCGGACAGGCCGGTGCGGTGGGGCCCTTCCCGCAGGCCGCGGGCACGGCGGCGGCGCTGGCGGGCTTCGTGCTGTGCGTGCTCGCCTTCGGCATCGGTCTCGCGCTCGGGCGGCTGCTCGGCGACACCACGCTGGTCTACGCCGTCGCCATCGCGAGCGCGGGCCTCGCCACCTGCCTGGTGGCCTGGGTGCTGGTGCCGCGCGCGGCGCGCCACGAGGCCGCCAAGGTCGCGAACGCCGCGAACGCCGCGAAGGCCGGCCCGCGCCGATGAAGCCGCGCGCGATCTGCCTGGCCGGCCCCACCGCGAGCGGCAAGAGCGCGCTCGCACTCGCGCTGGCCGAACGCGTGCCGCTCGAGATCGTGAGCGTCGACTCGGCGCAGGTCTACCGCGGCATGGACATCGGCACCGCCAAGCCGAGCGCGGCCGAGCGCGCGCGCGTGCCGCACCACCTGATCGACATCCTCGACCCGCGCGAGGCCTACTCGGCGGCGCGCTTCGCCGACGACGCGCGCACGCTGGTGAAGCAGATCAACGCGCGCGGGCGCCTGGCGCTGCTGGTCGGCGGCACGATGCTGTACTTCAAGGCGCTGCGCGACGGGCTCGACCCGATGCCCGCGGCGCAGCCGGCGCTGCGCGCCGCCATCGACGCCGAAGCCGCCGCGCGCGGCTGGCCGGCGCTGCATGCCGAACTCGCCGCGGTGGACCCCGAGAGCGCGGCGCGCCTGCACGCCACCGACGCGCAGCGCATCCAGCGTGCGCTCGAGGTGTGGCGCAGCACGGGCGTGCCCTGGTCGCAGTGGCGGCAATCGCAATCGCCTCAATCGCCGCATTCGCGCGCGAAGGCGCGTGCGGAGGACGGAGGCGCGCATGCTGCGGCCGGCGAGTCGGACCCGCACGAGGCGTGGCCGCTCGTCGCGCTCGAGCCCGCGTCGCGCGCCTGGCTGCACGAGCGCATCGCGGCGCGCTTCGCGGCCATGCTCGACGGCGGGCTGCTCGACGAGGTGCGCGCCCTGCGCGCGCGCGGCGACCTGCACGCCGCGCTGCCTTCGATGCGCAGCGTCGGCTACCGGCAGGCCTGGGCCGCGCTCGACGCGAACGAGACACCGGACCGCACGCGCCTGCTCGACGCCGGCATCGCCGCCACGCGCCAGCTCGCCAAGCGGCAGCTGACCTGGCTGCGCTCGATGGCCACGCGCCAGGTCGTGGCGTGCGATGCCGACGACGCGGAGGGCGCCGCGCTGCTCGTCCTGATGCGCCTCGTGCACCGCGATTGAGCGGCCGCGGCCCGCCGCGCACGCGCCGGCGCACCACCTCGGGCGGTTGCGAAAGTTACGGCGCGGGTACGCCCAGACGCGGGGGAATCCTAGGGTGATGCCCCGGGTGAACCCGCAGTGCCTTCGCGATATAGTCCCGCGCCTTGGCCGGAGCACCTTCACGGCCGGTGCGGCCCACGAGGCTGCTCATACGACATATCGCAGTGCCGCGCACAGCGCCGGTAACCCCGGGCGCGGTCGACTGGAGGACGTGAGTGGATTTCGCCGAACAACAGCGCAACCCGGGTCGGCATGTGGTGGGCATCGGCATCGTGCTGGGCCTGCACCTGCTGCTGGGTTGGGCCCTGGTCACCGGCCTTGCGCAACGCATGGTCGAGGTGATCAAGGCGCCGATCGAGACCAAGATCATCGAGGAGGTCAAGCCGCCTCCTCCGCCGCCGCCCGAGAACCTGCCGCCGCCGCCGAAGTTCGCGCCGCCGCCGCCCTCGTTCGTGCCGCCGCCGGAGGTGAACGTGAACCCGCCGCCGACACCGGCGCCGACCATCACCACCACGCCGGTGGCGCCGCCGCCGGCGCCGCCGGTGGCCATCACGCCGCCGGCCCCGCCCGAGGCGCCGCCGGCGCCCCCGCCGCCGCCCAAGATGGCCGCCCGCCCGGCGATCGCCAACGTCAAGGCTTGCGCGCCGACCGGCGCGGACTACCCTCCTGCGGCGCAGCGCGCCGAGGCCACCGGCACCGTGAAGGTCCGCTTCACCGTCGGCGTCGACGGCCGGGTCACCAGCGCCGAAGTCGTCAAGTCCGCCGGCCCGACGCGGGAGCACAAGCTGCTCGATCGCGTCGCGATGGCCAAGCTCGGCGAATGCAAGTTCGTTCCCGGTTCGGACGAGAACGGCCGACCTGTCGGCGGTTCGTTTGACGTCGAGTACGTCTGGAAGCTGGAGTAGGTCCGCCCGCTCCGCGCTCCGCGATTTCTTCTCCCGGCGCCCCGCAGCCGCGTCCGCGCCCTTCGCCTGCTGAAACATCAGAATTGCCCTGGAGGCCCCATGTTCTTGAACTCCGTCTTCCGCGCTTCGCTGGCTGCCGCCCTGATCGCCGCCACGTCGCTCGCCGCCATCGTGCCCACGCCGGTGCAGGCGCAGGCCGCTTCGGCTCCGGCCGAAGCCGCTCCGGCCCCCGCGCCCGCGCCGGCTGCCGCCCCGGGCGGCGAGATCAAGCCCGCCATCACCGAAGAGGCGGTGGAGAACCCGTACGGCCTGAAGGCGCTGTGGAACCAGGGCGACTTCGTCGCCAAGGGCACGCTGATCATCATGGTCATCATGTCGATGGGCAGCTGGTACATCATCTTCACCAAGCTGTTCGAGCAGCGCTCGATGCTCAAGAGCGCCAAGTCGTCGGCCGAGGCGTTCTGGAAGGCCGCCTCGGTGAAGGCCGGCGTCGGTGCGCTGGAGGAAGGCTCGGCCTTCCGCTACATCGCCGAGCAGGGCATCAAGGCGAGCGACCACCACGAAGGCACGATGGTCGAGAGCATCGACAAGCACACCTGGATCAGCATGACCATCGACCGCGCGGTGGGCAGCATCAACAACCGCCTGCAGGACGGCCTGGCCTTCCTCGCCACGGTGGGCTCCACGGCGCCGTTCGTCGGCCTGTTCGGCACCGTCTGGGGCATCTACAACGCGCTCGTCAAGATCGGCATCAGCGGCCAGGCTTCGATCGACAAGGTGGCCGGCCCGGTGGGCGAGGCGCTGATCATGACCGCCATCGGCCTGGCGGTCGCGGTGCCCGCGGTGATGGGCTACAACTGGCTGATCCGCCGCAACAAGACCGTGATGGACGCCACCAAGACCTTCGCCGGCGACCTGCACAACGTGCTGATCGCGGGCAAGCGCTGATCGCCGCGCCGGTTCTCTAGGAGATCGCCATGGCGATGCAAGTCGGTCCGGCCGACGGCGAAGGCGAAGACCAGCTCAACAACACCATCAACACCACGCCGCTGGTCGACGTGATGCTGGTGCTGCTGATCATCTTCCTGATCACGATTCCGGTGGTCACGCAGACGATCAAGCTCGAGCTGCCCAAGGAACGCAACCTGCCGCTTCAGACCAAGCCCGAGAACATCGTCATCGCGGTCAACCGCGAGGGCGAGATCTACTGGGGGCTGGAGCGCATCCCCGACATCGAGAAGCTGGTCGACCGCCTCAAGATCGAGGCCGTCAAGGAGCCGCAGCCCGAGGTGCACATCCGCGGCGACCTGGAGGTGCGCTACGAGTCGGTGGGCCGCGTCGTCGTGGCCTGCCAGCGCGCCGGCATCTACAAGGTGGGCTTCATCACCGAGCCGCCGGCGGGCACCGCCGTGCGCGCGAACTGACATCGAGGGGCCTCGCACATGGCCATGCAAGTAGGGTCCGGCAGCGGCGACGAAGCCGACGTGATGGTCGACATCAACACCACGCCGCTGATCGACGTGATGCTGGTGCTGCTGATCATGTTCATCATCACCATCCCGATCCAGACGCACGCGGTGAAGATGAACATGCCGGTGCCGAACCAGAACCAGCCGCCGCCCAAGCCGCCGGAGATCATCCGCATCGACGTGGACTTCGACGGCACGATCGGCTGGAACGGCGAGATCATCCCCGACCGCAACACGCTCGAGGCACGCCTGCAGGCGGTGGCCGCGATCCCCGACCAGCCCGAGGTGCACCTGCGCCCGAACAAGCTCGTCACCTACAAGGTGGTGGCGATGATCATGGCCTCGGCGCAGCGCCTCGGGGTGACCAAGATCGGCATCGTCGGGAACGAACAGTTCCTCTAGCGCTCTGAGCGTTCCATGAAGCATCTGCAGACCCTGCTCGACCCCCTTCGTGTCGCGGCCCTGGCGGCAGCCCTGGCCCTGAGCGGCGGCAGCGCGCTCGCCCAAGGCGTGCGCGCCGAGGTCGGCAAGCCGCTCAAGGAGGCCGGCGACCTGCTGCGCGCCGGCAAGGCCAAGGAGGCGCTGGCCAAGGCGCGCGAGGCCGAGAACGTGAGCGGCCTGACGGCCGGCGAGCGCCTCACGGTCAACCGCATGAAGGCCGCCGCGGCCCAGCGCGCCGGCGACATGGCCACCGCGATCCAGGCCCTCGAGGCGGTGGCCGGCAGCGTGAGCGGCGCCGAGCTCGGCCAGATCGCCGAGCAGCTGGCCTCGGCCTACGCGCAGCAGCGCAACAACGCCAAGGCCAACGAGTGGCTGCAGAAGGCGCTGGCCAACGGCAACAACGGCGCCAGCGTGCGCCAGCTTCAGCAATACCTGCAGTCCGCCAGCGGCGACTACAACGCCATCGCGCGCGAGGCCGCCGCCGCGGTGGCCGCGGCCGAGCAGGCCGGCCGCCGCCCCGACGAAGGCGACCTGCTGCGCCTGGCCGACGCGCAGCAGCGCCTGGGCCAGACCGGCGGCTACGTCAACACGCTCGAGAAGCTGCTGCTCAACCACCCGAAGAAGGACTACTGGAGCGCCTACCTCGGCCGCCTGCCGCGCAAGGCCGGCTTCGCGCCGCGCTACGAGCTCGACGTGATGCGCCTGCGCCTGGCCACCGGCACGCTCACCAAGACCGAGGAGTACATGGAGATGGCGCAGCTCGCGCTGCAGGCCGGGCTGCCGTCCGAGGCGCGGCGCATCGTCGAGCAGGGCTACAAGAACGGCCTGCTCGGCAGCGGCGCCGAAGCCGCGCGCCACCAGCGGCTGAAGGACCTGGCGCTCAAGTCCGAGGCCGAGGCCAAGGCCGGCCTCGCCGCGCAGGCCGCGGAAGCGGCGGCCGAGAAGGAAGGCGAGTCGCTGGTCAGGGTCGGCTACGCGCACGTCTCGCTCGGCGAGGTCGACAAGGGCGTCGAGCTGATCCAGCAGGGCATCGCCAAGGGCGGCCTCAAGCGCCCCGACGAGGCGCGCCTGCGCCTGGGCATGGCCCAGCTGCAGGCCGGCAAGAGCCGCACGCAGGCGGTGCAGACGCTGCGCAGCGTCAGGGGCAGCGACGGCGCCGCGGACATCGCGCGCCTGTGGACCCTCGTCAACGGCAGCTGAGCGCGCACCGCGGTGCGTGACGGCGGGCTGCGCCTCGCATCGCGCAGAATCGGCGCATGGCTTCCGCCCTGCCCGCCTGGCTCGAGCCGCTGTCGAGCGGCCTGTACGCCATCGACACCGGCTTCCACCGTGAGCGCTTCGATGCCGCCTTCCTGATCGTCGACGAGGGCCGCGCCGCGTTCATCGACACCGGCACCGGCTTCGCGCTGCCGCGCCACCTGGGCGCGCTCGACGCGCTCGGCATCGCACGCGACGCGGTCGACTGGGTCATCCCGACCCACGTGCACCTGGACCATGCCGGCGGCGCCGGCGCCCTGATGCGCGCGCTGCCGGAGGCCCGCATGCTGATCCACCCGCGCGGGGCGCGCCACATGATCGACCCGAGCGCGCTCTGGGAAGGCGCCACCGCCGTCTATGGCCCCGAGGAGATGGCACGTTCCTACGGCGAGGTGGTGCCGGTGCCGTCCGAGCGTGTGCTCGGCACGGTGGACGGCATGACGGTGCAGGTGGGCGCGCGCACGCTGCGCTTCGCCGACACGCCCGGTCACGCCCGGCACCACCACTGCATCTGGGACGAGCGCACGCGCGGCTGGTTCACCGGCGACACCTTCGGCCTGAGCTACCGCGAGTTCGACACCGAACGCGGCGCCTGGATCGTGCCGACCTCGACGCCGGTGCAGTTCGAGCCCGAGCTGCTGATGGCCTCGATCCGCCGCCTGCTCGCCGCCGGGCCGCGCTGGATGTACCTCACGCACTACGGGCGCGTCGGCGATGCCGGCGACGGCGTGGCGCGGCTGGGCGCGCTGCTGCTCGGCCTGCTCGAGGAACTGGTGGCGCTCGGCCGGCGCGTGCAGGCGCGCAACGGCGGCGCCGGGCAACACGCCGAGCGGCACCAGGCGCTCAAAGAAGGCCAGTTGCCGATCTACGTCAAGAGCCTGCGCGAGCACGGCTGTACGCTGCCGGAGGCGGACATCGCCGCGCTGCTCGCCATCGACCTGGAACTCAACGCCCAGGGCATGGCGGTGTGGCTCGACCGGGAGAGCAAGGCGTCATGAGTGAATCCATCAGCTTCGGCCTCGCCGGCCGCGTCGTCGTCGTCACCGGCGGCGCGCAGGGCATCGGCGAGGCCTGCGCGCGCCGCCTCGTGCGCGACGGTGCACGCGTCGCGCTGTGGGACGTGGTCGACGAGGCCGGCCAGGCGCTCGCCGCGGCGCTCAACGCCGAGGCTGGCGGGGCCGGCGATGGCGGCCGCGCGCGCTACGAACACTGCAACGTCGCCAACAAGCACGACGTGGAGGCCGCGCTGGCGGCCACGCTGGCCGCCTTCGGGCGCGTGGACGGCCTCGTCAACAACGCCGGCATCTTCCGCGCCGCGCCCTTCCTCGACGTGAGCGAGGCCGACTGGGACGCCGTGATCGCGGTCAACCTCAAGGGCAGCTTCCTGGTCGGGCAGGCGGTCGCGCGCGAGATGGTCAAGGCGCGCCGCGGCGCCATCGTCAACATGAGCAGCGTCAACGGCACGCTGGCCATCCCCACCATCGCCAGCTACAACGCGAGCAAGGGCGCCATCGACCAGCTCACGCGCGTGATGGCGCTCTCGCTGGCCGACCAGGGCGTGCGCGTCAACGCGGTGGCGCCGGGCACCATCGCCACCGAGCTGGCGCGCAACGCCGTGCTGACCAGCGACGAGGCCAAGACGCGCATCCTCTCGCGCACGCCGATGAAGCGCCTGGGCGAGCCCTCCGAGATCGCCGACGTGACCTGCTTCCTGCTCAGCGACGCCGCCAGCTACATGACCGGCGAGATCGTCTTCGTCGACGGCGGGCGCATGACGCTGAACTACACGGTGCCCGTCTGAGCGGCGGCGCTTTCGAGGCCCTCGCCGTCTCGACCGGCGTGGTCGCGCTGGGCGAGATGGGCGACAAGACGCAGCTGCTCGCGCTCGTGCTGGCGGCGCGTTACCACGCGCCGCGGCCCATCGTGGCCGGCATCTTCGTCGCCACGCTGGCCAACCACGCGCTGGCCGGGGCGCTCGGCGCCTGGCTCACGCAGGCGGTCGGCCCGCAGTGGCTGCGCTGGGGGCTCGGGCTGTCTTTCATCGCGATGGCGCTGTGGATGCTGGTGCCCGACAAGCACGACGGCACGCACGCCGGCGAGCACTCGCGCCTGGGCGTCTTCGGCATCACCACGGTGGCCTTCTTCCTCACCGAGATCGGCGACAAGACGCAGATCGCCACCGTGATGCTGGCCGCCCGCTACGAGGCGCTGGCCGCGGTGGTGATGGGCACCACGCTGGGCATGCTGATCGCCAACGTGCCGGCGGTCTACCTCGGCGACAAGGTGCTGAAGTTCGTGCCGATCGCCTGGGTGCACCGCATCGCGGCGCTCGTCTTCGCCGCCATCGGCATCGCGGTGCTGGCCGGCGTGGGCAGCGCGTAGACGCTGCGCCACGCGCGGCGCACCGGGTCGACGGACCTTCCCGACAGGCTTGAGGCGGCTCAAGGCCGCCCGCCGCGACCTGTTCCATGCTGCTTGGGGTGGTGGCATGCGCGCAGTGCGTGAGCCACCGCGTGGATCCAGTTGCGTCGCGGCGGGTTGCTCGCACGCGGGCCGCACCGGGCACCGGGAGGAATCATGTCGAGCAGAGCCGCAACCCGCCAGCCGGCCTTCAAGTCGCCCGTGCGCCGCCACGCCGTTCGCGGGACCGGCAGCCGCTGCCCCTATCCCCTGACCCCCTGCGCCGCCGCGGCCGCGGTCTGCGCCCTGCTCGCGGTGTATCCGGCGCACGCACAGCCGATCGTGCCCGACGGGCGCACCGCCACCAGCCTGACGATCCGCGGCAACGTCACCGACGTCGTCACCGCCACGCAGCGCGGCAGCAACGCGTTCAACTCGTTCACCACCTTCGACGTCAACGCGGGCAACGTCGCCAACCTGCACGTGCCGTCGAGCGCGCAGAACCTGGTCAACCTGGTCAGCGGCTCGGCCACCAACATCCACGGCACGCTCAACGCGATCAAGGACGGGCGTGTCGGCGGCAACGTCTGGTTCGCCAACCCCTACGGCTTCATCGTCGGCGCCAGCGGCATCGTCAACGTCGGCAGCCTCACGGTGTCGACGCCGACGCCGGCCTTCGTCGACGGCTTCTTCCTCTCGCCGGGCAACCCGAGCGACAGCGCCACGGCGCAGCTGCTGGTCGGCGCCGCGCCCGGCAACGCGAGCGGGCTGATCTCGGTGCAGGGCCGCATCAACGCGAGCCACCGCGTCAGCCTGTCGGCCGGCTTCGTCAGCGTCGGCGGCTCCATCTACAGCGGCGCGCGCTTCGTCGGCAACGCGCCCGGCTTCGTCGACGTGGTCAACGCCAACGGCCTGACGGCCGCGACCCACCTCGTGGAGCGCGAAGGCCGCATCCAGATCGTCGCCGACGGCGACGTCACGGTCAGCGGCACGCTCGCCGCGCCGGGCGGCAGCGGCATGGCGGGTGGCGACATCACGATCCGCGCCGGCGCCGACGTCGAGCTCGCGGCGGGCGCGGACGTCGTCGCGCGCGGGCTGGGCGAAAACGCCTCCGGCGGCAGCGTCTCGGTGTGGGCCGACGGCGACGCCCGCTTCCGCCGCGGCGCCACGCTCGACGCGAGCGGCGGCACGACGGGCGACGGCGGGCGCATCGAGCTTTCCGCGGCGCGCACGGTCGAGCTGGCCGGCGGCGAGTTCCGCGCCGGCGCCACCAACGGACGGCCCGGCGCGGTGCGCGTCGACCCGGCCACGGTGACCGTGAGCGCCAACGCCTACCTCGGCGGCGCGGCGCACACCATCCAGGCCGACGACAGCATCACGGTCAACCCGGGCGTCGTGATCTCCACGCGCAACGTGAGCGGCGGCGCGGCCGCCGACCAGGAGACCGCGCCCTCGGTGGGCCACTCGGGCGACCTCACGCTCGAGGCGCCGAGCATCGTGCTGGCCAGCGGCAGCAAGCTGCTCGCGCAGGCCGACGCCGGCCACACCGGCGGCAACGTCACGCTCACCGCGCACCGTGCGGCCACCACCGACATCATGGGCTACCGCGAGGCCGCCGCCAGCATCCAGGTCGGCGACGCGAGCGGCGGCGCGGTGATCCGCGGCCGCAACATCACCGCGAAGGCGAGCACCGAGGTCGACACGAAGTGGATCTACGACAACGCCCGCTTCGTGGACAACACGGTCAACCTGGCGACCACGGCGTCCGAGGCGATCGGCGGCTTCCTGACCGGGCTGGTCGGCATCAACTTCGTGCACTCGCAGGCCGTCGGCACGGCCAGCGTGGTGGTCAAGAGCGGCAGCACGCTGGCCGCCGCCGAGAGCGTGACGCTGCGCGCCGAGAACACCACCCAGGCCGGCGTGACGCCGAGCACCGGCCTGAAGGGCCCGGGCACGCTCGTCGCCACGCCGCTCGGGCTGGGCGCGCTGTACGCAAGCAACCGGTCCGACGCCAAGGTCGAGGTCGAGAGCGGCGCCACCATCAAGGCGCAGGATCTCGCGCTGCGCGCCCACAACCAGGCCACGCTCGAGGCCTCGGTCGCCTCGGGCGACCCCGGCGAAGACGCCAGCTCCTCGATCGGCATCGCCGTCGGCTACACCGCGGCCGACGTGAAGGCACAGGCGCTGCTGCGCGCCGGCGCGAACGTGGTGGTCGCGGGCGACGTCTCCGTCGCCGCGACCAACGTCAACACCTTCGGCAACACCGTCGAGTCGATGGTCGGCAACAGCGGCAAGGCCGCCGCGGCCATCGCGATCAGCGACTTCAAGACCACCGCCACGGCCGAGCTCGGCGCCAGCGTCAAGGACGCCGCGAAGGTCGAGGTCATCGCGATCAACGACACGACGAAGAACCTGACCTCGGCCAACGCCCAGGTCGGCCAGACGCTCGACGAGATGATCCGCGACGGCGTCAAGCAGAAGCTCAAGCCGATCATCGACCCGACCGGTGCCGCCGAGAACTTCTTCTGGGACAAGCTGCTGGACAAGAAGGAGCCCGACGACAAGGTCAAGCCGAAGTCCACGCCGTTCCGCATCGGCGGCGGCATCGCCTACGCCACGAGCACGGCCGACGCGACGGCCTCGGTCGGCCCGTCCGCCGCCGTGCACGCCACCGACAGCGTGGTGGTCGGCGCGCGCAACCAGGCCGCCGACATCCAGATCGTCGCCGAGTCGGCCTCGGTCTCGCAGTCGCGCGAGCGCGCCGCCGCCGACACCACGCGCAACAGCTTCTCGGCCGGCGTGGCCATCGGCAGCTACACGCACAACGCGCTGGCCCAGGTGGGCCACGACGCCGCCCTCACCGCGCCGCGCATCGCCGTCAGCGGCGACGTGATCGTCCCGGTTCGCGAATCGCTGCTCACGGGCAAGAGCTTCGACCGCTGGGAGGGTTTGTCCACGCTCAAGGACTGGACCAACTCGCTCACCGGCATCTTCGACGTCTTCAACGGCGCCTCGGCCGCCGCGTCCAACGCCGACAATTCCAACGGTTCGATCGCGCTGTCGGGCTCGGTGAGCCTGCTGTCGTTCACCCACACCGCGCGCTCGGTGCTCGACACCAACGCCAGGCTCAACCTGAGCGGCGCCGCGGCGGGCGCCTGGACGCATGCGTTCGAGGTCGTCCCGGCCGACCCGTCCGCCAGCCCGGCGGTCGAGCAGCGCGAGCAGACCTGGTCCTTCGCGGCACCGGCGCACGTGCGCGCGGCGCGCGAGGCGACGCTGCTGTTCCACGGCGGGCACTTCCTGCCGTCGGACACCGGCGGCGGGGCCAGCGGCAGCAAGGGCCTGGGCCTGGCCTACACGCAGGAGACGCTCAGCGGCACCAGCGAGGCCATCGTGCGCGAAGGCGCCGCGATCCAGGGCGTGGACGAGGTCCTGGCCGGCACCGACGCCGACGGCCAGCGCACGTGGACCCAGACCGCGCGCAGCGCCGGCGAGGTGCAGGTCAGCGCCGAGGGCAGGGAACTGCTGATCTCCATCGCCGCGGCCGGCGGCTACGGCTCGAGCTTCGGCCTCAACGGATCGGCCTCGATCGTCAACCTCGACAACCGCACGCGCGCGCTGGTGGACGACGAGTCCACCGTGAGGGCCGGGAAGTTCTCGCTGCGCGCCGACGATTCGCCCGTCGCCTGGTCGGTGGCCGGCGGCTTCAACAAGTCCTCGTCCTCCGGCGTGGGCGTGGGCATTGCCTACAACGGCGTGCTCGGCAGCACGCTGGCCGAGATCGCCGACAACGACCGCCTGCAGGGCGAGCGGGCCGCCGCGCGCGCGAGCGAGGCGGATGCCACGGGTTCGATGGCGGCACGCGAGCTCGCCGTCGAGGCGCGCACCGGCGGGCGCGCCGAGGCGATCGCCGTCACCGGCGCGGTGTCCTGGAGTTCACCGGACAACGACACCTCGAGCGGCGGCTTCTTCAAGAGCATGGAGCACAAATACCTGACGCTCCAGAACAAGCTCGGCGACCTGGTCAAGCTCGAACCGCAGTCGGTCGCCAAGTCCGGCAGCAGCAGCCAGGGCGGCACGAGCGCGAAGGACAAGTCGAGCTTCGGTCTCTCAGGCGCCGGCAGCGCCACGGTCAACGACGTCGATCTCACCACCCACGCGCGGGTGGACGGCGCCACGGTCGACCAGGGCAGCGGCAGCGCGCCCGCCTCCCTGCCCGCCTCGCTGGTGGTGCGCGGCGTGAACGACACCGACATCGTCACCGCCAGCGGCGCGGCCGCGCTGACACGCGCCAACAACGGCAGCCAGACCGGGTCGGCCGCCATCACCGGCAGCGTGGCCGTCAACCTGATCGACAGCGACACGCAGGCGCTGCTGCGCAAGACCACCGTCACCGGCGCGAACGGCGTCGCCGTGCAGTCGCTGGCCGGCGGCGAGCAGCTTTCCATCGCGATCGGCGCCTCGATCGACGCGAGCAGCCAGCAGGGCAAGAACAACTCGCTGGCGGCCACCGGATCGCTGTCGCTGTCGCTCGTCGACAACCAGGTCGGCGCGCGCGTCGACGACACGGCCATCACCGGCGCCGCGGCGGCCAGCGCGAGCGGCCGCGACGTGGACGTGACGGCCTACAACCGCACCTTCATCGGCACCGGCGGCGGCACGCTGGCCGTGGGCGGCAAGACCGGCGCCGGCGGCGCGGTCACCTATTCCGACATCGGCAACGACGTGGTGGCCCAGATCACCGGCGGCTCCAGCGTCACGCAGGTGGACGGCGTGGGCGTGCGCGCCTACAACGCCACCGAGATCGGCGCCGGCGCGGCGCACGGCCAGGTCTCCAACGCCAGCAACGGCAACGCCCTCGGCGGGGCGGTGGTGATCACCGAGATCGGCAACGACACCCGCGCCTCGATCGGCGGCGGCTCCACGGTCACCGCCACCAGCCGCGTGGAGGTGCTGGCCAAGGACCAGGGCGCCGACAACACGCTCGAGCAGGTCATCGACCCGGGCAACCGGCGCGCCAACGTCGCCAAGGGCCTGGACTACTGCGGGCGCGACGCCGCCGGCGTGGGCGCCACGCCGAACGGCAACTGCATCACCTCGGTGACCGGCGTGGTGCAGGTCGGCCGCGGCAACAACATCGGGCTGTCGTTCAACTGGAGCGACATCCGCAACAGCCTGGCGGCCTCGATCGACAACGCCACGCTCAACGCGGGCGTCGGCGCCGGCGGCACGGGGTCGGGCATCACGGTCCAGGCCACATCGAACACCAGCATCACCAGCTTCGCGCTCGGTGTCGGGGCGTCGGACAAGGTCTCGGGCGCGGGCTCGGTGGCGGTCAACCGCATCCACAACTCGATCGTCGCCGGCGTCACCGGCGCCACCGGTGCGGCTGGCGCATCCGGCGCATCCGGCGCCAGCGCGCTGACCGCCGACACCATCGACATCGGCGCCCAGGACAACACGCGCATCGACACCCTCGCCGGCCAGGTCAACGTCGGCAAGAGCGCCGCGGTGGGCGCGGCGGTCACCTACGCCGAGATCGGCAACGACGTTCGCGCCAGCGCCGAAGGCGCCGCGCTGAACGCCCGCTCCGCCACCACGCTCGGCGCGCTGAACGACTCGCGCATCCGCAGCCTGGCCGTGGCCGGCACGCTGGCGGTGGGTAGCGGCGCGCCTGCGGTGAGCGCCTCGATCGCGGTCAACTTCATCGCCAACCAGACCGAGGCGAGCGCCGACGACACCACCTTCGACGACGCGGCCGGCGGCGCCAACACGCACGCGGTCACGGTCAAGGCCGACGACAAGGCCGAGATCCAGTCGCTGGCGGGCAGCGTCGCGGTCGGCTCGCGGGCCGGCGTGGGCGGCGCCTTCGCGTACAACCAGATCGGCAATGGCGTCACGGCATCGATCGCGGGCTCGACGCTGCAGCGCGCCGGCACGCTCGACATCACCGCCACCGGCAACGCGAAGATCACCTCGCTGTCGGTGGCCGCCGCGGGCGGGCAGACGCTGGCGATCTCCGGCTCGGTGTCGCTCAACCACATCGGCAATCCCGGTGCCGAGGACGGCAACGTCGACGGCAACGTCGTCGTCGCCGAACTGAAGGACTCGAGCACCGGCGCGGCCGCCGCGCCCGGCGCGGCCGCCAGCGTCAAGGCCTCGGACACCTCGAGCATCGAGTCGCTTGCCGGCAACGCGAGCATCTCGCTCGGCGCCGCCGCCGTGGGCGGCGCGGTGGCCGACAACGCCACCCGCAACACCGCGAAGGCGAGCGTCTCGGGCGCCTCGCTGCAGGGCCTCGGCAGCCTTCAGGTGCAGGGCAGCAACAGCTCGACGATCCGCTCGCTCTCCGCGGCCGGCGCCGGCGCGGGCAACCTCGCGTTCGCCGGTTCGGCCTCGTCCAACCGCACCGCCAACACCACGCTGGCCGAGATCGCCGGCTCCGACATCGCCGGCGGCAGCGCCGACGTGAGCGTCGACGCGCTCGACAGCGCCACCATCCGCTCGCTGGCCGGCTCGGCCGCCATCGGCATCTCGGCCGCCGGCGTGGGCGCCTCGGTCGCGGTGAACCGCATCGCCAACGTCAACGAGGCGCGCGTCACCGGCAAGCTCACGGCCGCGGGGCTGGACCTGCGCGACCTGGGCGTCAAGGCCGACTCGCTGGCCACCATCGACACCGTCGCGGTGGCCGGCGGCGTGGGCGGTGCGGTCGGCGTGGCCGGCTCGTCCGCGATCAACCTGATCGACGGCAGCACCACGGCGCACGTGAGCGGCGGCGCAGTCGTCGAGTCGGAGCGCAACGCGGCCGTGATCGCCGAGAGCGACGAGCGCATCACCGTGGGCGCCGGCTCGGTCGGCGTGGGCATCTCGGCGGCCGGCATCGGCGCCTCGGTGGTGGTGAACCAGATCGGCGGCAGCACCGTCGCGCACATCTCGGGGCCGGACACCAGCGTCTCGGCACGCAGCCTGGCGGGCACGCCGGCCCTCGCCGTGGCCAGCGGCGCGCTCGGCGGCCCGGTGGGCCTGGCCGGCGGCACCGACGCCGCCACCTACACGCGGCCCGACCTCGTCGCGCTGCGCGCCACCGAGTCGGTGCGCGGCGTGGCGGTGAATGCCTCGGCCACCCACCATGTCGAGAGCTACGTGGCCAACGTCGGCGCCGGCACCGTCGGCCTGTCGGGCGTGGCCAACGTCAACCTCATCGGCGGCCAGACCCAGGCCACCATCGACGCGGCCACGATCAACCGCGACGACGGCGCGCGCAACGCCGCGGCGGGCGCCGCGCAGGGCGTGCACGTCAAGGCGAGCGACCATGCCTACGGCAACATGTTCATCGGCAGCGTGGCCGGCGGCATCGCCGGCTTCGGCGTCACGGCCGACGTGGCCCTGTTCGACCGCGACACCCAGGCCTACGTGCAGGGCTCCACGCTGACGGCGAAGGACAAGGCCAGCGTCGGCGCGATGGCGAGCCAGGGCATGTCCACCGTGGTGGTGGGCGGCGCGGGCGGCCTGGTCGGGCTCGTCGGCGCAGGCAGCGTGGCCCGCTTCACGAGCGCCACCGACGCGTGGCTGGCGGACAGCAGCGTCACGAGCGGCAGCCTCGACGTGAAGGCCCGGCACGACACGCACATGTTCATCGTCGGCGGCGCGGTCGCGGTCGGCGCGGTGGGCGTGGGCGCCACCTTCGACGTGGCGCTCGACAACAGCACCACCCGCTCGCGCATCGACGGCTCGACCGTCACCACGCGCGGCCAGGTGGACGTGGACGCGCAGTCCACCAGCGAGGTTCGTTCCTGGACGGTGGCCGGCGCCGCGGCCGGCGCGGTGGCCGCGGCCGGCACGGCCGCCGTGGCGATCGTCGACACCACCACCCAGGCCTGGGTGAACGACAGCGACATCGGCAGCGCGCTCGCGCGGGCCGACGGCCTGGCGGTCAAGGCCAAGGACAGCGTCACCGTGGCGCAGAAGGCCGGCGCGGGGGCCAGCGGGGGCGTGGCCGGCGCGGGCGTCGCGGCGGGCATCACCAAGGTGGAGAACACCACCTCGGCCTACCTGAACGACAGCCGCGCCTACGTCGGCAGCGACGTGGTCGTGGACGCGCAGACCGAGCGTTGGCTCGACAGCACCGTGGCCACCGCCGGCGGCGGCATCTTCGGCGGCATCGGCGGCTCGGTCGGCGTGACGCTGGTCGGCACCGCACTCGACGCCACCCAAGGCGGCGACACCAACGCCAACAAGGAGCTGAACAAGGACGGCAGCGGCACGCTGTCGCAGGTCAACACGTTCAGCAACGGCGACGTGCTCGGCAGCAAGAACCTGGGCGCGTCGTCCGACAACGGCTACGCCAGCGCGGGCCTCTCCGCCGCCGAGGTGACGGCCATCAACAACCGGGCCCGCCTCGACACCGGCGGCCGCATCTACGGCGCCGCCGCGGCGGACGCGGTGGGCGAGGCCTTCGACCCGGCCACGCAGCTGACCGGCAAGACGGCCGCCGTGATCGGCGGTGCGTCCGTCGTGAACGCCCAGCGCAGCGTGCTCGTGCAGGCGGCCGGGCTGGACCGCATCGGCCTGTTCACCGGCGCCGTCGCCGGCGGGCTGGCCGGCATCGGCGGCTCGGTGAGCGTCGCGCAGGCCACGTACAACGTCGAAGCGGCCATCCTCGGCAGCACCACGACGCTGGCCGACGCCGACGCGAACGGCAGCGGCCGCATCGACGTGCTCGCGTCGACCGGCCGCCTGCTGGCGGACCGCAGCGCGCTCGAGGCCAAGGCCTACCAGGCCGCCGGCGGCGCGGTGGCGCTCGGCGCGGCCATCGCCGTCGGCGAGACCACGAACAACGTCAAGGCCACCATCGGCCGCGGCACGCAGACCACGGTGGCCGGCGGCAGCGGCGGTGCCGGCAGCGACGGCAGCATCACCGTGAAGGCCGCCGACAGCGCCGACGTGGACACCGAGGCCCTGGGCCTGCAGGCCGGCCTCGTCGCCGCGGGCGCGGTGATCGACCGCGCGGGCAAGTCGGGCAGCGTGGTGGCGCGGCTGGGCCGCGCCGACGCGCCTTCCACCGGCACGCCCGACACCTTCGTCGACCTGGCCGCCGGCACGTTCAGCGTGATGGCCGAACGCAGCGGCGCGGTGACCGCCCGCGCCACGGCCGGCGCAGGCGGCATCGTGTCCGGCTCCGGCGCCGACGCGCGCGCCACCGACAGCGGCAGCGTGCAGGCGCTGCTCGGCAACCGGGTCGACGTGGACAGCACCGGCGGCACGGTCAACGTCGACGCGACGGCCACGCCGCGCACGCACGCCAGCTCGCTGGGCGTGAACGCGGGCGCGGTGGCGGTCGGCGCCTCGATCGCCGAGGCCGCCTCCAGCGCCGGCGTGAACGCCACGCTGGGCGCGGGGGCCGACGTGATTGCAGCCGCGCTCACCGTCAACGCCAGCCGGGTCGTCCCGACCGGATCGCACACCGCCTGGGCCGACGCCTCGGGCGCCTCCGGCGGCCTGCTCGGCGTGAACGCCACCACCGCCACCGCACGCAGCGGCGGCACGGTGTCGAGCCTGGTCGGCGACAACGCCACACTCGACGTCAGCGGCACCACGCTCATCACGGCCGGCAACGTCAGCAGCCAGCTCGCCGACGTGTCCGGCATCGCGGTGGGCATCGTCGCCGCGGGGTCCAACGTCGCCAGCGCCAGTTCGGACACCACCACCGAAGCGTCCACCGGCAGCCTGGTCAAGGTCAGCGGCTCCAAGGTCAGCGACACGAGGCTCGGCATCAGCGCCACCGGCACCGACACCAACCACGCGCAGGCACGGTCCGGCTCGGGCGGCATCGTCGCCGGGGCCGCCGCCTCGGCCAACACCTCCGGCACCAGCCGCACCCGCGCCAGCACGGGCAGCGGCGACGCCACGCGGCAGATCGGCGTCACGAACTTCAGCCTCGAGGCGCGGCACGAGACCCGCTTCAACGGCGAGGTCGACAGCGTCAGCGCCTCGGTGGCCGGCGCCAGCGGTGCCTTTGCCGACCACGCGGTGGACAGCACCGTGTCGGCCCAGGTCGGCGCGGACGGCCGCGTCGCGGCCCAGCATGTGGCCGTGCAGGCCGAGAACGTCAGCACGAAGGACTGGCTCGGCGGTGCGGCCAGCGGCGATGCCGCGCGCTGGAACATCCGCTCCGGCGCCGGCGGCGTGATCGGCGCGCCGGCGGGCCGCAGCCAGTCCACCGTCACGCACGACACCAGCGCGTCCATCGGCGAGCGCTCGCAGGTGCACGTGCTGCTGCCGGCCACGGGCGAGGGCACGTTCCGCCTCGACGCGGCCAACCTGATCACCGGGCGCGACAAGGCCAAGCTCGACTCCGGCGGCGCCATCGCGCTGGCCCGGGCCACGTCGCGCTTCGAGGTCGCCCGCTCCGATGCCACGGTCAGCTTCGGCGAGGGCGCGAAGGTGACGAGCGACCTCGGCAACATCACCGCCGGCGCACGCTCGCTGGCGGACCTGGACACGCGCGCCGCGGCCGACACCTACGGCCTGGCCGGCGCGCCCGAGGGCAACGCCTATTCGCTGTACAGCGGCCACAACCGGACCATCGTGCACAGCGGCGCGGTGCTGCTGGCCGACGAAGGCGGCGTGTTCATCGCCGCGGGGCAGAGCTCGGCAGGCGAGCCCACGGAGATCGACGCGCGCTCCAAGGTCAACCTGTGGAACAAGACCGCGTTCCCGATCTCGACCGACCCCGACGCGCAGTCCAACGTGCTGAGCGACGCCAGCGTCAGGCTGCTCGGCAGCGGCCGCATCGAGGCCGCCGGCGACATCGCGCTGATCGCCGACAAGGGCGTGCTCGACCTCACCGCCTCGGGCATCGGCAAGGACATCTACCGCGAGACCGCCGGCGCCATCGCCAGCGGCATCAGCAAGCTGTTCGGCGGCGGCAACGTCTCGTTCGACATCACCGGCGGCTCCACCTCCAGCGGCGGCCTGGCACTGCTCGAGGTGGACGGCACGGCGCTCACCGGCATCCACCGCACCAAGTCGCTGACGCTCGACTACAAGCTCGTGGACGAGACCTGCGCGCAGGCCCAGGCGCCGTGCGCATGGACCCTTCAGCCGAGCGCCAGCGAAGGCGTGAGCTTCACGACGATCCCGGCGGTCAGCCTGGCGGCCAACATCCAGGCGCGCATCACCAAGCTGCGCGGCCTGATGGCGCAGTACGCCGGCGACTCGGTGGCCGTGGCGGCCTACCAGTCCGAGATCAACTTCCTGATGTTCAAGCTGGTCGAGCTGGGCTATGCGCAGGGCGTCGACGACGACGGCAAGGCCCTGCCCGGCGGCGAGGTCCGCCTGGACCCGACCACCGGCCAGCCCAAGATCAACCCCGGCCAGTGGAGCGAGCCGACGAGCCCGCGTGCCAGGGCGCAGACGCAGATCCTGCAGTACCGGACCCAGGTGGCAGTCACCGTCACGACGGTCAACACGGCCGCGGCGACGGTCAAGGACACCGGCACCAGCGCCTCGAACGCCGCCGGCGCCATCGTCGACAGCGCCACCAGCGTGGCCAGCGGCTTCGGCACGCTCGACGCCGTGGACACCACGGTCGACACCGAACTGGCCAAGCTGGGCAAGCGCGACACCGGCGCACAGGACTATCTCGACCTGAACCGCCTGCGCGGCACGAACGCGACGCGCGTGGCCGAGATCAACACGCTGAAGGCGGCCAACGACACCGAGCGCGCCGCGGTGGCCACGAAGAGCGCGGAAGTCAATGCGCTGCTCGCGCAGATCGGCAGCGAGACCAACCAGGTCACCATCGACGCCAAGCAGGCCGAGATCCGGACCAAGACCGCCGAGATCGGCACCCTGCTCGGCACGATCGCCCAGCGCAACGGCGACATCAACACCAAGGCCGCGGACGTGGCCGGCAACGCCACCACCATCAACAACCTGCAGGCCACACTCGCCGCGGCCTGGAGCGACGGCGACGCCGGCGACGTGGCCGCCGTGACGGCGATCAACAACGCGCGCAACGGCAGCAGTGCCGTCGCGGCGCGCGGCGACATCGGAGCCGCGTCGGGCACGATCACGGCGCAGGCCGGTCTGTTCATCGGAGGTACCGGCTACGTCAGCACCGTGGACAACAGCCGGACCGCCATCGACGCCGCGCTCAGCGCGCGGGCCGGCGCACAGACGCAGATCGCCAGCCTGACCGCGCAGCTGCCGACGCTGTCGGACACGCCTGCCAACGGCCCGATCGCCGACTTCGTGGTGGTGAACGACATCACGGTCCGCCTGGGCAACATCCGCACGCAGGCCGACGTGATGGCCGGCAGCGGCAAGCTGCAGGCGCCGGGCGACGCCAGGATCACCATCACCAACAACACGCCCAACTTCCTGAAGGTGAACGACCTGACGGTGCTGAGCGACGAGGGCGGCACGATCCGCTTCAACGGCGTGCTGGTGAACAACAACGCCGACATCAACCGCCTCAACCGTCCGCTGCCCGGCAAGAGCGCTTCGCTCGCGCAGGTGCTGACGCGCGAGTCGCAGGGCCCGGGCGTCGAGCAGCCGGCCATCGTCGTGCAGAGCAATTACGACCCTAACGGCGCGGCCTACACCAGGCTGCCCGCGCCGGCGCCGAACATCGAGCTCGACGGCAACATCACCAACCTGCGCGGCTCGGTCACGGTGGGCAGCAAGGCCGGCAGCATCTACTCGAACGGCTCGATCAACGCCGGCACGGTGAGCGTGAAGGCCGACAACGGCGACTTCGTGCAGAGCTTCGTCGACAACTTCTTCCACGTCGGCGGCGACCCGGCCTCGATCAAGGACAACAACACGCGGCTCGGCGCCGGCATCGTGGCCAACGGCAGCGTGTTCATCAGCGCGCGCTACCTCAACCTCAACAGCCTGGTGCAGAGCGGCATCGAGCAGTGGGACCTGACGCTGCCCGCGAGCGCCACGCTCACCGGGCCGGCCGGTCACTACGGCATCAGCGCCACGGCGCTGGCCGACGCGCTCGAGAACTACAAGAAGGGCACCGGCCCGGCCCGCGTGAGCTTCACCACCGATGCCGGCAGCGTCACCTACGACGCGGTGCAGGACCGCATCGAAGTGCCGATGTCCTACGCCGATGCCGACAAGGGCACCGCCGGCTGGGCGGACCGTACGGGCGGGCTGAACGGCCTGTACCCGCTGGTTTCCGACTACGGCAACGTGCGCTCGTACTACGACCCGGTGAACCTGCGCTACGTGCTCGACGGCACGCAGGTTCGCGGCGGCTACATCCAGCTCTTCGGCCAGATCCTCAACACCTCGGCGCCGGCCACCGGCGAGCCTTACGGCGCCGGCCGGCTGAAGGTGCTGGACGGCTACGGCCAGATCAACGTGCACAACCCGACCGGGCTGCCGCTGGTCATCAACAACCTCGACACCGGTGCCGACCCCACCGGCACCGGCCGCGGCGTGGCCGGCAAGATCGACATCATGGACGTGCAGTCCATCGACAACGCCAGCCGCAGCTCGAGCGTGGTGCACTCGGTCTACACGCGGGATTACGACCCCGCCACCGGTGCGGCCGGCATCAAGGTGCTGCGCGAGAACGGCACGCTCGACCGCAACGGCGTCTTCACCGTCACGTCGACGCCGCTGGACCATGTCGCCGATCCGACGGCGACCGGCGGCCGCAACACCGGCTACCGGCCGCAGACCGACCTGCGCTACGTCTGGACCACCGGCACCGACAACTCCACCGTCACCTACTGGACGTACCGGGGTGCGCAGTTCTTCGGCAGCGCCGACCTGCGCACCGCGCCCACTGGCACGGTGGTGGGGCGGGATGGGCCGTACGTGCTGAGCCGCTTCCGCCTCGACGACGGCACCTACCTCAGCAAGGGCGCCACACTCGGCGGCGTGCATGTCTCGGGCGACTACCAGAAGACCTCCGGCACCTCCCCCAGCGGCGACTCGCTGTGGGTGAAGACCGGCGAGTGGTCGAACTGCAACTGGTGGACGCTGTGCATCGCGCAGAACTACACGATGACGTTCACGCAGACGACGCCGAGCAAGACCATCATCACCAACTCGAAGAAGGCCGACTACCCGATCGCCATCGAGTTCGGCGGCCGCGACAGCGGCCTCGTGACGGTGACCTCGGACGCCGACGTGCTGCTGAACGGCGCCATCCGCAACCGCACAGGCGACACCAGCATCACCTCCGCGGCCGGCATCGTGCAGCTCGGCGACAGCGCGCTGATCTCGTCGAAGAACCTGACGCTCGGCGCCGGCACCAGCGTGGGCGCCGCGCTCGGCAACACGCCGCAAAGGGCGGTCAAGGTCGACGTGGCCGGCGGCGACCTGAACGCCACCGCCGCGGCCGGCAACGTGCGCGTCGAGCAGACGCTCGGCAACCTGCGCATCGACACGGTGCGGGCCACGGGCGACGCGCTGGCCAACCTCGGCAACGTGTTCATCACGGCCGACGGCAGCATCGTCGCGGCCAACCCGGCCACCTCGGTGATCGAAGGCCACCTCGTCGACCTGGCCTCGGCCAACGGCGGCATCGGCTCCATCGCCGCGCCGCTGGGCGTCAACGCCGGCTTTACCGACACGCTGACGCAGCGGCCCTACTACGGCCTGAAGGCCGCGGCCCCGGGCGACATCGGCATCGAGGCGCGCGCCTGGAGCGGCAACCTGGCCGGCAACCTGCTCGTCAACACCGTGGTCTCGAGCGGCGGCGACGTCAAGCTCGTCGCGCCGGGCCGCATCATCGACAACAACCCGAACGAGCAGATCGACACGCGCACGTGGAACGAGCTGCTCGCCTTCTGGGACGCGCTGGCGCTGACCCCCGGTGCCAACAACGACCTCAAGCGCCAGAAGGCAGTGGAGTCGTTCGAGAACGGCAGGACGCAGGACTACCGCAGCTACTGGCAGGTCCGCACGCGCCAGGCCGATCCGGCCGTCTACGACCCGTCGTTCCGCTTCACGCTGACGCAGGCCGAGCGCGACGTGCTCGCGGCGCAGCGCCTGTCGCCCGAAGAGATCGCGCGCTTCGAGAGCAAGCGCACCGCCGAGTACCACCAGCTGCACGCGGCGGTGGGCGGCTACACCACGGCGTTCCAGAGCGGCTTCCGCTACCAGGTGGCCAAGGACTCGCCGGAGGAGAAGGCGCTGCTGAAGGGATCGAGCTGGACCGAGCGGGAGCTCGGCATCTCGATCGCGCCGGGGCTCTTGAAGAACATCACCAACACCAACCCGGTGATCAAGAGCGCCAACGCGCAGGGCCGCAACGTCACGCTGGTTGCCGGCGTGGCCATCGGCGAGACGCAGCCTTCGATCAGCATCCCGACCAACGTCGATCCGGCCACGCTCACCGAGGCGCAGCGGATCGCGCTGGCGGCGGCCGAGTGCTCGGACATGAAGATCACCGACACGCTGATCGAGGTGGTGCAGCGCAAGCCGTTCAACTTCGATGCGCCGGGCGGCCTGTCCGCGTCGGTCGCGCGCGATGCGGCCGGCCACGAGGATGCCGGCAACGCCTGGCTCGCCTCGCTGGGCGACGGCGTGCTGGGCACGATCCAGGTGCCGGGCGAGGCCCGCATCAAGGTGCGCGGCTCGATCGTCAACCAGGACAGCAGCACGCCGCCGGTCCAGGCCGGCAGCCTGGTGCTCGAGGCCGCCAACGGCGGCATCGGCTACGTGCCCGGCAGCGCCGACCGGCCCGCCGTGTCGCGCCCCCTGCGCACCGAGCTCCCGGACGGCGGCGCGCTGATCGCGCGCGC
>Ga0073934_10003487_pt1 | contig 28803 bp, 23 predicted proteins | sample LarsenN4metaG_FD_76834 | JGI IMG/M metagenome (GOLD analysis project Ga0073934, IMG submission 76834) | Hot spring sediment bacterial and archeal communities from British Columbia, Canada, to study Microbial Dark Matter (Phase II) - Larsen... ... | reverse complement strand
CACTGGCGCCAGCGAAGGGCCGAGGTCGCCATCGCTCACCAGGCCGATGTGGTCCTGCGGGGCGCCGCAATCCCGACATTCCGCCGGTCGCTCCCGGACCTGGGACATGAGTTGGCACGCGCCCGACGGTATCAGAGACCACTTTCGATCGTCATCCTGAGCGTGAGCAATGGTCACGGGCCGGAGCTGGCCGGCAACGGATCCACGGGCAACTCCAACGGTAATGGAGTCGGAGAGCACAACCTGTCCTTTCTTTCCACTCGGATTACTTCTGTGATCGTCGGCTCCATCCTGCAAGGAGAACTGCGCGAGAGCGACTTCCTAGCCTATATTGCCGGCCTTGACCGATACCTTGTCTTCTTCACCGAGTGCACGGCGGCGCAGGCCCATCTTGCCATCGAACGGCTCGACCGGCTTTTCTCCGAGAAGGTTCTGGGTCGCGTGTGTGCGGGAGTCGCCGAATTCCCCGCCGATGGCCTGACGCTCAGCGATTTGATGAGCAAGGCCGTGGCGGTTTGGAACGAGCGCTCCCGGACCATGACGGCAGCGGAATTGTCCGCTGAGGACAACAAATGAGCTCTCGTGCTGACTATTCCCGCGAGTATGTGGGGGGCTTGTACCCGGCTGGCCGACCGGCAAACGCTGCTGCGAACCGGCGAAACACTGCTGTCTTGCCACCTCTAGGGGTCGCTAACTACCTTTCGCAGGTGGCAGTTCAGAAGCCCTGGTACGAGCGGGCCGCTCAGGGACATCGCCTGGGCGCTCGGACATACCGACGGGTCAAGCGGCTGATGGATCTGGCGATCGCTCTGGCGATTCTGCCGGCGGTTGTGCTGCTCCTGGCACTGTGCGCGATCGCGATCAAGCTGGATTCTCCAGGCCCCGTGTTCTTCGTCCAGCAACGGACCGGGAAGGGTGGCCGCCGCTTCCGGATGTACAAGCTGAGGACGATGGTGCAGAACGCGGAGGAGCTGAAGGCGCAATACATGCACCTCAACGAGTTGTCCTTTCCCGATTTCAAGATTCGAGATGATCCTCGCATCACGCGGGTGGGCCGCTTCTTGCGGAGGACCAGTCTCGACGAGTTGCCGCAGGTCTTTAATGTCCTGCGAGGCGAGATGAGCTTGGTGGGGCCGCGCCCCACTTCGTTCAGTTCTACTACTTACAAACTCTGGCACACGGCGCGGCTGGCCACAAAGCCTGGACTGACGGGGATTTGGCAGGTGTCCGGAAGGAGTCTGCTGGGTTTCGACGACCGGCTGCGCCTGGACATCGCCTACCTGCGAAACCAGTGCCTGTGGCTCGATATCCAGATCCTCCTGCGGACATTTGGCAGTGTCCTGAGCGGACGAGGAGCAAACTGAGATGCCGAGCCTTGCTTCCCTGGGGTTCTGGCTGGCTTGTGCTTCCCTAGCCTATGTCTACGCGGGATACCCCTTGCTGGTGGTTATCTTTGGCCGCCTGCGTCGTCGCCATGTCCATCAGCAACCGATCGTCCCGCGCATGAGCTTGATCATTGCCGCTTACAACGAAGAAGAATGCATCGGGCGCTGTCTGGATGCTGCTGTGGCTTCGGACTATCCCCAGCACGCGCTGGAGATCCTGGTTGTGTCTGATGGCTCGTCTGACGCAACCGAAACGATTGTGGCTCGCTATGAAGGCCGTGGGGTTCGCCTGTTGCGGCTTCCTCGGCGCGGCAAGATACATGCCCTGAATGCCGCGGCAGCGCGAGCGTCCGGAGAGGTTCTGGTATTTTGCGACGCCAACGTCGTGCTCGAAGCGCGGGCCCTGCGCACTCTGGCGCGCAACTTCGCCGACCCGGAAGTGGGGGGCGTGGCCGCGAACACCTCCTACAGCCTGCCCGCGGACTGCGAATCGAGCAGCCGCGGCGAAGACCTATACTGGAACTACGACACCTGGCTTAAGCAGATGGAGAGCTGGACGGGCAGCGTTGTGTCGGCGCACGGCGCACTGTATGCCATCCGCCGCGGGCTCTATCACCCCATTCCTGATGCAGCGGTAACCGACGATTTCGCGATTTCCACGGGGGTGGTTGAACAGGGCCACCGGCTGGTGTTTGAACGCGAGGCGCGCGCGTACGAGCCGCCGGCACCCAGGGCAGGCGGGGAATTCCGGCGCCGAATGCGGTTGATGACGCGCGGCCTGCGCGCGCTGGTTTTGCGGAGGCGGCTACTCAATCCATTCCGCTACGGGTTCTATTCGCTGGAATTGTTTTCCCACAAGGTGCTGCGCAGGCTCCTACCTCTCTCCTTGTTGGTTCTGCTCGCCACGAGCGTGGTTCTGAGCGACGAGGGCATGTTCTATGCCGGGGCTGTCGTGGCGCAGGGGGTGTTCTACCTCTTGGCGAGCCTCGGGTGGTATCTGCGCCGCACCCGTCTAGGGAACTGGAGACTGCTCTACATCCCCTTTTTCTACTGCCTGGCCAACGCCGCCGCTTTGGCAGCGTTGGCCAGGTTTGCCTTTGGGGACCGGATTGAGCTGTGGAGTCCGCAGCGGCAGAGCCGGACGGTTCCGTGAGCTGGCCAGGCACGTCGTCGCGCGGCCGGGGGAGCAGAGGCTTCTTTCGGTCTAGTCGCGTAGAGAGGAAAGGCAGGTAACAGGGTTTGCCGTGAAGGAAACAGACAAGGTCAGCGGGTTGCCACCGGCAGTTGTTGTGGGTTTGGATTCTGTAACCGGCCTTCAATCTGCCCGCGTGCTGGCGCGCAATGGTGTGCAAGTGCTTGGCATTGCCCGGGATCCGAGGCATCCCTGCGTCCGCACCCGAGCATGCGCGCGCGTCGTCGTTGCCGACACAACCGGCGACGAACTGGTAGAAACGCTCGAAAAGCTGGGACCGGATTGGAGCTCCCCGGCGGTTCTTCTTCCCTGCACGGATCTAAGCGTCTTGCTGATTTCTCGCAATCGAGAGACGTTGCGAACCTGGTATCGCTTTGCTCTGCCGGACCCCCACGTGGTCGAGATGCTTGTGGACAAGGCGAGCTTTGTTTTCCACGCGCAGAAGCAAGGTCTCCCGGTGCCCCGCTCCTTCCCGGTCCGGGAAAGGCGGGAGGCTGTAGAAGTGGCTGGTCAGCTGCGTTTCCCTTGCATCTTGAAACCATGGGTGAAAACCGCGGAGTGGAAGAAGAACACGAGCGCCAAGGCTTTCAAGGCGTTCACGGCTGAGGAATTGCTCGTCCTATTCGATCGCTGTTCGGGGTGGACCGATATGCTGCTGGTGCAGGAGTGGGTGGCCGGCGAGGAGACGGACCTCTACACCTGCAACGGCTATTTTGATGCCCGAGCAAATCCCCTGGTTCTATATACGTCGCGCAAGCTGCGCCAGTGGCCGCCGGGAGTCGGGGAAGGCTGCTTGGCTGAGGAATGCCAGAATGCTGCGGTCGCAGAGGAAACCGTCCGAATGTTCCGCAGCGTCGGTCTCCATGGCTTCGGCTACTTGGAACTAAAGCACGACCGGCAGAACTCCCGCTACCTGATCATTGAACCGAACATCGGCAGACCGACCGGAAGAGCAGCCCTGGCCGACGCTCGTGGGGTTCCCCTGCTCTTCACCGCTTACAGCGACATCGCGGGCTTGCCCTTGCCGGCGCACTCTCCGCAGAACGGCTCGCGGGCCAAGTGGATCTACCTCCGCAGGGATTTGCAAGCCGCCTACCATCACTGGCGCCGTGGGGAACTGAGCCTAAAGGCGTGGATGTGCTCCCTGCGCAACCTCAAAAAGGATGCGTTGTTCGCTTGGAATGACCCTGCCCCTTTCTGGCTGGACTTGCTTGCGGCAGCCAAGAAGTACCGCCACGGAGCGGCATCTCTCAACGTCCCTGAGGGTGCGGATGTACCTGGCAAGCCATTAGAGCGAGGGGAGGTCCGCACAGCGGCTGCCTCCGAGCCGCAAGAGATCGATTACGACATCCACGGCATCGTGGGCATCAAGTTGATTCACCCATCGCCCAGCGACGCCCGCGCTGTGGCTGCCCAGCTGGGTCCCATGCAACGCCCGCTGACGCGCCGCCCGGACATCGTCGTGCGGTTCGTGCGCTCGCTGCCCACGCCGGATCTGCGCTACGTCGAGCTCCACAAGAGTGGCTTCAACAGCAGCGGTTTCTTCTTCTTGGAGAGCAAGAAGCGCCGTGCGCGAGTGAAGGTGGAATTTGATCAGCTTGGGAAGCGCTGCGAGATGATCTGCGAGAGCGGCCTGCGTCAGGTTCCGCTGCTGATGGCAGCCGTCCACCTGACCGCCCTGGACAAACGATGGGTCCCGCTGCATGCCTCTGCGTTTGTTCACGAGGGGGTGGGGATCCTCGTCACCGGCTGGGCTAAGGGCGGCAAGACGGAGGCTTTGCTGGCCTTCGCGCGGCGGGGTGCCCAATACGTCGGCGACGAGTGGGTGCTCCTCGATGAAGATGGGCAGAGAATGTACGGGATCCCCGAGAACATTCGTTTGTGGGACTGGCACTTGGAGAACCTGCCGGAGGCGCGCGCCCACGTGGGCCTCGGACAGCGCCTGTTCTTCCGAGGAGTTCGCGGCCTCGATCGCCTGCAAGCGCGCTTGCCGGAGAACGGTCTCGGACGGTTTCTCCCCGTGCGGGTCGTGCGGGAAGCCATGCCCGCGCTGCGGCGCCAACTCAATGTCCAGTTGCCACCGCAGCTCGTTTTTGGTTCGGGGATCGGACCGTTTGTCGGCAAGCCGCAAAAAGTGTTTTTCATGATGAGCCACGAAGATCCCTCCATTGTCGTGGCGCCTGCAGACCCGGACGAGATCGCCAAACAGATGGCCGCTTCCGTGCGCTATGAACTGTTGCCGCTTCTTGCCAACTATCTCGCCTACCGGTTCGCCTTCCCGGAGCGAGGCAACGAGCTCATCGAGCGGGCGCACGAAGTCCAGTACAGCCTCTTGTCACGTGCCTTGGCTGGGAAGGAAGCGTACGTCGTTCGGCATCCGTACCCTTGTTCTCTCGATCGCCTCTACGAGGAGATGAGACCTTTCTGCGTGGCCCAGGAGCGGAGGGCAGCATGAACGATCCGGCGAACAGCGCACCGGGGAATGCGCACTGGTATGCCGTCTACTGCAAGCATCGGCACGAACGAGCCGTGCGCGACCGGCTCGTGGGTCTTAACCTCAGCGCCCATGTGGCCGATTACCAAGCGCGTGTCCGCTGGGGTTCTCGGCAGCGCACAACGACGAAAAACCTGCTGCCCGGATACGTGTTGGTACACGAGGAAATGACCCCAGCGAAGTACCTCCGGGTTCTGCAAGCGCCCGGCGTAGTGAGATTTGTGGGCAACCCGTGGCCGTGGCTGTCGTGGATTCCAGAGGATCAGATGGAGAGCATTCGCCTACTCCTGCGGTCGCGGGAGGAGTTCGCCGACGTTTCGTTCTGGCGTGAGGGAGACCAAGTGGAAGTCTTGGCCGGGCCACTGGCAGGGCTGCGGGGCTACTACGGCGGGTCTGCTGGCCGTTGGGCGTCTGTGGTGGTGTCAGTGGACTTGTTGCAGCGGAGTGTGTCAGTTCGGGTGAACCCGGCAGACCTGCGCCTGGTTAGCCGGCGTTTGGCCGTGGCTTGAGCGAGATTGCACCCCGAAGGGAGGTATTCGCCCTAGGGGCAAGCAGACTTAACCTTCCCGTGCAGAGCGGGAAGGGGATTCAGCGTTTGGCCTTCCAGGTGGAAGAGGGCCTGGCGCTGAGAACGGCGGAGCTGTGTTTCGAGCCTGCTCGCAGGTGCAGTCTTTCCGCAATCTCACTGTGGAGAACCCAGCATGAATCCGACAAACCTCCTGAGAGTGGATTTCAATCCCGCCCAGGTGCTTCTGAGTTTCCTTTTGGCGTTTGCTCTGAGCTTTCTCTGGGCGACCGTATATCGCAAGACTCACAGCGGCATAGCCTACGCCCGTTCGTTTTATCTCACGGTGATCCTGATGGCGCCGGCCGTGGCCATGATCATGATGGCCATCGGCAGCAATGTGGCCCTGTCCCTCGGGTTGGTGGGTTCGCTGTCCATCGTGCGGTTCCGCACGGTCATCAAGGATGCCAAGGACATGCTCTTTCTCTTCGTGGCCATCGGCATCGGATTGGCCTGCGGAGCGAATGCATGGATGATCGGTGTGATCGGAACCGCTGTCATCGGCCTGGTTACCGTCCTGGTGACAAAGATCGGCTATGACCGCGTGGGCTCGAGTGATTACATCCTGGTTTTCCGGTCCGAGCAGCGGGAGCCGTGGACGCAGATCCCCGCCGATGCGCAGAAGCTGATCTCCTGGAAGCAGTTGCGCAGTGCCACCGACATAGATTCCGGTTCCGAGTTCGAATACACCTACAGCGTGCGTCTCGCGCCAAAAGTCTCCCCGGAAAGCGTCGTCAGCGGGCTCAGCAACGGCAAGATCCGTCAGGTCACCGTAATCGCCCCGGAAAACCACCTGGACCTGTAAGACCGTTCGCACCAGTGGGCAGACTGAGCAAGACACTGGACTTCCGCCGCCTTGAGCTGAAGTATCTGATAGATCATGAGCAACGGAGCGGGATGCTCCGCGACGTGGTCGCGCTGATGCGGCCGGATGCGCACGCAGGACCAGAGGGTTGGTATCGGGTGCGCAGCCTTTATTTCGACACGCCCGACTACATGGCCTATCACGCCAAGCTGAGCGGGCTGCCCGTGCGCCACAAGGTTCGCGCGCGGACCTACGGAGTGGATCCCGGCCGGGCCGCCTCGATCCGTCTGGAAGTAAAATCACGTTATCTGAGTTTTATTCACAAGCTTGCTTTGGATGTCCCCCGGTGGACCTATGCGATTGTGCAGAGCGCGATAGAGTCTCGCACAATGCCTCCCCGCGATCTACTGGATAGCGGCCAGCTTCCCCGCGAGTTTTTCCGCGTCCTGCGGCAGTACAACATGGAACCCAAGGTGATTGTGGAATACCGCCGACTTGCGCTCGAGCGCCGCGAAGCCAGCCGGACACGCATCAACCTAGATGACGAGCTCGTGGCTACCCGGGACCTCCATCTGCTCGGCCCGCTACGCGGAGCCCGGCGGTTGTTGCGACCTGGCCATTGCATTCTGGAGATCAAAGTGGATGGTGTGCTGCCGAATTGGCTGCACACGCTGATCATGAAGTACGACCTGCAAGCACAGGCCATCAGCAAGTATTGCTATGCCGTGCGCAGTGAGGCGCGCATGACTGCCACGAGCCGTTCCGACGAGCTGTTTCCAACGCCCTTGGCGGAGGCAGTCTGATTCCCCGTGTTCTGGCGCAGGCACCTGAACGGAAAGCATAGCCATGAAGTTTGGGAAAACTGTTAGGAGAGGCAGACAGCAGCTCGCACAAGCGCTGCAGCGCGCCAGCCGTCCTTTCTCTCGCCTGTGGCCGTGTTTTCCCGAGGCGTTGGTTGGGATGTGCGCGCTGGGCTTGGTGGTGTTCGGGCTGTTAACGTACTCAACGACGCTGTCCCGCTCGGCCAGCAAAACGCTCGGCAGCAACCGCTACCTCGCGCTGGCCAACGGTCTGCTGAATCCCTTCCGGAACCAGCACCTGCTGCTCGAATCCGGCCTTCCTGTCTATGACCTGAAGATCAAACGCGGGGAATACGCGAAGATTGAGAAAGCCATCGAGCAGGCCGCCCAGCAGGGGTACATGAGTGAGGACAGCAAGGTGTGGGCCAACGCGAAGTTCCTCTACAACGGTGAGGAGTACGACGTCAAGGTCCGGGTGCGCGGCGACCTGCCGGTTCACTGGCAGGGCCCCAAGAAATCGTGGCGGATCAAGTTTGGAAAAGAGAAGCTCGAGCACAACGGAACGACAATCGAGGAGGAGATCCCGTTCCAAGGCAAGAGGCAGATCAATCTGATTCTTCCCAATGACCGGGATTATGTGCTCGCTGCGTTCGTCAACGAACTGATGCGCGAGCAAGGGCTGACGGTCCTGCGCGATCAGTTCGTGATCCTGCGCATCAACGGAATCCTGCAGGGCCTGTATTACGAAGTGGAGCACTTTGACAAACCGCTCCTGGCGGCTCATCGGCGCCCGGAGACGACCGTCTTTGCCCAAAACGACCGGGCCATGCACTTCGCGCAGTATACGAAGTATGGCACGCCCGCTGTGTCCGATGCCCGGTTCGACATCGGGGCGCTGCGACGCCTTGTGGATCCCCAAGGCGACCTGGGCCTGCGGGCCATGCAGATTCTCTTCGAGCATTCGCTGCATCCCACTGCCGAGAATTTCCGGCGCGTCCGTGCGGTGCTGGACTGGGAAAAGTACCTGCGCTTCCGCATTCTCACCACGCTCTGCAATACGAATCACGTTCGCTTTGGGTCCGACAATCTCCGGCTGTACTACGATGAAAGCCGGGGCTTGCTGGAGCCGATCCCGTGGGATCTGCACTTGACCCGGATGCCCAAGGAGCCCGGCACGATTGATTTCTGGAACAGTCATGGTCCCGACGAGATTCAGCGCGCTACGCTGCTGGATCCTGCGCTTCGCCTGCAACGGAACCGGATGCTCTGGGAATTGGTGGCCGATGGCGGGCAGCGGCTGATGGCCAAGTATGACGAGCTTCATAACCGCATCCGGCCGCTGGCCTGGGCAGACGTTTTGGCAACACCCATCCAGGGTTACAAGATGGATGCGCACCGCGAGAATCTTCTTTTCAATGTTCGCCGCGTGCACAAGGTACTCAGCCTTTCCAGCGCAAACCTGCTGTACCGCCTCGACGCGGCGAACCGGGCCGCATTGGAAGTCACCGCCCTGAACTTCAGCGGCATCCGGCTGCAACAGGTCGAGCTTGCGGATCCGGCTGTCTTAGAAGGCAGCTACCGCCTGTACGAGGACACCAACGACAACAATACGTTGGACCGGGGTGACCTGTTGCTGGCACAGGCGGTAGGCGAGGCCGGCTTGGTCCGCTTTGCTCTGGACCGGCTCGTTATGCCGCAGGTGCGGTACGACGGTGATTTCATCGAGGGACGCTACTGGGAATACTTCGACACCCTGGCCGGACGTGCCCGATTCTTCCTGGTCGGAAAGCTGGCCCCGGGGAAACGCCATCCCTTGGAGTGGACGCCACCGCGGATTCATGTGGTCTCCGAGAATGCGGTCACTGGGCGTCCGCTGCCCGCGGCAGTCCTGCAGCAAGGGGAGGCGCTTCCCGCCGATGCTATGGCCATCGCAGCTTACGACGCCTCCGACCCCTTCGACTTGGACGCGCCCGAGCGCACGCTGGCTGAATTCCTCAGGGCGCACCCGCAGTTCGGGGCCAGCCCTGACCATTCCGGAGCTGCGGAACTGCGCGGGCGTGTCACGCTTTCCGGGACGGTGATTGTTCCCAAGTCCGTTCCGCTGGTTCTCAACCCGGGCACGGAAATCACCATGATGCCGGGAGCCAGCCTAGTTTCCTACGGCGGACTGACCGCGCTCGCCACTCCGGAGAAGCGCATTCACATCCGCGACAACGGAAGCGGAGACCCCTGGGGCACCTTCGCCGTCGTCCGCCCGCCACACAAAGTGGTGCTCCGCTACGTTGATGTGCAGGGTGCCGGACAGGCTCAGATCAACGGGATTCTGTTTACCGGTGGCTTCGCGGTCTACGAGGCCGACCTGGAGATCGAGCACTGCCGGTTTGTGAACATGAAGAGCGAAGATGCGGTCAACCTGAAGAACGGCCGCGTCCGGATAATAGACACGCTTTTTCAGGGCAACGACAGCGACGCAGTGGATCTTGATTTTGTCACCGGGGAGGTGCGCGACAACGTATTTCGCCACAACAAGGGTGACGGACTCGACTTGTCCGGCAGCAAGGTCCTGGTCGTGGGGAATCGCTTCGAGTACATGGGCGACAAGGGCCTCAGTGTCGGTGAGGATTCCCACCCCACGGTGCTCAACAACTTATTCCTCGGCAACAACATCGGTATCTCCACCAAGGATCTCTCTTGGCCGCGCGTTGCCTACAGCACATTTGTCGGGAACAAGCTGGCCATCGAAGCCAAGCGCAAGAAGCCCATGTTCGGTCCCGGTGGCGGAGAGTTCCTGAGCAACGTCTTCTCCGCAAACGCAAGGCTCCTTGAGGAGGACTACTTCTCGCGCGGCCGCGTGAGACTAACCGGGTCGCTGCTTGATTCGCCCGCCGTCCCGTGCTCGAGCTGCCAAGTAGCCACTGCCCGCTTCGTCTCGCAGGAGGCGGGAGACTATCGCCTGGAGCCAGGATTCGCCCCTGCGGCGAACCTTTCCGCAGCAAAGGCGGAGTGGGCCCTTTCTGAACTGCAAGCAACAGGATTGTCTCCGCGACAGCCTGGAATTGTCGCCTTATCCCACCGTGCAGAGCCAAAGCGACAGTAGGACCGTGACCTTTCCGAGTGGCAGGCGAGTCGGGCGGGACGCTGCGAAAGAGGACTGTGCGCGTCGTCCTCTACCGGTCGCCGTCCTCGCGGGTGGCCTGGGCACGCGGTTGCAGCCTGTCCTCGCCGGCTGCCCGAAAGCGATGGCCACTGTCGAGGATGCTCCCTTCCTCGCCCTGCAAGTGGAATGGTTGAAGCGGAACGGGATCACCGACCTAGTCTTCTGTGTGGGGCATCTTCATGAGCAGATTCAGGACTACTTTCAAGATGGTCGCCGCTGGGGGGTCCAAATCAAATACTCGGTCGAGGAGCAATTGATGGGCACCGCCGGGGCGTTGAAGCTTGCCGAGCAGCACCTGCGGGGCCGCTTCTTGACCATCAATGGAGATTCGCTTCTAGAGGCCGATCTGGGCGCGCTGACGGAGTTTCATGAGCAGAGGAAAGCTACCGATCCGCGCTGCCTCGGGACAATGGTCTTGACTGCGGTGCCGGACTCGCGTGCGTTTGGCTCCGTCCGCGTGGACGAGCAGCAGCGTATTGTCAGTTTCGAGGAGAAGTCGGCCCGCGCAGATGCCTCCCGACTCGTCAGCGCGGGGATCTACGTGTTTGAGCCCGAGCTCCTGGCTCTGATTCCCCCGGCGACCAACATCTCGCTGGAAAGGGAAATCTTTCCCTCTCTGCTAAGGGCGGGATTCCATCTGTTCGGCTATCTCGCGGAAGGATTCTTTGGGGACATCGGCACGCCGCAAGGTTACCAGCGGTTCCGCGAGCACTGGAAGGGACGTCAGCCATGATCATCCGAAGCAGGGCACCCTTGCGAATCAGTTTTGCTGGCGGCGGGACAGACATCTCCCCGTACATGGAAGAACGGGGCGGAGTTGTTCTGAGTGCCACCATTGACAAGTATGCGTATGCCTCGCTGCGCTTGACACCGGGGCGCGACGTAACCGTGCGCTCACTCGATTATGAGATCGTGGCCCAGTACCACGTCGGTTGCGACATGCCGTACGACGGCGAGCTCGATTTAGTGAAAGCCGTCCTGAAGAACCTGAACAACGGCAACCGGCAGGGCTTGGAGTTTTTCCTGCATACCGACGCGCCTCCCGGCTCTGGGCTGGGCTCTTCGTCCACCATGGTCGTGGCGCTGATTGGCGTGCTGAAGCATTGGCACGGCCTGCCCCTGACCCATTACGAGATTGCCGAACTGGCTTATCGCATCGAGCGGGAAGATTTGGCCATCGCCGGCGGGATGCAGGACCAGTACTCCGCCGTGTTCGGCGGCTTCAATTTCATGGAGTTCGGCCGCCCGGGGGTGATTGTCAATCCGCTGCGCATCGATCCCAATGTCGTCAACGAGCTCCAGTACAACCTGCTGCTTTGTTACACGGGGAAACGGCGCCTGTCCGCCAACATCATCCAGAACCAAATCCAATCCTACCAAACGAAGGACCAGAATGTGCTGAAGGCCATGGACGAACTGAAGGCCTTGACCATCAGGATGAAGAACGCCCTGTTGAAAGGGCAACTCGAAGAATTCGGCAAGCTCCTCCACGAGGCTTGGATCCACAAGAAACGCATGGCCAGGGGAATCTCTAATGCAGAGATTGATGGGTTGTACGAGACCGCCCGCCAGCACGGGGCCATCGGCGGGAAGATCACCGGGGCCGGAGGCGGCGGCTACCTGTTCCTGTATTGCGAGTTCGACAAGAAGCACATAGTGGCCAAGAAACTGGAAGAGCTGGGCGCCCGGCCCGTGGATTTTAGTTTTGAGCCCCGCGGACTGCACACTTGGGAGGTCAGGTCATGAGCACAACCGTGATCCCAGTCGAGGCCCGTTTGGCGGCGGAACTCATCGAAAGCATCCGCACGAAGCATGAAGTTCTCGAGAGGGAAATGCCGATGCTGGCGCAAATCGCTCGGATGCTGACCCAGGTTCTGCGCGATGGGAATAAAGTCCTGGTGTTCGGCAACGGCGGCAGCGCGGCTGACTCGCAACACATTGCCGCGGAGCTGGTGGGCCGGTTCCGGCGGGAGAGGCGGGCGCTGCCAGCCATCGCCCTCACCACCGACACCTCGATTCTGACCGCTGTGGGCAACGATTACGGCTTCGAGGATGTGTTCGCAAGGCAGATCGAGGCACTCGGCAACGCCGGCGATTTGGCTTTGGCCATCAGCACCAGCGGCAATTCCCCCAATGTCCTGAAAGCCGTGGGGAAGGCCAAAGAGCTCGGGATGATCACGGTCGGCTTTTCGGGTGACGACGGCGGAAAGCTGAAACAGGCCGTGGACGTTTGCTTCCGGGTACCGTCGCGGAGCACGCCCCGGATCCAGGAAGCGCACATCGCCGCCGCCCATGCGATTTGTGAAACTGTGGAAGCCGAGTTTGCTGCCGCCAACAGCTAACCGAGCGGTTTTCTTGGATCGCGACGGAACCATCAACGCCGAGGTAGGCTATCTGGATTCCGTCGAGCGGTTGCGGTTTCTGGACGGTGCCCCGGCCGCGCTCGGCCGCTTACATTCGGCCGCATGGAAAGTCATCGTGGTCACCAATCAGGCTGGCGTGGCCCGGGGCTACTTCTCGGAGGCGACCGTGAGGCGCATCCACTCGACCATGGACACCCTGCTTCGCAGCCGGAAGGGCCACGTGGATGCCTACTACTACTGTCCCCATCACCCGACCGAAGGGCTGGGCTCTTACCGCGTGGCTTGCGCGTGCCGGAAGCCGAAGCCGGGCTTGCTCGTCCGAGCCTCAAGGGAGTGGGGAATAGATCTCTCCAGCTCCTACATGGTCGGAGACAAACTCAGCGATCTCGAGGCAGGCCACTCGGCAGGTTGCAAGCTAGTGCTCGTTCGAACCGGCTACGGCCGGGAGGCTGAAGCTCGGCTGGCGGAGCTGGGCTTTGCGCCAGACTACGTTGCCGACACCCTGCCTGACGCCACCGAATGGATTCTTTCACGGCGCGCGTGAAGACTTCTTGCCAGCTAGCCGTCCGCGGGCAGGCTTGGTTGGCGAATGCACTTTTCCTCAGCGCGCTTGCCCTCGTCGCCCTGACGGCGAGACTCGTTTGGCACGTGCCCGAAGCTTTGCTGACCACTCTAGGCACGAGTCTCCTCCTCGTGGGTTTGGCAGCTTGGGCCCTCCATGGTCTGCGCCGGCCGCCCCTGCGCCGATGGATGGTGTGGGCCGGGTTGGTTTGGCCTTGCCTCGTCGCGGCGTTTTTGGGAGCTGTGTATCGCGTGGACCGAGGCGGGTGGTTGTGGTTCCGCCTGACGGGTTACGAGCGTGCTCCGCAGGAGGAAATGTCGGAGTCAATGGCTTGGTCGGCGTCGGACTTTCTCCGTCACAATCCGATGTTCTCGCTGGTGCAAGGCTCTGCCACAGACCTGCTGCTGAAATCCGCGGTGTATGACATTGAGGAGACCCTCATCATTCCGCAGGGTCTGTCGCTCACGATCGAGCCAGGGACGGTCCTGCGTTTTGCACCCGGACGGTCCCTGATTTCCTACAGTCCCATCATCGCGCGGGGAACCGCCCGCCAGCCCATTGAGTTCAACGCTAGGTGGCCATTGCTGAAGTGGGGGGTGATCGGGATCGTGCGCGCGGGCCCCTCGGTTTTCGAGCATGTGCGCATACGAAATGGACGGTACGCCCGGGTCAATCAGTTGGATTTTCCCGGCACCCTGTCGCTTCTGCAGTCCGACGCCGTGGTCACCGGGAGTCAGTTCGTCAACCTCTTCGGCCGAGACGCCCTCTACGTCTGGAACGCCCGTGCAGAGATCCGCGGCAACATGTTCCGGACCACTTACAAGGACGGGGTGGACTTCGATGGGGGTTCGGGAGTGATTGCTGACAACCAGTTCCTGGACTGTGGCGACGAGGGCCTGGATCTGAGCGGAGACTACGACCTGGCCATCTTCGGGAACACGGTGCGCGACTCCGGTGGCGGTCGCATCGCCGTGGAGAAGGATCGAGAGACCGTCCGAGCGTCGAACAGTTTCGGGTACTCGCTGAAGAAATAGGACCGCTTGCGGATCTTGTACATCACCGGTTGGTTTCAGCATCCCAGCCTGCGCGGCCCCACGCGTTGCTACCACTTCACCCGGGAGCTTTCGGCGCGGCATCGCATCGCAATGCTTGCCGCCACCAATCAGGAGATTCCGCCTGAAGCCATCAAGGAAATGCGCTCCTATACGACCGATCTCCATATCGTCCGGAGCAACGCTGCCTCCGCAAACGGAACCATCTTGGGCCAATTGCCGGTGGTGGGCGGCGCTTGTCGAAAGTGGCTGGAACACGGGGACACAGTCCGACGGATGGAAGCGGTCTTCCGGCGGATGATCCGCCGAGATTCCTACGACGTGATTCTGTTGCACGGGAAGTCGCTGCTGCCCGTCATCGCAGACCGGGAAGGTCTGCCGGTTGTCCTCGACTTCTGTGATGCGACCGCGATGCGCGTCCGTGCCACGATGCGCCACGAGGCGGTCACCAAGCTACCCTGGCTCACACTGCGCTACCTGCACTGGAAACGTCTGGAGAAGAAAGCCCTCCGGGCCACACCTTACGTCTCCTTCATCTGCGAACGGGACCGCGAGGCTGTGCTGGGCCCGGGCACCTCTGCCGCGCTTGTTCCCATCGGCGTTGACTTGGCGTACTGGACACGTCAGTCAGCAGCGCCGGCAGCCAACTCGATTGTGTTTGTCGGGGTGATGGATTACGCGCCCAACACAGACGCCGCGCTTTTCCTGGTGAGCAAGATCTTGCCCCGCGTCAGGCAGGCCTGCCCAGACGTGAAGTTGTTTCTTGTGGGCCGCAATCCACCGGAGAAACTGAAACAAGCAGCGGCCGCCGATCCGGCCGTGACCGTCACCGGATTTGTCGAGGATGTGCGGCCGTACCTGGAGAAGGCAGCAGTGGCTGCTGCGCCTCTGCGCTTTGGCTCGGGAATTCTGAACAAGGCCTTGGAAGCGATGGCGATGGAGGTGCCGCTGGTGGCCACACCGATGGTCGCGGCGGCCTTGCGCGTGGACGGCCTGACTGAGTTGCCCCTCCGGATTGCAGACGGGGTGCAGCACTTCGCCGAAGAAATCCTGCATCTGCTCGGACAACCCGCCGAGCGTGCCCGCTTGGCTGCCGCGGGCCGGCGGTTTGTCGAGTGCCACTATGTGTGGCCCAGCGCGGCGCGCCGGCTGGAAGAGCTGTGTCTGGCCGCGGCGCGGAGCGCCCCTGCCCGTGCGGTCGCCGGGCTGGAGATAGAAAAGCCATGGTTTCAGTCGCTCTGATCGGGCCCGACGGGGCTGGGAAAAGCACCGTGGCACGGATGTTGGCAACTTCGTTTCCGATGCCGGTGCGAACGCTGTACATGGGCATCAGCCTGGAATCCAGCAACCTTTCGCTGCCCAGCTCGCGACTGGCTAGCCGGTTCAAGCGTGTCCTTCAGAGAGGGAAACGCGCGGACAAGCAAGCCACCCCCAGCGGTGACGGGCTTCTCGTTTGGGCCAAGTCGGGTCTGCGGGGAAAAGTGTGGGCAGCCCTCCGGCTGGCCAATCGGCTGGCAGAGGAATGGTACCGCCAGTGGGTCGCCTGGAGGTATCGCCGCAGCGGCTATGTGGTGGTTTTTGATCGGCACTTTCGGTTCGACTTCGAGTACCAACCGACGCAGGACGGCCGACGTCGTTGCCTTTCCGACCGGATTCACCGTTGGTGCTTGGCGAAGTTCTATCCCCGGCCCGACTTGGTCATTTTCCTTGATGCCCCTTCGGAAGTGCTTTGGGCCCGCAAGAAAGAGGGGGACAGGGACTGGCTGGAGTCGCGCCGCCGGTGCTTTCTAGAGCAGGGCAGGGAAACCCCGAATTTCATTCGGGTGGACGCTACTCAGCCGTTGGAAACGGTCTACCGCCAAGTCCACGAACACATCCTCCGCCTGTGTGAGATCCGGTCTTCTTCGATGCCAGCACAGCCGCGCCTAATGGCGGGTTCCTGGTGGCGTATGCGCCCACCCCGCCCGCCTGCTGAGAGGCAGGCACGAGAACGATGAAAGCTAGTTCCGCATTGGTCAGGGAACAAATCTTGCAGGGGGCAGTCGGAATCCCGTCGGCCTGGCTCAGCCGGTGCCTCGCCTGCGCCTGTCAGGAATGGGGCGTGTCCCGTGCCTGGGGGGGCATCATTCTAACCCTGCCTTTTCTTGTTGCTTCGGGCGGCGCGGCGGCGGCGCTGCTGGGGAAACCGTTTTACAAGTGGGTCACCCGCGAGGACGGTGCTGCGGAGTGGCTGCAGGTCGTCCTGTACACGGCTGCACTGGCCTTGGGCATCGCCGTGGTCCGCCGCCTCTTCCGAGCGGAGGAGAAGTTCGTCGCGGTTCTTTACGTGCTGCTTTGCTTGGGACTGCTTTTCCTGATCGGCGAAGAACTGAGCTGGGGGCAAAGGATTTTTGGCTGGGAGACTCCCGAAGCACTGAAGCAGATTCACAAGCAGCAGGAGACCAACCTCCACAACATCTACGGCGTGGGGAACATATTCAAGTGGGTGCAGATGCTCGTTGGCGCGTACGGCGTGTTCCTGCCACTGATCGTCTTTCGCGCCAAGGGCTTGGCACCTTACGCCACGAGACTCGCGCTGATTACCCCTCCCTATTCGCTCATTCCATACTTCCTGCTCATGTTTCTGTGGCGAGGCTATCGAAACCTTCTGCCGGATCCGCCGGCGCGCTTTTATTACACGGTGTCGGAATACAACGAAGTGATCGAGTTGGTTCTGGCGCTGGGATTGTTCCTGTTCGCCTACTTCCAGCTTCGGAAGCTGCGCGTAGAGGGAGTGTCCCCGGGAGCGCCAGCGGGTGCAGCCCACTGATGGAGCCTGTCGAGCGTGCGGCCCGCGGGTCCTCGAAGATCGTGAAACCAGCACAGGCAAACGTCGTTCCGGCCCAGAAGGACGCGCCCGCGGGAAGTCTCCTGGAACGCGCCTTCCGGGCGCTCCATCGCGAGGGTGTCCTCTACGCCGTGCTGCGTGATACCCCTGAAGGGTCTGTGGCGACAGCTCGGCATGAAATCGACGTGCTGGTGGCTCGAAACCACTGGGCACGGCTGGCCGACATTCTCGAGACGCAAGGCTTCTGCGGTTTGCCCTCCTGGGGGCACGCGCCACACTCCTTTTTTGTTGCTTATGACCCGGCGAGCGGGTGTTGGTTTAAGTTCGATGTGGTTACGGAGCTCTGCTACGGCCGTCCACTCCGGTACACGAAGGTAGAGCTGACTGACCACTGCCTGAACAACCGGCAGTGGCAGGGAGGCATGTTTGTTCTGGCACCCGAAGAAGAGTTCGTTACGCTTTTGCTGCACTGCCTGCTGGACAAGCTAACCGTGTCGCCGTATGCCTCGCGGCTGACCGCTTTGTGGCAACGCATCACGTGCGCGCCCGGTTGCAGCGCCAGACTGAGGCAGTTGCTCGTGTTTCTGGAGCCGGAGCTGAGTTGGGAAACCCTTGCACACGTCGTGGAAACACAGGAGTGGCAGGTCCTGCTGGATTTGCAGCCGGCGATTGAGAGGCGTCTTGCCAGGCTCGCTCCTATTGGCAACGCGCTGCGGTGGCTCTCCGGATGGCTGCTTCGCCGACTGCGGCCGGTTCTGCTCGCCGTACGACGCCGCGGGTTGGCGATTGCGCTTCTGGGCCCTGACGGAGCGGGCAAGTCAACTCTGGCGTGCCAACTGGCGGAAGATCCGCAACTGCGCGTCAAGCCCATCTACATGGGAACGAACCGCGTGGGCGACGGATCCTTCAAAGTCGAGCGAGGTGCGCGCCGTCTCCTCAGGCAATGGTACCGGCTGGCTTCGGCCCGCCTTCAGCAGTGCAAGGGACGTCACGTGGTCTTCGACCGCTTCCTGTACGACTTCTGGCTCAATCCGCCCCCCACCCGCCTGAAAGGACGGCTGCGCCGGTGGCTGCTCGAATTGGGCTGGCCGACGCCGGATCTGGCCGTGGTTCTCGACGCTCCCGGCCAAGTGCTTTATCGAAGGAAGCGGGAACATTCGCCGGGATGGCTCGAGGAGAAGCGGCTCGGTTACCGAAAGTTGCGGGATCGGGTGCGGCAACTGGTCGTTGTCGACGCCACGCAGCCGCTGACGAAGGTCCAACGCACAGTGACAGCCCTGGTCTGGCAGGAATACGCGCGCCGCAGCTTGTCAGGGGCTGCGCGGCCGATCCCCAGGGGCTCAAAGCGCCAGGTAACCACGCTGACCGGGTTGTTTCTGGTTGTCCTGTTCCTTTTCCTGCATTCCCCCTTGGGGACTCGTCGGCCAGTTGGCCGGGTGGTCCCTGTGGTGGAGACGGAGCCTGTTCCCAGCAGCGGAGACGCCGCCGATGACCCGGCGATTTGGGTTCACCCCGCGGATCCAACGCTCAGTACCATTCTTGGCACGGACAAGAAGCGCGGACTGGCCGTGTACGACCTCTCCGGCCGACAGCTCCAGTTCTTGCCGGACGGACGATTGAACAATGTGGACGTGCGCCAGGGATTGCAACTCGGCGGACTTTCGGTTGATCTGGTGACAGCCGGCAACCGGAGCGATAACAGCATCGCCATTTACCGGGTCGATCGTTCTACACGGAAGCTGGAAAATGTTGCCGCCCGGAAGATCATCACACTGCCCGTCTACGGCTCCTGTATGTATCGGAGCGGTAAGACTTTGCGTCCCTATTACTTTGTGAACTCCAAGGAGGGCGACGTTCAGCAATGGGAACTTCTCGCTCTTCCGGGCGGGAAAGTGGACGCCAAGCTGGTCCGCGCCTTCTCCGCCGGGACACGCACAGAGGGCTGCGTAGCAGACGACCGAAGAGGATACCTGTACCTGGGGCTCGAGCGCATGGGGATTCGTCGCTATGGGGCGGAACCAACCGATGGGGTTGGCTACCGCGTCGTGGACACAACCAGAGCAACTGGTCACCTCCGTGCGGACGTCGAGGGTCTTGCTTTGTACCGGAAGGGGGGTGGCGGCGGGTATTTGATTGCGTCTAGCCAGGGCAGCAGCAAATTCGTGGTGTACCGGCGTGACGGGGATAATGCCTACGTCGCGACGTTCGCAATAGCGGCCGGCGATGGAATTGATTCCGTAACGCACACGGATGGAATCGAAGTGTGGGGCGGGTATCTTGGGCCTGCCTTCCCCTCTGGTGTCTTCGTTGCTCAGGATCATGAGAATGACCGGGGAAACCAGAACTTCAAGCTCGTTCCTTGGCACGTGATCCAGCAAGCGCTGGAGAATGGACCGCCACACAGACGTGCTGCGGGTCCCGGGCCCGGAGGGGGCGGGAATAGACCTTCTGGGAGCGCCACCGACCACTCCGGAACATAGGCCAGTGGACCACGTCACACAGCTAGAGGTGATGAATCAAGGGGCTCCGCCGCCGGCAGTCGTGCGCGACGTCACGCGCGAGCAGATACGTGGTTCGAGCCTGCTTCTTGCCGGCCGGATGCTGGCGATTACGACCAACCTCGTCGCCCAAGTCCTGATCGTGCGCTATCTTTCGACCGCCGATTACGGGGCTTGGGCGTATGCCCTGTCGGTGGTTGCCCTCCTGCAGGGCTTCGCTCCGTTCGGTCTCGACCGGGCAACCTCGCGCTTCGTTCCCATCTACCAGGAACGGAAAGAGTACGACAAGGCTCTGGGAACGATTCTCCTGGTCGTAGGCACAATCCTGGCCGTCAGCTTGGTGACCATCGCGGCTTTCTTCTTGATTCCCGACCAGCTGGCGCGGCTGGTCAAGGGAGAAAACGAGTCTCTCGCATTGTTGTTCATTGCCATCTTCTTGGTGCCGGTCGAAGCGCTCGATGCGTTGCTGATCGATCTGTTCGCGTGCTTCGGCCATCCACGCGCGATCTTCTTTCGTCGTTACGTGCTGGCCCCAGGGCTCAAGCTGGCTGTCGTTCTCCTTCTGATTCTCTTCCAGAGCGGAGTCCGTCTGCTCGCTTACGGCTATCTGGTGGCCAGCGCTTTGGGCGTGTTGGTGTACGGTTGGGTTCTGCTGCGGGCCTGGCGCCGGCAAGGTCTGCTGGAGCAGTGGCGTCAGAGCGGGATCCGCGTGCCCGCCCGGGAAGTCTTTAGCTTCTCGATTCCGCTCTTGACCTCTGATCTCGTGAATGTCGTCATGCACTCGTCGGCTGCACTGCTGCTGGGCTATTTTCACGGCATGACCGAAGTGGCTTTCTTCCGCGTCGTGTTGCCCCTGGCGGTTCACAACCGGCTGGTGATGAACAGTTTTTCGACGCTCTACAAACCGGCCGCCGCGCGCTTGTTTGCCCGGGAAAATCAGGCGGAGCTGAACCGCCTTTATTGGCAGTCGGCGGCGTGGATTGCCGTACTGTCGTTCCCGATCTTCGCGGCCACCTTTTCCCTCGCTCGCCCGCTCACCACGAGCTTGTACGGGGCGCGATATGAAAGCTCCAGCGTGATTCTCGCGGTACTTGCGCTTGGGTACTACTTCGATGCCGCGCTCGGCAACAACGGCTTGACCCTGAAGGTCATGGGAAAAGTCCGCTATGTGCTGACCATCAACGTCTTGATCTGCCTGATTACCGTGGGGATCCATCTGCTGCTGATTCCGCGCTTCGGTGCCCTGGGAGCTGGCGTGGGGACGGCCGCGGCTCTTGTCGCCTACAACGTGCTCAAGCAGGCTGGGCTGCGTTTGGCTACCGGAATCAGTCTGTTTGAGCGCAATTATGTCTCCTTCTACCTGACGATCGCCATCGGCGCCGGCGTTTTGCTGATAGTCAGCTTCTTCAGCCCGACGAGCCTGCTGGCTATCGCCGTAATGGTCGGCCTGGTGTCCCTGCTTGTCGCGGTCCTTTGCAGGAAGAATCTGAGGATCCAAGAAACATTTCCGGAAATCACCCGCCTGCCCGTGATGCGGCTGCTCTTTACTGGATCTCCGGCCAGCGAAAGGACATCTGCGTGCTCGACGTGACCCAAGGAATGGAGTTTCGCCCGGGAACCAATCTCAGCGGCGACCTAGCTTGTGCTGACTGGCGTTTTCTTCTTCCCAGGTTCGATCTCCGCGACGTCCTGATCCTGGGGACGCCGCCGGCGTCTTCCCTGCAGGTTCTGGCCAGATTTGCGCGGAAGTTGATCATCGCTTCCAATGATGTCCAGCGGCTTCGGAGTTCTCCGGCAGTCGGCTACGCGGCTGGCGTCCCCAACGCACGGATCGTTGCGGCGAAAGCCTACTCGCATCTCCCCCTGCCATCACAATCCATGGACCTGATTTGGGTTACTGCTGGCCCCGATTCTCCGCCCCTGGATCTTCCCCTGCTGAGTTGTGAGCTGGAAAGGCTTCTCCATCCGGAAGGGGCTGTTTATTTTGAGAGCCAGGGTTGGATCAAGAGCCTGCAAGCCTCACGCCTCCTTCGGCGGTTCAGAAGCCCATGGTTCGGGCCACCGCAGATTTATTGCCTGACGCCACATCGCGGAGAAATGCGGACCGCCGTGCCCTTCGGGGATAAGGCGATTGCCCATTACTTCTTCGGAAACGTATTGTTCGGCCTTTCTGCGAAGACCCGAAGTCTTAGCCGAATTGGGGATCTCTTTGTTCGGCTCGGGCTGTGGCGATTTCTGGCTTGGCGCCGTGGCGTGGTGGTGAGGCTATCCAGCCCGGAGGCCTCCTGCCCCGTGCCCCGCAGTCTCGTTTCTTTGGCCAGAAGTGCGGGCTACGATCTTTCGCCCTATCGGCTGGGCTTCTCGGCTCGCGGCCGGTACAACGCAAACAAAGTGATCTTCTATTTGTTCGGCAGCTCCGACACCGAGCCGGAGGTGGTCGTCAAGATGACGCGCTCCCCGGAGTTCAACCCCCGTTTGGAACACGAAAGCCGGGTTCTCTCGCTCCTCCGCGACCGTGCTCTTGCGGAACCCGGCACATTCCCGGAGCAGCTTTTCTTCGGTCACCAGGCGGGCAGAGCCGCTCTCGCGCTGCGGGGCGTTGGAGGCCGGCCGTTCCGCACGGTTACGCGAGCTACTGCCGACTGCCCCTTCGCCCAGAAAGCAATCGATTGGATCACGACCCTGGGTGCTCGTTCGGCCGATACGAAAACTGCCACGCCCAGTGAAGTGGCTACCGTGCTGGCCAAGCTCTTCGAGCGGTTCTCTGCGATCTATTCCCTCTCGGACAGTGAAGCTATCTTCCTGCAACAGCAAATCAGGCGTTTGGCGGCTGCGCGCGGGGCTTTTCCAGTTGTCTGCCAGCACGGCGACCCGGGCACCTGGAATCTTCTGGTTGGTCCGGCCGGTCAAGTGATTTTTCTTGATTGGGAAGCAGGCGAGTCGCAGGGAATGCCGCTGTGGGACCTGTTCTACTTCGTGAAGAGCTTCGCCACTTGGATGCAGCGCCGCAAAGGCGTTCGCGGGGTGGAGGAAAGCTTCGCTCGGAATTTTCTGAGGCCGTCACCGGCGAGTGAACTGCTGTCCGCGGCTACGGGCCGGTATTGCCAGAGGATCAGGCTGGAGACGAGTCTTGTGGAGCCTCTTTTCTATACCTGCTGGATGCACCGCGCGTTGAAGGAAGCGACGCGGCTGTCAACGGACCTGCTTCCGCAAGGAGAGTACATGCGCCTGTTGCGGTTGTGCATACAGCGCCGCGATGCGCTGCGGGCGACGTTGCCTGTCCTGGGCGACAGCCGCCCCGCTTCCCAGCGGGATTTTGCCCGGGGGGCCAGCAGCACGCCGTTCACCGGGGATGCGTCAGCCGATCGGCCACGGCCGATTCCCTCGTGAGAAAACCACAAGAATCGACGGGGAGCATCTTGGAGAGACTGAACCGGCCCCTACTGTGGACCGCCATCCCCGCGGTCGGCTCGTTCGTTGCCCTCGTGTCACTGACGGTCCGTTACGATGCATTTGCGGTACTGGTGCTGGGGTTGCTGCTAGCAGCCGCGTTGGCCATGCTCTGGTGGCCCGAGATGGCCACGCTGGCTGTGGTCGGAATCCTATACGCCAACTTGGCCGCCCTGGCCGTGCACAAATATGGCGTCAACGAGCTAGTGGCTGGGTCCGTGGCTCTCGTTCTAGGCATTCCGCTAGCCCACTTTCTGCTTGTCCAGCGGCAAGGACTACGGATTGATCGGACCTTCCTGCTGCTCTTGGCGCTGCTGGTTTGTATGTTGATTTCATCCTTGTTCGCGAGAAACCCAGGCATCGCCCTGCAGCGCATCGGCGAGTTCCTGCTGGAGGGGGTGGCGCTGTACTTCCTGGTGCTCAATGCCATCCGGAATCTCACCACACTGAAGCGCGTGATGAGAGTGTTGATGCTCACGGCGGCCTTGCTTGGAAGCCTGAGCCTCTACCAGGGGATTACACGTTCGTACGGCAACGAATTCTGGGGGCTGGCCCAACGCACGCTCGAGCTGGAGCTGGCAGAGCGAACCGACTCCGGGAATACGCAGATCGGTCGAAAGGAGCCGGCGGTGCGGTTGGCCGATCGTGCAGGCGGGCCGATCGGTGACCCCAATCGCTATGCGCAGAACTTGATGATCGTTCTGCCCTTTGCGGTGTTCCTGTTCTGGGATGAGCGCCGCTTCACCCGGCGCCTGACGGCTGTTGTGGCGGCGGGGCTCATCCTCTGCGGCGTGCTGTTGACCTACTCGCGAGGCGCTTTCGTCACCATGGTGGGTCTGCTTGTGCTGATGGTGTTTCTACGTTACATCCGCCCGGCCCATTTCCTCGGGGCGGTCGTCGCGCTCCTCCTCCTGATTGCCGCAGCCGCCCCGGCGTACTACAAGCGCATGGAGACCATGCTCGGGGTGCAGGGACTGTTTGCGCCTGAGTCCGGCGCTCGGCCGGATGCCGTAACGCGCCGCCGCACAACGGAGATGCTGGCTGCTCTGAAGGTATTCGTGGATCATCCCCTCTTCGGTGTTGGCCCGGGACAGTACATGCCCTTCTACGCGGGCACCTACCAGCGCAGCATCGATATCGCCTTGCAACACATTGGCAAGCCCCGGCGCGCCCACAATCTGTACTTTGAGATGGCTGCCGAGACGGGGCTGGTCGGCCTGGGAATGTTTCTGGTTATCGTCTTCCTGCTATTGCGGCAGTTGGCTCGGGCTCGACGCAGGTGGGCTCGAGGCCGGCCCGACTTGGCGAACCTTGCGACCGTTTTCCTATTTAGTTTGCTGGCCTACCTCGGCACTGCGGTCTTCCTGCATCTCTCCTTCGAGAGGTATTACTGGCTGTTGGTGGCTTTGGCCAGCGTGGCCTTGCGCATCGGACTCCAGGGAGAGCAAGGAGGAGGAGCACGGCGCCTGGTCAGCTCTCCGGACCGGGCCGTGCCCTGTCGGATCAGCCATTAAGACTGTGCAGCCCATCTTGGTCACGCCCGTAGTCGCCCGAAAGGACGCAGGACCGTTGGGGGCGCGCGACCGCGACCTGCAGCTCGCTAGGCGCGCCGACTGGCGGTTTCTCCTGCCGGATCCCCGCCTGCGGCGAGTGGCCTATCTGGGGCCGGGAAAAGACAGCTTGATCGAGGCGCTAGGTCGGCTTAGCGAGGCCTTGACCGTGCTCCCTTTGCGCGAAGGGGGTGAATCTCTCGCGGTCGTTTCCAAGGGGTTTGATCTGCTGGTCGTGCAGTGCTGCGGCGGCGCCAGCGTCAGGGCAGTGATCTCGGGACTGAGGCGTGGCGGCCACCTGTACTGGGAGTTGCCAAGCCAACGCTTCCCGGGTCAACCGCGACGACAGGCCTCATGGCTGCACAAGCTGGGATTCACCGACGTCCAACGGTTCTGGCACCGCCCCGATTTTGAACAGTGCAAGGAAATCATCCCGCTGAACAGTTCTAGCGTGAGATTCGTGGCCTCACGCCTCGGGGAAGGGACCCTGGGGCGGGTGACGGCAGCCGCCAGCGGGTTAATGACTGCTTTCGGACTGTTCCCGTGGTTTGTGTCCTCGCAGAGCATCTTGGCCCGAAGGTCTTGAACCATCAACGATGAACACGGTTGAGAGATTCCTGGTCGGCAACTGGGAACGGCTGGGGCTGGGTCCGCTGGGGAGTCCGAGGCAGCTTACTTCGATCGTGATGACACCCCGTTTCCGGGCTTCACGACATGCCGTCTTATTTGTTTTTGTTGCTGGGTCTGCACGGCCGCTCCTTGTCGTCAAGGTGCCGCGCCTGCCCGGGGAGAACGGATCGCTGGACTACGAAGTGGCAAATCTTCGAGCCGTCCACTCTGTGCGCCCGGGAGGGTTCGACTCCATTCCTCGCATCATCGCCTACGAAGATTATCTGGGCAGCCGCCTGCTGGTTGAATCGGCGATGGCAGGCCATCCGATGAAGCCGACCGTCGTGCGGCGGGAGCCGAAGACCTGTATCCAGGCCGTACTCGAGTGGCTTACGACGCTTCACGTAGCCACAGCCGATTGGGGCCATGTCCCCAAGGACTCGTTCGGACGCTTGGTGGAAAAGCGCCTCAGGTACTTTGAGCGAACCTTTCCGCTCTCCAGGGAGGAAAGGCACTTGCTGGACGCCACCCGGAGAGTCGTGAGTCCGCTCGAGCACGTGCAGATTCCTGTTGTCTTCGAGCACGGGGATCTGAGTTCGCCCAATATTCTTCGTCTGCGGAGCGGTGGCGTAGGCGTGGTGGACTGGGAGTTAGCTGACCCGCGCGGTTTGCCCGCGGTGGATCTGTTTTTCTTCTTGTCTTATGTTGCGTTTGCCCAAAGCAAGGCCGAGACGCTCCGGGGCTACGTGGAAGCTTTTCGTTCCGCGTTCTTCGGCCCAGACGCTTGGGCCCACTCCTACATCGGCCCGTATGCAGAGCGCTTGGGGCTTCCCAGCGCCGCCCTGCGTGCGCTCTTCGTGGCTTGCTGGTGCCGCTACGTGATTGCTTTCCTTCCGCGGCTGAACGATTTGGGCGCGGGCCCGCGACTCCGACCGGACAGGGAGACCGCGGCCTGGCTGCGCGCAAACCGCTACTTCAGTCTGTGGCAGTACGCAGTGGAACACATCCGGGAGGCCCGCCTGGGCGGATAGTGCCCATCGGGACCCCCGGGGAGCAGGGCGGGGTGTATTTCTGTCCCCGCAGTAGCTTGATGCTGCGCATCCTGACATACCACCGCGTCACGGAGCCTGGTTCGGATCCCGGGAATCCCTCTGTGCTCAGCGCAACTCCCGCGGGCTTTGCGCGGCAGGTTGCCTATCTGGCCACACATTATGCGGTGATCTCCTTGCAAGACGTCTTGCATGCCGTCTCCCGGCGGCGGCGCCTGCCACGCCGGGCGGTTCTTATCACCTTTGACGACGCCTACCGCGACTTCGCGGAGGTGGCTTGGCCCATCCTGCGAGGTCACCGGCTACCCGTCACGCTGTTTGTCCCCACAGCATTCCCTGGCGCGCCGGAAATGTTCTGGTGGGACCGCCTGTACGCTGCGATTGGATATACCGCCCGGGTTTCGCCGGTGGACACGCCTTTGGGCAGGCTCGGTCTCGAGACAGCGGAAGAGCGAGTGGCAACCATCCGCAGAATCCAGCAATACGTGAAGACCCTCCCACATGCCGAGGCTATGACGCTCGTGGATCGGCTCTGCCAGCAGTGTGGCGGACCGCGCGTGGATGCACCCAAGGCTCTGAGCTGGGACGAACTACGCGAATTGGCCAGCCAGGGGGTGACACTCGCATCTCACACGCGTACACATCCGCTCCTGACGCGCGTTCCCCTAGATCAAGTCCGCGCCGAGATTCGCGACTCGCTTCAAGACCTCCGGCGGGAGATTGGCTCAGTCCTGCCCATTGCTGCCTATCCGGGCGGAGCCTACGACCGAGCCGTATTGCAAGTGCTTCAAGAGGAGGGAATCAAGCTCGCCTTCACGACCGAGGATGGCGTGAATGACCCGTTGGCAGCCGATCCTCTCCGACTGCGTCGAACAGGGATCACGCTGCGTACGTCCCAAGCCGTCTTTCGCCTGCGGCTCCAGCCATGGATAGCCCAACTGGATCGCTGGCGGCATCGCAGGTCGGCGATGCGAACCGTCTGACTTCCCAAAAGGCCGCGAGGCACCGTGTCCTCCGCAGTCCAAATGAATCAACCAATTGACGGGCTCCCCCTTCGGGAGGAGGCGGCGAAGGGTTCCCTTCCGAAGGTGGCGTACATCATGTCGCGGTTTCCGAAGCTCACAGAGACGTTTGTCCTCTACGAAATCCTGCAGCTCGAAGAGTTGGGGTTTACGGTCGAGATCTATCCGTTGCTCCGCGAGCATCCGCGCGTGCTGCACCCCGAAGCGGAGAGGCTGGTTCAGCGGGCCCACTACGGACCTTTTCTGTCCTTGGCGGTTCTGCGCGCGCAATGGAGGTTCCTGCGTCGCAGGCCCAGCCTGTATTGGCAGACCCTCTGGGCGGTGCTCCGCGGCACGTTCGGCAGCGCCAACTTTTTCTTTGGCGCGCTGGCCATTTTCCCCAAAGCGGTTTGGTTTGCCGAGCAGGTGGAACGGCAAGGCGTGGCCCATGTCCACGCGCACTTCGCCAATCATCCGACCGTCGCCGCGTTCATCGTTCATCGGCTGACAGGTATCCCGTTCAGCTTTACCGCGCACGGATCGGACCTGCACGTCGAGCGACGCATGCTGAAGCAGAAGGTGGAAGCCGCGGCATTCGTGGTGACCGTCTCCGACTACAACAGCAAGCTCATTGTCTCCGAGTGTGGCCAACAGGCCAGAAACAAGGTCCGGGTCATCCATTGTGGCGTGGACTCTCGCGTATTCCCGGCCCCGGTCCGTCTGGGCCGGCGGGGTCGGCCTCGGATCCTATGTGTGGCTTCGTTTGAAGAAGTCAAAGGTCACACCTACCTGATCGAATCTTGCCGGTTGCTACGAGAGCGGGGCGTGGAGTTTGAATGTCACTTGGTTGGCGAAGGTCCGCTCCGGGCCGACGTGGAAGCCCAGGTTGCTGAGGCGGGACTCGGTTCACAAGTGCACCTGCATGGCGGGCGGCCCCGGCCGGAAGTAGCCAGGATGATGGCGGGAGCCGACATCCTGGTTCTGCCCAGTGTTCCCACCCGCAAGGGCAAGCGCGAGGGGATCCCGGTCGTGCTGATGGAAGGCATGGCCAGCGGCTTGCCTGTCGTCGCGAGCGCGCTGTCGGGCATCCCGGAGTTGGTGGAGTCCGACCGAACCGGCTTGCTGGTTCCCCCGCGTGACAGCGTGCGCTTGGCCGATGCGTTGCAACGCCTGCTGAGGGATCCCAAACTGCGCTTGCAGATGGGGCGCCGCGGCCAACGGAAAGTGCTGCGCGATTTCAACCTCCAAACCAACGTCGCCGCGCTCAGCAAACTGTTCTTGGCTGTTTCTGCGCATACAGATCGACCCGGCAAGTGTGCGCAACTAGGCCGTGTGAGTGTTGCGATGACCTGCCCCCTGAAAACTAGTCCAAGCAAAATGTAGCTCTTCTGGGGTAAAACAGCCAGCCTTGGTGCTGGCACCAGGAGGAGCGATGAAGAAGAGT
>Ga0073934_10003486_pt1 | contig 28812 bp, 29 predicted proteins | sample LarsenN4metaG_FD_76834 | JGI IMG/M metagenome (GOLD analysis project Ga0073934, IMG submission 76834) | Hot spring sediment bacterial and archeal communities from British Columbia, Canada, to study Microbial Dark Matter (Phase II) - Larsen... ... | reverse complement strand
GCCGACGTCAACGTCGTCTTCCCGTGATCAATGTGCCCGATCGTCCCCACGTTCACGTGCGGCTTCGTCCGCTCGTACCTCGCCTTCGCCATGTCGTCCTCCCCGACGGCCGTCAGCGCGAGCCGCCGTGCGACCCGAAAGAACTGGAGCCCATGACCGGACTTGAACCGGTGACCCCGTCCTTACCAAGGACGTGCTCTGCCGACTGAGCTACATGGGCCCGCATCGGCACCGATCTGGCCGAGTCGACCCGAGGACTCCCCGTCGAGCCGACCTGACCAGATCCCGGACTGGAGCGGGAAACGGGATTCGAACCCGCGGCCCCCAGCTTGGAAGGCTGGCGCTCTACCACTGAGCTATTCCCGCCCACGAACGCTCGTCTCGCCGGCCAGGCCCCCGCTCGCGCGGAACCGCAGAAGGGTGGTGGCGAGGGGAGGATTTGAACCCCCGAAGGCGTGCGCCAGCAGATTTACAGTCTGCCCCCGTTGGCCACTTGGGTACCTCGCCATCCGGCCGTGAACTCCTGAAGGCTCCGTGCGCCCGCCCGGGGACCACCAGAGACGGGAACCACCGTCGCGACGCGCTTGGCCGCTGCCCACCCGCTGGAGCTGGCGAAGGGATTCGAACCCCCGACCTGCTGCTTACAAGGCAGCCGCTCTACCGCTGAGCTACGCCAGCAGGCGACAAAACTCCATCCTATTCACGAGATCCCGCGATGTCAATCGATTTTCTCCGGGCTTGCCCCGGGGGTCCCGTCGCCCGCTGGCGCGCGGCCTCGTACACGAGCGCTGCCCCAGCGGCGGCCACGTTCAGGGATCCCACCCGCCCGGCCATAGGGATCCGGACCACCTCGTCGCAACTCCGCGCCACCAGAGGTCGGAGGCCTCGCTCCTCACTCCCCAGCACGAGGGCCACCGGACCCCGGAGGTCGACGGCCCAGGGGGGCCTCGCCTCACGCGCAGTCGCCGAGGTCCCGATCACCCAGCAGCCAACCCGCTTCAGGACGCCGAGGGTCTGCCCCAGATTCCCAACCCTGGCGACCGGGAGGTGCTCCAGGGCCCCAGCCGCCGCCTTGGCGACGTGCGCCGTCAACCCCGCGGCGTGGTGCCGAGGCAAGACGACCCCGTGCACCCCCAGGGCCTCGGCGCTCCGGAGGAGGTTCCCGACGTTGCCGGCATCCTGGATCTGGTCCAAGACCAGAAAGAGCGCCGCCTCCCCCCGGGTGGCCGGAATCGCCAAGAGCTCGTCGATCGACGCATAGGTCCACGCCGCCACGCGCGCCACGACGCCCTGGTGGTGAGAGGTGCCGGCGAGCTGCGTGAGGACCCCGCGATCGACGCGTGCCCACCGAACCCCCGCCTGCCGGGCCAGAGCCAGGATCTCGGTGGCCCATGTGCGGGGCTCACGTTCGAGAAGCAACTCGTCGACCCGCCGCGGGTCACGGCGCAGGGTCTCGGCCACAGGATGGTGGCCGCACAGAATCAGGAACCCCCGGTCCTCGGGCGCCACTTCCAAGTCGTCCCCGCCGGCGTGTCCTCGACGCTCACGCCGAGCGCCGTGAGGCGGGCTCGCAGGCTGTCCGCCTCTATCCAGGCTCGTCGCCGCCGAGCCTCGGCCCGGAGTCCAAGGAGGCGCTCGATCTCCGTCCTGATCTCCTCCGGGGGCCCACCCGGCCCGTCGCTCGTGAACAAGCCCAGTGCCTGCCCAAGACGGCGAAGGGTCGCGACACCGGGGGCGATGGCCGTAGCGCCCGCCTCACCCCGAACCACCTGGAGCGTCCGAGCCAGGTCGAACAGGGCAGCAAGCGCCTGCGGCGTGTTGAAATCGTCGTCCATGGCCTCCCGAAAGCGCTGCTCGGCCGCGCTCACGGCCCCGGCGACGACCTCGGGGGTCGGCTCCCCACCCGGCCACGAGCCTCCGCGGTCGGGAGCGCCGAACAAGCTCCGGAACCGCTCGAGCGCGCGCGCGGCTTCCTCGATCCGCCCGGGGGAGAAGTCCAGCGGGTGGCGGTAGTGCGTTCCCAGGAGCCCGAGCCGGATGGCCTCGGGCTCATGACGCGCGAGCAGGTCCTCAAGCGTCATGACGTTCCCCAGTGACTTCGACATCTTCTCGGTCCCGACGTTCACGAGCCCGTTGTGCACCCAGTACCGCGCGAACGGCCGGCCGGTGGCCGACTCCGATTGCGCAATCTCGTTCTCGTGGTGCGGGAAGACCAGATCCTGGCCGCCCCCGTGGATGTCGAAGCTCTCGCCGAGGTACTGGATGGACATGGCCGAGCACTCGATGTGCCACCCCGGCCGACCCAGTCCCCACGGGCTCGGCCAGGTGGGCTCGCCGGACTTCGCCGCCTTCCACAGGGCGAAGTCCAGCGGATCCCGCTTCCGCTCGTCGACCTCGACCCGCGCCCCCGCCCGGAGGGCATCGAGGTCTCTCCCGGAGAGCCGGCCATAGCCAGGAAAGCGCCGGACTTCGAAGTAGACGTCCCCGTCCACCTCATAGGCCACTCCCGTGGCCAGCAAGCGCTCGATCAGCACGATCATCTGCGGGATGTGCTCCGTCGCCCGGGGCTCGACGTCGGGCGCCTCAATACCCAGCCGCCCCATGTCCCGCCGCTCGGCGCCGATGAACCGCTCCGCCACCGCCTCCGGAGGCTCTCCGGTCCGCGCGGCGCGCGCGATGATCTTGTCATCGACATCCGTGTAGTTGCGGACGAATCGCACCCGGTAGCCGAGGGCCCGAAGGTGCCGACGGATCACGTCGAACGTCAGCGCGCTGCGCGCGTGCCCGACGTGAGCCAGGTCGTACGGGGTGACGCCGCAGACGTACACGCCCACGTCACCCGCGACTGCCGGCACGAACACCTCCTTCTCGCGCGTCATCGAGTTGTAGATACGGAGACTCATCGGTTGACTTCCGTCACTCGGTGACCTCCAGCAGGGCCACCGCGAGGGCAGCGATCCCCTCTTGCCGGCCGAGGGCGCCGAGCCGCTCGGCGTGCTTGGCCTTGACGCTCACCCGCTCCGGCGCCACGCCCAGCGTCTCGGCGAGCCGCCCGCGCATCGCGTCCAGGTGGTCGGCCAGCCGCGGCGTCTCGGCAACGACCGTCGCGTCCACGTTCACGACCCGCGCCCCGCGCCCCCGCACCCGGCCCACGACCTCTCGGAGAAGGACGAGGCTCGACATGCCGCGGTAACGCGGGTCACTCTCGGGGAACTGCCGCCCGAGCTCCCCGAGCCCCAGCGCACCCAGGAGCGCATCGGCCACGGCGTGCGTGAGGGCGTCGGCGTCCGAGTGCCCCCCAAGCCCGTGGTCGGCCGGCACCGTCACCCCGCCGAGGACGAGGGGGCGCCCGGGGACGAACGGATGGACATCGAATCCGAGGCCGACCCGGGTGATCGCGCCCATCCCACTCACCCGAGCTTCCGGCCGCGGAGGAGCAATCGAGCCAGCGCCAGGTCCGCAGGTCGCGTGATCTTAACGTTGCCGGGCAGGCCCGGCACCAGGCGCACGGGCACGCCCATGCACTCGACCAGCGCGGCATCGTCGGTGGCGAGGATCCCCCCGGCCCCGGCGCGGCGATGGGCTTCCCGAAGGAGCGCGGCCCGGAAAGCCTGCGGGGTCTGCACCGCCCAGAGACCATGCCGATCCACGGTCTCCTTGACCCACTCGCCCACGCCCCGCTTGAGCGTCTCCGCCACCGGCAGGGCCGCGATGGCCGCGCCGTGCTCACGCGCCGCCGTCAGGACCCGGTGTACCAGCTCCGGGGTGACGCAGGGTCGCACACCATCGTGCACCACAATCCACTCGGCCTCGGGCGGGACCGCCTCGAGCCCCCGCCGGACCGACTCCTGGCGCTCGGCCCCGCCCCCGACCACGGCTCGAACCCTCCCGCGGTCCCGCAGCCGGCGGCGCCAGGCCGGCACGTCCTCGGGGGGCACGACCACGACGATGCCGTCGAGGTCCGCGATCGCCTCGAACTTGTCAAGCGTCCAGCACAGGAGCGGTCGTCCGGCGACGACGATCCCAGGCTTCTTCCGGCCCATCCGGACACCCCGTCCGCCCGCGGCGACGACGGCCCAGGCTGTCTCGCGCGTCACCGAACGGCCGGGCGGGTCACCCAACGACAGATCCGGGCCCCGCGGTCGGGCAAGCCCGATGAGCCGGCGCCGGGCTGACACGGCCAAGACGTCCCCTCATCGTCGGCTGGGCGCGTCCTCGTCGCCGAGGCGCGTGAAGATCATCCGGCCAGCCGCGGTCTGGAGGACCGACGTGACGATGACGCTGATGCTCTGTCCGATGTGCTTCTTTCCCTGGTCGATGACGACCATAGTCCCGTCGTCGAGGTAGGCGATGCCCTGAGCGGCCTCCTTCCCCTCCCGGAGCACCTGTACCTTCAGGCTCTCGCCCGGCAGATACACCGGTCGCAGGGCGTTCGCCAGCTCGTTGATGTTTAGCACGCGCACCCCGTGGAGCTCGGCGACCTTGTTCAGGTTGTAGTCATTGGTGACGACCACACCACCCACTGCGCGCGCGGTCTCGATGAGACGACGGTCCACTTCGCGGATGTGGGGGAAGTCGAGATCGTGGAGCTCGGTGCGTACGCCGGCCATGCGCTGGAGTCGCTGGAGGACGTCGAGTCCGCGACGGCCACGGTTCCGCTTGAGGGCATCGGCCGAGTCGGCGATCTGCTGGAGCTCGCGCAGCACGTACTGGGGGACGAGCAAGGTGCCCTCCAGGAAGCCGGCTTGGCAGACCTCGGCGATCCGCCCGTCGATGATGACGCTGGTGTCGAGAACCTTGTGGCTCTCGGCTCGGGACGCGGCGGCGCTCGGGAACACCGCGCGCGTCAGCCCCCCCAGCTCCTCCTCTCGCCGGAGCGCGAACACCACGCCGATGTACGCGAGGAGCAGCGACAGGAACCCCCGCCCAGCAGGCGTGCCGATGGGCTCGACGAAGACGAGCAGCGCCGCCGCGACGAGCTGGGCCAGGAGCACACCAGCCACTGCTCCGAGTCCGCCGACGAAGACCCGTGACAGCGGCACCTGGCGTGCGGCGTGTTCAAGGGCGACGACGGCGATGCCGGCGAGGCCGCCCCCGACGACCCAGAACGGCCACCGCCATCCGTCGGCCAGTTCCAGCGCATCGCCCAGGAGATAGCCTCCGTAACCCACCAGCGTCACGAAGACGATCCGCGCCACGGTGATGACCGCCCCGCGCCGCGGTCGATCTGGTCCCGGGGCCGCCGAGAAGCCGGTGGACATTCGCATCACGCCACCAGGAGGCTCAAGGCTTCCTCCAGCGTCCCAACCCCCTTGACGTCGAGCGGGTAACGGATACCTGCCACCAGGCTCGACCGCGGGACCACCGCTGTCAGGAACCCGAGGCCCGCCGCCTCGGCGAGCCGCGACTCGAGCCCGCCGATCGCGCGCACCTCGCCGGTCAGCCCGACCTCCCCGAGGAGCACCACGTCGCCCGGGACCGGGCGCTCCACGTAGCTGGAGGCGGCCGCGACCACGATGCCCAGATCGGCCGCCGGCTCCTGGCAGCGGGCCCCACCGGCGACGTTCACGAACACGTCCTGGTTCTGGAACGGATACCCCGCGCGCTTCTCCAGCACGGCTAGAAGTAGGCATACTCGGTTGTAGTCCGCACCGAGCACGGTCCGGCGCGGTGTGCCGAAGTGGGCCTGGGTCACCAACGCCTGCAGTTCGAGGAGGAGCGGCCGAGTGCCCTCGAGCGCGGCCACGATCACCGACCCGGGTGCGCTCCGCGGCCGCTCAGCCAAGAAGACGGCTGAGGGGTTCTGGACCTCCGCCAGGCCCGAACCGGTCATCTCGAACACGCCGATCTCGTTCGTCGAGCCGAACCGGTTCTTGACCGCACGCAGAATACGATAGGTCGCGTGCCGCTCACCTTCGAAATAGAGGACCGTGTCGACCAGGTGCTCGAGGACCCGCGGGCCAGCCAGCGCCCCCTCCTTGGTCACGTGCCCCACCAGGAATACCGCCAGCCCTCGGGTCTTCGCGAGCGTCATGAGCCGCCCCCCGCACTCCCGGACCTGACTCACGCTGCCGGGCGCGGACTCGAGGTCGGCCAGGTGGACGGTCTGGATGGAGTCGACGACCAGGACCCGAGGGTTCAGCGCGGCGGTCTGCGCCTCGATCGCCTCGACCGCCGTCTCGGCGAGGACGAAAAGGTCCTTGGCCCCGAGTCCGAGGCGATCGGCCCGCAGCTTCACCTGCGCCGTCGACTCCTCGCCCGAGACGTAGAGCACAGGGGCCCCGACCTCGGCGAGCGCGTGGCACGCCTGGAGGAGCAGCGTCGACTTCCCGATGCCGGGATCACCCCCGATGAGGACGATGGAGCCCGCGACGACCCCGCCCCCCAGGACCCGATCCAGCTCTCCGAGCCCGGTGCGCACGCGCTCGGCCCCGCCCACCGAGACCTCGGCAAGGCGCAGCGGGCGTGTGGCCGCCGGTGCCGCCGCTCCGCGGCGACCCGCCGCGCCGGTCGGGGCGACTCGCTCCTCGGCCAAGGTGTTGAACTCGCCGCAGTCTGGGCAGCGCCCGTACCACTTCCGCGCCTCCCACCCGCACGCCTGGCAGCGGTAGACCGAGGTCGGCCTCACGGCTGGCCTCCCCCCCGCGCCCCCCGCTGTCCGATCCCGTGGCGGATGAGGGCGCGAAGGAGCAGGCTGCGCTGGGCCCCCTCGAGGAACGCGGCGAGGTTCTCGTAGACGGTGGGATCGACCAGGAGCCCGCCAAGCGTCCCCTCCCCCGCCTCGAGACGCGCGGTGATCGCCCTGAGGTGGGCCATGGCGGCACGGAGATCCCGGAGCGTGTCGCCGAGCCGTTCGTCACGCGTCAAGTCCTCGGCGAGACGACCAAGGCCCGCGAGGGCCGGCCCGAGCTGCCGCGTGAGCTCCTCACTGCCGGCTTCCGTGATCCGCCCGAGGAGCCCCTCGCCGCGTGCCACGCGCTCGGTCACCGCCCGAAAGTGCCGCGCCGTCTCGCGGAGGTCGGTCAGGAGGGCCTTGCCCTGCGGGTCGAAGACCAGGGCGTAGAGCAGCCCGTCGGCCTCTCGGGCGCGGTCCACCGCGTCGGCGAGACCTCGAGCTGCCCCCAGCACCCGACGCAGCGCCTGACCGGCGTCCCGGTCCTCGATGAGGACGCCCAGCGCGCCCTCGCCGCGCTCGACGGCCGCGACGAGCCGATCGGCGCGCGTGAGTAGTCCATCCAGGGTCTGGATCACACGGCTCTCGTCGTAGATCAACGCATGGAGAAGCCCCTGGCCTTCCTCGACCCGTCGCGCGAGTCGCGTGACGCGCTCGATGGCGGCCCGCGCCTCGCCTACCGCCTGCGCCGTCTGCTCCACGACCCCCGCCGTCTTGACGTCGGCGAGCAGCCGGTCGAGCCGCTGCGCGGTCTCGCGGACCTGGCGGACCGCCCCGGCCACGTCGGCCACCGCCGGGCCAAGCCGCGGATCGTAGATCACCGCATGGAGCAGGCCCTGCCCCCTCTCGATCTCGGTGACCAGGGTCCGCACCGCCCGCACGGTCTCCGCCAGGTCGGCGCCCGCGGTGCTCTCGGTCACCTTCGCCAGCGCGGTCCGCAGGTCGGTCGAGATCACGATCATGTTCCGGAGGAGCTCCGTGCCCTGCTTGGCGAGCTGGTTGGTGTCGAGCGGCTCCTCGGTCCGAAGCTCGGCACCGTCGGACAGCACCGGGGCATCGGGGTTCCCGAGGGTGATCTCCACGATCTTGTCCCCAAGGAGTCCGAGGGTCTCGATCCGCGCGACCGAGTCAGCCCGCACCCGGGGCTGCACGCGCCGCACCAGGGTCAGCTCGACCCGGACCCCGGCCCCGCCCGACTCGGGGAGCTGGATGCCGGTCACCCGCCCCACCGGGACGCCCGCGAGCCGCACGGTCGCCCCCTCGACGAGCCCGCCGATCTGGGTGAAGCCCGCGACGAGCCGGTACTGCCGCTCGAACAGGCCGGCCTGGCGCCCGAGGAAGTACACGAGGCCGACGAAGACGGCGAGCGCCGTCAGGATGAAGGCGCCCACCCGTAGCTGGAGCAGCATCCGCGCCGGACCGGGTTGCGTCGCGTCCATCGTCAGCGTTGCTCACCGCCCAGGAACGCCTGGACGTCGCTCCGGCTGGAGTGGAACACCACCTCGGGTGGCCCGACTTGCGCGATCCGTCCCTCGATCAGGATGGCGACGAGATCCGAGACCGCCCGCGCGAAGTCACGATCGTGCGTGGCGATCATCGACGTTTCGGAGACCTTGCGGGCCTTGAGCCCCTCGATCAGCTCGGCGATGAGCCGGGCGTTGGTCGGATCCAGCCCGGCCGTGGGCTCGTCGTAGAGCACGAGTTCCGGCTCGAGGACAAGCGCGCGGGCGATGCCCACGCGCTTCTTCATTCCGCCGGAGAGCTCGGCCGGCAACTTCCCGTCGACGGCGTAGAGACCGACCAGATCGAGCATGCGGTGGACACGTGCCGCCACCTCGCTTTCGGGGAGCCGCGTGTGCTCGCGGAGGGGATATGCCACGTTCTCGTAGACCGTCAGCGAATCGAAGAGCGCGGCGCCCTGGAACACGAACCCCATCCGGCGCCGCAGGGGCAGCATAGCCTCCTCCCGGAGCGGTCCCGTTTCCACGCCGAGCACCCACAGCCGGCCCCGGTCGGGCTTGATCAGGCCCGCGGTCAGCCGCAAGATGACCGTCTTCCCCGCGCCGCTTCCGCCCATCACGCTCACCGTCATGCCGCGCGGCACCTCGAGCCCCAGGCCGCGTAGGACCATCTGGGCGTCGAACGACTTCCACACTTCCTCGAAGACGGCCACCGCGTCGGCCACGACCTTCACCCTCAGAACAGGATGAAGAGCTTGGTGAGGAAGAAGTCGGCGATGATGACCGCCACCGACACCTCGACGACCGTGGCCGTCGTCGCCCGTCCGAGCCCCTCTGTCCCTCCGGTCATGGTCAGGCCGTTGTAGGCCCCGATGAGGGTCACAATGACCCCGAAGAAGAAGCTCTTGCCGATCCCCATGAGGAGGTCCCGGATCACAACCCAGTAGAAGATCGTGTTCCAGTAGAGGTAGACGTCGATCTGCCGCTCATAGACGGCCACCAGCATGCCGCCCACGAGGCCGATCAGGTCGGCGAGCACGGTGAGAAGCGGGAAGACGAGGAGGGCCGCCCACATCCGGGGCACGATGAGGCGCTTGACGTAGTTCACGCCGATGGCCCGAAGCGCGTCGATCTGCTCGGTCACCATCATCGAACCGAACTCGGCGGTGATGCCGGACGCCACCTTGCCACCCACGAGGATGGCGGTGAGGACCGGGCCCAGCTCCCGCACGATCGACAGCGCCACGAGCGGCCCCACGTACATGTCGGCCCCGAACCGGGAGAGGTACACCGAGGCCTGAAGCGCAAAGACCATCCCGGTGAACATCGCCGCCGTGTTGGCGACCACGAGAGAACGAACGCCCATGCCGTCGAACTCGGCGATGACGAGCGGCACGTAGCGGCGCGGCAGCCAGGCGTTGCGACCCACGTCCCAGGCCAGGAGCCCGAGGCCCCCGTAGTACGCGGCCACGCGCCGGGACCGACCGGCCACCGCGCCCCAGAGGGGGCTCACGGCGTCGCTCCCGACAGACTGAAGCCCGCCACGAACCGCTCGAACTCCCGCACCGCCCCCTCCATCCGGTCGGGCGACGCCACGACCGCCAGATCGTAGGCGCAGCCGCGCGCTCGCAAGGTCACCGCCTCCACCCCCACGGGCTCGCCGTCGAGGCGCGCCATGAAGCGGCTTCGCACCGCCGCGTGTCCCGCGACCTCGGTCCGCTCCTCCACCAACCCTCGCACCTCGCGCAGCCCGAATCGGAGATGCCGCGCGAGCACCGCAAGGGACCGCTCAGGTGCCTTGCCCGCGCAGGTGCCGTGGGCCAACAAGGCCATCCCGAAGGCCGGATGCCGGAGGGCTAGGTCAGCCCGCAGGTCGATCGGCTCCCAGCCGTTCGGCAGCACGATCCGGTACCCCTTGTCGGACCGCTCCAGGACCCCGCTGGACAGTCGCGCCGGGACCGCGCACGCCGCCAAGCCGCCGGCGAGGACGCCCATCACCGCCACCCATCCCCATGAGACTGACAGGCTCACGCACTCCCGGGCCTCGACGGCGATGCGGCGCGCCGCCGGGCCAGCTCGCCGAGCACTTCGCGGAGTGAAATGTCGCGCGCCCCGAGCAGGACAAGCGTGTGGAACCAGAGGTCCGCGACCTCCGCCACCAGCCGCTCGCGGCCCTCGGCCAACGCCGCCACGACGACCTCGGCCGCCTCCTCGCCGACCTTCTTCGCCACGGCGGCGTCGCCGCCTGCCAGGAGCCGCGCGACGTACGAGCCTGGCCGCGGCTCGGCCTTCCGTTCCTCGATCACGCGTTCGAGAGCGTCCAGAATCCCCCCGGCGGCGGCCCACTCGGCGGCGGTCCCCGGGCCGCCGTCCCGGTCGACCCGTGCGAAGAAGCACGTGCGGGCCCCCGTGTGGCACGCCGGGCCCTCGGGGTGGACCCGCACGAGGAGCGAGTCCCGGTCGCAGTCCGCGTAGACGGCCTCCACGTGCTGGCGGTGTCCCGAGGTCGCGCCCTTCTCCCAGAGCGCGCGGCGCGAGCGCGACCAGTAGTGTGCACGGCGCGTCGTCAGGGTGCGCGTGAGGGCCTCGCGGTTCATCCAGGCGACCATCAGGACGTCACCGGTGCGCGCGTCCTGTACCACCGCCGGGATCAGCCCATCGGCATCGAACGCCAGCGCGTCCTCGCCGCCCGACGTCCGGTCCGACCTCTCGCTCACACCGCCTCCTCGAACCGGACCGGCACGCCCTGCGCCCGGAGGTACGCCTTCGCTTCCGCGATCGTGTGCTCACCGAAGTGGAAGATGGAGGCGGCCAGCGCCGCGTCGGCCCGACCTCGCGTGAGCCCGTCGTAGAGGTGCTCGAGACACCCGACCCCGCCGGACGCGACGACGGGAACCGAGACCGCCTCGGCGATCGCCGCCGTGAGCTCGAGGTCGTAGCCATCCCGGGTACCGTCGCGGTCCATGCTCGTGAGCAGGATCTCCCCAGCCCCGAGCACCGCTGCCTCCCGGGCCCAGGCGATTGCGTCCCGTCCCGTCGTCCGACGCCCGCCGTGGGTGTAGACCTCGAAGCCTCCCGGGCGGCGCTTGGCGTCGACGGCCACCACGATGCACTGGCTGCCGAACCGCTCCGCCGCCTCGCGAATGAGGGCAGGATGCGCCAGGGCCGCGGTGTTGAGCGCCACCTTGTCGGCCCCGGCCCGGAGAAGCGTGCGGATGTCCTCGAGGCTCCGGACCCCGCCTCCCACGGTGAGCGGCATGTAGATTGCGTCCGCGGTGTGACGCACCACATCCAGCATGATCCCCCGCGCCTCGGCCGACGCCGTGATGTCGAGGAAGACCAGCTCGTCCGCGCCCTGGGCGTCGTACGTCACCGCCGCCTCGACGGGATCCCCGGCGTCGCGGAGATTCACGAAGCGGACGCCCTTGACGACGCGCCCTTCCCGGACGTCGAGACAAGGGATGATGCGCTTGGTCAACACCGCCCGCTCGGCTCAGGCCGGGACGGCCTCGAGCGCCGCCCGCAGCGACACCGCCCCCGTGTACAGGGCCCGCCCCACGATCGCCCCCACGACGCCCGGGATCGCCGCCAGCCGCACCAAGTCCGTGACGTCGGCGACCCCGCCCGACGCGATCACCGGAATGCCTGCGGCCGCAGCGATCGCCGCCGTCGTCGCCAGGTTCGGGCCGCGACCGGTCCCGTCCCGCTGGACGTCGGTGTGGATGACCGCGTCCGCGCCTGCCGCGCGCGCGCGGCGCGCCAGCTCGAGAGCCGTCAGGGGCAACGTTCGGGTCCAGCCGTCCACGGCCACCTGGCCCGCCACCGCGTCCACCCCCACCAGGATTCGCCCCGGCCAACGCCGGCAAGCTGCGGCCAGCAGCTCCCCGTCCAGTGCCGCGCTTGTCCCGAGGATCGCCCACCGTGCGCCGCTCGCCAGGGCCGCCTCGACGGCCGCGAGGTCCCGCAGCCCGCCCCCCACCTGGACCGGCGCCGACACCGCGTCCACGATCGCCGCGATCTGCGCCGCGTGGCGGGGGGCCCCGACGAACGCCCCGTCGAGGTCCACCACGTGCAGACGCGGCGCGCCCTCGGCGGCGAAGTGCCGCGCCCAGGCGACCGGGTCGTCGCCGAATACGGTCGCCGTGTCGGGGCGCCCCTCGACGAGCCGCACGCAGCGTCCGCCCTGCAGATCGATGGCAGGAATGACGATCATGCCGCCGTCCCTGCCTCTCGACCGACCGAGAGGGCGAAGTTCTCGAGGAGGCGGAGGCCCCACCGCTGGCTCTTCTCGGGATGGAACTGGGTCCCGCAGAGCCCTCCTCGGACCAGCAGGGCGGGAAAGGTGACCCCGTACTCGCAGGTCGCGACCGCGCAGCCCTCGAGGTCGCCGGCGTCGGGGTAGTAGGAGTGGACAAAGTAGAAGTAGGCGCCGTCCGGGATCCCGGCCAGGATCGGCGACCCGGAGGCGCCGGCTCGAGGGAGGCAGAGCTGGTTCCACCCCATGTGGGGGACCTTCAGTCCGGCGGGGAAGCGCCGCACGACACCGGGCAGCACGTCCAGTCCCTTGGCGTGCCCGAACTCCTCGCTCTCCGTGAAGAGGAGCTGGTAGCCGAGGCAGATCCCGAGATACGGCCGGCCGGCCAGGATGTGGGCGCGGATCGGCTCGATGAGCGCCAGGCGCTCGAGGCTCCGCATGGCCTCCGCGAAGGCGCCGTCCCCAGGGACAACCAGCACCCGGGCGCGCTCCACGGTACGTCGGTCGTCGGTGATCACGACCTCGCCTCCGACCCGGGCCAGCGCCTTCCGGACGCTGCCGAGGTTGCCCCGCCCGTAGTCCACGATGGCGATCACGGCCTGCGCCCCCTACAGGCTGCCCTTGGTCGATGGCACGCCTGCCATCCGCGGGTTGAGCCGCGAAGCCTCCGCCAGCGCGCGGCCGAACGCCTTGAAGATGGCTTCGGTGATGTGGTGGAGGTTCTCCCCGTAGTGCAGGTTCACGTGGACGTTCACCATGGCGTTCATGGCGAACGCCCGGAAGAAGTCCTTGAGGAGATCGAGGTCGAAGTTCCCGATCTTCGTCTTCGCGAGCGGCACGTTGAACGAGAGATAGGGGCGCCCCGAGATGTCCACGTGCACCGAGGCCAGCGCCTCGTCCATCGGCACGTAGGCCGTCCCGAACCGCACGATGCCGCGGTTGTCGCCGAGGACTTCGTGGAAGGCCTTCCCGAGGCAGATCCCCACGTCCTCCACGGTGTGGTGGAGGTCGACCTCCGTGTCTCCCCGCGCGTCCACCTTGAGGTCGAGGAGGCCGTGCTTGCCCATGGCCTCCAGCATGTGGTTCAGGAACGGGATGGTCGTCTGGGCCGAGGCATCGCCCGTACCATCGATGTTGAGCTGGAGCAGGATCTCCGTCTCGCGTGTCTTGCGCTCGATGCGCGCCACCCGCCCGATGACGGGAGGCACCCCGTCACCGCCCGTGCGCGCGCCGCCGCGCCCCCGTCGCCGCCGAGCCATGTTAGTCTCCCTCCCCGGGCTCCACCCGGACTCGGGCCGCTTCCCGGTGGGCCTCCAGGCCCTCGGCGGCAGCCAGCGCCGCCAGGTACGGCCAGGCCGCCCGGAGGCCGTCCGGCGTGTAGTGGATCACGCTCGAGCGTTTCACGAAATCCTCGACCGACAGGCCGGAGGCAAACCGCGCCGTTCCACCGGTCGGGAGCACGTGGTTCGGCCCGGCGAGGTAGTCCCCGACGACCTCGGGGGTGTGGCGGCCGAGGAAGATCGCGCCGGCGTGACGAACCCGGGAGAGCCAGGCGAACGGATCGCGGACCTGGAGCTCGAGGTGTTCCGGGGCGAGACGGTTCGCAACCGTGACGGCCTCCGCGAGGTCACCTGTGAGGACCACCGCCCCGTGAGCACGGATGGCCGCGGCGGCGATCTCGGCTCGTATCCGTCGGGGGCACTGGCGTGTGACCTCGGCGCACACCGCCTCGGCGAGCGCAGGGGCGTCCGTGAGACAGACAGCCCGCGCCAGCACGTCGTGCTCGGCTTGGGCGAGGAGGTCGGCGGCGACGTTCCGGGCCGACGCCGTGTGATCGGCAACCACGACCACTTCGCTCGGGCCGGCGACGAGGTCGATGCCGACTTCGCCGAAGACGAGCCGCTTGGCGAGCGCGACGTAGAGATTTCCGGGGCCGACGACCTTGTCCACCCGGCGGATCGTCGCGGTGCCATACGCCAGGGCCGCGATGGCCTGGGCCCCGCCGATCTTGTACGCCTCGGTCGCGCCCCCCAGGCGGGCCGCGACCAGCACCGAGGGATCGAGGCGACCGTCCGGGCGCGGCGGCGAGACCAGCACGAGCTCGCGGACCCCCGCCACGCGCGCGGGAATCAGGTTCATGAGGACGGTGGATGGGTACGCGGCACTCCCGCCCGGCACGTAGCACCCGACGCGGTCGAGCGGGACGACCTGCTGGCCGAGGAGCGAGTCGTGCTCGTCCCGGACCCACCAGGAGCGCGGGAGCTGGTGACGGTGGAACGCCTCGATGCGGCGCGCCGCCACGGCGAGGGCCTCCTCGAGGGCCGGGGGCACGGACGCCCCCGCCCACTCGGTTGGGCTTACCACCAGCTCGGCCGGCGCGAGCGCCACGCCGTCGAAACGCTTCGTGAACGCGACCAGCGCGGAGTCCCCCTCGCGCCGGACCTCGTCCACGATGCCTGCCACCTGGGCGGTGAGGTCCGGGGAACCCGCGGCGTGCGGGCGAGCCAGCGCCGCCACGATCCCCTCGACCCCGACCTCCGCCGTCCGGAGGAGCCGGATCACGCCGCCACCCCGGCTCGAAGCTCCTCGAGGAAGCGGCTCACCGCCTGGTAGGCGGTCTTCTGGGCGGCCCGGTTGACGATGAGGCGCGCGGTGGAGACCAGGATCTCGGCAACCTCGACGAGGCCGTTGGCCCGCAGCGTCTCGCCCGACTGGACGAGGTCGACGATGCGCTCGGCCAAGCCGGCCGCCGGCGCCAGCTCGATGGAGCCGTCCAGACGCACGACCTCGACCTGGATGCCGCGGTCGGCGAAGTACCGCCGCGTCAGATTGGGGTACTTCGTCGCGACCCGTACCCACGACCACTTGGTCGGGTCGTCCCGCTCCCAGAGGGCCTTCGGCTCGGCCACCACGAGGCGGCAGAACCCGAACCCGAGGTCGAGGGGCGCGTAGACGTCGGGCTCCTGCTCGGAGAGGATGTCCTTGCCAACGATGCCCAGATCCGCCGCGCCGTACTCGACGTAGGTGGGCACATCCGCCGGCTTAAGGACGAGCACCCGGAGGCTCCGCGTCGTGTCGGCGAAGATGAGCCGACGTGACTCGTCCGCAGGGAACCCGGTCACCCCGGCTCGCCGCAGAAGTTCGAGGGCCGGGCGAAACAGCCGCCCCTTGGGGAGCGCCAGGGTCAGGGGCCGGGTCGTGCCGCTCACGGGTCAGGGCTCGCGTCGGATCCGCGCCCCGAGGCTGGCCAGCTTCGTCTCGATGGCCTCGTAGCCCCGGTCGAGGTGGTACACGCGCGACACCTCGGTCGTCCCGGCGGCCGCGAGGCCCGCCAGGACCAGCGAGGCGGAGGCCCGGAGGTCCGTCGCCATGACCGGTGCCCCCTGGTAGGCCGGCACGCCGCGGACGACCGCGCGGTGACCGTCGATCTCGATGGACGCGCCGAGGCGCCGGAGCTCGGCCGCGTGCATGAAGCGGTTCTCGAAGATCGTCTCGGTGACGACGCTGGCGCCGTCGATCAGCCCGAGGAGCGCCATCATCTGCGCCTGCATGTCGGTGGCGAACCCCGGGTACGGGTTGGTCACGATGTCCGTCGGGCGCGGCCGGGCGGTCGTGCGGATGCGCACCCAGTCTTCCCCGACGTCCAGCTGGGCGCCGGCCGCCTCGAGCTTGTCGAGCACCGCCGTGAGGTGATCGGGCACCACCTCGCGCACGGTGAGGTCGCCCCCCGTGATGGCGCCCGCGACGAGGAACGTCCCGGCCTCCACGCGGTCCGGGATGATCCGGTGCCGCGCACCCCCGAGCTCCGGCACGCCCTGAATCGCGATGCGTTCGGTCCCCGCCCCGTGGATCTTCGCCCCCATGGCGCAGAGGAGTCGGGCCAGGTCCTGGACCTCGGGCTCGCGGGCGGCATTCTCGATGACCGTGGTGCCCTCGGCTAGGGCCGCCGCCATCATGAGGTTCTCGGTCCCGGTCACCGTCACCAGGTCGAGGACGATCCGGGCGCCCTTGAGGCGGGCAGCACGGGCCTCCACGTAACCTTGGGTCAGCCGGATCTCGGCGCCCAGCCGCTCAAGCCCCTTGAGGTGGAGGTCGATCGGCCGGGTCCCGATGGCGCACCCGCCGGGCAGGGCCACGCGGGCGCGACCCCCGCGGGCCACGAGCGGACCCAGCACGAGCACCGACGCGCGCATCTGGGACACCAGCTCGTACGGGGCTTCCACCGAGACGAGGCGGGGCGTCCGCACCCGCGTCGCGTCACCCTCGGTCTGGATCTCCGCGCCCAGCCGGACCAGGAGCTCGCGGATCGTCACGACGTCCGCGAGGCGCGGAACGTTCTCGAGCACGACCGGCTCTTCGCTGAGGAGCGCCGCCGCCAGGAGCGGCAGCGCCGCGTTCTTGGCGGCGCTGACGCGGACCTCGCCCCGGAGGGGCACACCGCCGTCGATCACCAGCCGCGCGGGCATCAGCGGACCCCCACGTCCAGCACGCGCTCGTGTCCCAGCAGATCGCGCGTGAACACAGGCAGGCCGTAGCGCGGATCCTCCGCGAGGGCCGCCCGGAGTCGCTCGCCGTGGTCGTGGCCGATCTCGAGGACGAGGCGCCCGCCCCCCCGGAGGAAGACAGGGGCTTCCCCCAGGATCCGCCCGATCACCGCGAGACCGTTTTCGCCTCCGTCCAGCGCGAGCGGCGGCTCGTGCTCCCGCACCTCCACCGGAAGGCCCGCCAGCGCGCGGCGCGGGATGTATGGGGGATTGCCCACCACCAGGTCGCAGCGCCCCTCGAGCCCCAACCCCGCCAGCGGCCGCGTGAGGTCACCCTCGATCACCCAGACGCGGTCGGTGAGCCCGAGGCGCGCCACGTTCCGTCGAGCCCAGGCAGCCGCCTCGGTCGAGAGCTCGACGGCCCACACCGAGAGCGCCGGGCGCCGGGCCGCCAGGGCGCACGCCACGGCCCCCGAGCCCGTGCAGAGGTCGAGAGCCAGGGCCGACCCCGTGGGGCACGCCGCGAGGGCCCGCTCCACCAAGAGCTCGGTCTCGGGTCGGGGGACGAAGACCCCGGGACCTACGGCCAGCGAGAGCCCCTGGAACTCCGCCTCGCCCACGAGGTACTGGAGGGGCTCGTGCCTCGCCCGCCGCGACACCAGGCGCTCGAGCGCCTGGAACTGCCCCGGCTCGATCATGCGCTCGGGGTGGAGGTGCAGGGCCAGGCGGGTCGTGCCGAGCACCCCAGCCAGCAAGAGCTCCGCGTCCTGTCGGGCCGTCGGCAGGCCCGCCGCCCGAAGCCGGCGGACCAGCGCCCGCAGCACCCGACCCGTCTGGGCGCGATCCCGGGTCGTCACGTCCCGACCGACTGGAGCAGAGCCGCCCGGTCGGACTCGAGGAGCGCCTCGATCAGCTCGTCGAGGGCCCCCTCGAGGATGCCGGGCAGTCGGTGGAGGGTCAGCCCGATCCGGTGGTCGGTCACGCGACCCTGCGGGAAGTTGTACGTCCGGATCCGCTCGCTCCGCTCCCCGGTCCCGACCTGGCTCCGGCGATCGGCGGCGATCTGGGACCGCTGCTCCTCCTGCGCCTGCTCGAGGAGCCGGGCACGGAGCACCCGGAGCGCTTTCGCGCGGTTCTTGAGCTGGGAGCGCTCGTCCTGGCACGTGACGACGAGGCCAGTCGGGAGATGCGTGATGCGCACCGCCGAGTCGGTGGTGTTGACCCCCTGACCGCCTGGGCCAGACGAGCGGTAGACATCGACTTTGAGGTCTCGCTCGTCGATCCGGACCTCGACGTCCTCGGCCTCTGGCAGGACGGCGACCGTCACGGTGGAGGTGTGGATGCGTCCGGCCGACTCGGTCACCGGCACGCGCTGGACCCGGTGAACACCCCGCTCGAACTTCAACCGGCTCCACGCCCCCGTACCCTGGACCGAGAGGATGATCTCCTTGAACCCCCCCTGCCCGGTCGGGTGGCTGTCCATCACCTCGACCCGCCACCCGCGTCGCTCCGCGTACTTCGTGTACATGCGGGCCAGATCCGCGGCGAACAGCGCGGCTTCGTCACCGCCCGCTCCAGCGCGGATCTCCACCAACACGTTCTTCTCGTCGGCCGGGTCCCGGGGGATGAGCAGGGTCCGGAGGCGGCGCTCGAGCTCCACCTCGTGCTCCCGGAGCGTCGTGAGCTCCGCCTCTGCCAACTCGCGGAGCTCCGGGTCGCCATCTTCGGCCAGGATGTGCTGGGCCTCCTGGATTCGCCCCAGGAGCGACTTGTACTCGCCGAACGCGACGACGGCCTCCTCGAGCTCCGACCGCGCCTTGGCCAGGCGGGCGTACTCGGACCGGGCACCTTCGCGGGCCAGCTCGGCGAGCTGCCGCCCCAGCTCCTCGTACCGGGACTCGAGCTGTCGCAGCTTATCGAACACGATCGCCTCTCAGGAGTCGCGCGACGGCACGAGCGGGGCCTGCCCTGGGAAGACACGGACGAGACATCCCGAAGCGACTCGGGTCGGGCGTGGAGAACTCGCTGGCCCGCGCGCGCGTCGCCGCGGACGGCTGGGAAGCCGTGCCGGGGACGACCCTACGCTGGCTTCCGACCGTACTTGCGCTGGAAGCGTTCGACCCGCCCTGCCGTGTCCACCAGCTTCTGCTTGCCGGTGAAGAACGGGTGACACTTCGAGCAGATCTCGACGCGAATGGATCCTCGCGTCGACCGGCTATGGATGACCTCGCCACACGCGCAGGTGATGGTCGCCTCGACATACTCGGGATGGATGCCCGCCTTCACGCAAGTCCTCCAGCCATTGGAGAAATGAGAACAGCGTTATCGTAGCACACGCCTGACGGCTCAGCAAGGCACCTGACAGGCGGGACAGGCGGGACAGGCGGGCGATCGACGGGGGAGAGGCGGTGATCCCGTTAGCCCAGGCTCGACATCGAGTTCAGGAACTCCTTGTTCGTCTTGGTCATCTTGAGCTTGTCCAGCAGCAGCTCCATGGCCTCGACCGGGTTCAGCTGGGAGAGGGCCTTGCGCAGGAGCCAGATGCGCTGGAGGTCGTCGCGCTCGATCAAGAGCTCTTCCTTGCGGGTCCCCGATTGCTCGAGGTTGATGGTGGGGAAGACACGCTTGTCCATCAGCCGACGGTCCAGGTGGACCTCCATGTTGCCGGTCCCTTTGAACTCCTCGAAGATGACGTCGTCCATCCGGCTGCCGGTGTCGATAATGGCCGTGGCCAGGATCGTGAGGCTGCCCCCTTCCTCGATGTTCCGCGCCGTGGCGAAGAACCGCCGCGGGCGCTGGAGCGCATTTGCGTCGAGCCCCCCGGAGAGCACCTTGCCCGAGGGCGGGATCACCGCGTTGTGCGCGCGCGAGAAGCGCGTGATCGAGTCGAGGAGAATCACGACGTCCTTCTTGTGCTCGACGAGGCGCTTGGCCTTTTCGACCACCATGTCGGCCACCTGGACGTGACGCGCCGGCGGCTCGTCGAAGGTCGAGGAGATCACCTCGCCCCTGACGTTCCGCTGCATGTCGGTGACCTCCTCGGGGCGCTCGTCGATCAGCAACACGATCAGGTAGATCTCCGGGTGATTCTTGGCGATCGCGTTGGCGATCGCTTGGAGCAGCATGGTCTTCCCCGTGCGCGGCGCGGCGACGATCAGGCCGCGCTGGCCCTTCCCGATGGGGGTCAGGAGGTCCATGACCCGCGTGGACATGTCCTCGGCGTCGTGCTCCAGGCGGATCCGCTCCATCGGGTAGAGGGGGGTCAGGTTGTCGAAGAGGATTTTCTCCTTCGCCGCCTCGGGCAACTCGTAGTTGATCGCCTCGACCTTGAGGAGCGCGAAATAGCGCTCGGAATCCTTGGGCGGCCGCACCTGGCCAGAGATCGTGTCCCCCGTCCGCAGGTCGAACCGTCGGATCTGCGAGGGCGAGACGTAGATGTCGTCGGGGCCGGGCAGGTAGTTGTAGTCCGGCGCCCGGAGAAACCCGAACCCGTCCGGCAGCACCTCGAGGACGCCCTCGGCGTAGATCAACCCATCCCGCTCGGCCTGAGCCTGCAGGATCTTGAAGATCAGCTCCTGCTTCCGCAGCCCGGAGATCCCCTGAACCCCCAGATCGCGGGCGATGGCGTTGAGCTCGGGGATGCCCTTCTCCTTGAGCTCGCTCAGGTTCATCCCGCCGATGCCGGGTACCACCGAACTTCCTCCTTCTCGTGGTTCTGGCGAGTCCGGAATCGGCCGACCGCCCCCGCGGTTGGGGGGAGGGGGACGGCGAGGTCGACGGGGGGGTGGCGGCGGAAGATTTGTACTCACGGTGTCGAATCGCCCCTTTGAGATGCGGTGTGGCGAGGCCCGCCAGGAGGTCGCGCCGGGAGGTCCCCAGCCCAGCTCCCTCTATATAGCATCGCCCGCGGCGGGCTGTCAACCATCACAGCCGCTCGGAAATGAGCGCCCGTCGTCGCAGGTCCTCGACCCACGCCTCAATGCGCTCCTGGATCTTCTTCTGGAACAAGATGTCGCGGGCTTGCTGACGGAACTGGGCCAGGGCCTCGGGGCTGGTTTCCTCGCGATCCTCGAGCCGGAACAGGTGATAGCCGACGGCGGACTTGATCGGCTCGGTCACCCCGCCCTTGTCGAGCTTGAGGATGGGCTCCTCGAACAGCGCCTGGATTTCGCCGCGGGCGAGCCAGCCGAGGTCCCCGCCCGCGGCGGCCGAGCCGTCGTGGGAGTGCGCCCGCGCCAGCTCGGCGAAGTCGGCGCCTGCGAGGAGCCGCGCGCGGACCGACTCGATCTCGGCGCGAGCCCGCTCCCACGCGGGCGGCTGATCGGGGGGTTGAGCCAAGACGGCGATGTGGCGTGGGTGGTACTTGAGGTCGGCCTCGAGCTTCCCACGGTTGGCCGCCACGTAGGCGTCCACCTCCGCTTCGGTGACGCTGGCCCGACCGCTGACCCGCCGGCCGCGGATCCTCTGGACGAGGAGCCGCTCGTGCAGCTCCCGACGGACCTGCCCCCAGCCGCCCCGGTCGGCCCGGAGGCGGTCCAGCTCTGCGCGGTCCTCCGGGCTGCGCCGGGCGATGCCGTCGATGGCCGCCTGGATCTCCTCGTCGGTCACCTGGATGCGTTCCCGACGTGCCTCCTGCACCTGAAGACGGTAGTCCACGAGCCGTTTGAGCACCCCCCGCTGGAGCTCCACGGTCGCCTCGCCCGTTCCGGGCGACGGCGCGCGCGTCTCGCGGAGGTGGAGGAACATGGCCTCCTGGAGCTCGGACATGGTGATGACCTCACCGTTGACCTCCGCGACCACGCGATCCACGAGAGTCTGAGTGTCGGCCAGCGGGGCCGGGGGGATGCTGGGGCCTCCGGGCGGGACGAGGACCGACCCGCTCGCCGCGGGGATCGGCGGCAAGGGCGGCGGCGGAGCGCTCCGGCACCCCGCGAGTCCACTTGCCAGCAGGACGGCACTCACCAGAACCGATGCTCGCTTCACGGCTTCGCCCCCCGCGCCTCCGAGGTGAGCCCGTCCAGGAGCTCCTCGAGGGCCGCCCGCACGGCGCTCCAGGGCGCCGCCGGGATGGTCGCCTCGACGACGAAGTCGCGCACGAGGCGCAGGCGCTTGGGCCGGTCCCGGAGCAGGGCCAGGAGCCGGTCGGGGGTGACCGGCGTGCCGGGCGCGAAGGTCAGGAGCGCGCGGCCTCCCCGCGCCTCCAGCTTCTCCAGGCGGAGCCCGACCGCTCTCACCCGAAGGGCCACCACGTCCAGGAGCTGCTCGGCGGGCACCGGCACGGCCCCGAAGCGGTCGCGGAGCTCGGCCCGGACGTCGGCCACCTCCTCGAGCGAGCGCATCCCGGCCAGGCGCTTGTAGAGCGCCAGCCGCTCCCCGGGCGCCGCGACATAGCGATCCGGCAAGTAGGCGGCCACCTCCACGGTCACGACGGGATCCGGCTCCTCCTCGACCGCCTCGCCCTTGAGCTCCCGCACCGCCTGCTCGAGGAGCTTCAGGTACAGATCGAAGCCGACCGCCTCGATCTGTCCGTGCTGCTCGGCGCCGAGGAGGTTCCCGGCCCCCCGGATCTCCAGGTCCCGGAGGGCGACCTTGAGCCCCGACCCCAGCTCGGTCAGCTCCTGAATGACCCGGAGCCGCTTCGCGGCGGTGTCGTCCACCCGCCCGTCCGCCGGGATGAGAAGGTACGCGTAGGCCTGGAGACGGTCCCGCCCGACCCGCCCGCGGAGCTGGTAGAGCTGGGCGAGCCCGAGGCGGTCAGCGCGGTTGATGATGATCGTGTTCGAGGCGGGGATGTCGAGCCCCGACTCGACGATGGCGGTGGAGACCAGGACGTCGAACTCCCCCGCCACATACTTGAGCATCGTCTTCTCGAGGCGCGCCTCCGGCATCTGGCCGTGCGCCATGGCGATGCGGGCGCGAGGACAGAGGCGCTGGAGGAACCGGGCGAGCGCGGGAAGCGACTGGATGCGGTTGTGGACAAAGAACACCTGACCCCCCCGCGCGAGCTCCCGCTCGAGCGCGTCTTTGATCACGTGGGCGTCGAAGCGACAGACGACGGTCTCGACGGCCCGGCGATCCGCGGGGGGGGTCTCGATGACCGACAGATCGCGGATCCCCGACAGGGCCATGGACAGCGTCCGTGGGATCGGCGTCGCGGTCAGGGTGACGACGTGGACGGTCTTCCGGAGCTGCTTGAGACGCTCCTTGTGGCTCACACCGAACCGGTGCTCCTCGTCCACCACCAGGAGCGCGAGATCGCGGAACACGACGTCCTTCGAGAGGAGCCGGTGCGTACCGATCACCACGTCTACCGTGCCGGTCCGGAGCCCCTCCAGGACCGCCTTCTGCTCGCGCGGCGAGCGGAAGCGCGAGAGCATCTCGACCCGTACGGGGTACGGCGCGAACCGCTCGCGGAACGTGCCCCAATGCTGCTGCGCCAGGATCGTCGTCGGCACCAGGACCGCGACTTGGTGGCCGTCCAAGGCGACCTTGACCGCCGCCCGCATGGCGACCTCGGTCTTTCCGTAGCCCACGTCCCCGCAGACGAGCCGGTCCGTGGGCCGCGGCCGCTCGAGGTCGGCCTTGACCTGGGCGATGGCCGTGAGCTGGTCCGGCGTCTCCTCGAACGGGAACGCGGCCTCGAACTCGTGTTGCCAGGGCGTGTCCGCCCCGATGGCGTGGCCCTCGAGGATCTGGCGGGCCGCGTAGAGCTGGAGCAAGTCGCCCGCGATCCGGCGCACCGCGGCCCGCACGGTTTCCTTCGTTTTCTGCCAGCTGGTTCCGCCCAGCTTGTCGAGGCGCCCGGCCGCGTCAGCGGCCCCCACGTACTTTGAGAGCGCCGCGAGGCGCTGCACGGGGAGATAGAGGCGGTCGCCCTCGGCATAGTCGAGGACCAGGTAGTCGCCCTCCTGGCCGTCGACCGTCAGGGTGACCAGGCCGCCGTAGCGCCCGATCCCATGCTCGACGTGAACGACGACATCGCCGGGTGCGAGGTCCGTGAAGGCATTGACGCCGCCGCCGCGCTGGTAGGCCGGCCGCCGCCGGACGGCCCGCCGCCCGCCGAACAGCTCGGTCTCCGTCAGGCAGACCAGGGCGAGCCCCGGGCACTCGAACCCGGCTCCGACGCCGCCCACGACCACCGCGCACCCTTCGGGGCCGGAGAGGGTCGGCACGACGGGGGCCTCGATCTCGTGATCCCGGAGGATCTCGGCCAGCCGGCGCGCGGCTGGCGCGTCCCCGGCCCACAGGCGCACCCGAAAGCCCTCCGCGCGCCAGGCCACGATGGCGCTGGCGACCCGCCGGAACTGGCCCCGGAACGTCTCGACCGAGCGCGTGTCGAGCCGGAAGGCGCCCAGGGTGCTGCCGACGAGGAGCTGGCAGTCCACTCGGAGGCGCCCCGCCGTGGCCGCCTCTACGTCTGGCTCGTCGTCGGCCGCCTCCAGCACGGCCGGATCCTCCACGACGTACGGGGCCCCCGCGGGGAGGTACGCCGCCAGGCTGCCCGACTCGCCGGCGGCGGGGGCGAGCGGCAGGACCGCAACGGCTGGCAGTGCGTCCGTCGAGCGCTGCGTCGTCGGGTCGAACGCTCTGATCGACTCCACCTCGTCACCGAAGAGCTCCAGCCGGACGGGCGTCGATCGAGCGGGCGAGAAGAGGTCGACGATACCGCCCCGGACGCTCCACTGGCCCACCTCGCTCACCGTGGCGACGCGCTCATAGCCCGCGGCCGTAAGGTGCTCGGCGAGGGCTTCGCGATCGAGCATGTCGCCGACCGCGATCAGCAGTCGGTGCCGAGTGAGCACCGCGGGCAGAGGCAGGGAGCCGGTGAGCCCGCGAGGTGTTGTCACCAGCCAGAGCGGCTCGCCCCGCATGAGCCGGTCGAGGATCGCCGCTCGCTCGGCCTCCTCCTCCCGGTCGGCCTCGCCCTGCCAGAGCGCAGCGTGAGGCGCGGGAAAGGCCACGATCGCCTCCGGCGCCCTCGTGCCGAGCGCCTGGGCGAACGCGCGGAGATCGTCGACGACCCGCTGCACCGCGAGCGCCGAGGAGGTCAGGACACAGGCGGGCCGGTCGGTCGGGAGCACCCCCACCAGGGCCAGGGCTTTCGCCGAGCCCCAGAGCCCTTCGAGGACGATCCGGCCCGTCCCCTGCCGCAGGGCCTCGCGCGCACGAGCGAGGTCACCCCACTCGGAGAGGGCGGGTGTCAACGAGGTCAGCAACGCGGACACGCGCGGGAATCCGGCGGTCAGCACCGCCGCCGTCCACCTATACCATCGGCCCGCGTCGCGGTCAAACCCCGGGGTCACCCGCCCGGTCAGCGCCTACTTGAACGGGTTCGCGAAGAGCAGGATGATCGCGATGACGAGCGTGTAGATCGCGAGCGACTCGATGAGCGCCAGCCCGATGATCATCGCGGTCTGGATCCGGGCCGCCGCGCCCGGCTGTCGGGCGATGCCATCGAGTGCCGCGGCGATCGCTCGGCCCTGGCCCAGGCCGCAGAGGCCGGCGGCCAACGCCATGCCGATTCCGGCGGCGACCACCGTGAAGGGCCCGAGCCACGACACGGTGGCCGCGCCTTCGGTCGCGGCCTCGGCCACGGCGACCCCCGTCACGAGGCTCAGGGCCAGCGCCAGCATTCCGACGATGATGCGCACGATCCGTCCTCCTTTCCGTGTCCCGAACTCAGGGGTGGGCGCCGGCCTCCGCCCCGCGGGGGACGTGGCCGTGAGCCGGCTCGTGCTCGGCCTCGAGGGCGCCCGCGATGTAGAGCATCGAGAGCATGCAGAAGATGAACGCCTGGAGAAACGCGACCAGGAGCTTGAGCGGGAACAGGAACCCGACCGTGAAGGCGATGGTCGCGACCGTCCCGACCCCGCCGATCAGCCACCCCAGGACGCCGACGGTGCCCGAGAGGGCCCACGTCGACAGCCCGACGGTCATGAAGAACACGATGGACAGCAGGATGTGGCCCCCGAGCATGTTGCCGAACAGACGGAGCGTCAGCGACAGGGGTCGGGCCAGGTGGCTGATCAGCTCGATCGGCGTCATGAGCAGCCCGAAGACAATCCTGGCGAGCACGCCGCCGACCGGCGGCCCGGCGAAGTGCTTGAGGTACGCGACGAGGCCATGCTTCCGGATCCCGATCCAGTGGTACGTGAAGAACACGACGATGGCGCACGAGGCGGTCGTGTTCACGTTGTCGGTCGGGGCGGTGAAGCCGGGGATGAGGCCCAGGAGGTTGGAGGCGAAGATGTAGAGACCCAACGTGGCGATGAGCGGGAAGTAGGGGCGTCCCTCCGGGCCGATCACGTCGTCGATCAGCCCGAGGACGAACTCCAGCGCGGCCTCCATCGCGTTCTGGAGGCCCGTCGGGACCAGCGCCCGCCGCCGGGCGGCCGCGCCGGCCAGGGCGAGCAGCACCGCCATCACCACCCAGCTGAACGCGACGTGGTGAGGCAAGCCAAACGTGTTGAACACCGGTGGCTCCAGCGCTTGCATCCGATCGCCCTCTCAGGGGAGCCGGCTGTCGCGGAGTCCCGCCGCGACCACCATGACGGGCAGCGCCGTCAGCGAGACCACGAGCCCCACCAGTCCCACCCAGCCGAGCGTCACCGCGCCTCCGAGCGTCAGGGCGACCACCCCGAAGCGGGCCCCGTTCGCCCCGAGCCACAGGGCGCGCCGCCACGGGGTCCCGGCCCGGGTCGCGGCAGCCTGGAGCGCCCGGCTGGCCGTCCACCGGAGCCACACGAAGTTCACCACCGTGATCACGCCCCCCACGACGGCCCCCAGGGCCTCCCGGGGACCCGAGACGATCCAGCTTCCCATCGCGATGACGGCAACCAACAGCGCGGTCAGCCCGCACACGCGCCGGACCAGCACGTCCGCTGTCCCGGGCAGCCGCCTCCGGCGACGTGCCCCGGCGGCGGCCGTTCGGGAGGGGGGCGTCACCCCCCTCACGTCGATCTCACCCCTCGCGGTCCCCCCCCTCGCCGAACGCCCCGACCGCCCGGAACAGGTTCACGAAGCCGGCGGCGATCCCCACCAGGAGACCCGCCAGGGTCAGCCAGGGAGACGTGCCGAGCCACCCGTCCAGGGCATAGCCTCCCCAGAGACCCAACACCGTGGAGATCACCAGCGTGAGCCCCACCCCACTGAGGACGCCAAGCTGGCGGATCCACCGCCGATCCGGCTGTCGTTCCACGCTCACGCCCGGCGCTCCGCGGAGGGGACGGGAGGCTTGTGAACCGAAACACTAGCACACGTGCCGTCCCGCCCGCAACCGGTCGGGGCTACTAGCAGCGGTTCCGCATCTTGCCCTCCAGTGTTGCCGGAATCGGGGGTTGGGGGGCACGGAGGTTCGCGGAGGCGCTCCCCTGTGAGCAATTGTGGCCTGGACGCCGTCCGGATGACCCCTCTGGGGGACGCTGCGAGCGTCAGTGAGGGAAAGCGAGGGCGCGGGGAACGCAGGCGGGGAGCGGGGCGGGCGGGGACGGCGTCAGTCCGACCGCTCCACGATCGGCCACGCGGTGACCCCCGCCAGCAGGGCGAAGTCCTCTCGCAGGCGGGCCGCGAGCGCCAGGCGGGTCAGCTGCCGGCGCACGGCCGGCTTGAGGTTGCGCGCATAGAAGAGGTAGGTGGTGAGGAAGGCCGTGGCCAGGGCCAGCAGGCAGGCGACCATGGCGGTGACGTCGTGGCGGAAGCAGTGGTCCATGGCCCACAGGGTGGTGAGTTCCCCGAACCCCCGCGTCTCACACCGTGCCATCTCGTGCACGCGGTGCCGCTGCTCGCTACCCCTCCGGGAGCCTGTCCCGGTCGGATCCGGACGTCTCCCCGGCCCAGCCGCGGGCCCGGGCGACCGCGCGCTGCCACCCGGCGTAGAGCGCCTCGCGCCGGCCCGCAGCCATGCGCGGCTCGAACGCACGGTCGAGCCGCCAGAGCCGGGCCAGCGCCGCGGGGCTTTCCCAGAGGCCCATGCCGAGCCCCGCGAGGTACCCGGCCCCGAGGGCCGTGGTCTCCCGCACCACCGGCCGCAGGACCGGCCGGTCGAGCAGATCCGCCTGGAACTGGCAGAGGAAGTCGTTCTCGGTGGCGCCGCCGTCCACGCGCAGGGCCGTTGGCCGGTGCCCCGACTCGAGCGCCATGGTCTCCAGCACGTCCCGCGTCTGGTAGGCGATGGCCTCGAGCGCGGCGCGGACCACGTGCGCGCGGGTCGTGCCGCGCGTGAGCCCGACCAGCACGCCCCGCGCGTACATGTCCCAGTACGGGGCCCCGAGCCCCACGAACGCGGGCACGAGGTACACGCCGCCTGTGTCCTCGACCGACGTCGCCAGGGACTCGCTCTCGGCCGCCGTCCCGATGAGCCCGAGCCCGTCGCGGAGCCACTGGACCGCCGCGCCGGCAATGAACACCGCGCCCTCGAGCGCGTACGAAACGGGGGGCGGGCCGCCGCCGCCGGGGAGCGACCAGGCGACGGTCGTGAGGAGCCCTCGGGCCGATGGGACCGGGGTCGAGCCCGTGTTGAGAAGCAGAAAGCACCCGGTGCCGTACGTGTTCTTGGCCTCGCCCGGCCGAAAGGCGCCCTGTCCGAAGAGCGCGGCTTGTTGGTCGCCGGCGATGCCGGCGATGGGGATGCCCGCCGCGAGCGGTCCCACGGATGCCGTCTCGCCGAAGATGCCCGCCGAGGGGCGCACCGCCGGGAAGACCTCGAGGGGGATCCCGAGATGGCCGGCGAGCTCCGGGTCCCAGTCGAGCCGGTGGATGTCCAGGCAGAGCGTGCGGGAGGCGTTGGACGGATCCGTGGCGTGGGCCGCACCGTCCGTCAGCTTCCAGAGGAGCCAGGTGTCGACCGTGCCGAAGGCCAGCTCGCCCCGCCCGGCGCGCGCCCGGAGGGCAGGGTCCTGGTCCAGGAGCCACGCGATCTTCGTGCCCGAGAAGTAGGCGTCG
>Ga0073934_10003485_pt1 | contig 28812 bp, 26 predicted proteins | sample LarsenN4metaG_FD_76834 | JGI IMG/M metagenome (GOLD analysis project Ga0073934, IMG submission 76834) | Hot spring sediment bacterial and archeal communities from British Columbia, Canada, to study Microbial Dark Matter (Phase II) - Larsen... ... | reverse complement strand
TGGCCCCGTTGAGCGATGATGGCCTCGTCGCTCTGCCAGCCATCCCGGCATGAACGGCCGGCCCGATCGCGCCGACGATCACGATGCCCGCCGGCTCGTACACCACCAATCGGGACACGACCCATGAAACCGCGAGGCCCAGCAGAGTTCGGACTTTGCTGACGCGCTGAACCGGCTCGTGGTCATAAGGAGCTAAGGCCGCTGTGGGCCGCACACCTCGTGCGCACTGCAGCTGAGCCAAAAACTCCTGGCTCGCCAATCCGGGACCAAACGGCCGAGATCGGGGCGCGTTCGACGCGCGCGTTGTTCGAGCGATCGAGCAGCGCATTCGGTGCTACCCCGGCGCGTCCGACGCGCCCCGCCTCCCTGCTTCGCAAGGGCAGTAAGGCAATAAGCGAATAGGGCGGTCGCGATGCGGCGCGCTCTGCGAGAGCGCATGCACACATACTGCCCTACTGCCCTATTGCCCTATTGCCCTCCTGCCCTCGCGCGAAGCGCGCTCACGCGCGACCGCGCAGCATCTCCAACATGAAGGAGAAATCTTTTTGCCCATGGCCGCGCTGGTTCAGCTCTTCGTAGAGCGCTTGCGCAACGCCGCCCAGCGGCGTGTCGGTTGCGGTCGCTTCCGCCGCTTCCTGCGCCAGCTTCAGGTCCTTCAGCATCATCGCCGCGGCGAAGCCGCCTTCGTAGCCGCGGTTCGACGGCGCGGTCGGCACCGGGCCCGGCCAAGGACAATACGAGGTCAGCGACCAGCACTGGCCCGACGCTTTCGAGGCGATGTCGAAAAACTTCTGCGCATCGAGCCCGAGCCGTTCCGCCAGCGCGAACGCCTCGCACGTGCCGATCATGGAAATGCCGAGCAGCATGTTGTTGCAGATCTTCGCCGCCTGGCCGGCGCCGGAATCGCCCGCGCGGATCACCGCTTTCGCCATCGGCTTCAGCACCGCTTCGATCTCGGGGAAGTCCTGCTCGCGGCAGCCGACCATGAAAGTGAGCGTCCCGCCGCTCGCGGCCGCAGTGCCGCCGGAAACCGGCGCATCGGCGGCGCGGAATCCCTGCATCGCCGCATCGCGATTGACCGTGCGCGCGCTGTCGACGTCGATGGTGGAGCAATCGATCAAGAGCGCGTCCTTCGGCGCGTTGGGCAGAATGGACTCCTCGTAGACTTGGCGCACGTGGCTCCCGGCCGGCAGCATAGTGACGACCGCGTTCGCGTCCTTCACCGCCTCGGCGGCGCTGCCCGCTGGCGTGATGCCCTGCTCCTTGGCGCGCGCCATCGCCTCGGCGGAGAGGTCGAACGCGATCACCTCATGGCCGGCCTTCGCCAAGTTGGCGGACATGCCCGAGCCCATGTTGCCGAGACCGATGAAGGCGATGCGCATGGGATGCTCCTTGTGTTTGGGCGTGTCTTAGCGCAGGGGCGCGATGGAGCAAGCGCAACACCGTTTCCCGGCCGAATGCCCCGCAAAAGCGGGGCTGAGAGCCGGGACCCAGAGCCGAGACGCTCAGGCGCCTGCAGCGCTGGATCCTGGATCGCAGCCCGGCTCAGGGCCGGGCATGCGTCCGGGAAACGGTGTTCATTGCAAAGGCGACCACTCCTCGCCCGCCGGCAACGGCGCGAAGATCTCGTCCAGGAGCGCCTCGGTCACGCCCTCCAGCGTGGCGGGATTCCAGCGCGGCGCGTTATCTTTGTCGATCACCACCGCGCGCACGCCTTCCTGGAAATCGTGCCGCGCGCAGACACGCGCCGCGATACGATACTCCTGGCGCATCTCGTCTGCGAAGCTCGTCATGCGCGCGCCCTCGCGCAGCTGGCGGAACGTGACTTTCAGCGTCTGCGGCGACTTGGTGCGCAACGTCGCGAGCTGCGCCTTAGCCCACGCGCTCGTATCGCTTTCAAGCGCTGCGAAGATTTGCTCGACGGAATCGAGCGCAAAGATGTGATCGATGCGCTCGATGTTCTCGGGCGTCAGCTCGCGCGGCGCGCCGGGATCGGAGGCGAAGCGAGAGAGCGTTTCCGCAATATGGACCGCCGGCGCCTCGCCGGCATCGTCGCGCTGGCCGGCGAGGGCGCCGCCGGTCCATGCATCGCGCAACTCCGCCAGCTTCGCAGCTTCAACATAATGCGTCGCCACGCCCGCGATCAGGCAGTCCGCCGCCTTGAGCCGTGCGCCGGTGAGCGCCAGCCACATGCCGATCTGTCCCGGCTTGCGCGGCAGGTACCAGCCGCCGCCAACGTCGGGAAACAGGCCGATGCCCGTTTCGGGCATGGCGTAGGTCGTGTTCTCGGTGGCGATGCGGAAACGTGCAGGCATGGAAATGCCGACGCCGCCGCCCATCGTGACGCCGTCGATCAGCGCGATCACCGGCTTGGGATAATGGAACAGCAGATGATTGAGCCGATACTCGGTGAAAAAGAACTCGCGCGCGGCTTTGCCATCGCCCGCGCCGCTTTCGGCGATCATGCGAATATCGCCGCCCGCGCAAAACCCGCGCGTGTCAGGCGCGTGATCGAGCAGCACCGCGTGAATGCTCGCATCGTCGCGCCAAGCCAGCAGCGCCTGGGTCATGTTCGCGCACATATGCGTCGTCAGCGCATGCAGCGCCTGCGGCCGATTCAGCGTGATGCGCGCAAGGCCGTTGGCGGCGGAGGTGAGGATTTCAGACATGCCCCCCTATCGCCTTCCCAGTTCAGCGGATCAAGCCGCCCATTCGAGCGGCGGCGGGAGTTCCTCGGCGCAATAGTCGATGCGGATCGCCCGGCGCAGCTTTGCCGTGCGCGAGGGCGAGGAGCGATGGAGGATGAGCGCCTTGGCGAACAGCACGTCGCCGCGTTGCGCGATGCAATCCTCGACCGGGGCGGCGTTGGCGATGGCTTCGGCGTCCGAGGCGGCGATCTTGCCGCGCGCATGCGTGCCGAGCGCAAGCTGGAGGCAGCCGTTTTCCTCGTCAGCGGGATCGAGATGAATGCGCGCGAAGAGCATGCGCTCCAGGAGTTCGATCGGCGGCTCGGCGTGCCAGATGCCGGCCTTGTTGGTCCAGTTGGTGAAGCCCGGCGTTTCGCGGCGCTGCTTCAGGGCGATGACACGGTCCTGATGCCAGGGCAGCGTCCAGTTGTTGGCTTCGGTCTTGTTGAAGGCGATGACGCGGACGGGGCGTGCGTTGGGCAATAACTCTTTCGCGAGCGCAGTTAGCGTGGCGGGTGGTTCAAAGCACAGACGCTGACCAGGTGCGTTACCAATGTCCGCAACTTCATCGAGAGCGCGCAAGGCGTCTTCGGTGAGAGCGCGTCGAAACCAGGTGCGCCCCTCTCGCTGAATCATCCGCCATCCATGTTCATTGCGATGCGCGGCAGGCCGTCACGGCATCCCGAGATGCGTCCGCCACAAGCCGACTTCGACTTGGATCGGGTAGTCGATCCAGTGCATCGTTGTATCGCCGCCGAAGTCGCTCAAGGGCTTGAAAATCATCGCTACTAGTAGCCCCAATCTCGACTTGCGTACGCTCCAACGTGGCGATCACGTCCAGCTCGCCGCCGCTAAATTGATCTCCAATTCGATCTCGCACGCAACTACACATCTCGGTCATGTCTTGGCCAGTTGACGCCAGGAAATCCGAAAACCGCAGCGTCGCTTTTCGCAAACACGCTTGTTCAATGGTGCCCAAGGCATCGCGCCTGTTCAGAGGCTGATCATGCGTAGACACGTCGCAGGAAGACAACGCAAGCGCCGCAAGCCCGATCAAAACCCGGTGCTGCATCACCGCATCGTAGGAATGACGAAGCTGCTGTCCTCCTGCATGCCCTCGGGCCAACGCGCCGTGACGGTCTTCACCTTCGTGTAGAACTTCACGCCTTCCATGCCATGCACGTTCGTGTCGGCGAAGGCGCTGCGCTTCCAGCCGCCGAACGTGTGGTAAGCGACCGGCACCGGGATCGGCACGTTGATGCCGACCATGCCCACATTCACACGGCTCGCGAACTCGCGCGCGGCGCGGCCGTTTCGGGTAAAGATGGCGACGCCGTTGCCGTATTGATGCTGGGAGGGCAGCGCGACCGCTTCTTCAAAGCTCTCGGCGCGGACGATCTGCAGCACCGGGCCGAAAATCTCTTCCTGATACGTGCGCATGTTCGTCTTCACATGGTCGAACAGCGTCGGGCCGATGAAATAGCCGTCTTCGTAGCCTTGCAGCTTGAAGCCACGGCCGTCGCGCACGAGCTCTGCGCCTTCTTCGACGCCCATGGCGATGTAGTTCTCGATACGCTGCTTGTGTTGTGCGGTAACCACGGGCCCATATTGCGCGTCGGGATCGGTGGAGATGCCGACCTTCAGCTTCTCGATTTCCGGAATGATCCGCTCGCGCAGCTCGTCCGCCGTCTTCTTGCCGACCGGAACGACAACGGGCAACGCCATGCAGCGCTCGCCAGCCGAACCGTAGGCTGCGCCGACCAGATCCTTGATCGTCTGATCCATGTCGGCGTCGGGCATAACGATTCCGTGGTTCTTGGCCCCGCCCATCGCCTGCACGCGCTTTCCGTTCGCGGTGCCGGTGGCGTAGATGTACTGGGCGATGTCGGAGGAGCCGACGAAGCTCACCGCTTTGATCTCCGGGTGCGCCAGAATCGCATCCACCGCTTCCTTGTCGCCGTGCACGACGTTGAGCACGCCCGCGGGCGCGCCGGCTTCCATCATCAGCTCGGCGAGACGCACCGGCACGGACGGATCGCGCTCGCTCGGCTTCAACACGAAGGTGTTGCCGCAGGCGATGGCGATGCCGAACATCCACATCGGAATCATGGCCGGGAAGTTGAACGGGGTGATGCCGGCGACGACGCCGAGCGGCTGGCGCATCGAATAGACGTCGATGCCGGGCCCCGCGCCTTCGGTGTATTCGCCCTTCAGCGCATGCGGGATGCCGCAGGCGAACTCGATCACTTCGAGCCCGCGCTGGATGTCGCCGCGCGCGTCGGCCAGCACCTTGCCGTGCTCGGACGAGAGCAAATGCGCCAGCTCGTCCATGTTCTTTTCCACCAGCGCCTTGAACGCGAACATCACGCGCGCGCGCCGCTGCGGGTTGGTCGCGGCCCAGGCCGGGAACGCCTTCAGCGCCGCCTGCACTGCCGTGTCCACGTCGCGCGCGGCGGAGAACGCCACTTCGGCCTGCTGCGCGCCCGTGTTGGGGTTGAACACCTTGCCCGCGCGCCCGCTGCCCGCGGACGCCGTCTTGCCGTTGATGTAATTCTGGATCGCGCGCATGGGCGAAAAGCTCCCAAAGTCCGGTGGATTTTGGGGCCGTTATGGCGTCAAAGCGCCCTTCCGTCCATGCCGCGGAGGCGCCTCAGGCGGGGAACGCCCATCCGCCTTCGCCGGCCTTGCGCGCGGCCGCATACTGGCTCTCGGCGAAGCGCCAGTTCACCAGCTTGTCGAAGAAGGCGTCGAGGTATTTGGCCCGCTCGTTCTTGTAGTCGAGGTAGTATGCGTGCTCCCACAGATCGCAGGTGAAGAGCGGCGTCACGGCAGGATCGACGATCGGCGTCTGCGCATCGTGCAGGTCCTGCAGCTGCACCCTGCCCGCGCCGTCCGCCACCAGCCAGAGCCAGCCCGAGGCGAAATGCCCCTCGCCCTTCGTCTTCGCTTCGTCCCTGAACGCATCGAACGAGCCAAACGCCTGGTCGATCGCGCGCGCGAGTTCGCCCTGCGGCGTCCCGCCGCCATCGGGCGAGAGACTCTGCCAGAAGAAGCCGTGGTTCCAGCCCTGCGCGGCGTTGTTGAAGAGCTTCTGGTCCTTCTCGCGCGCCGCCAGCCGCACGACATCCTCGAGGCGCTTGGGCGCGCTCGGCTTTTCGGCCAGAGCCGCGTTCGTCTTTTTCAGATAGCCGGCATGGTGCTTGCCGTGATGGGTGGCGAGCGTGTCGCGCGACATGAGCGGCTCGAGGGCGTTCTCGGCGAACGGAAGCGGAGGCAGATTGAACACGGGCGTCTCTCCTGGAAACTCTTCCTGGAGCTAGGGCGCGCGCCGCGGCGATCAAGCGCGCACGTTTTGTGGCATTGGCGCGGCATCGCGCCGCCTGCGTGGCTGCGCGGCCCTGCGGTAAGCGACAGCCTATGAGATCGCTCGCCGCCGCGCTCCTCCTCGCGCTCGCCGCCTGCGGCGCGCCCGCCGACGCCCCGCCGGCCGCGCAACCCGCCCAAGCGCTGCACATCGACAACGCCTGGGCGCCGCCCACGCCCCGCGGCGTGGACGTGTCGGCGGGGTATCTGACCATCACCAACAACAGTTCGGCCGACGACGCGCTGATCGGCGCCTCCAGCGCGCGCGCCGAACGTGTCGAAGTTCACGAGATGACAATGCAGGACGGCGTGATGCAGATGCGACCGGCAGCGCGCCTCCCGATCAGCGCAGGAGACTCCATCGCGCTTGCGCCGGGGGGACGGCACCTGATGTTCTTCGGCGTCGCGCCGCCGTTCGCCGAAGGCGAAACGATCCCGGTGCGTCTCACATTAGAGCGAGCGGGCGCAATCGATGTTTCGCTTCCGGTCCGACACCCGAGCGCCGCGTCCCCGCGGCACGACGGGCACTGAATACACCGCATTTAATACTCGCTTTATGGCCTCGCCGTACTACCGGTGGCATGGAGCCGGAAGCATCCTCGCCGCGGCGGCCGACGGGCGGGTAGTCGCATGTTTCGCCGCCTGCGCGTCAAGCTGACCGTTCTTTATGCGGGTCTCTTCTGCGCGGTCCTCTTTGTGATCGGCGCCACAGCGTACTTTGCGATTTCCAACAATACCCAGCAACTCGCGCGCGAACAGCTCGTCAGCACCGGCGAAGTGTTCGCAACGATGGCGAGGCTGCGCTTCGCGCGTCTCAGTGACAACGTGGAGCAAACCGCACGGCTGCCCGCGATGCAGCAAGCGGCAATCGAGCGCAACGAGGCAATGATCCGAGTGCTCCTCAATGATCTCGGCGAACGCAGCGACGCCGAGCTGACGTTTCTGGTGACCAGGGAAGGACTGATCGTCGGAGACGACACGGCGTCGAACCGTTCAGTTTCGCCGGGCTTGCAGGTCGCGCTGGAACGTGACGACGCGCCGAGCGGCATTCTGTCGATCGGGAGCAACATGTATCAGGCCGCAACGGCTCCAATTCCGGGAGACTTGGGGTGGCTGGTGCTCGGCGTGCGCATCGACAACACACAACTTGAAGCACTCGAGGCGCTTTCTTCGACGCCTCTCGAACTAACCGTGCTGAGGAAACAAGAGGGCTGGGTTCAACTTGGCGCCGATCGAGTCCATACGCTCAGCACATTCATCGACGACGCCCTGGCGCGCAGAGAGCCGCGCGCGGAGCGCACGCCCGATGACCGCGCCATCGCCGCCGTGCGCGCCTTGCCATCGCTCGACGGCACGCGCGGGGTTTTACTGCTTCAATACCCGCTCTCCAGCGCACTTTCGCCGTATGGCGCCTTGTTCAGCACGCTGATTGGGATCAGCATGATCGGCATCATCATGCTGGTGGCCGGCACATGGTTTCTGGCGCGCAGCATCACCCAGCCGCTCTCAACGCTCGAGGACGCAGCCAAGAGCCTGCAGCAGGGCGTCTATAATAATGTTGTCGTGCCGACAAAGGATGAGCTCTCGCGGCTTGCGGAGAGCTTCAACGCCATGATCGAGGCGATCCGCGAACGCGAGCGCAGGATCACGCACCTCGCCTACAATGACTCGGAGACACGTCTGCCCAACCGCCTCGCGCTGGAACGGCGGCTCGCCGCCGCACAGCAGCCGCAACGCCTTTACCTTGCGGCGATCGGCGTCGACCGTTTCGCCCACATACGCGGAGCGATCGGCTACGCGCTCGCCGGCGCGCTGCTGCGCACGCTGGGCGCTCGCCTCGTGCGCCTAGTGCCGAACGCGCCGGCCGGCCAGCTCGCCAACGATACTCTGGGCGTCGCGTTCCTGGCTCACGACGAGGCCGACGCTCGCAAGCGGGCGCGCGCCCTTGTGAACAATCTCGAACAGCCGCTCTTGCTCGAGGACCAAGAGCTCGACGTCACCGTAACGATCGGCTTGGCGCAGCCGCGCGCAAAGGGCGAAACGCCCGGCGAAATGATTCAACGCGCGAGCGTTGCCCTGGACCAAGCGCGTTCGTCGATGCAGAAGATCGCCATGTTCGACAAAGCAGCCTATGGCGATCCGGCGCGCAATCTTTCCCTGATGGGCGAAATGCGCCGCGCGCTGGAGGCGGGCGACATCTTCCTTACCCATCAGCCCAAGTACAATTACCGCACCGGCCGCATCGACAGCGCCGAAAGCCTCGTACGCTGGCGCCATCCTACGCGAGGGTTGCTCCCGCCGGATCTTTTCGTGCCGATGGCGGAAGAGACCGGGCACATCCGCGCCCTGACGGAATGGGTGCTGCAGCGCGCCGTGCAGGACCAACAGGCGCTGAGCGGCGCCGGCCGCCCGCTCACGCTCTCCCTGAACATCTCCGCGCGCCTACTCAGCGACGCCGATTTCGCCCGCAGCGCGCTCACTATTGTGCGCCAGGCGCCGCATCAGATCTGCTTCGAGATCACTGAGACCGCGGTGATCGACAATCCGAAGCTGGCGCTAGAGCACATTGAGCTGTTTTCGAGCAACGGCGTACGCATCGCCATCGACGATTACGGCTCTGGCCTCTCCTCGCTGGCCTATCTCAAGCAGCTGCCGGCGCACGAGTTGAAGATCGACAAGATGTTCATCGAGACGCTGCCGGCAAACCGTCGCGACGCGTTGCTCGTGCGCTCGACCATCGATCTCGCGCACGGTCTTGGGCTCGAAGTGACGGCCGAGGGCGTTGAGACGCCGGCCGCCTTCGCCCTGCTTGCCGCCATGCGATGCGATCTGGCGCAAGGCTTTCTTGTGTCACGTCCCGCGACGGTCGACGAGCTGATCGTCATTCTCAATGACGAACGCCGCATGCGCTATTACCAACAGACCGCAGCTGCCGGCTTGTCGGGCCCCCAGGAAGTGGAGGCAAAGCCGAAATCTGCTTAGTCCTGCAGCGGCAACTCGGTCGTGTCTTTCAGGTGCTCCAGGACAATCGAGCTTTCCATGTGCGCGATGGCGGCGCAGCGCAGAAGCTTCGACTGTACGATCTCCTGGAAGTGCGGCAGGTCGCGCGCGATGATCTTGATCAGGTAATCCGCCTCTCCCGTCAGCATCACGCACAGCGTGACTTCGTCCATGCGCGTGACGAGATCGCGGAACGCCTTCACGCTGGCGGCGGCATGATCCTTGAGCCGAATGCGGATGATGGCCGCGCAGGTGAGCCCGACGCTCTCGGGCTCGACGAGGCCGACGACAGCGCGGAGCACGCCAAGCTCGCGCAGGCGCGCCAGGCGGCGCGAAACCAGGCTGGGCGAGACCCCGGCCTCTTCCGCCAGCTCAGCCTGGGAAACGCCTGCATCGCGCTGAAGGGCGCGAAGCAGGCGGAGGTCCGATTGATCGAGGTTCGGCCGCTCACGTTTCATGCAACTTCGGCTGCTTTTCCGCACGCTTTGTGCAAATCACTACCACCACACGCGCGGAATGTCACTGAAATTGCCGTTGAATGCGGCTATTCTAGCGAACCATGAGCGCTAGACCGAAGCCCGCGCCGGGCCCCCTGCCGCAGACGGATTGGAAGCGCGTTGTGGAACTCGTGCAGTGCTCGCGCGCTATGGACGCGATCGAGGAGCGCGAACTCGTTCCGGGCAAGAAGATCTTCTACCAGTTCAGCGCCCGCGGGCACGATATGGCCCAAGTGCTGTTGGGCCTACACCTCACGCACCCGAAAGACGCGCTCTGCGGCTACTACCGGTCGCGGCCAATCCTGCTCGCGCTCGGGGTTGCGCTCGAAGATGCGCTCGGCTCGGCGATGGGGCGCGCCGGCGGCTATTCGGACGGGCGCGATATCGGCGTCGTGTTCAACTACCCGAACGCGCACGGGGCTTCGGCGCTGCCGATGTGTGGCGGCGTCGGCGCACAATACACGCCCACTGCCGGTTACGCGCAGGCAATCGAGTATCACAAGCACGTACTGGGCGACCGCGCTTATGACGGCGCCATTGGCGTTGTGCTCGGCGGGGATGCGTCGGTGGCGACAAATGGCTTCTGGTCGGCACTGACCATCGCCACGACGCTGAAGTTGCCGATGCTGTTCTTCATCGAAGACAATGGCTACGGCATCTCGACGCCCGGCTGGCTGCAGACGCCGGGCTGCAACATCGCGAAGAACCTCGCGAGCTTCACCGGACTTCATGTGCTCGACGGGGACGGCGCCGATCCGGTGCAAGCGTCAGAACTAATCGCCGAGGCGGTGGCGCATGTGCGCGGCGGTCATGGTCCTGCGCTCCTGCACCTCACGGTGCCGCGGCTCGAAGGCCACTCGTTCCAGGACACGCAGGCCTACAAATCGCAGGAAGAGATCGAAGCGGAATGGGCGCGCGATCCGCTGCCGAAGCTGAAGGCGCATATCGTGCCCTCGCTCATGAGCGAGGCGGAATGGGACGCGCTGGAGAAGGAGGTCGAGGAGCGCGTGCGCCGCGCCCTGCAGATCGCTGACCAGCGCCCAGTGGCCGACCCCGAGGAAGTCACGCGTTTCGTGTTCAGCGAACACGACACGCTGCAGGTGGAAGGCGGGCTCTGGAATACGGGCTACGCACCGCCGCCTGTCAGCAATGATCCGAAGCCCGAGGGGTCGCGGATCAACATGATCACGGCGATCCGGCGAACACTGGATCACGAGCTTGCGGCGAACCCGCGCGTGTTGGTGTTCGGCGAAGACGTCGGGCCCAAGGGGGGCGTGCATGGGGTCACGCTCGGGCTGCAGGAGAAATACGGCGCCGAGCGCGTGTTCGACACTTCGCTCTCGGAAGAAGGCGTCATTGGCCGCGCCGTCGGCATGGCGCTCGCAGGATTGATGCCTGTGCCGGAAATTCAATTCCGCAAGTACGCCGATCCGGCCACCGAACAAATCAACGATTGCGGCACAATGCGCTGGCGCACGGCGAACCGCTTCGCCGCGCCGATGGTCGTGCGCATGCCCGTGGGTTTCTTCAAGTGCGGCGATCCCTGGCACTCGCAGACTAATGAAGTGCAGTTCGTGCACAGCCCCGGCTGGCGCGTCGCTTGTCCTTCCAACGCTGAGGACGCCGTGGGCCTCCTGCGCACGGCGCTGCGCGGCAACGATCCGGTGATGTTCCTCGAACACCGCAACATGCTGGATGCCGCCAGCGCGCGCCGCCCGTATCCGGGCGATGACTTCGCGCTGCCGTTCGGCATCGCCAAGCGCGTGCGCGAAGGCGAAGAGATCACGATCGTTACATGGGGCGCGATGGTGGAGCGCTGCGAAGCGGCGGCGCATGAGGCGGGGGCCAACGCCGATATTCTTGATCTTCGCACGCTCGCGCCGTGGGATTCAGAAGCCGTGCTCACCTCCGTACGGCGCACGCATCGCTGTTTCATCGTGCACGAGGATATCGGCACAGGCGGCTTCGGCGCGGAGATCGCGGCTGTGGTTGCCGATCAAGCCTTCCTCGATCTCGACGCGCCCGTCGCGCGCCTCACCATGCCGGACATTCCTTCGCCGCATCATCCCGAGCTGATGGAATGGGCGCTGCCTTCGGTCGCGCGCATCGCAGCCAAGATGCAAGAGCTGGTGCGCTTCTGATGAGCGAGCTCGCCGACATCATCGCCCCAATCGAACAGGAGGGCACCAAATCCGTGGTGCGCGCCTGGCTCAAGAAGATTGGCGATGCGGTAAGGCGCGACGAGCCGATCGTGGAACTGGAGACCGACAAGGTCGCGGTCGAAGTACCGGCGCCGGCTGACGGGGTCTTAAGCGAGATCGCATTGGCGGAAGGCGATGAAGCTGCGCCGGGCGCGAAGCTCGGCGTTCTCAGCCTCGTCGTTCCGGAGGCGACCAAGGCGCGATCCCGAATCCAGGACCGACGCACAACGCCTCCCCTGGATTCCGGGTTCGCCGCTGACGCGGCGCCCCGGAATGACCGGGCTAAGGAACAGCGCCTGTCGCCGCTCGTGAAACGTCTGCTGTCGGAGCGCAAACTCTCACCAGACGCGATCGTCGGCACCGGCCGCGACGGGCGCATCACCCACCGGGACGTCGAAGCGTTTCTGCGCTCGCCGCCGGCGCGCCAGCGGGCTGCGGACAAGGCGCCGTCGCTCAAAGGCGGGAAGATCCCGCACGATCCGATGCGCCGCTCCATCGCCGAGCACATGTCGCGTTCGGTGGCGACAGCGCCGCACGTCACGGCGGTGTTCGAAGCGGATTTCTCCACCATCGCTGCGCACCGCGCGAAGCACAAGGACGCGTACGCCAAGCTCGGCGCCGCCCTCACCTACTCGGCCTACATCGTCCGCGCCGCAGCCGAGGCGATGAAGGTCTCGCCGAATGTGAATGCGCGCTGGCATGACGACTATCTGGAAGTGCTTGAGGACGTGAACATCGGCATGGGCGTCTCGCTTGGCGAGAAGGGGCTGATCGTGCCGGTGATCCGCCGCGCGCAAGCGCTCTCCCTCAAGGATACGGCGAAGCAACTCACCGACCTGACCGAGCGCGCGCGCAACAACCAGCTCAAGCCCGCCGATGTGCAGGGCGGTACGTTCACGATCTCCAATCACGGCGTCTCCGGCTCGCTCGTCGCGGCGCCCATCATCATCAACCAGCCGCAATCGGCGATTCTGGGCGTCGGCAAATTGGATAAGCGCGTCGTGGTGCGCGAGATCGACGGGCACGACGCGATCCTGGTGCGGCCGATGGCGTACGTCTCGCTGACCATCGATCACCGCGTGCTCGACGGACACCAAACCAACGCCTGGCTCACGCGCTTCGTCGAGGTGTTGGAAACCTGGCCGCTGGAGGACTGAGTTTTGCTCGATACGATCGCCACGCGGCCGCCGGATCCGCTGCTGAAAATCATCAAGATGTTCCGCGATGATCCGCGCGATGACAAGATCGATCTCGGCGTCGGCGTCTATCGCGACGAGCGCGGCGAAACGCCGATCATGGCGGCGGTGAAGGAGGCCGAAAGGCGTCTGCTCACAGCCCAGACGACGAAGGCGTATGTCGGCCAGCAAGGCGATGTCGAATTCCTGCGTCTGTTCGGCGAAGTTGCGTTCGGCGAGTTGGCGCGCGAACTTGCGTCGATCCAGAGCGTGGGCGGCACGGGTGCGCTCCGGCTTGGTTGCGATCTCGTGCGAGCGGCCGGCGGCAAGCGCGTGCTGCTGCCGGCGCCGTCATGGCCCAACCATCCGGCCGTGATCGCCGCGGCGGGATTGGAGCGCGTTGATGTGCCGTTCTTCGATGTTGCCACGCAGCGCATCGAGCTCGACAGCTTGCTGGGCGGCATGGCGCGGCTGAAGCCCGGCGATGCGGTGATCCTGCAGGCGGTGTGCCATAATCCGCTGGGCGCGGATTTCTCGCCGGAGCAATGGGATGTGCTGGCAGATGCGGTTATCGAGCACAGGCTGATCGCGTTCCTGGACCTCGCCTATCAGGGCTTCGGCGACGGCATTGATGAAGACGTCGCCGGCGCGCGCCGCATGTTGGCGCGCGCGCCGAACGTGATCGTGGCGATGTCGGGCGCGAAATCGTTCGGCCTTTATCGCGAACGCGTCGGCGCCTGCTTCGTAAAAGCAGCGCCCAGTGCGCGCGCGGCGGTGCAATCCAATCTGTTCGCCATCGCGCGCGCGAACTATTCGATGCCCGCCGATCACGGCGCGGCGTGCGTGCGCGAAGTGCTGAGCGACGGAGGCTTGCGCGCCTCATGGCGGGCGGAGTTGGACCACATCCGAGCGCACATCAGAGACACGCGCGCGGCGCTGGCGGCTGAGCGCGTCAACTCCATCCCGATGCACCTGATCGCGGGGCAGAAAGGCATGTTCTCAACGCTGCCGCTGAGCGAAGCGCAAATCGTGCGCCTGCGCGAGGAGCATGGGATCTACATGACCGACGCGGCGCGGATTAACGTCGCCGGCCTTCGGCGCGCGGACATTCCGCGGTTCGTGGAAGCGCTGAGGGCCGTGGCTTGATCAGAAACCAGAAGTCAGAAATCAGAAGTCAGAATGGGGCGGCGCTTCTAATTTCTGGTTTCTGATTTCTGACTTCTGAATCAAGCCGCATTCATCGTCAGCAGATCATACGCCGCGACGGTGTCGCCTTCACGATTCGTCACCACCACATCCCAGCGCACTTCGCCCTGATCTGGCTTGCGCAGCGTCTTTTCCTTCACCGTGAGCTGAACCGAGATCGCTTCGCCCGGCTTCACCGGCTTCACGAAGCGCAGGTTGTCGAGCCCGTAGTTCGCGAGCACGGGACCCGGCGCTGGGTCGACGAACAGCCCAGCCGCGAACGAAAGAATGAGATAGCCGTGCGCCACGCGTCCGCCGAACAGCGGATTGGCGCGCGCGGCTTCTTCGTCGAGGTGGGCATAGAACGTGTCGCCGGTGAAGCGCGCGAAATGCTCGATGTCGTCCATCGTGATCTCGCGCTCGCGCGTCTTCAGCTGATAGCCGATCGGCAGATCGTGGAATTTGAGCCGGAACGGGTGCGGATCGGCGGGCTTTGTCGGCGCGCCTTGGATGTAGCGGTTGACGATCGCCGAGAGCACGCGGGGATGGCCCTGCAGCGCCGTGCGCTGCATGTAATGCGTGACGCCGCGCACGCCGCCCATCTCCTCGCCGCCGCCCGCGCGCCCTGGGCCGCCGTGGATCATGTGCGGCATCGGCGAGCCGTGGCCCGTCGATTCCTTGCCGCTGTCGCGGTCGATGAAAGCAATGCGGCCATGGAAGGCGCCGGCGCCGAGCACGACGTCGCGAGCGAAGCCCGTATCGTACGTGAACACGCTCATCACCAGCGAGCCCTTGCCGCGGTTGGCGAGCGCAATGGCGTCCGCGCCATCCTTGTACGGCATCAGCGTGGAGACAGGGCCGAACGCCTCCACGTCGTGCACCGCGCGCGCTTCCCAGGGCCGCTCACAGCGCAGCAGGATCGGCGAGAGGAACGCGCCCTTCGGGTTGACAATGTCCGCGTCCGGATCGCCGTAGACGATGCTCGCGTCAGCCGCGATCTCGGCCACCTTCGCGCGCACGTCCTCCCGCTGGCTCATGCTGACGAGCGCGCCCATGCGCGTGGCTTCTTCGCGCGGATCGCCTATGGTGAGCTTATCGAGCCGCGCCTTCAGCGCTGCCTCTGCCGCATCGAGCAGCGCGGCGGGCACGAGCGCGCGGCGGATGGCCGTGCATTTCTGCCCCGCCTTCACGCTCATCTCCTTGGCGACTTCCTTGATGAAGAGTTCGAACTCGGGCGACTCCGGCGCAGCATCCGGTCCAAGCACCGAAGCATTGAGCGAATCCTGTTCGGCCACGAAGCGCACGCTTTCGCGCACAATCACCGGATGGCTCTTGAGCTTGTTCGCAGTAGCCGCAGAGCCGGTGAAGGAGACGACGTCCTGCGACGAGAGGTGATCGAAGAGATCGCCCGTCGAGCCGACGATCAGCTGCAACGCGCCTTTGGGCAGCACGTTCGCCTCCAGCATGATGCGTACGGCCGCTTCGGTGAGATAGGCCGTTGCGCTGGCTGGCTTCACAATCGCCGGCACGCCGGCCAGGAACGCGGGCGCCAGCTTCTCCAGCATGCCCCAGACCGGGAAATTGAACGCGTTGATGTGCACGGCCGCGCCTTGCAGCGACGTGAACACGTGCAGGCCCTGGAACGTGCCGCCGCGCGAGAGCGCTTCAAGATTGCCGTCGATCGGAATGCGCTCGTTCGGCAGCTCGCGCCGGCCTTTGCTCTGATAGACCGCGAACGTGCCGATGCCGCCGTCGATATCGATCCAGCTGTCCGCCTTGGTGGCGCCGGTGTTGTAGCTGAGCTCGTACAGTTCCTCTTTGCGCGCCGTGAGCGCTTCGGCGAGCGCTTTGAGCATCTTGGCGCGCTCGTGGAACGTCAGCGCCCGCAACGACGGCCCGCCCTGCTCGCGGGCGAAGCGCAGCATGGCGGCGAAGTCCAGACCTTGTGACGACGTAAGCGCGACCACATCGCCGTTCACGGCCGAGCGCAGCTCCGCCATGCCGCCCGATCCAGCGATCCAGCGGCCCTCGGCGAAGTTTTGAAGGGTGATCGGCTTCATCGTCCAGCTCCGGCGTTCGTAATTGGGCGCGCGGCGGTCCGCGCCGCATGCGCGACGGAGTCGCGCGCTCCAAACTTTTGTGTACTCGCTAACTTCCAGAAAACTTCGGCGGCCGCTTCTCCATGAACGCCGCCACGCCTTCCTTGTAATCCGCCGTGCGCCCCAGCGCGCGCTGGGCGTCGCGCTCCACGTTGAGTTGCGCCTCCAGCGTACGCGCACCGCTTTCGCGGATAAGTCTCTTCGTCATCGCCAAGCCGCGCGTCGGCGCAGAAGCGAGCTTCGCCGCAAGCGCATCGGTCTCTTCGCGCAGCTTCTCATCATCCACGCACTTCCAGATCATGCCCCACGCTTCGGCGCGTTCCGCCGTCAGCGGCTCGCCGGTGAGCGCAAGGCCCAACGCACGCGATTGGCCGGCGAGGCGCGGCAGCGTCCACGTGCCGCCGCTATCGGGGATGAGGCCGATATTGGCGAAGGACTGGATGAACTTCGCGCTGCGGGCGACAATGACGATATCGCATGCGAGCGCGATATTCGCGCCTGCGCCGGCGGCGACGCCGTTGACCGCGCAGATCACCGGCATCTCGAGCGAGGTAATGCCCTTGATCAGCGGATTGTAGCGGTTCTCCAGCGATTCGCCGAGATCGACGCCATCGCCTCCCGGCGCCACGGCGCGATCAGATAAATCCTGCCCCGCGCAGAAGCCGCGGCCGGCGCCCGTCAGCACGAGAACGCGGGCGCCGGAGTTCGCAATCTCGTTCAGCGCGCTCGAGACGTCCGCGTGCATTTGCACGTTGAAACTGTTCAGCCGATCGGGCCGATTGAGCGTGAGACGGGCCGCGCCGTTCGCGATCTCGAGCAAGATGGTTTCATAAGCCATGCCCAAGCGCCCTCCTCGCGCATGCTGGTGGCGTATGATAGAAGCGGAATACCGTCAATTCACGAGAGGCTCGGCGTGAGCGAAGCGGACAATCTGGCGCGGCGCGTGGCCGAGACGCTGCTGCAGCGCGAAGGCACGGGGCCGGCTTGGGGCGTGGTCATCGAGGAGGCGCGCGAGGGCTATGCGCGCGTGCGCATGAACGTGCGCGCCGACATGCTCAACGGCCACGGCAGCGCACATGGCGGCATGATCTTCGCCCTCGCCGACACAGCGTTCGCCTACGCCTGCAACTCGCGCAACGAGACCAGCGTGGCGCAGAGCGCGAGCATCGCGTTCCTGGCGCCGGCGCTCGCGGGCGACGTGCTGGCAGCGGAGGCGCGTGAGGTTTCCCGTTCCGGCCGCAGCGGCGTCTATCAAGTCAGCGTGAAGACCGCCGACGGGCGCTCGGTGGCTGAATTCACAGGGCTTTCGCGCACAATCGGCGGCGCCGTGGTAGAGGGAACCTGAGTGGCTTGAATTAATTGACCGATCGGTCAGCGAATGCTACATTCGTCAAGTCGAGGCGCGACCGATGTACACCACCGATTTGACTGGCAAGAAGAAGGCCGAAGCCGTCGTTGAGGATCCTGAGCGGGTCGCCGCGTTCGAGGCCCGCGTCGCTAACGACGAATTCATTGAGCCGAAGGACTGGATGCCGGAGGCGTACCGCAAGACGCTGGTGCGCCAGATCTCGCAGCACGCGCACAGCGAGATCGTCGGCATGCTGCCGGAAGGCAATTGGATTACGCGCGCGCCGAACCTCAGGCGCAAGGCGATCCTCTTGGCGAAGGTGCAGGACGAAGGCGGGCACGGGCTTTATCTTTATGCCGCCGCAGAGACGCTCGGCACGTCGCGCGAGGAGATGATCGAGGCGCTGCATTCGGGGCGCGCCAAGTACTCGACAATCTTCAATTATCCGACGCTCACCTGGGCCGATATCGGCGCGATCGGCTGGCTGGTCGATGGCGCCGCGATCATGAATCAGGTGCCGCTGCAGCGGACGTCCTACGGTCCGTATGCGCGCGCCATGGTGCGCATCTGCAAGGAAGAAAGCTTTCACCAGCGCCAAGGTTACGAGATCATGATGCATCTGGCCGGCGGCACGCCCGAGCAGAAGCGCATGGCGCAGGATGCGCTCGACCGCTGGTGGTGGCCGTCGCTGATGATGTTCGGTCCGCCGGACGATAAATCGCCCAACACCGAGCAAAGCATGCGCTGGCGGATCAAGCGCGACACCAATGACGAGCTGCGGCAGAAATTCGTCGACATCACCGTGCCGCAGGCGGAAGCAATCGGACTTAAAGTGCCGGACCCGGCACTGAAGTGGAACGAGACGCGCGGCTCTTACGATTTCGGCGAAGTGGATTGGGAGGAGTTCTATGCCGTCGTGCGCGGCGAAGGCCCGGTCGCGAAAGAGCGCTTGCAAGCCCGCGTGAAGGCCTGGGAAGAGGGGGCGTGGGTGCGCGAAGCAGCGCGGGCGCACGCAGAGAAGCGCGCAGCCGCGAGGCTGGCGGCGGAGTAATGAACGTTATCGATCCAGATTTGGCGTGCGCCCGCTTTCTTGCAGGCCACTGGCTTGGGCGCAGCGGCGATCTGGAGATCGAAGAACTCTGGCTGGCGCCGCGCGGCGGCGTGGCCGAAGGCGTCGTGCGCGTGACGAAGGACGGCGGCGTGCATACGCTGGAATACCTTCTGATTAGCGCCGAAGCGGATCGCGTGGCGCTTCGTTTCAATCATTTCAATCGCGATTACACGACTTGGGAGTCCGATGGCCCGATTGAGCTTGTGCTGGCCCAGGCTGCGGATGGCGAAATGATCTTCGAGAGCAATTGCTCTCCTGCCCGCCATGCGGCCGCAGCGGGCTACAGACTAACCGGTCCTGGCGCGATGACGTCATGGATCGACTCGGTGAGCGAAGATGGCGCCAAGGTGCGCTACACGTTCGAGTACGCGAAGGTGATTTGAGCATGAAGGACTGGCCGCTTTGGGAAGTATTCGTGCGCGGCAAAGGCGGGCTCTCGCACCGCCATGTCGGCAGCGTGCATGCGGCGGACCCCAAGATGGCGATCGAGCACGCGCGCGATGCGTATACGCGGCGTATGGAAGGCGTGAGCCTCTGGGTCGTGCCGTCGGCGCAGATCACCGCGTCCGATCCGGGCGATGCGGCGGCGCTGTTCGAGCCAGCGGAGGACAAGGTCTATCGCCATCCGACGTTCTATTCCATCCCCGATCACATCAAGCACATCTGATGAACGCGCTGGCGACATACGCACTCCGGCTCGGCGACGACTCCCTCATTCTCGGACAGCGGCTCTCCGAGTGGTGCGGCCACGCGCCGGCGCTCGAGGTCGACCTTTCGCTGGCGAACGTCGCGCTGGACCAGATCGGACAGGCGACGCATTTTCTCGCGCTCGCCGGCGAACTCGAAGGCAGGGGCCGCGACGCCGACGCCCTCGCCTTTCGCCGCGATGTGATGGATTTCACCAATTGTCTGCTGGTCGAGCAGCCGAACGGCGATTTCGCCCAAACCATCGCGCGGCAATTCCTGTTCTCGCATTATCAGGAACTGCTGTTCGCGGCGCTGGCTGCTTCCAAGCATGAACGCTTCGCCGCCATCGCCGCCAAGGCAGTGAAGGAAGTGAAGTATCACGCCACGCTCGCGAGCGATTGGGTGGTGCGCCTAGGTGACGGCACCGAAGAGAGCAAGCAGCACATGATCGCCGGCCTCGACTGGATGTGGCGCTTCGCGGACGAGATGTTCGCGATGGACGCCGTCGACGCTGCAGCGCTGGAAGCAGGCGTGGGCATCGACAAAGCCGCTCTCAAGCCCGCTTGGAATCAGCGCATCGATCTTGTTCTCGCCGACGCTACGCTCGAACGACCCGCTTCGCGCCGGCCTGTGCTCGGCGGCCGGCGCGGGCATCACAGCGAACATCTCGGCCACCTGTTGAGCGAGTTGCAATTCCTGCAGCGCGCGTACCCGGGAGCGACGTGGTGATGCAGCCGCCTTCTTGGACCGCCCGCGTCTCGCCGGCCAAGGACGGCAGGGCCGAACGCAAGTCGCCGGCGAGGACGCCGGCCAGCCAAGAGATTGCGCGCATCCTCGCGCAGGTCCCCGATCCGGAGATCCCCTGCGTCTCCGTGATCGATCTCGGCATCGTGCGCGAGATCGAACCTGATCGCGTGATCATCACGCCCACCTACACCGGCTGCCCCGCGACAATCGCAATCGAGCAAGCGATCCGCGCCGCGCTGGATGCTAGGGGCTTCGGCGGTGTTGCGATCGAAACGACGCTGACGCCGCCATGGACCACCGATTGGATCAGCGACGAAGGCCGCGAAAAGCTGCGTGCCTATGGCATCGCACCGCCGCCGAAGGGCGCAGGCGCGGCGTCGCTGAAGAATGTTGCGGCGGCGGAGTGCCCGCGCTGCGGCTCGACAGATACAGAAGAAATCTCCCGCTTCGGGTCGACGCCCTGCAAGGCGCTCTGGCGCTGCCGCGCGTGCGCGGAGCCATTCGACCGCTTCAAGTGCCACTGAATGAGCATTGACTTCCACAAACTGCGCGTCGCGGAAGTGAAGCGCGAGACGCCGGACGCCGTCTCCGTGCGCTTGGAGCTGCCGGACGAGCTGCGCCAAACATTCAAGTTCCGCGCCGGCCAGCATCTGACTTTTCGGCACACGATCGATGGCGAAGAGCTGCGGCGCAACTATTCGCTCTGCGTCGCGCCCAGCGAAGGCGTCTTGAAGATCGGCGTCAAGCAGATCGCCGGCGGCGTGTTCTCCGGTTGGGTCAACACGGAGCTGAAGGCCGGCGACGAGCTCGAAGTGATGGCGCCGCATGGCTCGTTCTGCTGGAATTTCGACGCGGAGGCGCGCAACGAATACGCCGCGTTCGCCGGCGGTTCGGGCATCACGCCGATCCTTTCGCTGATGAAGACGGCGCTGTCGCTGGAGCCGCATTCGCGTTTTACGCTGTTCTACGGCAACCGCACGTCCGTCGGCATCATGTTTCTGGAGGAGATCGCGGCGCTGAAGGACCGTTATCTCGACCGGCTGCAGGTGTTTCATTTCCTGGAGGACGAGGAAGAAGAGATCGAGCTGTTCAACGGCCGCCTCGATCGCGCCAAGACGGAAGAAATTCTCGCCACGCTCATCGACCCGAAGACCGTCGACGCGTTCTTCATCTGCGGACCCGGCCCCATGATGGACGCGATCGAGGAGGCGCTGATCGCGCGCGGCGTGGAGAAGCCGCGTATCCTGATCGAGCGCTTCACCACCGGCCCGCTCTCCGCCGCGCAAGCCGCTGCCGCGCGCGCTCTCGAAGAAAAGGCCGCCGGCCTCAAAATGAGCGTGACGTTGAACGGCCGGCGCGTGCAGGTGGCGTTCGATCCCGAGAAGCACTCGATCCTCGACAACGTCCGCGCCGCCGGCCTGGCCGCGCCGTTCGCCTGCAAAGGCGGCGTCTGCGCGACGTGTCGCGCGAAGGTGACGGCGGGCGAAGTGCAGATGAAAGTGAACTACGGCCTCTCCGCCGAGGAACTGGCCGAGGGCTACGTGCTCACCTGCCAGGCCACGCCGGTCAGCGAGGGTGTGGCGCTGACTTACGATGTGTAGGTCCCTGTTTCTCGCCCCGAAGCAGGCACAACGCGGCTAGCCCGGCCTCTCAAGGCCGCGACACCGCCAAATGCCAGCCTCGTCCCTCGTGAAGAAGACGCTCCACTCCGAATTCACGGTGTTAGCGAAATAATGAAATTCGACGCAATCATCATGGGTCACGACCCACGCCAGGTTTTCATCCGAGTCGACTACATCTGGTAGCGCGCGGGCGGCATCATCCATCTGGACAATCTGCGACGGTACGGACCTTGCCGTTAGAACGTGCGCCTGCCGGGCTCTGCCAGCATCAGACGCCATCCAGATTTCGAACTCCAAATCGCCTTCGCCTATTGTGACTACTGCCACCTCAGGTCGGGACCGCTGACCGCGAAACGCCGCCTGAATCTTCACTTTGCTCTCGTCGAACAGCGCGGCATAGTGGGATGCATCGTGAATGCCGAGTCTATAGGTGTTCATTGCCACACTACTCTGCCGCCGTGCGCACGCCGCCGAGCGTCAAATCCACCGCCATTTCCGCCAGTGCGCCGGCGCTGACTGGGCCACGCGGGTCGAACCAGGTGTGAGTCCAGTTGATCTGGCCGAAATAGAGCATCGCGGCGGCGAAGCTCGCGCCGCTTTTGCGCTTGAGCGCCGGTTCGATCTCCACCAGCAGCTTCTGCACCCTCTCGATCAGCCGGCGCTGCACGGCGACGATTTCGGCGCGGCGCGCTTTCGGCAGGTGGTCCAGATCGTTCAGCAGCACCTTGTGCCGGTCGGCGGCGCCGACATAGAGCGCCATGAAGCGGTGCGTGAGTTCGCGCAACTTGCGCTCGGACGTGTGCAGCTCCTCCATCACCTCGCGCGCGGCATCTTCCAGCGCACGCACATGGCTGATCATGACGTCGTAGAGGATGTCCTCCTTGGATTCGTAATAGTGGTAGACCAGCGACTTCGAGATTTTGCCGCGCTGGGCGATGTCGGCCACCGAGGCGCCGTTGAACCCGCGCGAGGCGAACAGCGCCGCCGCCGCTTCTACGATCGCTTCACGCCGCTGGTCGTATTCGGCCGCCTGTGTCCGCGCCATCTCCGCCTCCGCACCAGCCTACAAGGGTCGCCCGTCATCCGCACGCTGGCCCATTGGGGTCCGGCCCAATGAGAATATCCGCCGACAGCGGATTGTGATCGCTGAATATTTGCGATATCGTTCATCGGTAGCGAGGGCGTTTTTAGTGCTTAGGTCTGTTTTCACTGCGGTTTTTGCGTTTGCTGTCTTGGCGGCGTGCAGCCCGACCGGCGGCAGCGCGGCGCAGGCGGCGAGCGAAGCCGGTCCGCTGGTCGAGCTCGTCGAGGCCGCGCCGCTGAGCGCCGCCGGGGCGATCCAGGCCAGCGGCCTGGTCGGCTTCAAACGCGAAACCGAACTCGCCTTCAACGCGCCGGGGGTGATCGCCTCGCTCGATGTCGACGCTGGCGACATCGTTCGCCGCGGGCAGCGGCTGGCGACGCTGCGGCGCACCAGCGTCGGCAGCAATCCGGCAGAAGCGGCGCTCGCGCGGCAAAACGCCGAACGCGATCTTGCACGGACGCAGGAGCTATACGAACGCGGCTTTGTTTCCGAAGCGCGGCTCGAGGATGCGCGCCTCGCCGTCGAGCGGGCGCGCGATTCTTCCGTGCTCACCGCGCCTGCGGACGGCGTGATCTTGCGCCGGCACGCCGAGGTCTCGCAATCGGTTGGCGCCGGAACGGCCGTGCTGGCCTTCGGCGAGATCGCCTCCGGCATCGTCGTGCGTACCCCCGTTGCGTCGGCCGCAGCTTCGCGCGTGCGTGTCGGCGACGCGGCCATCGTGCGCGTGGGCGATCTGGACGCACGCATGCTACAGGGTCGCGTTGCGCGTATCGGCGCGCAGGGTGCGGCAGGCACCGGCGCCTTCGAGGTCGAAATCGAAATTACAAACGCCGAAGGAGTGCGCAGCGGCATGGTCGCCGTCGTCGAGATTGCCGCTGCGCCGGCTGCGCACGAGGAGACGGCGCTTGTTGTGCCGACGCTTTCGCTGCTCGATGCGCGCGCAGATCAGGGCGTCGTGTTTGTCGTGGACGCGGAGGGCATCGCCCGCCGGCGTCCGGTGCGCACGGCCGGCGTCACGCAAGCGGGCGTTCTCATCGTCGAAGGCCTTGCCCCCGGCGAACGGGTCGTCGCCGCGGGTGCAGCCTATGTGCGCGACGGCGAGCCTGTGCGCGTCGCCGCGGCAAGCTGATCGCGCATGCGGGCGATCACGCGCTTCTTCGTTGACCGCTGGCAGTTCACGGCGGTGCTATTTGCGCTGCTGATCGCACTGGGCATTGGCGCGGTCGTCTCCATCCCCAAGTCCGAAGACCCGATCACGGAGTTCCCCGGCGTCGCCACGTCGGTCGTGCTACCGGGCGCGGACGCCGAGCAGATGGAGCGCCTGGTCGCCATCCCCATCGAGGATGCGCTGAATTCGATAGAGGACGTCCGTGAAATCCGCTCGTCGAGCCGCGCCGGCGTCGCGACCGTGGTTGTCGAGTTCGAATGGGGCGTCGATCCGCAGGAGAAGTTCGGCGAAGTCGTACGCGAACTAAACGTCGTGCGCCCGCGGCTCCCGGACGGAATCGTCGATATCCGCTCGCGTCGCTTCAACCCGGCGCAGGCAAGCATCGCGCAGCTCGCGCTGACCAGCGAGGATGCTCCGTTCCGCCAACTGGAATCGTACGCGAAGGCGTTGCGCGATGCGATCGAGCGCGCGCCTGGCGTGCAGCAAGCCGATGTATGGGGCGCGCCGCCGGCGGAAGTGCGCGTCGCGGCCGATCTCGACCGACTGGCCGCCTACCGCTTGCCGCTGAACGCGGTGGCTGACGCGCTGCAGCGCGAGGGGGTGGATGCGCCGATCGGCGCAGTGGAAGCCGGCGGGCGACGCTTCAATCTGCAGGCGTCGGGCTCGTTCAACAGCCTCGACGAGATCCGCCGCGTTCCCCTGCGCGCGGAAGGAGGGTCGCTTCTCACCGTGGGCGACGTCGCCGAGGTCTCGTGGGCGAACGACGAGCACGCGCACATCACGCGCTTCAATGGCGAGCGCGCCGTGTTCGTGAGCGCCCGCGCACGGCTCGGCGAGAACATCTTTCCGGTCCTGGACGGCGTGCGGACGCGCGTGGACGCGTTCGAGCGCACGCTCCCCGCAAACATCACGCTGCACCGCGGGTTCGATCAGTCCGAGACGGTCAAGCACCGGCTGGGGACGCTCGCGCGCGATTTCACCATCGCGATTCTGCTCGTGCTGCTGACTCTGCTGCCGCTGGGATTCCGCGCATCCCTGGTCGTGATGGTGTCGATACCCCTTTCCCTCTCGATCGGCGTCGTTGCGCTGCATGCACTTGGATATTCGCTCAACCAGCTTTCCATTGCTGGATTCGTGCTGGCGCTTGGGCTGCTGGTGGACGACAGCATCGTCGTCACGGAGAACATCGCGCGCCATCTGCGCCAGGGCATGCAGCCGCGCGATGCGGCCATTGCCGGCGTCGAGGAGATCAACGTCGCGGTGATCGGGTGCACGGCGACGCTGCTGCTGGCGTTCCTGCCGATCATGGCGCTGCCGGAGGGCGCGGGCGCGTTCGTGCGCTCGCTGCCGCTGGCGGTGGTGGCGACGATCACGGCGTCGCTGGTCGTGGCGCTGACCATCATTCCGTTTCTGGCGAGCCGTTGGCTACCGCGCGAGTCCGTCGGCAAATCCAATCCCCTGCTTGACACCGTCATGGCCGCGATCCACGGCGTCTATCGTCCGGTGCTGCACCTTGCGCTCGGCCATCCGCGCAAGACTGTGATCATCGGCCTTGGAGCGTTCGCCCTTTCGCTCGCACTCATTCCCAGGCTGGGCTTCAGCCTCTTTCCCGAGAACGACAGCCCCTACTTCCTCGTCGATATCGAGACGCCGCAGGGGTCGGCCGTAAGCGAAACGGACCGTGCGGTGCGCTTTGTGGACAGCGTGCTCGCGCGGCATCCTGAAATCGAATGGCGCTTCGCCAATACGGGACGCGGCAATCCGCAAATCTACTACAACGAGATTCCGCCCGAGCAGATTTCGAGCGTTGGTCAGATCTACGCCCGCTTCCGCGAATGGCGCCGCACCGAAGGCATGGCGGAGATCGAGACAATGCGCGCCGAACTCGATCGGTACGCCGGCGCGCGCATCAATCTGCGCCGCTTTGTCAACGGGCCGCCCATCGAGGCGCCGATCGCAGTGCGAGTCAGCGGCGTCGATCTCGCCGCCATCGGCGAGATCGCCAGCGAAGTTGAACGCGTCCTGCTCGCCACGCCCGGCACGCGCGATGTCTCCAATCCGATGGCCGAGCGGCTGGTCGATCTCGATCTCAACATCGACGACGCCGAAGCGGCGTTGCGCGGCGTGCCGGCGGGGGCGATCGACCAGACTCTGCGCACGGCGGTCGGTGGGCTCCCCGTTGCCGCGTTCCGCGACCCCGCGGGGGACGCGTTCCCCGTCGTGCTGCGCGCGCCGCGCCAAGATACGCTGCCTGTTTCCGCGCTCGAACGCCTGTACGTCTGGACCGGCGAAGGCGGCGCAACGCCGCTTGCCGAGATCGCCCGTCCCCAGCTCGAGAGCAGCCCCGCCTCGATCGACCGCGTGCAGCGCGAGCGCACCGCCACCGTTCGCGCTTATGTGCAGTCCGGCCATCTCATCAGCGCCGTAACGGCGGACGTCGCAGAGCGCCTCGATGCATTGCGCCTCCCGGCAGGCTACTCGCTCTCCTTCGGCGGCGAAGCGGAGGCGCAGGAGCGCAGCTTCAGCGGCCTGGGCCCCGCCATCTTCATCGCCATCTTCGGCGTCCTGGCGGTGCTGCTGCTCGAGTTCCGCACCTTCGCCGTTACCGGCGTCGTCGCCTTCGTGATTCCGTTCGGCGTCATGGGCGGATTGATCGCCCTTTGGATCGGCGGCGAGTCGCTTTCCTTCACCGCCATCATCGGATTCATTGCGCTCATCGGCATCGAGATCAAAAATTCCATTCTGCTGGTGGAGTTCGCCAACCAGAGGCGGGCGCGGGGGGTGGCGTTGCGCGAGGCGATCGAGCAAGCGGGCGAGGTGCGGTTCCTGCCGGTGCTGCTCACCAGCGCCACGGCGATCGGGGGCATGACGCCGCTGCTGCTGGAGAACTCCCCCCTGTTCTCGCCCATCGCCATGGTGATCATCGGCGGCCTGATCAGTTCGACGCTGGTGGCCCGCATCGTCACGCCGGCGATGTACCTCTTGCTGGCGCCGAAGGACGGCGAACCTCAATCCGCTGCAGTCCCCGCCACTGCCTGAGTCCGGCTTGCGTGGGCGCGTCGGAGCGCTTATCTGTCCGCCCCTTCCGGTGGCGTAGCTCATCTGGTTAGAGCGTGGGATTCATAACCCCAAGGTAGGTGGTTCAAGTCCACCCGCCACCACCAGCTTCCCGCAAGTTCCTTTCCTGCCGAGCGCCGTTTGCCTTGCGGCGGCGGGTCGACGGGCGCAAGAGTGGCAAAAAGCGTCCGCAAGGCCAGCCCGGGGAGGAAACTTTGTCCGTCGAGCTCGACGCCACCGACCTCCAGATCCTCGCCCTCTTGCAGGCGGATGCGAGCCTTTCGATCGCCGAGATCGCCGAACGGGTCGGGCTCTCCTCCTCGCCGGCCTGGCGGCGCATCGAGCGGCTGAAGAAGGCCGGCGTGATCCTGCGCCAAGTCACCCTGCTCGACAGCGACAAACTCGGGCTCACCTTCGAAGTGTTCGCCTCGGTCAAGCTGCAGCTGCCGACACGAGAGAACCTGGAGCGGTTCGAGAGCGCCGTGGCGGGCTGGCCCCAAGTGGTCGAGTGCGCCACGGTCACGGGCGCCATCGACTACATGCTGCGCGTCGTGACGACTGACATGCACGCTTACGACGATTTCCTCCGCGACAAGATGTTGGCGCTTGGGCTCGTCTCCGACGTGCAGTCGCGCATCGTTATGCGCGTGCCGAAGCGCACCACCTCCGCGCCGCTCGAGCTGATACGGCACACGGTCGGTTCCTAGCGCGCAGCGCGCTCGGCGCGACGCAGCATGTCGGCGGCGCGGGCGCCGACATGGCGCTGGGGATTGGAGGCGGGCGTCAGGTTCTGCTCGCGCTCCCAGCGCTCGATCAGCACCTTGGCGTCGTCGAACGCCGCCACCATGGAGCGGTTGTTGCGTACGCCGTGATTGAAGTACGCATCGCCGAAGAAGGTCCAGTCGCGCTGCGGCTGACAGCCGAACGACGAACGATCCGGCGCGGCAGCGGTGAGCACGATGGTGTTGTCGTCCATCAGCGGCGCGATGAACGCGCCGGAGAAGCAGGCCGAGACGATGACGACGCGGTTGCGGATGCCCGCTTGCGCGAGCATGTCGCGGAAGTGCGTCGGGCGCATCGCCGCGCCCAGCCTATTGTGCTCGCGGATGGCGATCGAGCCGTCCGGCGAGCCGTGCGAGGTGATGAAGAGCACGACCAGATCCTCGTTCGGATCGATCGCCGCGCCGACGCGGCCGATCGCGGCGGCAATGTCGTCCGGCGTGGCCGCGGGAAAGCGCCGCTCGCCATTGCCGCCGGCGCTGAGCACGATCGACCGACCGTCCGCGCCGAGATGTTCGCGCAGGATCGCTTCGGCTTGCGTCGCCTCGCGCTCGAACACCGGATCGCCCCAGAGCGAGGCCGTGATCATGTAAACGTCCAGCTGGCCCGGACGCTGCGGCTGGAGATTGGACAGCGCATCGCCCATCAGCTGCGCCAGCCGCGCCGCCTCCGCCGGCGGACGCGCAACCGCCACCACGCCGAACTGGCCGCCGAACGGATCCTGCTGCTGCGCCGCTGCGGGCGCCGTCAGCGCGAGCCCCAGAGCGGCGAGAACCAGCCAGAGACGTTTCATCACAGCACTCCCCTTACCGTATCCTGCCCGCCGCCCCGCATAGCGCTCCGGGCCCGTCCGCGCCAGCGGTCGGCGCAGGGGCGAAGGTCGTGTCCCGATTGGTGGTGTACGAGCCGGCGGGCATCGTGATCGTCGGCGCGATCGGGCCGGCCGTTCATGCCGGGATGGCTGGCAGAGCGACGAGGCCATCATCGCTCAACGGGGCCAT
>Ga0073934_10003484_pt1 | contig 28824 bp, 30 predicted proteins | sample LarsenN4metaG_FD_76834 | JGI IMG/M metagenome (GOLD analysis project Ga0073934, IMG submission 76834) | Hot spring sediment bacterial and archeal communities from British Columbia, Canada, to study Microbial Dark Matter (Phase II) - Larsen... ... | reverse complement strand
CAGAGCTCAACCGTCCACACAATGGATTTTAAGAGAGCATGACGATCCGCAAACGGGTCAAAGGTGTCGTTTGCGAGATACTCCAAGAATGTTTTGGATTGATAGACTCCGTGTTTGACGATTTCGCCCATCCCAACCGTGATTTGGCTCTCCGGAAGCCCGTCGAGAAAACGGGGGTCGAGAACGACGAGATTTGGTTCCCAATAGCTTTTGTATGCGTGCTTGCGGCACACGTCGCCCTCGACGATGTTGGCGCGGACTTTACCGCTGATGGCCGCGTCAGCCATGGCGAGCACGGTAGTCGGCACGTAGACCAGATCGCATGCCAGCCTTTCCGCCAAATATGACGCGGCGTTGATGACAATGCCGCCGCCGATCGCGACGATCTCGTGCACACCCGCAAGATTCTGTTCAACGAGAAAACGTTCCAACCATCCTCGTTCCTTTGTCTCGTTTTCGCTCGGGGTCAGCCAGACCACACGTTTGCCTGCGAGTGCGGAGGTAAGCCAGGGAAGTGATTGCAAAAACGCGTCGCAGAGCACGACGTCAGCCGCACCGTCTAGGGCGTTTTCGACCGGCGCAACTCGATACAGATATTCTTTGAGCGCTGCAAACCGCTTATGCGACGCGGGAACCGGAAATCGCGTCTCATACCGCGCCAAATCCGCGTCGGTCATGCGTGCACACCGCTCATCCGCTGCATGCGAGGCGTTCAGGATCTGTTGATAGAGGGAAGACATACCCGAATAGTGTACACCTCCCACGGTTTTCCACAGCAAGAGCGTTGACAAACGGTCGAATTTCTGTTAGTTTGAATCTACCCTGATGAGTCCTTCACGGACAAAATCCTGGTGACAATTACAAACCCGCCCTCAAAGGCGGTTTTGTATTTTTTCCCGGCAGACCCGGACCCGTGGAGGTAACTGGCCAACCTCATCAGGGTTGTCACCAGAAGATACGGGTTCAAATCCCGTCGGGTCCACCACGCCGGGACCATCCTCTCCGTCGGCTCCCACCGGCGGAGTTGGGTTTATTTCTCTCGTGCGGATCGGATTTCCTGCAGATACGGTTCGTAAGATGCGTTGCCTGTCAGAAAATACTCTGCGACGATTTCGGCTTGCTCCTCAATGTCGTATTCGCCAAATGTTTTGGATGGGTCGTAATGCACGACGTATGCATCCGGTTGCGTTATTTCTTCGTAGAGCGCTCGAGGCACATATCCGAGACCGTTGTGTTGAAATTGCCAAACATGTGCCAGTTCGTGCAACAGGAGTGCCTGATCTTTGCGATCGTTCGGGTCGTACGCTCCTGTCGGGAATGAAATAGTATTGCCTGTCGTTACGGCTGGATACACCCATGTCAGCACGCCGCCCTCGCGGATCTTGATGGGGTCGAGGTTCAAACCCTCCGCAAACATGCTTATTGCCAGTTGTCGTTCTTGATCGGTCAGTGACCGTTTTCCGAACCACAGTGGAGCGAACACGACGAAAATCCCCAGGCATACAGCAATCGCGGCCCACTTTGCATATTTCATGCTCATCACAGTAAACCATACGATAAACGTAAACCAAAATCGTCGGCATGACGCCGACGGTCTCATGGTTTTCTTTACTGGCAAACCGCGCACTCCTCGTTGGCGAAGTCGCGTTTGGCGACGGGGGAGGTGGCGGCGAATTCTCCGGGAGTGTCCACACGCGCGGCTTCGATGGGGGCCGCGGAACGCAGGTAGTAGAGCGTCTTCATGCCGCGCTTCCAAGCGAGCATGTGCGTGTCGTGCAGGTACTTACCACTGATCGGCGTCGCGAAGAAAAGGTTGATGGACTGCGCCTGATCGATCCACGGTTGGCGATCGGCCGCCTGCTCCACGATTTCGCGCATGTTCATCTCGTAACCCGTGCGGAACACGGCCTTCTCGTCATCGCTCAAGAACGGAAGGTGCTGAACCGATCCCTTGGCCGCAATGATTTCCTTCCACACCTCCAGATTGTTCATCCCTTTTTCCTCAAGCACTTTTTCGAGGAACTTGTTTTTGACGAGGAAGCTGCCGGAGAGCGTCTTTTGCAGGTACGCGTTTCCGGAGATCGGCTCCGTGCACGGCGTGGCCTCGCCGCAAATAAACGAGGTGGACGCGGTCGGCTGGATGGAGGTGATGTAGGAATTGCGCTGGGTGCCGCCGTCGAGCGGGAGCCCGCGCTCCTCAGCTAGCTTGCGTGAGGCTGCACGCGCCGCTTCGCCAAACGCCTTGAAAATCTCCTTGTTCATGAGACGCGCCTTTACGCTTTCAAACGGCGTCATCTTGCTCATGAGGTACCCGTGGTAGCCCATCACGCCCAGACCAATGGAACGCTCGTGCTTTACGGAGTTGATGGACTTGCGGTACTCCACGGGGTCGGCCATTTCGCAGAACGTGTCGAGGTTGTTATCAAGCCCCTTCACGCACAGGTACGCGATTTCACCGATCTGATCTTTCCACTCGTCGTACGTTTCGAGGTTGAGGTTACCCAAGCAGCATACGGCTGTGCGGTCGTTGCTTGTTGGGAGCACAATTTCCGTGCAGAGGTTGCTCTGGCGGATGGTGAGGCCGAGCGCCTTGTGATGATCGGGAACCGCGCGGTTGACCGTGTCGATGTACACGATGTACGGCTCGCCGGTTTCTGCGCGCATCGTAAGAATTTTGCGCCAAATTTCCATGGCATCGAGCTCTTTGGTGACCGTGCCGTAGTGCGGGTCAATGAGCTTGTACGGGCGCTTTTCCTCAACGGCCTTCATGAATTCGTCGGTGATGACGATGCCGTGGTTGATGTTGAGGCACTTGCGGTCCACGTCACCGCCGGTCGGCTTGCGGATTTCCAAAAAGTCCTCGATATCCGGATGGTCGATGCGCAAGTAGGCGGCCGCGGCACCTCGGCGGTGCGAGTTGCGCGAAATCGCCAAGGTCTCGGAGTCCATGATCTTGAGGAAGGGGATGACTCCGGACGATTTGAGGCCGCTGGTTTTGAGCGGGGCGTTTTGTCCGCGCAGCTGCGACCAGTCCGTGCCGATGCCGCCGCCAAACTTGGCAAGAAATGCGTTCTCGCGATAGATGTCGAAAATACCCTCGAGTGTGTCCGGCACGGTGTTGAGGAAGCAGGAGATTGGGAGGCCTTTGTTTGTGCCGATGTTCATGAGCACCGGAGTGGCCGGAATAAACCAGCCCTTGCTCATGATGTCGTAGAGCTTTTGCGCGAGCTCGCCGTCGCCGCGAGCCATGCCCGTGGCTACGCGCGCGTAAAAGGTTTGCGGGTTCTCGCAGATCTCGCCGTTTGCGTCGCGCAGGAAATAGCGGTCGCGCAGATTTTCCAACCCGAAATATGTAAATCGCTTGTTGAGATCATGATCGATCTTGAGATTTTGCTGTTGCGCACGGTCCGCCGTGTAGTGCGGGCTGTCCCAGCTGTTTTTGTCCTTGGTGGCTTCAAGGATTTCCTTAAGCAGAAGTTCCCCGGCGGCAGCCAGGTCGCTGTTGGAGAGGGCTTCGATGACAGTGGAGTAGGACATAGTTAGGTAATGCTCGAGGAAATACTTTCCCAGTCGCTGACGACCGAGCCTTTGGCGTACTCGGTCGCGCGGTTTTCAAAGAAGTTGGTGTGCTCTTTGGCGTTGACCAGCATGTCGAGCCATCCGAGCGGATTCGGGACATTGAAGAGTTTGTCGAGGCGCAGTTCGATGAGCTTGCGGTCCGCGGTGTAGCGGATGTACTGCTTCACCTCTTCTGGCGTGAGGCCCGGGACCGGACCCATGGAGAAGCAGGTGTCAATGAACGCGTCTTCCAGGGCGATCATCTCCTTGCAGGCGGTGTAGAGCCTCTCGTGCATCTTGGGGGTCCACAGCTGTGGGTTTTCGGCCATCAGATCGCGGAAGAGGCGGCACACGCCTTGGGAGTGGAGGGACTCGTCGCGGATGGACCAGGTCACGATTTGACCCACACCCTTGAGCTTGCCCAGCCGCGGGAAGTTCATGAGGATGGCGAAGGAGGAAAAGAGGGATACGCCCTCGATGAATCCGCCGAACACGGCCAGGTTGAGCATCAGGTTTTCGACCGTGTCTGTGTCGAATTGATGGAAGTAATCGTACTTGTTGCGCATCGACTGGTAGCCCAGAAAGGCGGAGTATTCTTTTTCGGGGAGGCCGAGCGAATCGTTGAGGTAGGAGTAGGCCCACACGTGGATGGACTCCATCGCCGCAAACGCGGAGAGCATCATTTTGATTTCCGGTTTGGGGAAGGTCGGGATGAGCCGCGTGTTGTAGTTATTGTTGACCTCGATGTCGCTCTGGGTAAAGAAGCGCAAGATTTGGGTGATGAGGTTGGTCTCGGCCGGGGTGAGCCGGAAGCGGTAGTCCGAGATGTCGGATTCCATGGGGACCTCGAGCGGCATCCAATGCGCCTGATTTTGCTTTTGGAAATATTCAAAGAAGTGCGGGTATTCGAATGGGCGGTAAAAATCCCGCTGGGTCAAAATAGGGCAAGAGCCGGCAAGCGAGCTCATAGGGGGTGGAACGGAGACAAAAAAATAACGAGTCGATGGTCACCTCGACGACGAGGGGAGGAATGCGTGTATTCTACATCACACGTCGCCAAGGGGGAATTGTGGATAACTCCATATGTAGTGGTTCATCAACTTTTTGGGCCCAATATCTTGTGTCGGAAAAAATAATCCCCATTCTGGTAGAATGGGGATCTATGCAACATGCTGATTGGACTCGGGAAGAGCGCCGCGTGCTCGCACGCCTCGATACGCCGGGGAAGATCCAGGATTTTCTCAACGCCTTGCCGCAAAACACGAGTCATGAGGCGACGTGCTACTCGCCGCGCACCGTGCTGCGCGAGCGCTCTGCGCACTGCGTGGAGGGGGCGCTGTTGGCCGCTGCGGCGTTGCACTATCACGGCGAGCGAGCGCTGATCGTCGACTTGGAGGCGACCGCGGACGACGAAGACCATGTGATCGCTGTGTTTCGCCGCTTTGGCCGTTGGGGGGCCATCAGCAAAACCAACCATGCGGTCCTGCGCTATCGTGAGCCGGTGTACTATAGCATACGCGAGCTGGTGCTGTCATACTTCCACGAATACTTCCTCAATTCGTCCGGAAAGAAGACATTACGGGCGTTTTCCAAGCCCGTGGACCTGCACCGGTTCGACCGCCAAAACTGGATGAGGTCCGAAGAAGACGTCTGGTTTGTTCCCGAGTATCTGTGCGACATTCCGCACACCTCTATTCTGACTCGTGCCCAAATCGCAGCCCTTCGCCCCGCCGATCTGATCGAGAGAAAAGCAGGCGGGATTACGGAGTGGTAGGCTCTAGGAGGCTGAGATCGTACCGAAACACGTACACCGTTCCATCGTCGATCGCGAACCAGCGGTCGGCGGTTTGTTTTCCGGTTTCCACAAGCCGATCGGCCTGCCACCAATAATCATTGACCACATAATAGACCGTGGATGCCTTGGGCTCATCACAGCTCGGATCGGCCTTGCAGGCGTCGTTCATGAGCGTTGCGGCGTCTTGGGCGATGTCCCGATTCGGTGTCTCGTTCATGAGCAAGAATCGCTCGTAGAGCTCGCCTCCGGTTGGGATCGGGTAGAAATAATGCGGGCCGAAGTAGTGGGCAAAACCGCTTTCACGGATGGCGCCGGCGGCGACGGACTGATTAGAGAGCACGATGTACGACGCTCCGGCGGCGTCGGTGTGGATCGCGCGTACGGCGTTGAGGTCCGCTTGGCTGACGTTGAATCCGTGGCTTGTCTCGTACGCATCGCGGCGCGGGTAGGTGAGGTAAAACGCGGACGTCACAATCGCTGCGGTGAGGAGTACGACGCCGATGCGCAAAACAACGGGAGACCCTTGGAGGCGCTCGGCGATGCGCGAGAGGCCGAGCATGACGAACGGTGCCAAGAAAAACGCAGCAATAGGAACGAGTCGCCCGGCGTAATCCTGGCGTTCGTAATCGATTAAGAACGTAAACTGAAAGGATGTGGAGAGGATAACGAAGTTTACGGCGAGCATGGCGACCAAGAGGGCGTATGGGCGCAGATGTTTTGCGAGCGCTTTGCGCTCAAACCACCAGCCAAAGACGGCAAGCGCGATGATGCATCCGATGACGTTGAATCCAAAAAGGTAGACAAAATCCAGAAGCGGATCGAATCGGTTTTCGAAAAAGAGGTCGAGATGGAGCGCAGAAATGGCCGAGGCGGGCGAGAGCGCCGAGAGGTCGAAGTCCAGTTTTGCTGACGAAATCAGTGAATTCACAACAAAACTGGCGGGGAGGATGACCGAGCCGATGAGCGCCACGGCCCAATACATGACGCTTGCAAACGGCTTGAGGCGTGCGCTGGCGCGGCGGGGCTCGCTCGCAAGCAAGGCAAGAAAGAGTCCGGCCGGGATGCCGGCGATGGGGTGGATCGCGAGGGTCGCGAGTGCGGGCAGGGCAAGCGGCCAGACGTGTGGGCGCTCCAGCTGTGCCAGAAATGGAACGGCGGTGAGTATAAGCAGGAGCGTCCAGAGATTCGCCAGACCTTGGGGGGTGGTCGTGATGAATGAAGAGAGTGGGATGAGAAAAAGCCCGGCGAGCGCGAAGGTGGCGGCACGGCGGTTTGGGGCAAGGTGCACTGCGGCGGCGTACCAGGCGATGGGGAGCAGGAGGGTAGCAAGGATCGGTACGAGCCACGCGTCCGCGGTTTCGATGGAAACCGCAAAGCCGTGGTGCAGGAACAGAACGAGCGCGTATTGGCCGATGTAATAAAACGGCTTGGGAGTGATTGTTCCTTCGAGCGCGAGATGGGATTCTGTTGCGCGGTGAATGAACGGGTCGAATCCGTACCCAAGCGGAAACACGAGCGTCACAACGCTGATGAACGTAAACAAGAGGGCGCATGCCAGCGGAATGAGCAACGCACGTTCTTTCCCGCGCATCAGCATGGCGGCAAATAGCCCTGCCGCAAGCGCAAAGGCGATAAAGACCCCCGGCGAAACCGCATCCCAAGGGGTGCGCAGGGCAGCAAACGTGGCAGATGCTTGCAATCGATCAAGAACCGCCGCTATGCATAGGAGTATAACGGCTGCTGATGCCCATATGGCCGCTGGCGGCACGTGGCGCTTTTCCTCTAAGACATCATGCGCCCTCGTGAACCACCCTCTGGCTGGTTTGTGTCGCGCAATCCACAGAATGACGGGCGCGCTCAACAAAATTCCGCCATACACAACCATAGCGTCCAGTCGGGCGAGGTAATATGCGCCACTGCCGAGCAGAGCGATGCCGGAAAGGAGTATCCAACTGCCGGTTGCCGTTCGGATGGCGGGGTGTTCTTGCGGCTCCAGAGCTCCACCGATGAGTGAGCCAAACATCCCGATGTAGACAGCGGCAAGGGTGGCCCCCATGATCGGATCTCGCCAGACCAGGGCGTTTCCGGCCCAGAGCGCTAGAAAAAGAATGGCAAGAATGGTATGCTTGAAGCTGTTCAGGGCGCGAAACATAGCCAAAATAGTTTATCACAATCATGGCTTTTGAACGCGATCCAAAGAAATTATTCCCGCACGATCATCTCCTTAAGTACACGATCGTGCCGCTCATTCCACGTGCGGTGACTCCAAACATGATCACCGCGTTTCGGTTTGTGGCCACCCCGTTCTGTTTGTGGTTTCTCTACATCGGCAACTTTGCCGTGGGGATCCCGTTCTTCTTGTTTCTCGCGCTCACCGACGCGTTAGATGGCACGCTCGCAAGATTGCGACGGCAGATCACTCCCTGGGGAACATTCTATGATCCGGTCGCGGACAAGATCCTGATCGGCTCTGTGATTTTGCTCATCGTGATCCGCCACATCAACGTGTGGTTTGGGTTGTTCATGGTGGCGATCGAACTGCTGATCATCCTCGGAGGCGTGGTTCGACGTCGGGAAGGGAAGCTCAATGGCGCGAACGTTTTTGGAAAAACAAAAATGCTGCTTCAAGTGTTTGGTGTTACCTTTCTGCTGATCGCGCTTGCGAGCGGACAGGACTTGTTCGTGGATGTGTCCGTCGGTACATTGGCGCTCGCCACGGTGTTTGCCGTGATCAGCTTGTTTACGTATGGACTTTAAGAAAGCTGGATGGGTGTGGGTGTTGGCGGCGGTGCTTTTGATGATTTTTGGCGCCCTGATTCTGGTGCGGCGCGATCCGTTGTATGTGTCGCCAGATGAAACAGCTAACGCATTTTTTATTTCCACGTTCGCCGAATCCGGAAAGCTCTATGTCTTTGAATCACTGAACGTGCCATTTGAGGATTTGCTGCATCCGCGCAGTGTGCTCTCTGTCAATGCGCGGTACGTTCCTGCCGGATTTTTAGGACTTCCCGTGATTTACGGGGCAATGGCCGGATGGGGACGCTGGTTGGTGCCAATCCTGACGCCTCTGCTCGCCGCCGGTGCTGTGGCTGCGTGGTACGGACTCATGGCACGGCTGTTCGACCGCGAAGTCGCACGGTTGAGCGCCATTCTGCTCGCCCTACATCCGGCTTGGTGGTACTACGCCGCGCGAGGATTGATGCCGAACGTACCGTTTTTGAGCATGCTGATTATTGGCGCGTGGGTGCTTGTGGCGCGGCCTGTCGCGCGGATCAGTGCCCGCTCACGGCGCACGATGCCAAAATGGATTGCGCAACTGGATTTGGTGATGGGCGGCGTATTTTTAGGGTGGGCTGTCATGATTCGTCCGTCCGAGGCCATTTGGATGACGGTTGCTGCGCTCGTGCTCGCCGCGTTTTATCGAAAATTTATTTCATGGCGATCCGTGGTGGTGGTTGCTGCAAGCGCTGGGTTGGCTTTGGCTCCTGTGCCGCTCCTGCACCGCGAGCTGTACGGAAGCGCGTTTGCTACCGGATACACAGCCGAGAATGCAGGCGACGATGCCTTGCTCGAGGAATTGAACGTCCCACTCTCTGCACCCGTCGCTCCCGTGATCGCGGAGGATGCGCCGGGTTGGTGGCATGATTTCCAAAAGGCGATTGAGCCGATCCTTCCGTTTGGATTCCATCCCCGCAACGTGGTACGCCACATGGCCTGGTACGCATTCGGGTTGTTCTGGTGGCTCACCGCACTCGCCCTTATTGGATTTCCGATGGCCGCGGTTACCAAGGGTCTTCCGTCGGAGGTTCGGCAACGCCGCCGCGCGTATCTGCTCGCCGGCGTGCTCGCAAGCGGTTGGCTGTTCGTCCTCTATGGCTCTTGGGTGATTCACGATAATCCGGATCCCTCGGCCGTGAGCATTGCCAATAGCTATGTGCGCTACTGGCTGCCATTTTTTGCCTGGACCACGCCGTTCATGGCCATGACCATCCTTTGGCTTGCCAAACGCACGATCACGCCGCATGCCCGCATTGCTGCGACGGTTGCCATGGTTGTCCTGCTTGCTGGTCTCAACGTACACGCGACATTTCTCTCGCCGCACGACGGACTCGTGCAGGCAGCCGGACAGCTGGATCGCTCACGCGAGATTCGCGACCGTTTGCTTGAGCTCACCGAGGACGATGCTGTCGTGATCGTCGATCGATCGGATAAATTGTTTTTCCCGCACCGCACCGTGCGGTATCCGCTGCGCGACGAGGTGACGTATGCGCTGATGCCCCGCCTCGTACTCGCCGCACCGCTCTACTATTACGGCATCACGTTCCCGCAGACCGACGTGGATTATCTCAACAATGAAAAACTCAAGGCCATGGGGCTGCAGATTGAGATCATCGAAACATTCGACGCGGAATCGCTTTATCGTATTCGCCAAGCGCCATGATCCTCACGCGTGTCATTCAAGGCATCATCATTGCGATACCGATCGCGGTGTTTACCTGGCTCCTCCATCAAGAGCTCGTGCCTTCGGGTACGTTTGTGGTGCGCCACACGGTGGATGAAACATCGCCGTTTATCGATCGCTTGCTTCCGGACGCGCGGGTCAAACCTGTGGCCGATGACCTTGCCGGAGATGCGGTGCAATCCGTGGTGGGCGACCCGGCATTTTTCTTTGTCCACCCGCACCGTCCGTTCGATACGGTTGAGGTGGAGGTTTGGTTTAAGAATTATGGCGTGCCCATCGTTGAGCTCGGCGGGCTGGCCAACATCGAAGCGGACGCGTACGACCTCAAACCGTTGGAAAACACGGTCATCGACCAGTCGGATTGGTACCGCATTGAGGATCAGGGCGTGGTGTTGCTCCAGCGAGAAAAAACCTACGACTCGATTGCGGATTTTTTGGTGGACCCGCCGCGCCGCGATCAGATCGCGACCTATCATTACACACTCGCCCGGCCATACCGCATCGCGGGGTACGTGCCTTCGACGGCCTCGCGCTCGATCGAGGTGAGCTTGCGCGGGTTTCACGAGTTCAAAACGTACATCAAAGACGAAACGCTTCAGTTCGACTTTTCCTACATGGACATGAACCGTGACGAGGGGGCGGATCCGATCACATTGGTGGTTACGAATGAAGACGGCACTTCGGTTGCGCAAACGTATCAGGCTGATGATGGCGACGTGAGCGATGAGGCAAGGCCGAGCGCTCTGACGACCCTCTCTGTGTCAGCGGCCGGATTGCCGGAGGGCGTGTACAAGGTGGAGATGCGCGCGGGACGCGACGTGTTCTTCCGCTCCATCTCCACGACGCAACAAAAAATGGTTTTTCTCAACAACCTCTATATTGGCGATGAGGTGGCATGGCACGAGCCAGCGTGGGGTGCGCGGTTTTGGACACAGGCAAAACACTTGGCGTTTACCACACAGCATGCGGAGGGGGTGCAGGAGATCGCTGTTGGAAATACACGGGTGAATGTCGCCGCACCGTATGCACGCACGCCGGTTGAGGTTGGCGAGGACGGTGTGGTGCGCGTGGATATCCCGAAGTCGGACATGATCGTCAACACGGACGGCCACGTGGCGTTTGCCCCAGAGCAATATTTCAATCCGGACCCGGTTCGTTTGCTCTACAACACCGATCTTGATCGGCTCGACGTGGACTACATCATTGCGCGCTACACGCCGCCTGAGCGGGTGGGGGATTGGTATGTGGCGCGCGCCACGTTTGATACGCGAACGATTTTGCTCAACGAGAAGGCGTGGAAATTTGTGCTCTCTGCGCCGGGAATTGAAGAGCTTGGTGGTCGCATCGATGTTGGGAACATCAACATGACATGGAAGCGTGCGCCGCTCACTTGGGATGACCTGTGGCGCGCGATCAAACAACGGCTATGAATGCAGAAGCGTTGGCAAAAACAGGATTCCTGACTAGCATCATCTCTTACGTGATTTTCTGGTTGGCCGATCTTGCGCGGCCGGGATTTGTGGCACGCTATCTCTCTGTGCACGTTTTCTTGCTTGCGGCGGTTGTCTTTGGCGCTTGGTGGATGTCCTTCGCTCCTCGGGGGAAGGGTCGGGCATGGGTGCAGTATCCGATTGCGCTGTGTGTTAGTGTGCTATTGGGTGTGCTTGTGTGGAACGCGGGGGAGGGGCTCGCGGAATACCGCATTCTCATCACCGGCTTCGCCGCTCTCGCGCCCGTCATCGTCGTCTCTCTCATTCGTTCCACCTAACCTACCGCGCCACTGCGCTCTCCTATGCCCGACTGTCTGTTTTGCAAAATCATCGCCGGCGAAATTCCATCGCACAAAATTTACGAAGACGATCGCGCGGTCGCGTTTCTTGACATTCGTCCGATCAACCCGGGGCACACCTTGATTGTGCCCAAGGCGCACGCGGCTGACCTGCGCGAGTCGTCGGTTGAAGATGCGGCGCATGCGATTGAAGTGGTAAAGAAACTTGCACCCGCGATTCTTGCTGCGGTGGGAGCGGACGCGTTCAACTTTTCTGCAAACACCGGCGCTGCTGCCGGACAGGTTATCTTCCACACGCATTTCCATGTGATGCCGCGCTTTGGTGGCGATGGGTACAAGCCGTGGGTGCGCGAAGGGGAGGCGGGCGACCTGGCGAGCGTGGCGGATCGGATCCGCAAAAATCTATGAGCGAAGCATATCGTTGGGAAAAACTTTCAAGCGAAGAAGTCGACCGGAACAAATTTTGGGCGCATTGGCGCGACACGTTTCGCACCCCACGCGGCCGCACGGGGCCCTATGACTACACGGTGCACCATGATGCCGTGAACGTGGTCGGCCGGCTCGACGACGGCCGATTTGTGATGATCCGCGAGTATCGCTACTTGTTTGATCGCATGACGCTCTCGGTCGCGCAAGGCGGCATGGAACCAGGCGAGGATCCGTCGGCCTGTGCACATCGCGAATTCCAAGAAGAAACCGGATACAAGGCAGAACGCATGACCGAGCTTGGCGTGCTCTGGTCCGCGCCGGCATTCTCGAAGGAACGATTCTTCGTGTTTCTCGCAGAAGGTTTGTCGCCAGCCGAACGGCTCGATAACGAAGAAATCGAAGAAGTGATCGTCATGTCCAAGGAGGAAGTCGAAGCCGCGATGCGCACCGGCGAGTTCGCCGACAGCCACGGCATCGCCGCCTGGCAGATGGCGATGGTGTATTTGGAACGCGGTAGCACGGGTTGATTTTTCTTCCTACTGCGCTACCATCCTACTGCGCTACTGCGCTTTTCGTTATGAAAATCCTCATCACGGGCGGGGCTGGGTTCATGGGCTCCAACATGATTCATTACTTGCTGAAAACGTACCCAGACGTGCAAGTGGTGAATTTCGATAAGCTGACCTACGCGGGCAACCTCGCGAATTTGAAGGACGTGGAAAGCGATCCCCGCTACACGTTCATTCGCGGCGACATCACGGATGCGGCGGCGGTCGAAGCGGCGCTCGCGGGCGTTGATCTTGTCATTAACTATGCGGCCGAGACGCACGTGGACCGCTCCATCATGGATCCGCGTGCATTTTTGGAAACCAACGTGATGGGCGTGCAGACCCTGCTCGATGCCGTGAAGAAGGTCGGCACCAAGCGCATGGTGCAGATTTCGACGGACGAAGTTTTCGGACACGTCGAAGAAGGGGAGACCGATGAAGAAGCGCCGTTCAAGCCGCGCTCGCCGTACTCCGCGAGCAAGGCCGCAGGCGATCACTTGTGCTACGCGCATTTCGTGACGTACGGCACGCCGGTCATCGTGACGCACTCCGTGAATTTTTACGGCCCGTATCATTTTCCCGAAAAACTCATTCCGCTGTTCACGCTCAACTTGATGGAGGGAAAAAAAGTTCCGGTGTACGGCGACGGCATGCAGGTGCGCGAATGGATTTATACGGAGGACCACTGCCGGGCCGTGGACGCGATCGCCACGAAAGGCCGCGATGGGGAGGTCTACAACATCGGCACGGGATTCCGCGTGCCAAACATCGAGATCACGAAGAAGTTGCTGGCGCTCACGGGGCGCGACGAATCGTTCATCGAACACGTGAAGGATCGGCCGGGCCATGACCGGCGGTACGCGATCAACAGCCAGAAACTGCGCACGGAACTCGGCTGGGAACCCAAGACGTCGTTCGACGACGGGTTGGCAAAAACCGTCGAGTGGTATAAGAATAACCGCTCCTGGTGGGAGCCAGTACGTTCGGGCGATTATTTGAAGTACTACGAAGAGTGGTACGGAAAAAAACTGTAGGTATGAAAATTCTCATTTTCGGTCACGGATATATTGGCCACCGCGCCAAGAACGCTTGGGGTGACGAGGCCGTGCTTTCGGACAAACGCATTACGAGTGCGCAAGATGCGCTCGACGAAATTCGCGCGCATCAGCCGGATGCGATTTTGAATGCGGCGGGCATGACCGGACGGCCGAACGTGGACTGGTGCGACGCGCCGGGCAATCAGCTCCCGACGATTTTAGGCAACACAAAACTTCCGATCGACCTTGCCACGGCCGCGCAAGAGGCTGGTGTGTATCTTTTGCACATGGGCTCCGGCTGTATCTTCTACGGCGATGCATCACACGATGATAAAGCGTGGAAAGAAGATGATTTCGGTAACCCACAGCCGACCTACTCGCGCTCCAAGTACGCGGCAGACCTCGTGCTCTCCACATTGCCGAACGTCGGCATTGCACGCATCCGCATGCCGATCGATCACGTCCCAGGAGAGCGCAACCTCATCGACAAGCTGGCGCGCTACCCCAAGATCATCGACGTGCAAAACAGCGTGACCGTGATTGATGACATGCTCGCGGCATTCAAGCAGTTGCTTGAAAAGAAGGCTGAAGGGATTTTTCACGTGACGAACCCCGGTATCATGAAGCATCGCGACCTGATGTCGCTCTACGAAGAGCTAGTGGATCCGGCGCATACCAACGAATGGATCAACAACGATGACCTTGTGAAGCAGGGGCTCGCGACCAAAGGTCGGTCCAACAATTTTCTCAACACCGAAAAATTGCAGTCCCTTGGCATCACGATGCGTCCCATCGAGGAGGCGCTTCGCGACACGATGGAAAAATATGCGCGTGCCAAGCGCGGCGAGCACGTGGATTGCGAGATGTGCCAGATGTAAGCGAGCAACCACCGTGTAACGACGCCGTCTTCGCGACGCCGTTGGTCGCTTCGTCGTCGCCGTTACACGGTGGTTAGAGATACGAGAACACGGCTCGGATGGATTGACATTCGGCCGTGTTTTTTGTATATTCGCGCAGCCAATTGGCGGGAGGTCTTGATGGGAAAGGAAGCAGGGCTGATGCTCCTGGGCGACGAGCACCACACCCAACAGTCGCCGGACGGGCGGCCGGTGGTGGGGTGGAAGGAGGGGTCGCAGGGCGAAGGATCGCTCTTCAACAAGAACGGATGGGCCATGCTCCGCACGGTCGTGTGGAAGATGGTCGACGGCGCCAAGCGCGCCCTCTACGACCAGATCACGATCGTCGAGAACCCGGGCGTGTACGTGGTGTGCCGGCTGGTTCGGCCGGAAGGCACGCAGTTCGCGCTCGTGCTCCAGACGCGCATGGTCGGCGACCGCCTGCAGCCCCACGGCAACAGCGAGTACGTCGCCACGCTCAACGTCGGCGAGCTCTGGTCCAACCTCGTGCGCAGTCTCGGGCGCGATCGCTGGGAGGTTCCGGCGGGCCTGCTCAAGGAGCCGGCGCACGTCGAGGTGGAGGAGGCGGTGCTCTCCACGGCCCGCGCCCAGGTGAAGACCGAGGCGGGGTACCGCGTCAGCAACCTGCGGCTGATCGGCCGCGGCAACGCCAACCCGGTGTTCTTCGCCCACAGCCAGTGGATCGTGCTCGCGGACATCGAGGAGGAGGTGGACGCGAAGCCCGATGCGCGGCACATCATCGCTGGTCGGCGACTGTTCACCGAGTCGGAGATCAGCCGGCTGATCCGCGACGGCGAGCTCGACGACCTGCGCACCATCGCGTGCCTGGCGCTGTGTGGCGCGCAGATCGACATCACGGGCACCAAGCAGAGCTGAGTCGCCGGACGGCAAGGAGGCACGGAGTCGGTTCGACCAAGGGTCGGATCGGCTCGTTTTCGTTTCGGTGTTCCCTTGACGCCGGGGAAAAATTATGATGTCATCTCGGGTCGGATCAGACCGATCCGGTGGAGGAACCTATGCCGGCACCCGCCCATCGACGGGACAACAGTCCTGAACGCGACGAAGGCGAGTCGTCGCGTCGTCGGCGGCTCAAGGCAATCAATGCGTTCCTGACCTCGCGCGGCCTGCGGCCGTTTGCGAATATCGGGAACTGGAAGCAGGGGGAAGTCGAGCTCGTTCGTGCGACCGGTGCGGTCCACGAGAATCCGTGGTACAGCATCGTGAGCTTTCAGGTGATCAAGCCGGACGGGGGAGAGGGATTCTTCCATCTGCGCTTCCACGCGCAGGGAGGAACGCTCGCGCCCATGGTGGTTGTGCCGGTGATCAACGAGGAGGTGCATCTGCTCACGCGCGAGTACCGCGTGGCGTGTACCGACTGGTTCACGGAGTACCCGCGAGCGTTCGCAGTGTCGCAAGGACTGCGGACTCCGCACGAGCGCCGGCTGCACGAGCTCGCGCAAGCGACCATGCTTGGGCGCGAGCGCGCGTACGAGTCGCTCCCGCTGTGCGTGATCACGCGCAAGCTCGGCGGTCGCGGCGCTCCGGAGTCTGCGGATTCTGGATCTGCATCTGCACCCGAAGCTCCTCGCGCACGACACCGGGTTCGATACGGCGCAAGCCGAGGTCTGGTTCGTCCGGTTCCAGGCGGACCCCGACGAACTCGCCCCGGTGCGCGGCTCGGAGAGCATGCGCATCGTCCAGCACACGCTTCGTGAGCTCGTCGACGGCACGGTCGACCTGCGCGACGCGATGTCCGAAGCCGCCCTCACGCGCTATCTCGCCCATACGGGCCGCATCCGTCTCACGTGACGGATGCGATTTTCGTTTGGCGCGGTCACGGTTTATGTTTAAGGTGTCCGCCTGCCAATGGCGGCAGGGACGCCCTTCGGGGTCGGCCGAACGAGGTTCGGGAGGAATGTCTGCGACCAAATCGGCGCGGACGAAGTTGAGAGTCCTTCCATGGGGAAGATCATCTCGCGTGACGAGTTGCTCGCCGCGCTGCACGAGAAGTTCGGTGAGGACGTGTTCGTGTGTCTGGAGGACGATGCCGCGCGCGAGGCCAAGACCGCCTTGGGCAAGGCGCTCGAGCTCTGGGGGTTCGACCCGCAGACCGGCCGCATCAAGCGCGGCGACGGGAAGTTCCACGCGGGTGAGGTCGTGCGCCACTTCGGCGGCTACAATGCTTTCGCGATCCGCGAGGAGCCCAACCTCGAGCCTCCGACGGACGGTTCGCCGTTCGTCATCGGTCACGTGATCGTGGACGTGAACCCGCGCGGGTTCGTCCGGGTGCGCGACGGCAAGGGCCTGATCGGTCCGATCCGCGAGCTCAAGCCCAGCTCGGTCTCCAAGGGCGAGTTGGCACCCGACCACGCGACGCCGGCCGGGTTCTTCCAGGCCAACTGCCAGCGCATCGTCGGGCACATCGCGGTGTACCGCAACGACGTCGAGTTCCCGGACGCCGAGGGTGAGACCCCGGAGCAGTAGCGGCTCGCGACGCTCGGCAACGGCGACGGCCGCGCGCTCTGCGCCCTCGCGGTGCTCGGCCTCCTGCACGGCTGAACAACAGCATCTTCCACAGCCTCGTCCCCTCGCGGACGGGGCGTTTTCGTATGTGGGTTGCCAGGTTTGCGCAGGTCTGGTTATGGTGGAGGGGGGAGGGGGTATGCGTGGATACTTGCTCGCGTTCTTTCAGAACGTCGTAAAGCGCCTCGCGATCGCTGCCGGACTGCGTGCAATCTCGCTCGATGCCCTCACCAAGATGAAGGCCGAGCTCGATCGCCTGCGTCCGCTCGAGCGCCAGGTGCGCGACGACTGGGTGCTGTGCGCGACCGGAGGACCGCTGGGCGGCCACTTCACGCCGGCGCCGATCGAATACACGGCCATCGTCCCGCGGTGGGATCCGGATCGAGGAAAGCCGAGCAAGTCGCTGCGGAGGTTCTCGACGCCGGACGCGTGGGAGCCGTACCAGGAGTTCGCGGAGGCGAGTGTTCCAGACGAGACGACGGGAACGCCCGCCATCCTGCTCACGCGCGACGAAGCCATGCGTCTGGGCTACCGCCCCTGGGCCGACCCCGCGACACCTGCGCACCGTCATCTCTCCATCGCGGAAGGGTGACGGTTTTTTCATTACAGTATGTTGTACAGCCGTGAAGTCGTTTGCATAACGGTTTGAAAATAAAGATGCGCCGACGTTGCGTGTCAGCGCGGCGCGGAAACGGCGTAGGTGAAGTCGTCGTCGGGTTCGCGCGCAGGAGCCGTGGCGAACACCAGGAGAGTCGCGTCCGGCGTGAGCGGTGTGACCGCGTGAGCGATGCCCAGCGGGACCGCGATCCCGAGTGCTACTCCGAGCGTCGGGTCCGTCGAGAGCACGATCACTTCCTGGTGGCGAGTCTGCAGATCTTCGAGTGTAACTCGGACCGTGCCGCGCGCGACGCAGATGAGTTCGCGTTTGCGGCGGTGGAAGTGGTTACCGGCCGCGTTCATCTCCTCGAACACGACGAGGTACGGATGCCGGATTTCGTTCCAAGGAATCCCCATGGCCTCCTCGATCGCCGTGGCGCTCAGTTGGAACAGCAGTCGGCCGGCCTTGCTCGGGTTGGCAGAAACACAGTATCGCGGCGCCTGTGGCATCATTCACCTCGCATTGGGTTCGTCCATTTATTCATCTTCATTCTCGTTCGTCAATGTTGACGGGTGCGACGGATCGACGTAATGTCTACGCGTTATGAAGGCACTTATCGCGGCCGGGGGGCGGGCGACCCGCTTGCGGCCGATTACGTGGACCACCAACAAGCACGTCATTCCGCTTGCCAACAAGCCGATGTTGTGGCACGTGATCGACAAAATCACGGATGCTGGCATCAAAGACATCGTCATCAACGTGAATCCGGGCGAGGTTGAGATGATGCAAAACGTGTTCGGTGACGGTTCACACTGGGGTGCTCAGCTCACGTATCTTGAGCAGAAGGGCGGCGCGAAAGGCGTCGCGCACGTCGTGGCCAACGCCGAAGAAATTCTGCGCGGGCACAAGTTCCTGTTCTTTTTGGGTGACAACATCATCTTGGGATCTATCAATCGGTTCGTGGAACGGTTCCAGAATGAGAACCTTGATTGCATGCTCGCCTTTTCGCGCGTGAAGGATCCGCAGCGCTTTGGCGTGCCGGAGTTCGACGGTCAGGGAACACTGATCCGCGTGATCGAGAAACCGAAAAATCCTCCGTCGCCGTTTGCGGTGACGGGCATCTATCTCTACAACGAGGATTATTTCGACGCGTTCAAAACGATCCAACCTTCCGAGCGCGGTGAATACGAAATTTCGGACATCAACACGTGGTACATCAAGAACCGCAAAACCGGTTACGAGGAAATCACGGGCTGGTGGAAGGATACGGGAACGCCCGACGCGCTGCTCGAAGGCAATGCGCTGATCATGGACGATTTGGATCGAGCGCACTTTTGTGTGGATTGCGATGTGCCGGATGCCGCACAGGTACAAGGCCAGGTGCGCATCGGCAAAGGTACGCAAATCAACGATGACGTGCTCATTCGCGGGCCGGTTGTGATCGGCGAGAACTGCCGGATCAGCGGAAGTTACATCGGTCCATACACGGCGATCGGCGACAACGTCACCATCAACAATACCGAAGTAGAACACTCGATCGTGTTTGCAGGTGCCACCATCGACACAACACGCCGTATTGTGAACTCCATCATCGGCCTCAACGCGACGCTCGTGGACTATCAGCGCTCGCATCCAAAAACAGGCCATCGCCTCGTGGTTGGCGACAACAGTTTCGTTGAACTCTAAGCACAAACGACCGGCTCGCGAGAGCTGGTCGTTTTGTTCTTGCTAGTTGAGGTGTTTGAGTACGTCGAGTTCGCGTTGCAGATCATCGTCGCCGAGCGCATCGACCTCGGCCGCGAAATAGTCTGTGAACGTATCGAACAGGTTTTCGTACGACTCGGAAACCTGAAGCGGGATGGATGTCTGTTCCCATTGGTCAAAAAGACGGGAAGGGTCGTCGGGTGGAATCACGATGCCTGTGTCCTCGTTCACCAGCGGCTCGATCGGCATCACACCTGCGGCAGATCGGCGTTCGTCGATCATCCAGTTTTTCATGAGATTCGCGTACCGGGCGAGCAAAACGGCTTTTCGGATTCCGTCATGGTCGTATGCTTCGCCGTCTGTCTTTGGCCAGTCAACCGTCTGTTCGTTTTCGAACATCTTACCGTCCCGGTTTTCATACTGCGCAAAGAGCGTGAGACGACTAGATTCGGATGTGCGACGCAGTTTGAGTAGGACGACTCCGCCGCGCGTTTCGCCGTCCTGCGTGCGCGAGGGGAAGAGTGTGCTGACGAAGATGAGCTCGCCCGTGGCTTTGTCTGCTTCCGGCGAACCGTAGACCTGCTCGATTTTCCATCCCTCTGCCTCAAGTTTGAGAGACAGATCAAACACCAAAGGCGAAACCATGAGCTCAAACCCATCGTCAAGTTGTGTTTCGAACGCCTCGCTGGAATGAACGGCAAAATAGTTCGCACCGCGCGTTTTGGTGATGCGTTCGACAAGCTCCGTCTGGAAGTCCACCCCCACGCCGATGAACGTCGTGTACACGTGATCCTGCGCGTTCTCCTCGACCATCTCGAACAGACCGCCGGACGAAGTGTCGCCTTGGTTGGGCATGGCGTCGGTGAGGAAAATGATGCGCTGTTCGTATTCGTTTGTTGCGCCAAGCTCCTCGAATAATTCCGTCGCCGCTTCCATTCCGGCGGACATATTCGTCCCGCCGCGCGGCGTGAGTTCCCGTACGTGTCGCTCGATGGACGCCATATCCGTCTCACCGACAAAATTCAGCGGCTTCGCAACTTGTGCCACGTCGTCGAACACGACGAATCCGAGGCGGTCTTCCGGACGCAAGTGACCGAAGAGTGCCGCGATCGCGTCCTTGGCCACATCGAGTTTTTGAGCGGACGCGCGCTCGGTGTCTTCCGTGTACACAGGGTTTCCGCCCCCGTCGTAGTGGTAGGAATCGAACGGCGAACGCATGGAGCCCGAAATATCCAGAACCACGACCAGATTCAGCGGCTTGCGCTTGAAGGCGTCTTTAGTGAGCCCGGAATTCAGCCCGACCGACAGGTAGTATTCGGTCTCGCTGGAGATCGGGTCCTCGGTGACGGCCGTGCTGTAGGACGGACAGAACAGCTCTTCGCACGGCGTCTGTTCGCCCGTCTCGAAATAGTAATCATAGAAGAGTCCCTCGTAGGTCAGGTCGGTCGGAAGAGGGAGGTACCCGTTTTCGATATCGAGGCGGAAATTGTTGGCGTCTTTTGCGCCGCCGACGGCGAAACCGAGGTCGGCAGAGTTCGCAGACATGTCCGCCATCGAACGGACGCTAAGGTTGGTTGGAGCGGAGCCGAGCAGGCCGGATGATAAGCCGGCGGAAGACGAGAAGACGGTTTCCGGTTCTTGTTCAATCGTGCCGAGACTCCAGTCATCGACCTTTGGTCCGAACGAAAGGGGGATGCTAGGGGCGGGGACAGAGGGTCGCACGAGAAACGCGAGCAGAACGATCGTTCCTGCAGCCGTGAGAAGTTTAAACCAAGCGACAGAGCGCGCCGGACGCTCTTTTCGGATGCGTGCGGCGAGATCGCGTTGAAGTTGGTGGTTGATGCGGATATCCGCGGTTTCGCGTTCGTAGACGCGCGAGAAAATGCGACGAAACATAGAGAATCAAGTTTCAGTTTCGGTGAAGCGAATTCGCAGGGCGCGGTGGAGCCGCGAGAACCACTGCCGGACGGCCGCCGGAGATTTTTCGATAACTCCGGCGATGTCTTCATGCGTCATATCATCGATGTAGCGCATCGCGAGTAGGACCTTGCCCTCTGCCGGCACTTCCTTCATCACGCGTTCGATCAAGAGATGCTCTTCCACGACATCCTGCACGCCGGCACCCTCGGTTGCCTCCGGAAGCTCCTCGATGGTATCGAGCGTCAGCGTGGGCTTATGTTGCCGCCAGTGCATGCGGATCTTGTTGCGCGCGATGCCCGTGATCCATTGCGAGAAGGTTCCGCGCTCCGGATCGAACGCGTCGAGCGTTGCGATCGCCGCAACAAATACGTCGGATACGACGTCCTCCGCGTCCGGCCTTGAGGGAATGCGGTAACACACGAATCGGTAGACAAACGCAAACAACTCCGGGTAGGCGCGTTCAAATAAACGGTGTTTTTCAGCGAGATCCATACGTGAAGACGTCTTCACCAGGTACTTTGCGACAAACCATCCTTATGTGACAAGCTGCTGTTTTATCTGCTATAACGTCTGCGCATGCACCCACTTCTTCCAACACTCACACAGCATCTGCGCGACACGGTGTATTCGGCGATTGGATACACGCCAGATCATCGCGCGCTTATTGTATTTGACCGGATGTCGCCGCTTGCGAGCCTTCTGGTGGACGGCTATCGGGAGGTGCTCCCGCATGCCGCGTTGCTGGATTTTGATCAGACCACGCCCGAGGGTGCGCGTGAGGCCATGAACGCGCTTTCGCCCGGTGATCTCGTGGTGCTGGTGCAGTCCAGCAGTTTTCGCCTGAACGAGTTTCGGTTTCGTCTCGAGTTGTTTAATCGGTCGCTGGCTGTCATCGAGCATCCGCACCTCAATCGGATGCCAGAGCAGGAGCACGCGACCTATGTTGATGCGCTCGCGTATGACGCGTCGTATTACCGAACGGTCGGACCCGCTTTGAAAGCCGCGATTGATCGAGCAACCCGCGTGGTTGTTTCGTGCGAGGGAACGGAGCTCGTGTATGACGGACCATTTGAACCAGCAAAGCTCAATACGGGCGATTACACAGGGATGAAAAATACGGGCGGACAGTTTCCCATCGGGGAAGTCTTCACCGAGTTGGTTGATCTCACGCGTGTGAACGGACAGGCAAGGATTTTCGCGTTCGCTGACGACGATTTCCACGTGATTGTTCCGGAGACCCCCATTCTGGCAACCATAGAGGCCGGCGTTCTGACAAAAACGAAACACGCGCCTCCGACGTTTGATTCTGTTTTACAAAAAATCAGCGCTGATGAGACGCTGACCATCCGAGAGCTCGGATTCGGCATGAATCGCGCGATGACGCGCCATCGGACGCTCACGGACATCGGCAGCTATGAGCGCATGTGCGGCGTCCATCTTTCTCTAGGAGCAAAGCACACCATCTACGCGAAACCCGGTTTCCCCAAACGCTCAAGCCGATATCATGTGGATGTTTTTGTAGATGTCACCGAGGTTTCCATCGACGGAAAGACCGTGTTTCGCAACGGTTCATATCTGCCTTAGCGTTGCAATTGCCGGCGCCAGAGTCCTGCCACGCCGTCCACGGTCGCGAAGACATACGCATTGCGCCCGGATGGATCGACCCATAGGCCGCGCAGATCGCTCGCCTCCAACAGGGTGGTGGTTTGGCGTCCATCGCGCTGGTCGAGCTCAATGGCCGAGAGCGTGCCTGTTTGCGCAAACAAGACGGCATCCGCCGTCGGGTACCATGCGAGATCGAGAATCTCGTTGCTCACGCGTGTGAGCGTTTCGTCGGTGTGCATTGTGACATCGTAGACATGCAGGTCGAATCCGTCGCTGTAGAGCAAGCGGGCGTTATCTGGGTGCCACTGCCAGTGGATCGCCTGGGCGCTCAAAAGAATCGGCTGACTCGAGCTGTGTGCGTCCAAGAGGTACAGGTGGCGGCGACCGGCATCCGCGAGCAGCAGGAGGCCGTCCGGGGCCGCGTGGAAGGTGTAGGTGCCAAGCGGAAGGTACGCGATCGGTTCGCTGAGGTCGCCGGCTTTGCGCGCGACGATCGTGCGTTCACCGTTGTTTTGCACGAATACGGTGTCCCAGCCGGTCGTGACCGCCGCAGAGGCTTCTGGAATCGTGTCCATTTGCATGCGCGGCAAATCGATGGAGGTGAGCCCGGTTGGTGTGCTTGCCCAGAAACGTCCCTCGCGCTCTGCATCCCAAACGCCGGATGTTGCCTCCGGAACCAGATCGTTGAGAGTCAGTCGCGTGCCGTCATCGGTGCGGATGAGCGACCAATCTTGCGACGCTCCATCCGTGGCCACCGAGAGGGACACGTAGTCTCCCCCCGAGGACCACGCCACACGCACCTGCGGGCGCGCATCCGATGCATCGGGGATGCGCGACAGAAGTTCGAAGGACCCATCGTCTCCGTCGAATGCCCAAAGTTCTGTCCACGAACCTTCTGTTTTGGTGTAGGCAGCCAGCTGATCGTCTTTTTCTATTGCAAACGCCGTCGCGTCCGCTTCGACAACGCTCGCGGCCTCGCGATTGAGAAAAAGCGCAACCTTGGTGGCAAAGGTTGTCTGACGCGCAGCCACGGATAGCGTTTTTTCCCAAGCGGTGTAACCGTCTTTTTCGAGGCGAACGCGGTGCGTTCCTGGAAGAATATTTTGCAGGACAGCCGGCGTGCGCTCGCGTCGTCGTTCATCGTCGATATAAATCGTCGCGCCCTTTGGCGTGCTCCCCAACGAGAGAACGCCCGTCTGCGTAAAGCGTCCGCTGGTCACGTTGTATCGGAAGCCAGCGGTGTAAAGGACAACTAAGGGCGCGGCAATCAGAAAGCCGAACAGAAAGATGAAAAAGAGAATGGCGCGAGCGCGAGTGGACATAACGGCGATATCGTATCATTTTTGACGCTGCATTCCCAAACAGGTATCGTATCTGACGTTATGATGCCAGCTTCGATGTCTTCACTTGAGCGTCGGCGATTTCCGACGGCACTCGTTGGCCTTGTGGCTGCAGTGCTGATCGGCGTTTCCTTTACGGTCGGGATCACGCTGGGTCGCGAGCAAGGCGCTCGCGCCGCGGTTCCGCCAGGGGAAGGCCGCGTTCTCAATCAGGGCGACTTGCCGTTGAGTTTGCAGGGCGATGTTGATTTTCGGCACTTTTGGGACGTCTGGAATTTCGTGAAAGAAAACTACTACCAACAGCCCGTTTCCGACAAGGCTCTCTATTACGGAGCGGTCCGAGGCATGGTCGCGGCAGCAGGCGATCCATACACCGTCTTTTTTGATCCCACGGAGGCCGCGGAGTTCAATGCGGACCTCGAAGGAACCTTTGAAGGGATCGGGGCAGAGATCGGTATTAAGGACGATCAGCTTCAAATCGTGGCGCCGCTTCCGGGGACTCCGGCCGAGGCCGCTGGGCTGATGCCGGGCGACAGTATTTTGATGATCGATGGCACGGATACATTTGGCATGACCGTGGACGAAGCCGTTGGCATGATTCGCGGTCCAAAGGACACCACGGTGGTGCTGACCGTAACGCGCGACGGCCTCGGCTCGGCCGTGGATGTGGCGATTCAGCGCGCCACCATCACGATAGACAGCGTGACGTGGGAGATGGAAGGCGAGATCGGCGTGATCTCGATCTATACCTTTAACAACGATACCAACGGATTGTTTATCGAGGCCATTAATGACGTGCTTGCAAAGGGCGCGCGCGGCATCATCCTCGATATGCGCTCCAACCCAGGCGGGTTGCTCACGTCCGCGATTGACGTTGCATCGGCCTGGACGGGATATCAGACGGTTGTGATCGAAAAAGGTGTTGATGGCGAGCGTGTGTTTCCAGGTATGTCTGCCCCTCGACTTGATGGTGTCCCCACCGTGGTGCTCGTAAACGGCGGAACGGCCTCGGGCGCGGAGATTGTTGCGGGTGCCCTGCAGGATTACGGCATGGCCAAAGTTGTTGGCACGCAAACGTTCGGGAAGGGTTCCGTTCAAGATTATCGAGATTTAGAAGACGGGTCTGCGGTTAAGATCACGATCGCGCAGTGGTTTACGCCAAATGGGCGCACGATTCACGAAACGGGCATTACGCCTGACGACATTGTCGAATTCACCATAGAAGATGCAAATGCAGGGATCGATCCGCAAAAAGCGAAGGCCCTCGAGATCCTCGGGGTCACCCCGTAAACCGCGCGAGCGCGTCGAGCGTGAAGTCTCGGCAGGTGGGGTGGTATTCAAACGACCCGAGGGGGCCCGCGGGCAGGTTCAGTTTGCGATGATGCTCGATTCCTACGGGAAGTGGGCGTTTCCCAAAGGACATGTCGAATCTGGTGAAACCAACGAAGAGGCGGCCGCCCGCGAGACGCTTGAGGAACTTGGACTCGAACAAGTTCGGTTGCTTGAATACTTGGGCAAGATCGATATCTGGTTTCGCGATCGTTATCAAAAAAAAGGTACCCTCATCCACAAGGATATCCATTACTTTTTGTTTGAAGCGCCGCCGGAGGCTGTGTTGCATCCGGATCCAGAAGAACATGCCTACGAGGCAAAATGGGTGAGCGGTAAAAAATTGATTGAGCAGTCCAGCTATCCGGACATGATTCCCATTCTCAAGCGCGCCATCGCGTATGTTTCTACAACAGGCCGCCCATGACGTGGCCGGCATGAAGGATGGCGCTTTGTATTTTTTGCGCGGGATCGGTTATTTGTGGAGGAATAAATCCCTCTGGCCGCTCCTCGTCGTCCCCATCCTCCTCAACGCGTTGCTGTTTATTTTATTTGTGTGGGGCGCGCTCATTCTGTTGCGACGGTTTTTCTTTGCCGCCCCTCCAGAGACGTGGTGGGCCTGGATCTTGCTCGGCGCGGCGCTTGTGGCAACGCTCGGCGCCATCGTGTTTTTTGGGTCGTTTCTCCTGGTTTTTGTCGGTTCGGTTGTTGCCGCACCGTTTTATGATCGTTTGGCACAACGCACAGCTCGTGCCGAGGGAGGGATCATTATTGAGCGCCCGTTTTGGCAAGAAGTGTGGCGTCCCATCAAGCATGCGTTGGTAAAATTCTGGTGGTATATCCTCGTACAAGCTGGCTTGCTTGTGTTATTCATCATGCCGTTTGCGGTCGGACCCGTTGCGTATGCCACCCTTGGGTTTTTGGCCACCGCCTATTTTTTGGCGCTGGAGTTTCTGGATTTCTCGTTTGATTTTCGGGGACTCACCTTTACGGAGCGATGGAAATGGTGTATGGAGAGGAAGGGTGTTGTGCTCGGGTTTGGCGCGGCCACGTTTGCCGCCCTGCTCGTGCCTGGGGCGAACTTGCTTGTTCCACCGGTTGCCGTGGTAAGCTCAATCCTGCTATTTGAAGCGTATGATCAATCTCACCTTCAGCGGAAAAGTGGAGAAGGGGGAGGGGATGGCCACGCGGCTGGGATGCCCGACGGCTAATCTTGCGGTTGGTCAAGGAGCGGTGATTCCCGGGCTCGGTGTGTACGTGGGCGAAACGGAGTATGATATGAAGCGTGTGCCGTCCGTCATTTGCGTGAATGACGGCCGTACGGGGAGCCATTTAAAACTTGAAGTGCATCTGCTCGATCAATGCGAGGATTTGGGTGGCAAGGTGCTGTCCGTCCGTTTGTTGGAAAAAATGCGTCCGTTGGTGCCGTTTGTGGATGAAGCGAGTATGTCAGCGCTGATTGCAAAAGATTTAGAGGAAGCGCGTGCGTGGTTTGCGGGTCGTCCCGACGGTTCGGCATCTCAGTCCGGTGTACCGTCCAATGGCCCAATTTGACCCCTTGTGCTAAGATAACCCCGTAAATTAATAAGTTTTCCACACCCTATGGCAAAGATGACAAAGAGCCAGGCCATGGCCGCCCTTTCGGAAATGGCCGGAGTGTCCAAGAAAGACGCAGCGATGCTCGTCGAAAAACTCGTTGAATTGGCCTATAAAGAGGTCAAAGCCAACGGCGAATTCGTGGTCCCGGGCCTTGGGAAGCTCGTAAAGGTGCACCGCGCCGCTCGCCAGGGCCGCAACCCGGCCACAGGCGAAACGATTCAGATCCCGGCCAAGACGGTCCTCAAGTTCCGCGTGGCCAAGGCCGCCAAGGACGCCCTCCTGTAAACGGTTCAAAAAACGCCCACCTGTATTGACAGGCGGGCGTTTTTACGTTAGGGTGGCTCGCCTGGAGGAAGTGATGGAAGATCTCAATCTGGACATCGCAGGAGCGATCGAGGACATCCGCACGGCGCTCGCTGGCGGAGCGGTCGGGCTGATTACAAGCCTGCCATGGCAGGAGGCGGACCCGAGCTTCCCTCGCCTGTCTCCCGAGGAGCGCGAACGCCTGCTCGTGTGGGTGGAGGTGTTCCGCGGTCGGGCGGTCTGTGCCCTCGCGGAGCAGGACTGGGAAGGGTTGAGCCAGCACTCGCTTGAACTGTCGGAACAGCTCAAGGCCTACAAGTGCGCCGGCAACAACACCATCGAGACGGCCGCGCTCTCGAACGCGATGAGCATCATCAACACCAACGCAGCGATCCTCCTCGCTACTTGTCACGCCTCTCCCTGAGGCGTGACGCTTTCGTTTTGGCGTGTTTTAATGCCGGTCATGGCACAGGAACCCATCAAAGCCATTCTCATCGACCTCATCCATCCGCGCATGACTTCCAAGCAAAGCATGGAGCGGTTGGAGGAACTTGAACATTTAGTAAACACCTACGGCGGCATTGTGGTGGTAAAAACGTATCAGCGACGGTTTGCACCGCATCCCCGCACATACATCGGCACAGGGAAGGCTGCTGAGCTTGGAAAGGAAGCAGCGGAACTTGGGGCGAAACTGGTGATCATCAACGATCAGCTCAAACCGCGGCAGATGTATACGATCGGCGAGTTTCTGCGTCCGCACGGGGTGCAGGCATGGGATCGCATTGACCTGATCCTCAAAATTTTTGCCAAACATGCCCGCACCACGGAAGCTCGGCTCGAGATCGAGCTGGCAAGCGTGCGGCATATGGGGCCGCGCATTTACGGCATGGGCATGGAGCTTTCACGACAAGGCGGTGGCATCGGAACTTCCGGCGTCGGTGAAACCAATACCGAGCTCATGAAGCGCCACTTGCGCGCAAAGGAACAGAAGATCCGCGAGAAGCTGGAGCAGTATCAGAACGTTCGCGACGGTCATCGCAAATCTCGCGTTCGACGGGGGTTTAAAACGGTCGCCATCGTGGGCTACACCAACGCGGGCAAAACAACGCTCCTCAACGCGCTTACTGGGCGCCGCGAGTACGCGGCCGACGAGCTCTTTGCCACGCTCGATACGCGCGTGGGCCAGCTTTGGCTCCCTGGCAGCGCACAGAGCGTTCTTGTGTCGGATACCATCGGTTTCATCAAACATCTTCCACCCGAATTACTGCAGGCATTTGCCTCCACGTTATCGGAGGCAGTGGATGCGGATCTCCTTTTGCATGTTGTGGACGCGAGCGACCCGCATGCGATGTCGCAAATGCGTGTGGT
>Ga0073934_10003482_pt1 | contig 28831 bp, 22 predicted proteins | sample LarsenN4metaG_FD_76834 | JGI IMG/M metagenome (GOLD analysis project Ga0073934, IMG submission 76834) | Hot spring sediment bacterial and archeal communities from British Columbia, Canada, to study Microbial Dark Matter (Phase II) - Larsen... ... | reverse complement strand
GGGGTGAGAACGATGTCTGGCATAGGTGCCTCCGCGCTGGTTCGGGATGGGAGTAAATTCGCCCGCCTTCAGGCAGCTGGTACCAAGGTACGAAAATCCCACCCACTTTTCAGCTGCTCACCCAAACTGGTAAGAATTGGAGAATTTCGCTTGACAGCATGAATTGACAGGATTAACTTGAGCCTTGGAACTGAAGATTCCATTCGGAAGCTGCACATTTTGGCGTAACTTTGCGCCGATAGTTGGGTTTATAAGGAGTTGTGGTCTATCATTGCGCTGGAGCGCGTGGAGCTACGTAACGTCTTTCCAGCAACAGTCGTTGCATATTGGTCATATCCTTTGTCGAGGGGAGGTAAAAGGCATGGTGCGACCTAGGATGAGAGAGAGGCCAGCGTTCACGCTGATTGAGCTGCTGGTCGTGATCGCGATTATCGCGATCTTGATGGCCTTGCTGCTGCCGGCGATCCAGAAAGTTCGCGAAGCAGCCAACCGCATGCGGTGCGGCAACAACCTGCACAACATCGGCATCGCTTGCCACATGTACTACAACGACCATGGCCGGCTGCCCCCCGGCGGCAACCTGAACTGGCGCAGCAAGACCGATCCCTGGAATCCGGGCATGGACTGGGGTCAGGATCAGGGTACCTGGCATCTCTACCTGCTTCCGTACATGGAACAGGATGCCGTGTATAAGCTCTTCACCCCCTACCTGAGCGGCCACACACCAACGGGATACTGGAACATCCAGGCGATGCCGACGTTCCGCCAGATGCCGACGCCGAAGTATCTGCGCTGCCCAAGCGATGACTGGGATTTCGACACCCGGCCGGCGTTCAGCTACGTCGGATCCCTTGGGCCCCAATGCTCGCCAGGCGGCTGCGGCGCTGACCTCTACGATGCATACTGCGATGCCAACACGAACAATCCGGCGCTGCGAGGCTATGGCCGAAGCTCTGACCACGGCAACAGCCCGTTTGCCCAGGACATTCGTGGCTGCTTCAATCGGCTCGGCGCCAAGATTCGTCTGGACGACATCATTGACGGGACCTCCAATACAATCCTGGCAGGCGAGTGCCGACCGGCTACCCACGACCACATTTATGCCTGGGATAGCTTCCCGAAGTGGCTCCACTTCAACGGTGGCGCCGCCCACTGCACCACGTTGCCGCCAATCAACCTCAGAATCGTAGACCACGATGCGGGCTGCAGTGCCGGGCAGCCTTACACGAACCGCAACTGGAACCTATCCTGGGGTTTCCGCTCCCGCCATCCCGCGGGCGCTAACTTCCTGATGGGCGACGGCTCGGTTGTGCACCTGAGTCAGCAGATCGACCACTGGACCTATCAGTACCTCGGCTGCCGCAACGACCAGGTTGGCATCTCGCTGCCGTAGTGAGTTGTCACTCGCCAACATCAGCCGGGGCTGGCTCTAGCCGGTCCCGGCTTTTTTGATTCTGACTCGATGACTTCGTCCGTTTACCATACTTGAACTCGCACCGGATCTCTTTGATCGTTCACCATCTGTGCTCGGGAGGAAGGAAATGACTGTTGGCCGTTTCTTCTTCGGACTTGGCCTGGCAACACTCTGTGCTTTCGTGCTGGCCGGCTGTGGTGCCAAGGGCGGAACTGGTGGCAAGCCTGTCGCTTCTGGCGGCACCATTCTTCTCGATGGCGCTCCGCTGGAGGGCGTGGTAATTACCTTCGTTCCAACCGGTGCAGGCCAGGCCGCGACGGGTGTGTCGGGGAGCGGTGGTACGTTCAGGCTAACCACCCGTAATACCGGTGACGGGGCTGTCCCCGGTACGTACAAGGTCACCGTGAAGAAGAGCGATAGCATGGGTGAAGGCTCTTCGAGCCCCAAGGACCCTGGCGACCTGATGAAGATGATGGAGAAAATGGCGAAGTCCAAGTCGTCGAGCAAGCCCGGCGGCGGCATTCACCCCAACTATGGCACTGTCGAGAAGACTCCCCTCACCTGGGAGATTCCGTCAAGCGGCGATCGCAATATCAAGCTGGAGTTGAACAAGTCCGGTACGTAAGTTCAAAAGCTGTCCCGAGGCGCAGCTCACTGAACCTGCTGCGTGTCCCCCAACGATGCGAAGGGTACCTCGCATCGTTGGGGAAACTCTCTATTGCCAGGCTTGGAGGTACCCATGGCCGCCCAGTCCCCGGATTTGCAGGGAATCAAGGCCCGTCGAAAGTGGTCGACCTTAAGGTTGTTCGGCTGCCTGCTCGGTGTTGGCTTAGCTGTCGAAGTCATTTACGTCTTTTGGGTGGAACCTGGTCTTACCAAAACGAAGTATCCACCCAGACCTGCACACGTAGGAGTGCTGACCCCATCGGGCGGCATGGGCTCGACGCCATTCATTCATGGAGGTCTGGAGACGCCAACCACGGTCCCGGCCAGTGAAGCCAACCTCCCCGACGACGCCGAGGTCATTGGCATCCAGGTGGGAAATCGCTTCAGAGCCTATCATCTCGCAGCGATGGAGGTTCCGATCCGGCATGTGATCAATGATGTTGTCAACCACCTTCCGGTCAGTGTGACTTACTGCAACTTGACCGAGTGCGTTCGGGCGTTTGTCGGCAAGTCGGGTTGCCGACCGCTCGCGCTGGGGTTGGGCGGGCTTCAGGGAGGCGAGATGGTTCTGCGCTGGAACGGCGTGAGCTACTACCAGCGAACTGGAAGGGCAGTCGCTGAGGGGCTTGGAGAACTTCCTTTGCAGGAGTACCCGCACACGCGCACGACCTGGAAGGCCTGGCGTGAGGCCCATCCTGATACGGATCTCTTCACGATCCAGCCGGCCTCGAATTCTCCGCTTGGCGATACAGAACTCAGAGGCATGAAGTAGACCGGATGAATCGAGAGGAAGCCCTACAACTCGTGCACGAGTACACGAAGAACCCTGGCCTTGTCCGGCACATGCTGGGCGTCGAAGCCGCGATGCGAGCTTACGCCCGGAAGCTCGGGGAGGATGAGGAGCGTTGGGGAATCGTGGGTCTTCTGCACGACTTCGACTACGAACGCTGGCCCGATCCACCGAACCATCCTCTCCAGGGGGCGGCGATACTGCAAGCGCGCGGCTATCCCGAGGAGATCATTTACGCCATCAAGTCCCATGCCGACTATCTGCCGGACTGCCCGCGGATCAGGCCGATCGAGAAGGCCCTCTATGCCTGCGATGAACTCACGGGGTTCATCATGGCGTGCGCGCTGGTTCGGCCAGCCGGTGTTTCCGATTTGACCGCGTCAAGCGTGAAGAAGAAACTGAAGAACAAGGCTTTCGCGGCCAAGGTGAATCGCGACGATATTGACCGCGGCGCCCAGGACTTCGGCGTGGATCTGACCGAGCATATCCAGTTCGTCATCGACGCGTTGAGACCCCATGCGGAAGTTCTCGGTATCGCCCGCGGCGCCAGTTCCGAGGCTTCTTCCGGCTGAACGCCATGAGGCTCTCATGCGCATCCTCTTTGCGATCGCGCACTACTTCAATGCTCAAGGCGACCGCCGCTATGGCTCGGTTTCCCCCAACCCGCAAGCGCGCATCCAGGCCCTGTCCGCTTGCATCGCCAGCATCCTTCAGACCTTCGGGGTCGAGCAGAGAGTTCTCAGTATCGCCCAGCGGGCTGCGCTTCCCGCCAATCAGTCCGCCAGGCATGACGTTCGGATCATCGTTTGCACCACCCGCGGGCATCACCTTGTGGAGAGGTTGCTGGTTCCGCAGCATCTGATCGAGCACAGGCCGACCGACGTTGAACCTTTGTTGCTGGGATTCGAATGCCAGGCGGTCCTCCGCGACCAGCTCGGCTTCTTCGAGTACTTTTGCTACCTCGAAGACGACCTGCTGCTCAGGGATCCGCAGCATTTCCTCAAGCTCTTGTGGTTCACGCGCCAGGCAGGAACGGATTGCCTCTTGCAACCCAACCGCTATGAGGCAGCATCCAACGGGCCCTGCCACAAACTCTATGTTGACGGCGATCTGCTCCCGCGCGTCGTTGCTCCGTTTCGCGACCTCAGCCAGCTTCCCGAGTTCAATGGTACGGTGATGGGAACGCCCATAAGGTTCATCCCAGCAAGAAACCCGCACTCGGGCTGCTACTTCCTCTCCGCGGAGCAGATGGCCCACTGGAGCCGGCAGCCGCATTTTCTGGATCGAGACACAAGCTTTGTTGGCCCCTTGGAGAGTGCCGCGACTCTGGGGATTCTGAAGACGTTCAAGATCTACAAGCCAGCGCCGGAGAACGCCTCCTTCCTCGAAGTGCAGCATTATGGCACGCGATTCATGAGCCTGTTGGGTCAGGCGATCCCACTGCGCGATCCGGGCCAGCTCTCCGCCGATCCATGACTTCGTGAAAGTACGCCACCAATTGCTCCACGCAGCGTTCCTTCTCGTAGCCATCCAGAATGGTCTGACGGGCTGCTTCTCCCAGGTACCGATACCTGGGCGGGTCGCGCAGCACCTCGATGGCCTGTTTCGCCAGCCCATCAACGTCGTAAAAATCGGCAAGCAACCCATTCTGCTCGTGCCGGATTACTTCCTCCACCGGAGCGGTGGCGCTGCCCAGCACGACGCAGCCGTTCGCCATGGCTTGCATCATCGACCACGACAGCACCCAGGGCGTCGTTAGATAAATGTGCAAGTCGCTCAAGGAATAAAGCGTTGACAGATCTTTCAGAGGAATACGCCCAAGGAAGTGAATCTTTCCGAGATCGTACTTGTCCTGAGAAAGCACGAATTCCTTGAAAGTCTGCTTGCCGATGTGGGGCTTCTCATGGCCGTAGTTCGTGCGGTCATCCCCCGCGATGAGGACGAGGACGTCGCCCAGCGTTTCGGTCACCCGCTTGGCCACCTTCATGAAGATGTCGAACCCGCGTGCCGATTCCAAACCTCGCGAAACGTAGGTCAGGACCCGAGTGCCGCTGCCAATCGTCCTGCCGAGAAACTCGAAGGGCCGCGGAATGGCTCTGCGCTGGAAGACGTTGCAATCGATGCCGTCGAAGATGACGCGCAGCTTGTAGCGCAGCTCAGCGGGAGCGGTGTTCAGTTGGAAGTACGTCGGCGTGTAGCCCGCATCACAAGCGTGCAAATGAAGGTACGTGAACGTGTGGTAAGTGGCGTTGGAAATGCGCGATTCCTCCGTGGGTGGAAACTCAGGCCGTAGGGCCAGCTCTTTGGACCAGAACGGAGGAGGGAGCAATTCGAAGTAACCCACAAAAGGACAGTCATAAAGATTGCGAAGGTAGAGCATGGACCCATACGACATGTGGCCAATGACGATGTCGGGCTTGATGCGCGGAGCCTGACGCAGGCCTCGATAGATCGCGTTCATGTGCTCGATCATCTCGATGATCGTCCCTGGGTTGTAGAACGTCTTGGGCCGCGGACCTTCGACGATCTCGTAGTAGCCGACAGGTCCAGTTCCTGGGGGAAAGCCAAAGGTCAATTGCTGCTTGGCTCTGGGACCAATGTGATAATTGGCATGCACGAAGGGGACTTGTCCCTTGAGGTGGGTCGTATCAATCGACGTGATGAAGGTACACTCCCAGCCGCGCTGGCGCTTCAAGTATTCGGCAATGTGACCGAACTGGGCGGGGAAGTTCGGATGGATGAACATGGCGTGCATGGTGCATGCTTCCTTTCATGTCTGGACCAATGCGACCGTCCGTTCGGCTACGACGTCAGGGACACGATTGTATCGGTGGAAATCTGCCGCCTCAAAGCTGTAGCCTTGGTTTCTGATCTCGCCTGGGCCTTTCTCTGCATGGCCCAGCGTTGTTTTGCCAAGGGATTCAACCAGCCTTCCCCAGGCTCGGGGCTTGGGTCGTGTCCCGGCTTGCCCTATGTGTCATTCTTACGGAGAATGACTTCGAATGACGGACCAAGGGTTTGGCAAGGAGGGCGCGGCGGTGCAAGAGACCATTCTCCAGGCGATCGGGCAAACACCGCTGGTCCGGTTGCGGCGTGTCACGGAAGGACTTCGAACGCCCATCTACGTCAAGATGGAGTCGCTGAACCCGGGCGGCAGCGTAAAGGATCGCGTTGGCCTCGCAATGATTCAGGAGGCGGAGCGACGAGGCTGGCTGCGGGAAGGCGGCACGATCATCGAGGCGACCGCTGGGAACACCGGCGTCGGCCTGGCGATGGCTGCGGCAGTCAAGGGCTACCGCTGCATCTTCGTCCTTCCCGACAAGATGAGCAATGAGAAGATCAGTCTGCTTCGTGCATATGGCGCCGAGGTCGTGATCACCCCAACTGGCGTCGCCCCAGATGCCCCAGAAAGTTACAATGGCGTCGCCGATCGCCTGGCTCGGGAGATACCGGGAGCCTGGCGGCCCAACCAGTTCGCCAACATGGCCAATCCGGAGATTCACTATCGAACGACCGGTCCCGAGATCTGGCAACAAAGCGAGGGCAGAGTCACTGTCTTTGTCGCCGGGGTCGGAACCGGTGGCACCTTGACCGGCGTAGCTCGCTACCTTCGGGAGCAGAATCCCGAGGTCAAGATCATTGGCGCTGACCCAGAAGGTTCGGTGCTTTCGGGAGGCTCGCCCAAGCCGTGGAAGGTTGAAGGCATCGGCGAGGACTTCGTGCCCAAGACTTTCAACAGCCAGCTTGTGGATGAGTGGATTCGTGTCGGGGATGCGGAGGCTTTTCACACGGCCCGATCGCTGGCTCGGCGTGAAGGGTTGCTGGTAGGGGGCTCCACAGGCACGGCCGTCGCCGCCGCGCTGCGGTATGCCCGCCGGCTCGGTCCGGAGCATCTGATTGTCGCCCTGGCGCCAGACACCGGCCGCAACTACCTGAGCAAGATGTACGACGACCGCTGGCTTGCGGAGAACGGCTTGCTGCTTACCGAGGAGCCTGCGTTCTCGATCGGCGACCTGCTCCGCACTCGCGGACCACGCGAACTGGTCTCCATCTCCGACACGGCCACGGTGGCCGACGCCATTGACATTCTTCAGGCCCGCGGCATCTCGCAGATGCCCGTGTTTCATGGCGGGGAGCCCATCGGCAGCATCCAGGAGGTCACGCTGGCCCGCGCCCTGCACGATCATGTTGACGTGACCAAGGTCCCAGTGCGCGAGGTCATGGCCCGGCCATTGCCCCAGCTCGACGTCTCGACGCACCTCGATGAAGCCTATCGCCTTCTGCTGGCAGGAAACACCGGCGTGCTCGCCACCAGCGAGGGCAAGGTCGTGGACATCATCACGAGAATCGACCTTGTACAGTATTGGGATCGACTGCGCGAAAAGAAGCACTAAGCAGCGACCAGCAAGGAGCCAAACTGCATGGCCAGTGAGCATACCGAGACGGGCTTCAGCACCCGAGCCATTCACGTGGGCCAGGGAGCCGATCCAACCACCGGCGCAACGGTCGTTCCGATCTATGCCACATCAACCTACACCCAGGAAGCCCCTGGCAAGCATCATGGCTACGAGTACTCGCGGACCGCAAACCCCACCCGCACGGCCTTGGAGCAGTGCCTCGCCAGCCTGGAAGGCGGGCAGCAGTGCGCCGCGTTCGCGTCGGGACTGGCAGCGACCGCTGCCGTCGTTTCTGCACTGTTGCGGCCTGGCGATGAGATCGCAGCCGCTGCTGACCTGTACGGGGGAACCTTCCGCATTCTCGACAAGGTATTCAAACCTTGGGGACTCGTGCCTAGGTTCACCGAGGACTCCTCGCCTGCTGGGTTCAAGGCAATCGTCGGCCCCAGAACAAAGATGGTTTGGATCGAGACGCCGACCAACCCGCTGCTGCAGGTAATTGACATCGCCGCCCTCGCCGAGGTTGCTCGACAGGCTGGAGCGCTTCTTGTCGTGGACAACACCTTCGCTTCGCCCTATCTGCAGCGGCCAATCAAGCTCGGGGCTGACCTCGTGGTCCACAGCACCACCAAGTATCTGGGCGGACATTCGGACGTGGTCGGCGGCGCGGTTGTCGGTCGCAAGGAGCATCTCCAGCCCATCGGCTTCTACCAGAACGCGGCCGGCGGAGTGCCCGGCCCATTCGATGCCTGGCTGACACTGCGGGGCGTCAAGACCCTCGCGGTGCGCATGGATCGTCACTGCGCTAACGCCCGGCAACTCGCGGACTGGCTCGCCAAGCAGCCCGCCGTGGAGAAGGTGTATTACCCTGGGCTGCCCGACCACCCTGGCCATGCGCTGGCTAGCCGGCAGATGAAGGACTTCGGCGGCATGATCAGCATTCGCGTTCGGGGCGGCAAGGAAGGGGCGTTGCGGCTCATCACCCGTACCCGCATCTTCAGCCTGGCTGAGAGTCTCGGCGGGGTGGAGTCGCTCATCAGTCACCCAGCGACCATGACTCACGCCAGCATCCCCGCGGACCTCCGCATCAAGCGCGGCGTGGACGACAGCCTCGTGCGACTCAGCGTGGGCATAGAAGACGTGAGCGACTTGCAGAACGACCTGGCCTCCGCCTTGCACGGAATCTAAACCTCTTGCAACGCAATCTCGAAGTTCTGGCGTCCACGCGGTTCGACCTGCTGATTATCGGCGGGGGCATCACGGGAGCCGGCGTGGCTCTCGACGCAACTCTCCGCGGCTACAAGGTCGCCCTCATCGACAAGGGGGACTTTGCTTCCGGAACCAGCAGCGTCTCTTCCAAGCTCGTTCACGGCGGTCTACGCTACCTCGAACATGCCGAGTTCCACCTTGTCCACGAAGCGCTCCACGAACGCGGACTACTCCTTCGGAACGCTCCTCACCTTGTCAAGCCTTTGCGGTTCATCATCCCCTTTTACGAGGGGGCGAGAGTACCGCCCTGGAAATGGCGGATTGGTCTGCTCCTCTACGACCTCCTTGCGGGCCAGCACAACATCCATCGCAGCCAGCCGGTACCAAAAGAGAGGATCCTTCACTTGGTGCCTGCCCTTCGACCGCATGGCCTGATCGGCGGCGCTGGTTATTTTGACGCCCAGATGGACGACTCCCGCCTTTGTCTCGAAGTCGTTCGCTCGGCTGCAGACGATGGGGCCTGCTGTCTCAATCACGTCGAGGCAAGTGCAATTGAGGCCAGTCGCTCTGGCGGTTTTCGAGTCGCGGCTCAGGACCGGCTTCACGGCCAGTCTCTTTCGATTGAGGCTCGCCAGGTGCTCAACGCCGCGGGCCCCTGGGGCGACCAGGTCCTCTCCCTCGCGGGGGACACTTCGGAACCGCTGCTACAGCCGACCAAGGGCGTTCACATCATCCTTCCAGGCCAGGGGCTGGACTCAGCCCTCCTGCTCTTGCACCCTGACGATGGCAGAGTCTTCTTTGTCATTCCCTGGCTGGGAAAGACCCTCATCGGCACGACCGATACCGAGTTTACTCAGAGCCCCGATAGCCTTGTGACAACACCAGAAGACGTCTCCTACTTGCTTCGTGGCCACGATTACTATTTCCCCACGGAGGCAGGCGTCAGGAAAGTGCTCGGCAGCTTTGTTGGGCTGCGTCCCCTGCTAAGGGCCAAGCCTAGCGATCCGTCGTCGCGCTCCCGTGAGTTCCGCATCTTCACCTCGCCCAGCGGTCTCATCACTGTCGCGGGCGGAAAATACACCACCTACCGCCACATGGCCGAAAGGGTCACGGATCAAGTCGCCGAGCGATTGGGCCGACGCAGACCGTGCCGAACCCGGAGCTATCGGCTCACCGCCATTCAGGGCGAAGACTGGCCGGCTTTTGTCGGTCGGACTGTCGAGCAGCTCGTTCGGAAGTACCCGTTGGACGCCCAGGCTGCCCTCCACGTGATTCACCGCTACGGGAGCCGAGCAGGAGATGTCGCAGCCCTCTCGGCGGAACACCCCCGCCTGGCCAGGCCTATCGTCGATGGCGAGCCCGACCTGCGTGTCGAACTGCTCTACCAGCGGTCGCAGGAAATGGCTTTTTCCTCGGAGGACCACTTGCTGCGCCGCACTCGCCTTGGCTTGTTTCACCCCGACCTTCTTCGTGTGCCCATCGAGCAACTGTTGTCCGAGTAGTCTGCTGTCGCTCGAGTGCCGTCACTTTCAAAGGGAAACGACCTCCGCCGCAAGGTCGCGGGCCTGCTCCTCCGTCGGAGCCTCGGCAATCACGCGAACGATGGGTTCGGTATTGCTCGGCCTGACGTGCACCCAGCGATCGGGCCAATCGAGCCTTAGGCCGTCCTCGCGATTGACCTGCGTCTCTGGCCAGCGTCTGGTGAGAGCGTCGTAGAGAGCCGGCAGCTCTTCACGGGCGATGGCCTTCCTGGTTTTCCAGATGTGATACGTCGGCAGTTCGGCAACGAGTTGCGAGACGGTCTTGCCCGTCTCCGCCAGCAAGTTCAGGACAAGTGCCATGCCAATGAATGGATCGCGGACCAGTCCCACCCGCGGATCGATGACCCCGCCATTGCCCTCGCCGCCGATCACCGCCCCAACTTCCAGCATCTTCTCCACGACGTTTGCCTCGCCGACTGCCGAACGGTGAAATGAACATCCATGCCGTGCGGCGATGTCCGCGATGACCCGCGACGTGGACATGTTAACCACCACTGGTCCCTTTTGCTGGTGGAGGCGGAATTCCGTGGCCAGGGCCAGCGTCAGCTCCTCGCCAATGTAGTTCCCTCGCTCATCAACGATGGCCAGGCGATCCGCGTCTGGATCGAGAGCGAAACCGATGGCGCAGTCGTTCTCGGCGACGAGCGGGGCAACGCCCTTCAGATTCTCAAGTGTCGGCTCCGGTTCGTGAACGAATGCGCCATCCGGCTCACAGCCGAGGGTGGTCAGAAGATGCTGCCAGCTCAGGCGGTCCAGCAGATCGACGGCCAGCGGCCCCCCCGCGCCGCCGTTGGCATCCACCAGAATTCTGAGCCGCTTTTCTCGAATGCGGGAAGCATCCACGAGGTTGAGGATGGTCTCTAAATGACGACTGCTGGGATCGGGCACATGCTCGGCGGCCCCGGCGGTACGGAAGTCCAACGGACGAAACTGGGCAGCAGTGTGCAGGCGAACGACCTCGGCCCCCTCTGCGGCAGTCAGCACCATGCCGCGCGGTCCAAAGAGCTTTAGCCCGTTGTAGGGGGCGGGATTATGGCTAGCGGTGATCTGGATTCCGCCTGCCGCCCCGAGTTCTCGGATAGCGACGCCGACGGTTGGCGTGGGCACGATGCCGAGATGCCTGACCTGGCAGCCACAGCTGAGCAGGCCCGCAAGCACAGCCGCCTCCAGCATCATGCCGCTGGGCCGACTGTCCCGTCCAATGACTACCGTCTTGCCCTCAACGTAGGTCCCGAGCGCCCTGGCAAAGGTAACCGCCGCCTCGGGCGTGAGTCCCGCTCCGACGATCCCTCGAATGCCCGAGACGCTGACCATCAACGGCTGTGGAGTATTGCTTGTCATGCGGGGGAGGATACGTCCTGGCGGATCAGCTCGCAAGGGTTCGAAGGCTCGACCGTCGACCCTTCCAACCGGCCGCTTCCGCGACCCTGTCCCAGCGTCGAACGGCGACCGAAACGTGTAAATCAGCGTTAACATGCAACTGTCAGCAGCGCTAACCACCATATCGCCTTGAGCTATCAGCTGAAACTGCGCTGGAATCGTCAGCCGCGTCAGGACGGATGAAACTCTATAATGCTGCTGTAGATAACTGCGTCCTGGCGCGAAACGGGTCATTGGCCGGCAGACGGCGCGGGAGTTGCTTAAAGATTAGCAGGCATGCGTCATGGCGGATGCTGCCTCCTCCTCCCCGCTCGGGATCGTATCGGTTCGGTTCATGGTTTCGTCGCCGGGATGTGACCACGAGGTCTTGGTGCGATGGAACCGTCCCGATTGCTGGCAACTGACGGTCGTGGGCCATCCGCCGGTCCAGAGTCGATCAGCAGCGAACCACCCAGCAGAACCATCCCCTCGTTGATCGGCAGCGTTGTCTCCGCCATGCTTGTAGGCGCTCTCTACTGGCCCACGCTGACCGGGCTGGTGGAAAAATGGTGGGAAGATCCCAGTTACTCGCATGGCTTTCTCGTTCTGCCGGTAAGCCTGTGGCTGGCATGGCGATGGTGGGATGAAACCAGGGCGCCTCGAACACCCGAAGTCGGCCTTGGAGTACTGGAAACCGCGGCTGGCATCACCGTACATCTGGCAGCCCTGGTCATAGGTTGGCCGCTGCTGGATTTTGTGAGTCTCGTGCTTGTGATTCGCGGCGTGGTTTTGGCGATCAGCGGCCGAGCCTGGGCTCGCGGGTTGATGTTCGCGACGCTCTTTCTCATCTTCATGTTTCCCCTGCCGGGGTGGATCACGGTCTCCCTGGCGGTGTGGCTGCAAGACCTGGTGGCAACCGTGAGCGGTGTCGTGCTGGAGCAGCTCTGGGTCTGTCAGCGACGTGGTCACGCCATCGTCTTTGCCGGCCTGGATGAGCCGCTCATCGTCGGGGCTGAGTGCAGCGGCCTGCGGCAACTGATTGCATTGCTGGCCCTGGCAACGCTGGTCGCCTACCTGGGGCTGCGGACGTGGCGTGCTCGGTTGGGCTTGGTGCTCGCGGCCGTACCCGTAGCTGTGCTGGCCAACGTGCTGCGGGTTGTCCTCATGGCGGCTGGGGCGAAGTGGTTCGGCATCGCCTGGATGACTGGGACGCTGCATAACGCCCCAGGGTTCCTGGTGTTCCCTTTTGCCCTGGGGCTGCTGGCCTTGTTCGCCTGGGCCCTGAGCAAACTGGAGCGGCAGGCGTATAGAGAAAGGGCCGCCGGCGAGATGGCTCACGCTTCGCCGGCAGGTCGATCTGGCGGAGTTCTGGGCACAAGTGCTGTGCTGGCCCTGGGTTTGGTCCTGCAAAGCGCGATGCTCTGGCACCTTGCCCAGGCCGGAGGTACGCCTGGGTCGGCAATGTTGCGACCCCTGAGCGACTTGCCCGAATCGATCGGCGGCTGGCGGGGAGGCGAACATCCTCAAGCCGAGCGAATCCGGCAAAGGATCACGTTTGCGGACGAAATCGCGGTTCGCAAGCTGATCAATGCCAGCACGGGAGCGGAGGCTCACGTGTACATCGTATACTCGGCCCAGGGCAAGGACCGCGAGCATCACCCAGAGATTTGCATCGGAGCCGTCGCGGGACTGCAGGAGGATGTGAGGGCACGGGCCTTGGTGACGCTGGATGAGGCTAATTCGAGACCCGTGCAGCGATTTCGTTATCGCAGCCTGGCAGGGGATGGGTTCTACGTGTGGTACTGGCACTACACGTTGGAGCCTCCTTTTCAGGAGGGCCAAACCTTGCTTCAAGCGGTGCATCGGCGTGTAAGCCGTCGGCCTGCGAGCCTGACCGTCCAGGTAACCGCCCGGGCGGGCCCCGAGGAAGTGGCGGTATTGGAACAAGGTTTGCTCAAAGAATTGGATCGGGTGCTGCAGGATGAGTTCTTGCCGCCGGACGCCCAAATGGGTTGCGATCGATTGCCGGTCCGCTGGATTGCTGCGGACTAGCAGGTTCAAGTAGTAAGCCAAAACCGCTGACGCTCTCGGCGGGTGGAATATCAGGAGTGTGACGAGATGTTGAAGCACCGCTTGGTGACAATCGGCCTGAGCCTCGCCCTGGGCGTGGTGCTGGCGGTTGCCTGCTACATCGGCTTCTTGTTCCTGGTGCCTCGCGACTACAGCCAGTACTTGCACAGCGGTATGGCATCCCTGGAGCGGGGTATGCGGTCGCTGGCAAGCAGCGACGGCGCGGCTGCCCAGGAGCGCTTCAACGAAGCTCTCATTGAGTCCGGCAAGGTCCTTGAAGCCATCAAGGCGCGCCGCGAGAGTGAGGCCGAGCGCACCCCCGAAGAGATCGAGGCGGACCGACGCATGGAAGGGCAGGCCTTCTGGCTTCGCGCACAGGCGCTTCGTGGCGCAGCCATCGCGCAGCAGATGCTCGACAAGAAGCCCTTGCCGCCGATCGACGGCGCCATTCCGGAGAAGCTGGACATCGCCAAGCTTGACCAGGTCCCCATGACCTGGATTCCGGACGAGACGGCCCGTCGCGAAGCAGTCATCAGCCTGCGTGAGGCCGCCCTGCGGTTGCCGGACGTCGAGGATGTGCAGCGTGCTGCCGTTACTCTGGAAATCCAGCTCGATCCGAACAACTGGCAGTGGCAGCTCATCCCCATCTACGCCGAGAATCTCTTGAAGATCGATCCGAAGGACGATCGGGCGCGGTATCTCCTGGCTCGTTTCGAGTACGAGCAGCCCGTGCCTCGGCCAGGCCAGAGCCGCTCCGTGCCGGTCCCCACGCCGCTGGTCCGCCGCAGCAAGGACCGCATGCTGAAGGCCCTTGATCACGTGGCCAAGCTGAAGGAAAACGAGGGAGTCAAGCCGCGCTGGCGTACGCTCTACCTGGAAGCCCTGATCCACCAGTGGCTGCTCGGATATTACCGTTCGCCGCAGAATCCCCCCGCGCCGGCCCAGCAGGTGCAGCACGAAGTGGCTTTGCGGACCTTGCTGTTCGATCCCGCCAGCGGCATCCGCCAGCGGGCCGAGAACGACGAGCGCATATCGAAACTGACCCGTCTTGACCTCGACGGGATGATGGGCCTCCACCAGATGGCTCTCGAAAGCACGCTCGACGAGGCGCGAGAATCTGGCAAGGCTCAAGATGCCGCGGTCCACTCGAGGGTGATTGAAGCCCTCGATGCGACGCTTGCACTTTCCCAGCGGCTTGCTGCAGCCGATGACACCCCCTTGAACCGGCTGGCGGAGATCACCGATGCAGCCGTCATCTCGGTGGCCCGCGCCCAGCCCTTCCTGGCGACCGAGCAGTCGCAAACCTGGAAAGGTTATCTCGACGCCATTCAATCTCTTGTGCAAAAGGCCATGGATCGCAAGGCCGTGACGCCGAACAGCATCGTCGCCCTCACCGAGATGCTGGCCCGCGAGGCCGAGATCGTGGACAAGCAGGGCCAAAGCTCCCGCCGGGCCGTTCTCGACAAGCAGATTGCAGTGTGGATCGACAAGGGGCTGAAGTACGGCGAAGCCCAGAAGATTCCCGCCCTGCAACTCCTGGCGCTGCACGAGCAGGCGGCACGGATGAAGACACTGGGCAGCAGCCGGCGCGAGGAAATCGCCCCCCATGTTCGCGTCATGATGGAATCGCCTTCCGTAAGCAGTCGGGCGACTGGTCTGCTCCTCGAAGGAATGCTGGCCGAGCGCGAAGGCCGACTCGAGCAGGCCCGCGAAAGCCTTGAGCAGGTCATCAAGCTGGAGCGGACAGGCAGCAACAACTCGCGCGCCCACATGCTTCTCGCCAACATCTATCTCGCCCTCGGCAAGCCGGATCTGGCTCTGCAAAGCCTGGCGGCCGTCAAGAGGATGTACCAGCAGTTCGACAAGCTGTCCGACGAGGAGAAGGCCTGGGCCAAGGAGTTCGTTCGCAATGAAAATGAACTTGCCCTGATGGAACTGCAAGCCCAGCTCCAGGTGGCCCAGCTCAAGTACGTGGCACTGACTCGGCAAGCAGCCGAGGCCAGTAAGACCGGCGGGCGCGTCCGACCCGTAAGCACGGGGCGGCCCACCGTCACCGGACGTCCCGCTGCCCAGCCGAGCGAGGGGCAGGTAGAGACGGTGGATCATGCGGCCCTGAAGAAGCAGGCCATCCTTGCCGCCCTGAAGCCGCATGAACAGGCGGCCGGCGAGCTGATCCGCAAGTTCCCGCCGAATAGCCCCATGGAACGCGTCGCTCGTCAGCTCGAAGTCGCCTACTGGGCGAACACGGGCCGGCTCGCCGACGCCCAGGCCATGCTTGATACGCTCAAGAAGGACTACCCCGAAAGCGTTCAGGTCCTTCGCCAGGAGATCCAGCTCGTCGGGCTCACTCAACCCAAGGATCGTATTGCAAAGACCGACGCCATCATCCAGGACTACCTGAAAAACTTCCCCCAGGAGAACGGCGGCAAGCTGCTGTGGGCCGAGTGGCTCATCAACAGCGGCCGCGCGGCTCACGCTGTCGCCTATCTCGACGACGTCAGCAACTTCCCCAACGGCGCTAGCGATCCGCGGGTCAACGCCCTCAAGACAGTTGCCTTCACTCGCCTGGGCGAGCGCGACAAGGCTCTGGAAACGGTGCAGCTCCTGCCACGCGATGCCGCCACCGAGGCCCTGAAGATTCGCCTCGCCGGCACCTCTGCCGACGAGATGCAGAAGCAGGTCCGCGAAGAGATGACGCGCTACGAAGCTAATGGCGCTCTGGCCTGCTTCAACGCCAATCTCTCTTACCTCAAGGGCGATTACGTGGACGCCGCTCACGGCTACCTCAAGGCCCTCGAATTCACAAAGGTCAAGGGCGCGGCCCGCCAGGGGGTGCTCAACGCCCTCAACGCCCTGGCCCGCGAGAACCCCGAGAAGGCCCTCGAACTCAGCAGCTCCATGCTCCAGCACTACCCTGGCGAGCCCGAGCTGCTCATGGCCTACGCCTATGCCTGCCTCCAGCTCGACCGACTCGGCGATCCCGCCGTGAAGTCCGATCGGCCGCGCGACATGAGCAGCGCTCTCGACCAGATGGAACAGGCGTTTGTTCTCAACCGCCAGGACCAGATCGCCGGGCCGCTGGTCAAGGCCCAGTTCTGGGCCTGGGCGGACCGGCCGGACCTTGCCCGAGCGGAGATCAAGCGAGCCCTGGCCATCGACTCCAAGAACGAGAAGGCCCTCCTTCTGGGTGCGCGACTGGCCGCGGAGTCCGCAGATCCGGTCGATATCGGCATCGGCCTGGAGTATGCCAAGTGGCTGAAGGAGAAAGACAACCCACCTGCGGACGCCTTTCTGCTCGAAGGCCAGCTCCTGCAGCGCGACGGCAAACCGGCCGAGGCCGTCAAGGCCTTTGAACTCCTGGTCGATCGGTTCCCCGCCAACTCCCAAGGGTATATGGCCCTGGTCTCCGGCCTTGAGGCGCAAAAGCAGCAGGAGCGCGCTCTTCAGTGGGTCCAGCGCTGGCGGACGCGCCTGCCCAGCGATCCCGAGGCTGTCCGAGCCCAGATTCGCCTCCTCGCCAGCAGCGGCCAGGCTGCCGAGGCCAGGAAAGTCGCAGATGACTTCCTCGCCGCTCAACGCAAGCTGGTCACCGAGCAGGTCGAGAAGAAGAAGCCTGCCCAGGCCACGCCGGCTGAGGAGCTGGCCAGGCAGCGTCAGGCCGTCGTCGACGCCCGCATGGCCGACCTTGAGCTTGTCCTCGCCGCTGGTTTCCTCGAAGCCCGTTCCTGGTCCGACGCCGAACGACTCATCCGCGGCGTGCTGACCAGCCGTCCCGAGTCCGAACAGGCCCTGCTGCGGCTGGGCGATCTGTATCTCGCTCGGTTGCGGGCAGAGCCGAAGAGTTCCGAGCGAGCGGCCTGGATTCAGCAAGCTCGCCGGGCCTACGAGACCGTCTACGCCAACCACAAGGGCCACGAATGGGCAGGCAACAATCTCGCCTGGCTCCTGGCCCACGAGGAAAACAACCCCGAAGCCGCCCTGCGTTATCTCCAGGAGATTCGCACCGGCCGACACAGCAAGCAGCTTCGCAGCGCCGATCGCCTTCCCGCTGAACTCCTCGACACCTTGGGCTCGGTTTACACTGCGTTGAACAAGCCCGAGTACAACACCGAAATGCGCGATCTGTTCGAGACCGCCAAGGTCCGTTATCCCAATGATCCGCGCATGTACCTGTACCTTGGCAACGCCTACGCTGGCTTGAGGGACATGGCGAAGGCCAGGTCGCTCTATGCCACGGCCATAAGCCTGGCGAACCAGAAGACCAGGTCGGTCCTGTCGCCGGAGGAACGCCAGGCGGTGATCGACGCCGCCAAGGCCGCCCAGTCCAGGCTGCCCCGCTAACTCGCGGGTCCAGGTTGCATCCAAACGGGCCAGGGGCTTCGTGCTCCTGGCCCTGTGTGTTGTCGAGCGCTCCTCGCCGGACCTTCTCCAACAAGGGCTGGCCTTGTCCCCGCAGATTGCGGTAGGATGAAGGAGTTCCTGAGCGTTCTATCCTTGATGCAGCGAGCTCCGCTTCGCACGCTGGGACAGCCATGCACGTGACGCTTGTCATGCTCGAAGACGGTCGGCGCGGCCGGGAGATCCTCCTGCGTCGGCCCGAGGTCGTCATCGGACGGGCCAAGGGCTGCAAGGTGCGCATCACCTCGGCTGACGTCAGCCGCCAGCATTGCCGCCTGACCATCACGCCAGGCTGCGTTACGGTGCAAGACCTCGGCAGCGTGAACGGGACGCTCGTCAATGGTCGGCTCTGCCAGGGCATCCAAAGCCTCCTTCCCTACGACCAGCTTCAGGTCGGCCCCGTGACCTTTCGCGTGGAGTTCGATCCGCTCGCCGTCGAGCCGGCCAAGGCCCCCGTGGCCGACGAATTGACCGTCGAGCCAGAGGACCTGATCGAATTCGATGACGACCAGCCCCAGCGCAAGAGCCAGTTGCCCTGGGCTCAGCTGGCCGAATCGTCCACTCCGCCACCGACGCCGCCTTCCTCGGTAGAGCATCTGCCAACCGCCGAGCTGGACGACTAGCCGCAGCAGGCTCGAACCATCGAGCGGTAGCCCTCCTGCATCTGGCGTGTGATCGGTCCCGGCTGTCCCTTCCCGATGGAACGGTTATCCAGCTCAACGATCGGCAACACTTCCGATGTCGTGCCGGTCAGGAAAAGCTCGGTCAGTTGCGGTAGTTCCTCCACCTTGAGCACTCGTTCGGCAACTGGGATCTTCCGCTCGGCGGCGATGCGCAACACCAGTCCCCGCGTGATGCCAGGCAGGATGGCGTTGGTCGCGGGGGCAGTCAGCAGCGTACCCTCGCGGACGCCGAAGAGGCTCGTCCTTGCCCCCTCCGTGAGCGTGCCGTCCGGCAGCACAAAGACCGCCTCAACCGCTCCGGCCTCCCTGGCCGCCTGGGCTGCCAGCACGTTGGGAAGGAGGTTCGTCGACTTGATGTCGCACCGATCCCAGCGCACGTCGGGCTGCGTGATGACCCGCCCGCCGGTTTCCCGCAGCTGGCTGTAGGTGTCCTCGAACTCGGCCACGTAGAGGAACTGCAGGGGTTTTACTCCCGCAGGAAAAGGATGCGAACGCGGCGCAGCTCCGCGGGTGACCTGGACGTAGCAGATCGCTTCCCCAAACGGCCCAGCGGCAATGGTCTCCAGAAGACGGCCGCGCAACATCTGCAAGTCCACCCCCTCGATGCGGATGGCTCGAAGGCTCCGTTCGAGCCTCGCCAGGTGCTCGTCGAGCAAGAACGGCTTGCCGCGGTAGATGCGCAACACTTCGTAGACGGCGTCGCCGAACAGGAATCCGCGATCGAGCGGCGAAATCCGCACCTGATCGAGTGGCTGCAGCGTGCCGTTGACATTGGCCCATGGCTGTGGCATGACGCTAACCTCAAGCCCCGAAAGACGTTCCTGACGTATTTATAGCGAGCCATCCCCTGCCCTCGCGCAACGTCGTGCTGGAGCAACCCTGCATGCTCGCGCAACATCTGGCGGATCGCCTCTCCGCCAGCTTCCACGCAGCACCAGGGCCTGGCGAGGCGGCAGCTTGTTCTGGAAGCGCAACAAACAAAATCGTCCCCGTCCTCTGCCAGCCGGAGCAGACGGAACGCAACCCCATTCACATACTGTCCTTGTGAACACATTCTTGGCCGCAGCCCTGGACGAGGGCTCCTGGCCGCGCAACATTTTGCATCCCCAGGCAGTGCCTCCTCCGGAGCGATCGGCAGGGCAGAGCGCACTGAGAGGCCGTCAAGCCGTAGAAGCAGCGCAGCTTTATCCACCGGATTGAAGCGCAACATTGACAGCTCCGCGTGCTCGGTTCACCCTGGTAGGGCGCGCAAGGGAAGCCGCCCACTGGCCCCGTGCGCATGCAAAGGCCTGGCCATTGAAATGTACATGCGTAACCTTTCACTTTACCATGCGGCCGACCGTTTCTGGAAGGTCAGTCGCGCCCTAAAAATTTGCATAATCCAGGGAGCGAATCGGGCGTGGTAATGCGGAAGAATCGCTCCAAAAAGGCTGGATTCAGCCTCTGCCCTGTGACAGAATTGGCCGAAAGTACCCCTCGTTGCGTCCCATTCATCCTGTCTCTCGCCCAGAGAGATTAGCGCTGCTGGCTCTGTACATGGTCGATTCAGGGCCGCGACGACGAGGCTCCGCTACGCATCAAGAGATCACGGCGATTCGTTCGGTCTTCTGCACGAGGCTCTCATGGATTCGCCACCCATTAGCCAAGGCCCCTTCTCCACCGCCCTTCTCCACCAGGCTGCCGACCCCTTTCGGCTCCTGGTCGAATCCGTCAAGGACTACGCCATTTTCATGGTGGATCCTGCCGGCGGGATCATGAGCTGGAATCCTGGCGCCCAACGCATCTATGGCTACGAGCCGATGGAAATTCTCGGGCATTCCGTTGCGGAGATCCACGCGCCGGGGACCGACGGGGAGATGCCCATCGCGGAGATGCTGGCACGGGTCAAGAAAGAGGGCCGGCTCGAGGTGACCGGGCTGCGCCGCCGCAAGGACGGCTCCTCGTTCTGGGCAATCGTCACGATCACCAACTTGCTCGATTCCTTCGGCCAGCACATCGGCTTTGCCATGGTCACGCGCGACATCACGGAACGCGTCGAACGGGAGCAAGCCCTGAGCGAAAGCGAGGAGCGGCATCGCCGACTCCTGGAAACCATGCCGGATGCGGTGCTGGTCAACACGGACGGGCAGCTCAGCTATTGCAATCCGGCCTTCGCCAGGCTTGTGACAGCTGCAAGCCCGGGGGAGCTTATCGGAAAGCCGGTGCTGGACTTCTTCCATCCCCACTACCACGGGATCATCCGCGAGCGGATTGCCGAGATGCTGAGCACCGGAGAGGCGGTCCCGCTCATCGAAGAAGAGGTGGTCCGCCTCGATGGAAAGATAGTGCCAACAGAAGTGGCGGCAGTGCCGATCACTATTCAATCGCGGCCATCCATTCTTGTGGTCATACACGATGTGAGGCCTCGCAAGGAGGCCGAGGAGTGGCTGCACCTGATGGTGGAGAGCGTTCAGGACTATGCCATCTTCGCGCTCGACGCCAAAGGCCGGATCAGAAGCTGGAACACTGGAGCTACGCGCATCACTGGTTACAGCGACAAGGAAGCGATTGGGCAGGATTACGCCTTTCTCTTCGCGGAAGAAGACGCGCGTGCAGGAGTGCCGCTGCGCGAGCTTGAAACGGCGGCTACGGCTGGTCGAGCTGTCGAGGAAGGCTGGCGCATTCGCAAGGACGGCTCCCGCTTCTGGGCCAATGGAGTGCTGGTCGGCCTGCGCGACCGGTCTGGGGGTTTGCGCGGCTTCGTGAAGATCACTCGCGATTTGACTGAACGCCGCAAGGCCGAGGAAGCCGTTCGGGGCAAGGAAGCCCTCTTGCAGTCCATCCTCAATGTCGTGGTGGATGGAATCGTCACGATTGACGAGCACGGGCAGATCATCTCGTTCAATCGCTCAGCGGAGAAGATATTCGGCTACTCGGCCCATGAGGTCGTGGGCAAGAACATCAAGGAGCTGATGGGGCCGCCCTACCGCGATCAGCACGACGACTACATTGCCCGATACTTGGAGACTGGCATGGCCAGGGTCATCGGCACTGGGCGGGAAGTCGAGGCTCGCAGGAAAGACGGCTCCGTCTTCCCCGTTGAACTCTCCATCACGGAGTTTCGACTCAACGGCGGCCGCTTCTTCACGGGCAATGTTCGCGACATCTCCCGTCGAAAGGCGATGGCCGAGCAGCTTCGCCAATCGCAGAAAATGGAGTCTGTTGGACAACTGGCAGGTGGAGTAGCCCACGACTTCAACAACCTGCTGACCATCATCACCGGCTACAGCGAGATCATCATGGGCTCGCTTCAGCCTGGTTCTGAGTTGGAATCGGCAGTCAAGGCGATCAAGGAGGCTGGGGAGCGGGCCGCGGCGCTGACTCGGCAGTTGCTGGCGTTCAGCCGTCAATCGGTGCTGGAGCCGCGTGTGCTCAACGTTAACGACGTCGTGCGCGAGACCGAGAAGATGCTCCGGCGGCTCATCGGCGAGGACATCGAGCTGAAGACCGTGCTGGCGGACGACCTCGGGTTGATCAGGGTGGATCCTGGCCATCTCACTCAGGTGCTCATGAACCTGGCCGTGAACTCGCGCGACGTCATGCCGCGTGGGGGACGGCTCACCATCGAAACCTGCAACGTAACGCTTCGGCAACCCCGCATGGCGGTGTACTCGGAGATCAAGCCCGACAACTACGTGCTGCTCAGCGTGGCGGACACGGGCTCCGGCATGACGCCGGAGGTCAAGGCACGCATCTTCGAGCCGTTCTTCACGACCAAGGAAGTCGGCAAGGGCACCGGATTGGGTCTGTCCGTCGTTCACGGCATCGTTCGGCAGAGCGGCGGGCACATCGAGGTCGATAGCGAGCCTGGCGTTGGGACGATCTTTCGCATTTACTTCCCGATCACTGATGGGCCCAAGTCCGAACAGGCAGGGCTGGCCGATTGGCGGACCATCCGCGGCGGCAGCGAAACGATCCTGCTGGTCGAGGACGAGCCTGGCGTCCGGCAGATTGCCCTTCTGGCCTTGCGCACCCACGGTTATCGCGTCATCGTGGCCGGCGATGCCGACGAGGCGGAGCAGGCAGTTGACAAGCATGGCAAGGCCATCGACCTGTTGCTGACCGACGTGGTCATGCCAGGCATGGGCGGGCGAGAGCTGGCCGAACGACTGGCACGGCGGACGTCCGGCCTGCGAACGCTGTACATGAGCGGCTACACCAGCGACCAGGTGCTTCGGCACGGCCTCGTTCAAGAGCAGGTCGATTTCATCCAGAAGCCTTTCTCACCCCTGGAACTGCTCCGCAAGGTCCGCGAAGTGCTCGACAAGGGCAAACCGCAAACCTAGCTTCAGGCCTGCGGCAGGCCGTTTCCGCTGGTCGTCAACCGGACTTCGTCGCCGCGCCGCGGATCGCGCTGGCGCTCGCCAGGTGCGCGCGGGGATGATACGATGCCAGCAGAGAGGAGAGAGCGATGACCCCGACCGAGATGCTCAGTCTGCTGGGTTTTCTTGCCCTGTTCGCCTTTGCGATCATCCTGGTCGTGAGGAATGGGGGCGGCGGCTGATGCCCGCCCCGCTAATCACCCGTGAGGTGAGGCATGGCTCGATGCGATCAAGGTTATCTGTGCGACGTGTGCGGCAAGGAGGTCGAGGACATCACCGATTCCGACCTGTACCTGGCGTACGTGCTGGGGTCGATCAAGCCGGAGCGGCTGCACCTGGAACCGGAGCGGCACCTGCGCTGCAATCCCGCCCGTGCCCAGTTCATCGTGGACGACCAGTTCCCGCCGGTGCTGTGCGAAGGCGTCTTCGCCAAGTCGGAGCTTGATCCGGAGTACGTCGCTCAGGAAGAGAGCCGGGTCACGCGGGCCTGGCGGCGGCTCCAGGAAGTTCGCCGGCTTCGATTGAGCATCGACCAGTACCCTCTGCCCGAGCTGCGGGCGCATCCATCAGGAGAATGACCTTGGTTCAGCAACTGACTCGCCGCGACTGGCTGACCTCGACCGCCGGGCTCGTCGCCGTCGGCGCCGCGAATTTCGAGCCGTCCCGCCCAAGGGATGAACCGTTCGGCTACTGCTTCAACACCAGCACCGTCATGGGACAGAAGCTCGGCATGGTCGAGCTGATCGAAGTGGCCGCCAAGGCAGGCTACACGGCCATGGAGCCGTGGATTCGCGAGCTGGACCAGTATGCCAGGGAAGGCGGCAACCTCAAGGAGCTAGGCAAGCGCTTCCAGGACCGCGGCATCAGCGTCGAGAGCGTGATCGGGTTCTCGGAATGGATCGTCGATGACGACGACCGGCGAAGAAAGGGGCTGGAGGATGCCAGGCGATCGCTGGACATGATCGCGCAGGTCGGCGGCAAGCGTCTGGCAGCTCCACCCGCCGGCGCAACCAGCGTCGAAGGCATGCCCTACGAGCGGATAACGGAACGCTACCGGGCTTTGCTGGAACTGGGGGACCAGTTCGGCGTCGTGCCACAACTGGAGGTCTGGGGCTTTTCGCGGACCCTGCGGCGTCTGGGCGAAGCGCTGATGGTGGCCTGCGATGCCAACCATCCCAGGGCCTGCATCCTGGCCGACGTGTATCACCTCTACAAGGGCGGCTCGGACTTCAAAGGTCTTCGGCTTCTGGGTCCGCAAGCCATGTTTGTGCTGCATTGCAACGACTACCCCGCAGCCCCGACGCGAGCCGAGATTAAGGACGAACATCGCGTCTTCCCCGGCGACGGCGTGGCGCCGCTGCGGAGCATCCTCCGCGACCTGTACGAGGTTGGCTTCCGCGGCTACCTGTCGCTGGAGCTGTTCAACCGCGAGTACTGGAGCATGGATCCGCAGGTGGTGGCGCAGAAAGGGATTGACAAGATGCGTGCCGCCGTCCGCCAGGCCCTGGCGTAGCGCGAGCCTAACGGGCAAGGCATCTGCGTCGCCCCCCCCGCCCTCGCCGTCCCGAGTCGAGGCTTGAGATGACCTGGATTTCTGGCTCGTTGACCCAGGGCGAGCGGGAGTGCTAGAATCAAGTTCTTGATTCTGCACCACGGTCACCACGCCATGACGATAACTTACTTCAAGCGCTTTCGCATGGAAGCAGACCTGGGTCGGCTGCCGCCGGTGAAGCCGCTGCCTCCAGGTTACTTCTGGGTCCCCTGGGCGGACGATCTGCTCGATCTGCATGCCGAGGTCCATTACGCTTCCTTTTGCGAAGAGCTGGATTCCACGCTGTTTCCTTGTTTCGGCGATCGATACGGCTGCCGCCATCTGCTGCGCGAGATCTGCACGAAGCCGGGCTTTGTGCCCGAGGCCACCTGGCTGGTGGCTGGATCGGACGGCTGCTGCGGCACGGTGCAGGGCATCGTGGATACGCTGGGCCACGGCAGCATTCAGAACCTTGGCATCGTGCCCGAGCATCGGCAGCGCGGCCTGGGAACGTGCCTGATGCTTCAGGCGCTGCACGGCTTCCGCAGCATCGGCCTGAAGCGGGCCTGTCTCGAAGTGACGGCGGAGAACATGGCCGCCGTTCGCCTGTACCAGCGACTCGGCTTCCGTAGAATGAAGACTCTCTACAAGGCCGTCGAAGCGCTGTAACTCCCTTCGAGGAAGCTCCGTGGCACAGGAAGTCTATCATCACACATTCCCCAATGGACTGACCGTACTCGCCGAGCGGATGACCCACGTCCGCTCCGCGGCCCTGAACTTCCTCATCCCGGCGGGCTGTGCGAATGACCCGCCGGACCAGCTCGGCCTCGCCTCGGTACTCTCGGACCTCATCACTCGCGGCGCTGGTTCGCGCGACAGCCGCGAGCTGACCCTGGCCCTGGACAACCTTGGGCTGGATCGGGACGAGAGCGCGGGGGTGGTCCATCTCCGCTTCTGGGCGGCGACCGTGGCCCGCAATCTGCCGGCGGCGCTTGAGATCTACGCCGACATCCTTCGTCGGCCGCACTTGCCGCCCGGCGAGCTGGCTCCCGTTCAGGCCCTGGCCTTGCAAGACCTCCAAAGCCTCGATGACGAACCCCGGCAACGGGTGCTGGTGGAGCTCCGGAAGCAGTACTTCCCCGATCCGCTTGGTCGCGACCGCCGCGGCACGGAGGCGGGCATTGAGGCGATCACGCCGGAAAGCGTGCGCCGCCATTACGAACGGCACTTCCAGCCGCGGGGAGCGATCCTCTCCGTGGCCGGCAACATCGAGTGGCAGCCGCTGCTCGATCACGTGGCGAAGCTGTTCGGCGACTGGCAGGGCCAGCCGCCCGCGGCTCCCGCTCTCGGGGCCCGCGGCGCGAGGCGGCTGCATCTGAAGAAGGACACGCACCAGACGCAGATCGCCCTGGCTTACCCTTCGGTGCCGATCGGCCATCCGCACTATTACCAGGCCCTCGGGGCGGTCAACGTGCTGAGCGGCGGCATGAGCGCCAGGCTGTTCACCGAGGTCCGCGAGAAGCACGGCCTGTGCTACGCCATCTGGGCCACCTACCAGACCTTCAAGGACCGTGCGGCCGTGATCGCTTACGCCGGCACCACCAACGAGCGGGCCCAGAAGACGCTGGACCTCACCCTCGCCGAGTTCGAGCGGTTGGCGAAAGGCATTGAAGCGGACGAGGTGCTGCGACTGAAGGCGGGCCTGAAATCCTCCCTCATCATGCAGGAGGAATCGACGTCCGCTCGGGCCGGCAGCCTGGCCTCGGACTGGTATTATCTGGGCCGTATCCGCTCCCTGGACGAAATTCAGAAGGCCATTGACGAACTTAGCCCAGCCAGCATCCTGGAGCACGTACGGGCCTATCCGCCTGGCGACTACACCATCGTCACTCTCGGACCCGAACCCCTGCAAACGCCCAGGGATTCGTGAGTCCGGTTTCTGGGCCGGCTGCCGCAATGCTGCCGCTCGATCGCTTGAGGGCGCCCCATGACGCGAACCCGCACCGATGGCCGCAAGCCTGGCGCCCTGCGTCCACTGCAGTTCCGCAGGGGCTACCTCGGTCGCGCAATGGGCAGCGTGCTGGCGTCGATGGGCCGAACCACCGTGCTGTGCACCTGCAGCGTCGAGCCGACCGTTCCCGCTTTTCTCGTTGGAACCGGCAAGGGCTGGCTGACGGCCGAGTACAACATGCTGCCTGGCAGCACCAGTCCCCGAAAAACGCGGGACCGCAGCGGGAAAGTGGACGGCCGCAGCGTGGAGATCCAACGACTCATTGGGCGAAGCCTGCGTGCTGTGGTCGATCTGAGCAAACTCGGCGAGCGGACGCTCTGGCTCGATTGCGACGTGCTGGAAGCCGACGGCGGCACTCGCACGGCCAGCGTCAACGGCGCTTGCCTGGCCCTGCTCGACGCTCTGCTCGCCCTGCGGGACCAGCTTCCCAGCCCAGTTTCCCAGATTGTGCAGTCCAGCGTCGCCGCGGTCAGCGTCGGCCTTTGCGACGGCGTGCCGCTCCTCGACCTCAACTATGAAGAAGACCGCGACGCCGACGTCGATCTCAACCTGGTCATGACCGGCGGCGGGCGCGTCATCGAGGTGCAAGCGGGAGGCGAGGAAGCGACCTTCAGCTTCGCGGACCTGGATCGACTGCTCAAACTGGGCAAGTCCGGAATCGAGGCGATCACGCGGGCCCAGCGCTCTGCTTTCGGCAAGGAATGGCCTCTGGACTAGGACCAGGGCATCTGCTATGGTCCCGCCCTCGCGTCGCCCGGCTGCCGCGGCCGGTCGGCGCTGACAACGATCATGGAGGATCGACCAATGCGCGGGATGCTGCCTGGCTTGGCTACACTGGCGTTTTTGGGCCTGGCCGCGCTGTCCAGCGGCGCGGACGCGCCCCTGACTCAGCGCGACTACCAGTTGACCACCCGCGACGGGCCCTATCTCATTCTCGTGGCCAGCTTCGTCGGCGACGATGCGGCCGACATGGCCCAGCGCCTGGTCGCCGAGCTTCGCAAGGACTACAAGCTCCAGGCCTACTGGTACAGCAAGTCGGAGCAGGAACGGGCCGAGCGGGATCGCCTGCTCGAGGAATGGAAGCGGCAGAACGGCAACGCACCCGCGCGGAAGGTCCGCATCGTCGACGAGTACACCGTGCTGGTCGGCCACTACAAGTCGATGGACGCCGCCAACAGCGACCTCGCGAGGATCAAGAAGCTCAAGCCGCCCACCAGCGTCCCCGCCGGACCAGGCCTGTTCATTGCCCGACCGAAGTACAAGGAGAACATGCCGAACTGGCTGGACGGCGGCAAGATCCAGCAGGGCGGCACGGTTAGCCAGTTCTCTCGCGCCTTCGTCGTCCGCAACCCGCTCTTGCCGGCAGAGAAGCGGGTGGCAGGCTCGGACGGCGCACTCGACGACGAGGAGACCGCCCTCTTGAACCTGAATGCTGGCGAGAAGCACAGCCTCATGAAGTGCAAGGGGAAGTGGACCTTGCTGGTGTCGGTTCGCGGCGGGCCGTCGATCACTCAGAGCACCAAGCCGAGCGTGTTCGACAAGGTCAACCCCTGGAGCCCTGAAATCGGAACCCCGATCAAGCTCACATCGCGCGGCGATGACAGCAACCACATCGTCGAAGCGCGGGAACTGGCCGAGGCCCTGCGGGACCGCAAGTTCGGCTACGAAGCCTACGTGCTGCACACCCGCGGCGCCAGCTTTGTCACCATCGGCGGATTCAACGCCCCTAACGACGTCGAGATGCTGCGAATTCACAAGCAGGTCGCCGGGCTCAAGGTCGGCACCAGCAAGCTGCTGGACACGCCGATGCCCATGCCGGTCCCCAGGCCATAGCCCAGGCGTTGTCGCCGCGGAAGGCGGGCGGGATGGACCATGCCGCTGGCGCGTGCGTCGGCTATCATGGTGTGCATGCACCAGTTGCTGAACGACTTGCTGGCCGTGCTGGAGTCGCAGTCGCCTTGCGTCCTGTGCAGCCTGATTGAAACCCGAGGTTCCACGCCGCAGAAGGCCGGCGCGGCGATGCTCGTCCTTCCCGACGGCAGTCAACGCGGCACGCTCGGCGGCGGCTGCGTCGAGGCGGAGGTGAAGCAGAAGGCCCTTCGCGCCCTCGCTTCGGGGCAGGCTGAGCTGGCGACGTTTCATCTCGACGATAACTACGGCTGGGACGACGGCCTCATCTGTGGCGGGCGGATGGAAGTCCTGACCCAGCCCTTGCTGGTCAACGGCGCCAGCGATCTCGTGCTTGCCTATTTTCAGCGTTTCCGACAACTCCTCGCAAGCGGCCAGGGTTGCACAGAAGCGTTGCTGCTGAAGGCATCCGGCCCCGGCTCGCCTGGGGCGCGCTTCCTGTTCAGCGCCGAAGCTCAACTGCTGGCGACGCTCCCCGAGGCGGCCCCGCCTG
>Ga0073934_10003481_pt1 | contig 28831 bp, 25 predicted proteins | sample LarsenN4metaG_FD_76834 | JGI IMG/M metagenome (GOLD analysis project Ga0073934, IMG submission 76834) | Hot spring sediment bacterial and archeal communities from British Columbia, Canada, to study Microbial Dark Matter (Phase II) - Larsen... ... | reverse complement strand
CGCGATGCCGCGAGGCGTCGCGGTCCGTGGGTCCGGCGCAGGCTTGCCTGCGCATTCCGGACCCCCGGTGTCCCGCGCCCCCTCGGACTTTTCTTGAAGTCCAGGATGGTGAGGGAATGCGTACGAGACGACCGGCGATCCCGCCGCCGGAATCTTCAAAACCGCGGGGCGGCGGAGCGTTGGCTTGGCGATGCCCGCGCCTCAGGCGTCGTTGCCGGGCTTGACCAGGCTTGACCCAGCAATCCATCTCCTTCGCAATACGATGGATGCCCGCGACAAGCCCGGGCATGACCCAGAACGTCAATCGCCGCGCGCCTTCTTCACCTCGGCCGCCGTCTCCGGCGGCACCCGCCTACACCGCCTTGAGCTGCTCGGCGAGCCAGTCGGCCGCGCGCGGACGCCACTGATAGCTGCGGTTGTTGGCGATGTGGTTGCCGTCCTCGATCAGGTGCAGCGTCACCGGGCCCTTCACCTCGCGCGCCAGCCGCTCGGTGTCCTTGGCCGGCACGATACGGTCGAGCTTGCCGTTCATGATATAGATCGGGCAGGTGATGTTCTGCGCCACGCCTTTCAGCGACAGCGTCGATGCGTATTTGCGCGCCTCGTCCATGGTCGCCTTCTTCGCGCGAACTCGAAACGCCTCGCTGGTCAGCTCGGGCACGCCGGCGAAGCTCTCGCCCCAGTCGTAGGGACCGCCGAGCGCGAGGCAGGCCCTGATGCGCTTCTCGAACGCCGCCGCGCGCGGCGCGTAATAGCCGCCGAGGCTGATGCCGGCCATGCCGATGCGCGAGGCGTCGAGGTCCTTGCGGGTCTCGATGTAGTCGATCACCGCCGTCACGGCATGCTCGTAGTCGCCGCGGATGGCGAAGTCGTATTCGCCCTCGCCCTGGCCGGGGCCGTCGAACACCAGCGTGGCGATCCCGCGCGCCAGATAGGGGTTCTCGTAGGTCTCGGTCTCCTCCTTGCAGGAATCGAGGCCGCAGGCGAACACGAGCACCGGCGGCTTTTCGACCCCTTCCGGCTTGCGCAGGATGCCGGCGAGCCATTTGCCTTCATAAGGCATCTCCACGCGCTCGCCCTTCGGCTTCAGATAGGGCAGCGCCAGATTGCGGCACTCGACGGCTTTCCGATGCGCAGCCTGCATCTGCGCGAGGTCCTGCACGAACAGGAACTTGCCGAAATGGTAGTACACGCCGGCACGCTGAAGGTGCTCGGCGGCGGTGATCGTCTTCTTTTCCGCCAGCGCGTCGCGGCCGAGTGTCTCGTGCACGGCGGCGCGCGCCGACCATGCCGCGCACCAGTCGTCCCAGGACCTGATCGAGCCGGTCACGTCCTCGAAATCGGACAGGATGACGCCCTGCGCCACAAAGCGCGGCGCCCAATGATGGATGGCGGAAGTGACGCGGGAGTCGGTAATGGCAGCGCCTGACGACATGCAATGCCCTTTGCAATCCTTACTGCGTCATCCCGAGGTGCGCGCCGCGAAAGCGGCGAGCCTCGAAGAATGGGCAGTGGCTTCGTTTGCGGCCATCCTTCGAGGGCGCGCTCGGCCGCCTCAGGATGACGCGAGTGGGTGGCTATTCTTGGCCCCTCGATCCCGGCGATTCAAGCCGATTGCGCGGCCCTTCGATGGCCGGTGTCTCGGCCGCCGACAGGTTCTCGCCGTGCACCGAATAGAGCCGCGGCGCGGACCGGTTGATGTGCAAATGGAATATGTCCGGCCTGTTGTAGTGGCCGGCGAAGTCGTGGCGCAGCTTCATCTGGATGCCGAGCTCGAGGTTGCAGTCGGCATAGAGGATACCTTCTTCGGCGCCCATCGGGCCGGCGATGATGCGGCTGTTGGGCGCCACGATGCAGGAGCCGCCCGAGCAATCGGGATCGCGCAGGAATCTCTCGCCCTCCGGCCCGGCTTGCAGCATCTCGATCATGCGCTCGTCGACGGTGCCGCAAGCCGCAATCACGAACGCCTTGCTCATCTGCGCGAACGATTGCGCGTCGATGGCGACGCGGTTGCGCAACGGGTCGCCGCTGACCGGAAAGTGGTTGGGCCAGCTCATGACATGGATGCGCGTGCCCTCCGCGGTGAGCGCGAACACCGCGAGCGGGTTGGAGTTCTCGCCGCAGATAAGCGCGCTCATCGGCCCGAATTCGGTCTGAAAGGCGCCGAAGGTGTCGCCGAAACCGCCCATGTGCACGAGGCGCTCGCCGACCGTCGGCATGATCTTCTGGTGCTTGCCGATCAGCGCGCCATCGGGGCCGAAATAGATCTGGGTGTTGAACATGGTCCCGATGGTGCCCGGGACCTTCTCGCAGGCGCCGACCACCACATAAGCATTGGCATCGCGCGCGGCGGCGCCGAGCGCGTCGGTCTCTCGGCCGGGGATTTCCACCGCGTTCTTGAACAGCTCGGTGGCGAGCCGGTTCGAGATCGCGCCGGTCGCGGAGTGGTGGTGGTACCAGACCGGGTGCGCCGGGATGAAACCTTCCGGAAAGCCGATGACGCGCGCACCGTTGCTGCCCGCTTCGCGGATGAGCCGGCAGGCCTTCGCGGTCGAGCCCTCGCGGTCGAGGAACACGGACGCGGCCTGCACCGCCGCGACCTTCACGATGCCATAGTCGTCGCCCATGCCGTTCTCATTCTGCCCCTCCCGCAGGCGCGTCTCGATCTATCGCGGTGCGCACTGAGTTCGCTGCCATCCTTCGGCGCTACGCGCGTCCTCAGGATGAGACCGAAAAGCGGATTACTCAGCCGCCTCGCGGGAGCGGGCGGGGGCCTTGTTCGCCCAGTAGTTCGGGTCGGCCTTGGAGCGCTTCAGCGCCTCCTCGGTCTCGAACCCGGGTGCCATCGAGCCGCTTTCGCCGACCAGCACTTGGTGGTGCTCGATGTCGAGCGTGCGCAGCCAGCGCTGCTGCCCCATGGTGATCGCGATGAAATAGCCGATCTCGACCAGCTCGGGCTCGGAGAAATGCTTGTGCAGCCGCGCCCAGAACGCGTCGTCGACGGGGAGATCCCAGGTGATCGCCTCGGCGTAGGAAAGGGCGGCCTTTTGCTTCTCGCTGTAGCCCGCCGACGTCTCGAAGTTGATCAGGTCCCTGACGTGATCCTCGACCACGGCACCGGCGCTGGCCGCCTTCATGGACCGCTGGTTGCCGCAAAATTCGCACATCACCGAACGCGACACGTAGAGCCGGCACAATTCCTTGATGCCGTGATCGGCGATGCCGGTATGGAACGTGTCCCGCCAGGTGTTGGCGAACGACCAGAACACGGCCGGCACGTGCGCGCGGATCGCCTGGCTCTCCGGCCGCGGTGTGCCTTCCCTGGCGCAGCGCGCGAATTCGGCCTGCATGGCCGCGTCGGTCGTCCTGGGATCCACGTAACTGATGCGCGGCTTGGTCATTTCCGATATCTCCCGGCAAGGATGCGCTCTCGGCCGACATGTTGCCGTATCGCCGGAGCCGGATCAACGGCCGGTCATGCCTTGTTTACCACGCGCATTGCCGCAAGTTCCCGGCCGCATCATTAGCGAATCCTGACTGTCGCCGGCCTGCATGATCCGGTAACCACGCACGATACCGCGCATTCGCGCGGCACCGGATTTCGGCCATTGTCGCGCGCAAGCGCGCGGCGTCGCGATGGTGAAGCGAGCATTGTGAATCCCGATAAAGGTTACTCGACAGTTCGAACGAATTGATACACCGCTCGTAAAACATAGCGCTTCAACCAATCTTCAGCATAGCGACAGAACCGGCAGGTATTTCACCAAATCAATACCTGCCCGGCGTCTATATGGCTTCCGAAGACACGCGAAGTCAGCGCGTGCGTTCAGGGGATCGTCATCGTGCGCACAAGCACTCTGGTCATGATCGGCTTTGCAGTCCTGTTCGGACTGCTGGCGGTTTTCATTGCGCAGTCGTGGCTCAACAGCCAGGCCGAGATGCGTCTGCGCAGCTTGGAAGCCAACAAGAAGCAGGTCGAGACGCAGACCATCGTGGTCGCGAGCAAGCCGCTGCGCTTCGGCAGCGAGCTCGGCCCATCGTCACTCCGTGAGATCGCATGGCCGCAGGACGCGGTTCCGGCCGGTGCCTTTGCGAAGATTGCCGACTTAATGTCGAGCGGCCGCCGCGTCGTGCTCACCGCCATCGAGGCGAACGAGCCGATTCTGTCATCGAAGATCACCGGACCCGGCCAGCGCGCGACGTTGTCGGCGATGATCGCGGACGGAATGCGCGCGGTCACCATCCGGGTCAATGATGTCGACGGCGTCGCCGGCTTCGTCCTGCCGGGCGATCGCGTCGATGTCGCGCTCACGCGCCAGGGCGACAGGACCGCGAGCACGACCGATGTCGTGCTTCAAAGCGTCAAGGTGCTGGCGATCGACCAGACCGCGGACGAGCGCGCCGACAAGCCGGCGATCGCGCGGGCGGTCACGCTCGAGGTCGACGTCAATTCTGCGCAGAAGCTCGCACTCGCGTCGGCGGTCGGATCGCTGTCGCTGATGCTGCGGCGGGCGGGCGAAGCGGGCTCGGAGCAATCGCGCCGGGTGACGCTCGGCGATCTCCTCGGCAACAGCGCGCCGGTGGCGCCGGAATCGAAATTCGCGACTATCGGCGTCCGCCGTGCGGGCAAACGCGACGACGTCAGCGTGCCGATGGAGGACAGCGACACGACCGTCGGTGCAGCCGCGCGGGGGCGCGGCAGGCACTAGGCAAGGCAGGTTTCGGGGAAGCTGAAAATGGGTGGGGAGTTCACAATGAAAAGCGATCGCAGGCGTCATGCCGCAGGCGAAGGCCTGCTGCATACGGAGTGGACAGGAGAGACCAACCGCGGGATCGGACGCGCCACCAGAGCGCGCCGAGCCTTCGCAACGCTGGCAGCCGTCGCTGCCGTGGCCGCGGCATGCATGATGTCGCCGTTCGCCATCGATGCCGCGCGTGCCCAGCGCGAATTGCAGGTTGCCAAGGCGAAGCGCACCGCCATCGTGCTGGTTCCGGTCGGCAAGACCGAGGATCTGCGGATCGACGCGCCGTTCACCGACATCACGGTGGGCGACCCGGAGGTTGCCGACGTCACGCCGCTGACCGACCGGGCGATCTCCGTTCTCGGCAAGAAGATCGGCACCACCCGCGTGACGGTGTACTCCGACAACCGGCAGCACGTCGGCATCTTCGATGTCGAGGTGACCTACGACGTCTCGCGGCTTGCGACCGAGATCGCCCGTGTCGCGGGCCGCGGCATCCGGGTCTCGTCGGTCAACGGGCGCATCATGCTGTCGGGGACCGCGGCCGACGCGGTGACGATGGACCGGGCGGTGACGGTCGCCCGCCAGTTCGCGCCGGAAATCATCAACACCGTCGTCGTGGACGCGCCCCAGCAGGTGATGCTGGAGGTCCGCTTCGTGGAGGCGTCGCGTAACGCCGGCCGCGAGCTCGGCGTGCAATGGAACGTGTTCAACAGCCGCGCCGTCGCCAATATCGGCTCGCGCCAGCCGGCTGCCAATCTGCCGATCACGGCGCCGACCAGCCCGACCAACATTCCGGCCGGCGAGGTGGCGGCGGGCGTGCTGTCAGGTGCTTCGCCGTTCGGCTTCATGCTGGGCCGCATGATCTCGGGCGGAACCACCATCGACGTGCTGATCAATGCGCTCGAACAGCGCGGGCTGGTGCGCACGCTGGCGGAGCCGAACCTGGTGGCGCTGTCCGGTGACACCGCGAGCTTCCTGGCGGGCGGCGAAATTCCGGTGCCGGTGACGCAGAGCACCACCAGCAACGCGATCTCGGTCGAGTGGAAGCGCTTCGGCGTCGGCCTGGCATTCACGCCGACCGTGCTCAACAACGGCCTGATCAACCTGAAGATCGAGCCTGAGGTGAGCCAGCTCGATCCCAACACCCAGGTATCGATCGGCGCCGGCCTGCGGCCGATCCCGGGCTTCATCGTCCGCCGCGCCGCGACCACCATCGAGCTGCGCGACGGCCAGAGCTTCATGATCGGCGGCCTGCTTCAGAACGAGGCACGTACCGACATGGAACAGGTCCCCTGGCTTGGCAGCGTTCCGGTGCTTGGTCAGCTGTTCTCCAGCCGCTCCTACCAGCGCAGGGAGACCGACCTCGCCATCATCGTTACGCCGCGGCTGGTGCGGCCGACGCGGCCCGGCTCGGTCGTGCAGACGCCGCTCGACAACGCGACGCCGGCCAACGATGCGGACTTCTTCCTGGGCGGCAGGTCCGAGCTCCCGCGCGGAGAGACGCGGGCGCTGCTCGGTCACGGCCTTCCGTTCAGCGGACACATCCTCGAACTGCCGAAGGGAGGCGCCAATGTCGTCGCGGTCAGGAACTAGGGCCATCGCTGTTGCCGTCGTGATCGGCACTGCGCTCGCCGGCTGCTCGGACATGTACTTCGACCGGCGCGAAACCGTTTCGCTCGGTGCCGGGGATGCAGTCGAAGGCAACAAGGTGGCGCAGATGATCGACCCGTGGCCGCGCCACAGCATGAACAACCGCATCGCCTCCAACGGTCAACTGATGCAGTCGGCGCAGGATCGCTACAAGCGCGGCAAGGTCATCACGCCGGTGCTGCCGACCAACGCCTCGAAGGACTACCTGTCGGTGCAGCAGTCGGCGGCGCAGTCGCAGCTGTTGACCGGCCAGTCGACGTCGGCGACCCCGGCAGCGGCAGTCAAGGGTCCCGGCGGCGGCCCCTGATTGGGATGCTCGCGGGTTCGCGTTTGAACGGGTGTGTGGGTGAATGCGATGCGCATAGGGCGGCAAAACAGTTCGGCAGGCAAGACGCACGTCGTCGTGCTGACGGCCGATGCCGGCTTCGAGGAACAGACCCGCCTGACGTTCGGGGCGAGCCCGCAGATCGTATTGACCGTGACGCCGGGGACGATCGAGGAGGCCGGCGAGACGCTTCCGATCGACGCAGCGACCGTCGTGGTGCTCGACGTCGATGCCGGAACGCCGGGCGAGATGCAGGCATTGGAGCGGCTGATGGGCCGGATCGGCTCCTGGCCGCCGGTGGTGGTGGTTACGCAGAGCTTCGACGAGAACGTCGCGCGCACGCTGCTCCAGATGCGGGTGGCCGACTTCATGGTGAAGCCGGTGTCGCCGGTCGATCTGGTCCGCACCTGCGCCCGTGTGGCCACCGGCCCCGGCACCGCGTCGGAAGCGGCCGACGCGGAAATCTACACGTTTCTGCCCGCGGTCGGCGGCGCCGGCGTCACCACGCTCGCGGTACAGACCGCGATGATGCTGCTCAACTCGGGCGCCCGCGGCAAGTCCTCGACCTGCCTGGTCGATCTCGACTTCCAGCACGGCGCCTGCGCCGATTATCTCGACCTCGAACCGCGCCTCAATCTCGGCGAGATCGAACCGCGGCCGGAACGCCTCGATCGCCAGCTGCTGGAGGTGATGCTGTCGCACCATCCCTCCGGGCTCGCCGTGATTGCAGCGCCCAACCGTCCCGCCGAAATGCGTTCGTTCGATCCGGACGTGGTGACGCGGCTGCTAGACATGGTCTCCACCAATTTCGACTATGTCATCTTCGACATGCCGCGCACCTGGTTCTCCTGGACCGACAGCGTGCTGCTCGGCTCCAACAAGCTGTTCATCATCAGCGAGATGACGGTGCCCGGGCTGCGGCATGCCAAGCAGCTGGTGGAGGCCATCAAGGAGCGGCTGGGCGACGGGCCGAACCCGCAGGTCATCATCAACCGTTTCGAGCAGAAGCTGTTCTCGTCCGGCCTGCGCAAGGCCGATATCGAGCAGGTGCTGGGCGATTCCTTCGCCGCCTGCATCCCCAATCACTACGGCCTGGTGCGCGAGGCGATCGACCGCGGCATCCCGCTCGACGAGATCAAGCCCGGCAACAAGATCACGATGCAGCTCAAGCGGCTGATGCTGCCGCAACCGGCGGCGAAGGCAGACCCGGCGTCGGGCGGTTTGAAGAAGTTCAAGCTGTCCTGGGCGCGCTGATGCGGCCGTGCCGCGGCGCCCGGGGGATTACGGAATGAGGAATGAGAATGGTCGGTCGGTTCACCGCACGCCGCGTTGCTGCGCCTGAGGCTGCCACGGCGGCCGAGCCTCTGCCCGCGATGGAGGGGGGCGTCTCCTGGAGCGTGTTCCCGGAGGCTTCCGCCGAGCCGGCGCTTCAGTCCAATCCCCTGCTGACCGACAAGCTGCTCGATGCCAAAGTCAGGCTGCACCGCCGGCTGATCGAGGAGATCAACCTTTCGGCGCTCGAAAAGCTGCCGGAAGAGGAGATGCGCGGCCACGTCAAGCAACTGGTCACGCAGTATATCCTGGTCGAGCGGCTCGCGCTCAATCAGCAGGAGCTGGACGACTTCGTCTCCGAGATTCTTGACGAGATGACCGGTCTCGGGCCGCTCGAGCCGTTGCTGAAGGACAGCACGATCTCGGATATCCTGATCAACGGGCATGAATGCGTCTATGTGGAGCGCGGCGGCCTGCTGGAGCCGTGCGGGGTCCGCTTCAAGGACGAGGCGCATCTCCTGCGCATCATCAACAAGATCGTCTCCGCGGTCGGCCGGCGCGTCGATGAATCGCATCCGCTGTGCGATGCGCGCCTGCTTGACGGTTCCCGCGTCAACGTGGCGGTGCGCCCGGTCGGCGTCGACGGTCCGCTGGTGTCGATCCGCAAATTCTCCAAGAAGCCGTTCAACCTGAACAAGCTGGTCGAATACAATGCCATCCGGCCGCAGATGGCGGAGGTGCTGGCGGCGGCGGTACGCGCGCGCATCACCACGATCATCTCGGGCGGCACCGGCTCCGGCAAGACCACCATGCTGAACGCGCTCTCCGCCTTCATCTCGGAGAAGGAGCGGCTGATCACCATCGAGGACGCCGCCGAGCTGCAATTGCAGCAGCCGCACGTGGCGCGCATGGAAACGCGGCCGCCGAATCTCGAGGGTAAGGGCGAAATCCGTCAGCGCGAACTGGTCAAGAACGCGCTGCGTATGCGACCGGAGCGCATCATCCTCGGCGAGTGCCGCGGCGAGGAAGCCTTCGACATGCTCCAGGCCATGAACACCGGCCACGAAGGGTCGATGGCGACGATCCACGCCAACAACCCGCGCGAGGCGATCTCGCGTCTGGAACAGCTCATCGGCATGGCCGGCATGCCGATGACGGTGGCCTCGATCCGGGGCCAGATCGCTTCCGCGATCAAGATCATCGTGCAGCTTTCGCGGTTGTCCGACGGCAAGCGCAAGGTCACCTCGATTGCCGAGATCACGGGTCTCGAGGGCGACATCATCCAGATGCAGGAGATCTTCAAGTTCGTTCGTACCGGCACCGGACCCGACAACAGCGTGATCGGACATTTCCAGGCCACCGGCGTGCGCCCGCGCTTCCTGCACGATCTGCTCGCGATGGGCGTCAAGATTCCGGGCTCCTATTTCGATCCCTCGCAGCCGTTGTGACGAAGGCTGTCCATGCCGTTCGATTTTGATCCGGTCTATCTGATCTACCTGCTGGTGGCGGCCTCAGCCGGGCTGTTCGTCGAGGGCGTCTATCTGTTGTTCTTTTCCGGCGGCTCGTATCGCAAGAACGTCAACCGCCGCCTCAAGCTGCTCAAGAACCAGCCGGACCGCGAGAACATCCTCGTGCAGCTGCGCCGCGAGCGCGGCCTCAACAGCGCCGGCGGCTACAGCACCGGAATGGAGTCATTCAACCGGCTGGTCATGCAGTCCGGCGTGACGCTTGGCATCAACAAGCTGCTGCTGATTGTCGCGCTCGCGACCATCACGGCATTCGCGTTGGGGATGTTCTTCCGCGGCAACATCGTGGATGCGCTGCTGATTGCGCTGTTCGGCGGAATCTTCCTGCCCTACATGATTCTGCGCTTTCTGCGCGCGCGCCGGCAGAAGGCGTTCGGCGCGCAATTCCCCGACGCGCTCGACATGATCGTGCGCAGCCTGCGCGCCGGCCATCCGACCCCGATCGCGCTTACCATGGTCGCGCGCGAGATGGAGGACCCCATCGGCAGCGAGTTCGGCATCGTTGTCGACGAAATCACCTACGGTGCCGACCTCGAAACCGCGCTCCGCAATCTGTACGTTCGGATCGGCCAGGACGACCTGCCGCTGTTCGTGACCGCGGTGGCGATCCAGGGGTCGACCGGCGGCAACCTCGGTGAGATTCTGGAAAACCTCTCCAGCGTAATCCGTCAGCGCTTCAAGATGCGGCGCAAGATCCGCGCGCTTGCGGCGGAAGGCCGCGCTTCCGCGCTGATCCTGTCGTCGCTGCCGATCGCGATGTTCCTGATCATCCAGGTCGTTGCGCCGGACTTCTATGCCAGCGTGTGGGATATCCCGATGACCAAGCACGCGCTGATGGCGGCGGGCGCGTGGATGGGCATCGGCAATCTCATCATGTACCGGCTTGTGAATTTCAAGATCTGACCATGGGCTCAAGCGCATACGACATCCTGATCAGCATATTCGGCGATCGTTCCGCCGCGATGCTGGCGCTCATGGTGTTTCTGGCGGCGGCGGTGCTGGCATTCGGCCTGATGGCCGCCGCGCATGCCCGCAGCTCGGTCAAGCGGCGCGCCGCGGGCATTTCCGAGTACTCGGGCGAACGCGAGGCCGCCGAGAAGCATTCGCTGCGCAGCTCCAGCGTCAAGGCGGTGCAGCGGCTGCTCGATTACACCACCAAGCACTATTCGGCCGCCGACAGCGGCGATGCCAAGGTGCTGCGCCGGCGTCTGGTCCAGGCCGGCATTTTCGACGCGCGGGCGGTCGCCTTCTTCTTCGTTGCACGCACCGCCCTCGCCGTCGGCCTTGCGTTCGCCACTTTCGCCTTCCTGCCGATGCTGGTCGTACAGAAGCCGGCATTCTTCTGGCTGTCGGTCATGGGCGCGGGCATCGTCGGCTATATCGGCCCGAGCTTCTACATCGACCGTCGCATCGCCAAGAACAAGGACGAGCATCGCGCAGGCTTCCCGGACTTCATGGACCTCATGGTGGTGTGTGCCGATTCCGGCCTGAGCATGGAGGCGGCGCTGGAGCGGGTCGGGCGCGAGCTCGGCGACAGCTATCCGTCGCTGTGCGCCAACATCCATATGACCAACCTCGAAATCCGCGCCGGCAAGACCATGACGGACGCGCTCGAGCATTTCGGCGACCGGCTCGGGCTCGAGGAGGCACGGGCGTTCGCCACCCTGATCCAGCAATCCGCCGAGCTCGGATCGAGCATCACCGAGGCGCTACGCGTCTATTCCGACGACATGCGCCACAAGCGGCTGTCGCGCGCGGAGGAGAAGGCCTACAGCCTGCCGGCGAAGCTCTCCCTGCCGATGATGATCTGCATCTTTCCGGTGATCTTCGTGGTCATCCTGCTGCCGGTGGTGGTGCGCCTCTATACCGGGAATTACTGATCAACCGGATGCGGCAATTCCCGCGCTGGCGATTAACCAACGGGCGGCCCAGGCCCCCGGAGTGCCGCCGCAGGTTGCGGCTATCTGTTTGAAGTTGCGGTATCTTTCGCCGCCGTGCGGTGGCGAGAGAATCTTAACCATCGTGCCCTAGCCTGCCCTGACCGGTTGCTGTCGCCTGCGGTCCCCGAACGCGCGTCTGCGTTCGGTCCGGCCCTGGCAATCCTGTGGTTCGCCGGCCTGGAGCGGCTGATGCGTGTGAGTGCAGGTCGAGTCCTCGTCGTCGCGACGGCCTGCCTCGTTTGGGTCACCGGTTGCGAGACGTCGACGAAATTCTCCAGTCTCATGGGCGGCAGCGAGCCGGCGACCACGGCCTCTACCTCCGATGCCACAGCACCGGCCGAACCCGCCACCACCGGCTCGGTCGCCGGCGCCGCCACGGTCCCGGCCGGGCCGGTCGACGGCAGCACGCCCAACGTGCTCGGCAAGAATCCGTACGACGACCTCAACCTCGGCAAGAAGTATTTTCGCTCCGCCAATTTCGGACTGGCGGAGAAACACTTCCGGCGCGCCGTGGAACTGCACCCGCGCGATGCCGAAGCCTGGGTCGGACTGGCCGCCTCGTATGACCGGCTGAAGCGCTTCGCGCTTGCCGACCGCGCCTATGCGCAGGCGGCCGGCATCATCGGCGAAACGCCGGAGCTGATGAACAACCGGGGCTTCTCCTACATGCTGCGCGGCGACTATGCGCGGGCGCGGCGGACGTTGCTGGCTGCGCAGGCCAAGGCGCCGGACAACCCATACATCCGAAACAATCTCGAACTCCTGGAAAAGACCCAGCGCCGCGGCAAGTCCGTCAACTAGACCAAGCTTGCGGCCGGGCGCCGATCCAGCCTTGTTGAACGCCAAGGCAGGCGCCGCCGCGCCGTCGGTGCGAAGCGCACCAGTCGTAGTCATATCCGGCATGCCCACTTTCGCCGTCCACCGCTTTCGCGGATGATGGGGCGAAAGGTCGATACCCCATGCTTCAGGCGTTCAAGCATTTCCTGTCGGAACTCGCAGCCGGCGAGAAGGACCAGCCAGCGTTCCAGCCCGGCGACTACCGGCTCGCCGCCGCGGCCCTTCTGATCCATGCCGCCATGATCGACGGTGGCATGTCCGGCATCGAACGCAACCGGCTGCAGGGCGTTATCATGCTGCGGTTCGGACTCGACGAGGCGGCGGCGCATGAACTCGTCGCGGCGGCGACCGCAGCCGAAAAGGAGGCGGTCGACCTCTATCGTTTCACCAGTCTTCTGAACCGCGCGCTCGACGACGCCGGCCGGCAACAGGTGATTGAGATGATGTGGCAGGTCGCGCACGCCGATGGCCGCGTCACAGAGTTCGAGGACAACCTGATTTGGCGTGCCGCCGATCTGCTGCATGTGCCGTCGGAGGCGCGCATTGAGCTGCGCCGTCGCGTCGCGGAGAATCGGTCGATCGAGCCGCGCCATGAGTGAGCGCCGTCCGGTCACGCTGATCACCGGTGCGTCGGCGGGAATCGGCATGGCCCTGGCGCGGGTGTTTGCGCGCAACGGCCACGAGTTGGTGCTGGTGGCCCGGCGTGCGGCCCGGCTCGAAGCGCTTGCGGATGAGATCGCGGCCGCAGGCGTCCGCCGGCCGATCTGCCTTCCGGTCGACCTCGAGCAACGCGAGTCAGTCGCGCGCATCGGCGACGCGATGGCGGAGAACGGCGCCGAGCCGGACATTGTCGTCAACAATGCCGGATTCGGTCTTCTGGGTTCGTCCACGGTCCTGAGCCGCGCGGAGCAGCTTGCCATGATCGACCTGAACGTGCGTGCGCTCACAGAGTTGTCGCTGGCGTTTGTCGACAGTCTTGAGCGCCGCAGCGGCGGCATCCTCAATGTCGCGTCGGTCGCGTCCTTCCTGTCGGGGCCGCAGATGGCGGTCTACTACGCCACCAAGGCGTATGTCCTGTCGTTCAGCGAGGCGCTGTACTGGGAGCTGCGCCCGCGTGGCATCCGCGTGACGGCGCTCTGCCCGGGCCCGGTTGCCACCGAGTTCCAGGCGCGCGCCGGCTTCGCCGGACGGCCCAGCCCGGACATGCTGACGGTGTCGGCCGAAGCGGTCGCCGAGATCGGCTATCGTGCCCTCGCACGAGGCCGGCGTGTGGTCGTACCGGGGCTTGCGAGCCGGCTGATGGTGGGGGCGATCAGGCTGCTGCCGCGCAGTCTGTTGACCGCCTCGGTCGGCCGCTACAACAGGAAACGCAGCCGCCGGTCGGACTAGCGGCCTGAACCGACTTCAACGCATGATGCGCTAGACCAGTGCCGTGGTCGTCTCGGTGTAGCGGCCGTCGTCCTGCAACGGCGGTGCGCCGGCTTGCAGCGATGATAGTCCCAAAATCGACCGAATCCGGTCGCTGCGCTGAACCGACTCCAGCAGTTTCTGGTTGGTCGACAACATCGACGACTCGGCGAGCGGATGCCAGAGGTGGAAGACGCCGGTCGAGAACCGGCCGTCCTTGCGCAGCACGCCGGCGCGCAGCAGGCGGATCAGCAGGTCGGAGTCCTCAAGCCCCCATCCCACATAGCTGCCGTCGAAGCCGTCGACCTGGTCGAGGTCGGAGCGCCAGACCGCCAGGTTGCACGAGCGCGCGCCCCACCAGTATTGCGGCCGGACCTTGCGGACCGGTCCGAGCTTCGCTTGCAGCAGAGGTGCAATGCGATTGATGTCGCCTTGCAGCCGCGCGCGCAGCGCATCGCTCATCGTCCAGCATTCCGGCTCCAGCCGGTGGGTCAGCACATCGTCGGTCAGGCGCTCCGACATCAGAACGCGATTGCCGACCACGAGCCATCCGACCTCGGCCAGTTGCCGGTGCTCGCGCACGAAGTCGTTGCGCGGAATGCAGTCGCCGTCGAGGAAGATGCAATAGGAGCCGCTGCTGGCGAGGATCGCGCGGTTGCGGATTTCGGCAGCGCGGAATCCGTGATGCTCCTGCCAGACATGGATGAGCCGTTGCTTCAGCCGCTGCTGCCAGCGCTCCAGGACCTGCGCGGTATCGGGCGCGGAGCCGTCGTCTGCAACCACCACTTCGAACGACTCGTCCGACTGCCGCGCCAACCCGCGCAGGACGGCGTCGAGCGCGTCGGGCCGGTTGTAGGTCGTGACGATGACCGATATCGGGGCGTACCGATGCCGGACAGTCGCCGGTGCCGCTCGCACGAGCGGCGCAACGCCTCCCTGCTCGATTACGTCGGCCGCGTGATCGAGCCCGGTCACCGGCGCGACCGCCCGCCCGTAGTCGACTCCCGACCGGGACATGGCTGCGGTCAGCGCCGGATCGCGCATCCGCGCCAGCGCGGCGTCAAGGTCGGCCTGGGAAAACGGCTCGGGCAGCACGATGCCGGCGCCGGACCGTTCGACATGCTCGGCGAATCCACACAGGCCCGTGACCACCGCGGGAAGCCCGTTCACGACCGCTTCGAGGATGACCTGTCCGGTCACGTCCAGTCGCGACGGGTGGACCAGCACGTCCGCCGCCGCCATCAGCTCCGGGATATCCTCGCGAAAGCCGAGGAATCTGACATTGGCCCAGTCGAGCCTGTGGATCGTCGAGCGACGCAGCTTGACCGCTTCGTTCGACGAATGCGAGACGCCGGCGGCGAGCAGGATGGTGTCCGGCTCGGCCGCGAGCGAGGCGAGCACGCGATCGATTCCCTTGACATGCGTCTGCGCACCGACCCACAGCCAGACCCGCCGGTCGCCGGGAATCCCGAGCTTGGCCCGGATCGCTGCGCGGAGTTCGGCACGGCGCAACTCCGGACGCAGCCGGGCGGGATCGATGGACGGCTCCAGGACCGTGATCCTCTGCGCCTGGGTTCGCCAGGCGCGGCGATAACTTTCCGCAGACGCCTCGGTCAGCGCCAGGATGTGCGTGTTCTGAAGCGGCCCGAATGAATTGCGCTCCAGCAAGGTCTGGACACGGTGGCGTGGCAATGACCGCTCCAGCGCCGTGCGGCCGCGTTCGATGACGCAGGGATCGGCGCAATAGTAGAATTGAAGGTCGAGCAGCTTGTTGAAGCCGATGACGCGGTCGAAGCCCGAAGCCGTGGCGGCCGCGAACTTCTTTGCAAACCGCAGGTCCAAGGTGTGGTTGGTGTAGGCGCGCACCGGCAGCCTGACGGCCTTGCACGGCAGCTCAAGGGCCCCGCTGAACTCGGAGGCGAACAGCGTGACGTCGTGGCCGCGCCCGGTCAGGATGCGCGCCAGCCGCATGCAGTCGCGCTGGAGGCCGCCTTCCGGGAACAACTTGACGATTCCGAGGGCAATCCGCATTGGCGCCGGCTTGATGAATGGAAATCCCAGCCAGAATGTCCGAGCCCGGCATCCTTGGCAAGCGAGCCATGCGCTGCTGGCCGGGCCGATCCCCCGGCCTCGGCGGCGGCCAGTGCCCTGCGTCCGGTGTTCGTGATACCTCTTGCGGCGCGCTCGGAACCGACCCGCGAGCGGGCGATCACGCTGCTATCCTACCGCCATGCGACTTCCGATTCTGATCGTCCTGCACCAGGAAAATTCCACGCCGGGCCGGGTCGGGCACGCGCTGCGGGAGCGTGGGCATGCGCTCGACATCCGCAGGCCCCGATACGGCGATCCGCTGCCTGAAACCATGGCCGGGCACGCCGGCGCCATCATCTTCGGCGGTCCGATGAGCGCCAACGACACAACGGACTTCATCCGCCGCGAAATCGACTGGATCGCGGTACCGCTGAAGGAGAGCAAGCCGTTCCTCGGCATCTGCCTGGGTGCGCAGATGCTGGCACATCACATCGGGGGGCGCGTGTACACGCACGCGGACGGTCACGCCGAGATCGGCTATTACCCGATCCGCCCGACCGAGATCGGACTGTCGGTGTGCGATCCGTGGCCGGAACAGGTCTATCAGTGGCACCGCGAAGGCTTCGATCTGCCGGCTGGCAGCGAACTGCTGGCGGAGGGCGACAGTTTTCCGGTGCAGGCATTCCGCTACGGCTCGGGCTATGCGCTGCAGTTCCACCCCGACGTGACCCACGCCACCATCTGCCGATGGACCACGCGCGGGCATGAGCGGACGTTCCTCCCCAACGCGAAGCCTCGCGCCGCGCATTTCGCCGATCGCGCCGTCTACGATCCCGCCGGCCGCGCCTGGCTTTCAGCCTTCCTGAATCACTGGCTGGGATTGAAGGCGGGTTAGCGGCGAGTTCCTGGCAGTTGCAATCATCGATGAAACGCAAAATGGCCGGCGCAGCGCTGCGCCGGCCACGTCCGTGGTCGAAATTCAGGCCGGCCGTCAGCCCGCGGCCGCGCGGAGCTTCTGGGTTTCCGCCTTGAACAGGTTGTTGAGGCAGTATTCGGCGAGCTCGATGCCGGTGGGGAACCAGAGATTTCCGGCGCCCGCCTTCTCCCGCATGTGATGAATGATGCCGCGCAGCGCCAGCGTCCGTCCCGGCCGTCCGATGATGTAGGGGTGCATCGTGAACGGGATGTACTTCGGTGTCTCCGGGCTCGACTCCGAATAGAGCTCGTCGAAATACGCCTTCCAGGTCTCAAGCCCGTGGTACGGATTGCCGTATTCGCCGTGCCGGTGGCCGAACAGAGTGCCGTCGCCGAACGGCTGCCGCGGCAGCTCGACCATCACCTTGCCGTCCTTCTCCCAGAGGTAGGGCAGTTCGTCATGGAAGGAGTTGGTGTTGAACGTGAAGCCGTTCTCGATCAGGAGCTCGATGGTGTTCGTGCTCTGGGTGCAGGAGCGCCAGCCCATCGGCCGCCGGCCGGTGCGCTTCTGGATCATGGCGATGGCCTTTTTCATCACCAGGTCTTCCTCGTCGCGTTTCAGGTAGCGGGCGATCTCGTGATTGTAGCCGTGGCCTTCCACCACGTGACCGTGGTCGAGGATCGCCTGCACCGCCTCCGGGAAGCGCTCGGCGATGGCGCCGCAGGTCAGGAAGGTCGCCTTGACGTTCTCTTCCTTGAGGATGCGCAAGAGCCGGTAGATTGCATGATGCGGGCCGTATTCGCCCTGGCTCCACATCTCGTAATTGAGGATGCCGTTCTTGTCCGGCTTGACGTCCTCGCCGCCCTGAAAATCGAAGGTCAGAAACACGCAGGCGCGCTCGCCCTTGGGCCAGCGGATCAGGTGGTCGTAGTGGTATTCCTTGAGCATGGAGCTCCCTCGCTTGTTGACGGACCGCGTCGGATCGTACCTCGACAGCTTGGGGGCTATATTACGTCGAAGGACGCGGATTCGGTAGCATGCCTCTCAGAACAACAGTTGTTCCCGGAATGCGGTCGCGACGGGCGGCCGCATCGGCGTCAGAACTCAATGAGAATCAATTGGTTGATGGCATGTGCCGGGATGCGCAGCCGGAATGGATGGCGACGCCATGACGCTGCCGCCGCGCGACGCCCGCAAGGGGCGGGAGATCTCGCTCACCGCCGCGCTGAGGGATTTGAACAAGCTCAACGCCTTCGTGCGGGTGGCGGAACGCGGCAGCTTCACGAGAGCCGCAGCCGACCTGCGCACGACGCCGTCGGTGGTCAGCAAGCATATGAAGGAGCTGGAGGCCGCGCTGGGCTTCAGTCTGTTCAATCGCTCGACCCACGGGCTGATGCTGACCGATGCCGGCGAGGGGCTCTTTCAGAACTCCCTCGAGATGCTGGCCAGGCTCGACAGCTACGTGGTCGAGACGCGCAACCTTCAGAAGGCACCCTACGGAACGCTCCGCATCCTGGCGGCGAGCGATTTTGCGACGCATGTGCTTGCGCCCCTGCTTCCAAGATTCGTTCGCCGCAGTCCGGGGGTGCGCATTCATTTGTTTGCTGCGCCCGAAGACTCCGACGTTGCGGGCGAAGGCTTCGACGTTATCATCGGCGGCCGGAAGCCGGCATTGCCTGGGCTGACCGATCGCGATCTCGGCAGCATCAGGCATGTCATCTGTGCCGCTCCACGATACTTCCAGCGGTTCGGCCGGCCCCGGAAGCCGCAGGAGCTTCGCGAGCACCGTTGCATCGTAAATCTCAGCTCCGGAGCCAGGGGCTGGCCCTTTCAGAACGGTGCCCGGCATGTTCACGTCGAGGTCAAGGGTGCGCTGTCAGCCAACAGCGCGGGTGCCCTGATCGAGATGGCGCTGGAAGGCCATGGGATCGTCCGGGTTCCGCACTACGCCGCGAGGAAGCATCTCTCGGACAGGTCGTTGCTGGCGGTGTTAGACGGTGTGACGCTTTCGCCGGAGCGGATGCGCGTGTACTTCTCTAAGGCGAGGCACGTGCCGGCCAAGACGATGGACTTTGTCGCGTATCTGCAAGCGTCAATTGGTGCGGGATAACCGATCGTCAGAAGACGTCGCAGCCCTACACCGACGTGTGCTCGACGCCCTCGCGCGCCTTCAGCGCTTCGGCGGCCGCTTCGTGGAAGCTCGCGCTCTCCGGCAGCACGATCGAGGCCGAGCGCACCGCGTGGGTGGCGGGGTCGAGGCCGTCGGGCGCCTTGCCCTCGGCGGCAGCAAGCGCCGCCTTGCGCAGCCGGATGCGCGCCATGATCACGCCGTTGTCGGTTGAGGTCAGGTTCTCCTTGCTGCGGTCCTGGATCGGTCCCATGCTCTCCTGGATGGCGGCGTCTTGCATCGCGATGGTCTTGACGCCGCAATAGGTCTTGTTCGCCTTCTGGGCGGCGCGGTCCATCAGGTAGTCGTTGTCCTTGTTGATCACCGGCCGGAACGTCCCCGGGATCAGGCTGACGTGGATGCCGCCGCCATTGCGCATGACGTGCAGCTCGTGCTCGGTCAGCGCCCGCGTCGGGTGGTGCGTGAAGCACCAGGAGATGCAGTTCTCATCGTCGGTCGGCACCCAGGCATGGCCGTTGAGCGCGTTGTCGCCGTAGGGCGGGATCATGGTGTGGAACGGCATGATCCACTGCGTGATGCGCCAGTAGTAGTGGCCCTCGTGCGCCGGACGGCGCACGCCGATCACCATGCCGCCGTCCGATTCGATCACCTCGAAGGCGACGTCGGTCTTGGCGGTCAGCTCCGCGCCCTTGCTGACATGCAGCGAGTCGCTCTTGAGGTCATAGCGATGCAGGAACGACACGTGCGCCGAGTCGATGCCGCCTTCCATGGCCTGGAGCCAATTGCATTCCTGCGTGCGCTTCGACACGAAGCGCTGAGCCTTCGGCACGCGCGCCCACTCGAAGCCGGGCAGCGGGGGCTTGAGGTCCGGCGGGCCCATGTAGGCCCAGATCACGTCGCCCAGCTCCACGCAGTCATAGGACTTGAGGTTGATCTTCTTGCAGAAGCCCGACTCGACCGGCTCCGACGGCACGTCGATGCATTGGCCGGTCACGTCGTACTGCCAGCCGTGATAGGGGCAGCGCAGGCCGCCCTCCTCGTTACGCCCGAACCAGAGCGACACGCCGCGGTGCGCGCAGAACTCGTCCATCAGCCCGATCCGGCCCTCCGAGTCACGGAATGCGATCAGCCGTTCGGAGAGAAGCTTCACGCGCACCGGCGGACAGTCCGCCTCCGGCAGCTCCGACGACAGCAGCACCGGAATCCAGTAGCGCCGAAACAACTTTCCCATGGGCGTTCCGGGGCCGGTCAGCGTCAGGAAGTCGTTAAGCTCGCGCGTTGTCATATTCTTGGCTCCAGGGAGCGAACCGCGTGTCGCGGCAGAGTAGCCAACCGGCTCCGCCCGGGCAATGCGACCGCTAGATTAGGTCCGGCTTTTGTCGCTGAAGGAGTCCATCCGGTAGAGTTCCGGAAACAGGCGGATGCACAGCATTACGGTCAGCAGCGCACCAACGCCGCCGATCAGCACCGCCGGGCCCGCCCCGATCCAGGCTGCGACCACGCCGGCGCGGAAGTCGCCGAGCTGATTCGACATGCTGATGAACAGCGAATTGACCGCGGTCACCCGGCCGCGCATCTCGTCCGGCGTTTCAAGCTGCATCAGGGTGATGCGAATGACCACGCTGACCGAGTCGGCGCCGCCCATGATCGCAAGCGCCATCCACGACAGCCAGAACGATCCCGATATGGCGAATATGATGGTGGCGATCCCGAACACGGCGACCGCCGCAAACTCGATGCGGCCGATGCCGCGCGACAGCGACCAGCGCGTCAGTCCGACGGTGACGAGCAGGGCGCCGACTGCGGGCGCAGCGCGCAGTACGCCGAGCCCCGCCGGCCCGACGTCGAGCACGTCCTTGGCGAAGATCGGCAGCAGCGCCATCGCGCCGCCCAGGAAGACGGCGAACAGGTCGAGCGTCAGGATCCCAAGCAGGATCTTGTTGCGCCACATGTAGCCGACGCCGGCGAAGAAGCCGGCGAGCGTCACCGCGGGACGCGAGGTGGCGCGCTCGTATTGCAGGAAGGCGAGCTGGGTCGCGGCCGCGGCGAACAGCACGAAGCAGATCGTGTACACCGCAGTCGGGTTGAATGCGTAGATCAGGCCGCCGATCGCGGGTCCGGTGATGGTGGCGGTCTGTTGTGCGGCCGAGGAGGCCGCGACTGCACGCGGGAAGATCGTCGGTGGCACCACGGCGGGCAGCAGAGTCTGCATCGTCGGGGCTTCGCCCGCGCGCCCGGCGCCGAGCAGGAAGGCGGCGGCGAAGATCATTTCGCGGCTGGCGGTGCCGGTGAACGCCCCATAGGCCAGCGTTGCGGCGGCAATACTCTCGACGATTTGCGATAGCTGGGCGATGCGGCGACGATCGTAGCGGTCGGCAAGCTGGCCGGCCACCAGGATCAGGACGGTCATGGGCAGGAACTGGGAAAGGCCGATCAGGCCGAGATCGAGTGCCGACCCGGTGAGCGAATACATCTGCCAGCCCATGGCCACGCCGACCATCTGGAACGCGATCGCCGAGCAGACGCGCGCATTCCAGAACAGGACGAAGCCACGGTGATGCAGCAGCGAGTTCGCGGCGGGATCGGAAGGGGTCATCGGCGGGACAGATCGTCCAGGAAAAGTCGGACCCGAATGCATCACGCATCCGGATGTATCAGGCAAGCTTGCCGTGACATTGCTTGTAGCGCAGGCCGGAACCGCAGGGACACGGTTCGTTGCGCCCGACCTTGCCCCAGGTCTCGGGCCGGGCGGGGTCGAGCGCGATCGGGGCCGGTTCGCCGGCCCAGCGATTGACGAGCTGCATCCAGTCCGCCGGCAGCGCCAGGGCCTCAATGCCGCCCTTCAGATACCTCTGAAACTCGCGATAGGTCAGGGGCATCGGCTTCATGACGCCGTCGGGATGGTGCGGGATGCGCAGCACCGGATAGTCCTTGGTATCGGTCAGGTGCACGACCGCGAGCAGCCGCGCCGCGTCCTTGGGCATCGTGAACACCCCTTGCTCGGCCGAGAACCACGGCAGGTCCGCGCCGCAGATGAAGTTGACCTCCTGCGGTTGCGAGGCGATCGGCACGCGGCCCTGTCGGATTGCGACGGTCAACGCTTGCTGCTCGGCCATCCGGTGAAACGCGCGGTTGAGCGCTGAGCCGTAGAGGTCGCGCCAGATCGTCCAAGTCGGCGAGTCCGCACGCAGCGCAAAGACGCCGACATTGTAGGGCGGGAGGTTGCCATAAGCGGCCGCGATCTCGTTGCCGAAGCAAAGCCGGTAGCAGCTGCGGACGTTGGCCCTGATGCTGTCGGGCGTGACGACGAATTTGTTCACCGTCCCCGGGTCGGATGGCAGATCGGCCACAAAACCTCGTCCGAGCTTCTCCTCGACGATGGCGAGGCGCCCGTCGCGGGCCGCCGCCACCAGGCTTTTGAGCGGTTCCCAGCGCTGTACCCAGGCGTCGCAGTCGATCCAGGCGATCATTGCGGCACCGGGCGCGTAGTTCGGCAGGTAGGGGCGCGCGGTCATGGCGCGATACCACTCGGGCAGGCCGCGGCCGCCGCCGACGTCCCAGCCGGGTGCGATCACCGCCTCGACCATCCCGGCGAGCTCCGATGCCTGGGCGGGCAGCATCCCCACGTCGAGCACGCGCATCCGCGGCAGCGAACCGCGGGCTGCGCGGATCGACTCGATCAGGTCGATGCAGGACGGGAAGAACCGCTGGTCGCAGGCGGTGAAGAGAACGACGTCGTTGTCCATGGCGCCGCTGCGTCCGTTCCTAGACCGCGTTCTGCACGGCGCGCACGAGAAAGTCCTCCAATGCCGTGATTGCGCTGCGATCGCGATGGAGCCGGTGCTTGCTGGCAGCAATCTTGCGCCTGACCTCGTTTCGCCATGCCTGGTCTTGCGCGAGCCGCACAGCGGCGGCGACGTAATCGTCCACGGTGTCGAAGATGGTCTCGGTGACGCCCATGGCCCGGAGCACGCCGGTGGTGTGACGTCCTCTCATCATCGGGCGCGCCACGGTCACCACCGGAAGGTCGTGGGTGAGGCATTCCATGGTTGAATTGAAGCCAGACCACTCGATGCTGTCGAGGAAAATATCGGCCATGCCGGCCGCCGCCAGAAACTGCTTCGGATTCATCCGCGGCAGGAACACGCAATGATCCTCGTAGCGCAATCCAAGGGCGGCGAATGCGCGGTCGAGCCGCTTGCGGAACAGGTCCGTCACATGCGACCCGCGGTAGTAGGCGATGAACACGATCTGGCAGCCGGGCACGTCTTTGGCGATGCGCGCAAACACGTCGTCGAACTGCGGCAGGTATTTGTAGAGCGACTGCCCCGACCAGTAGACGGTGGCGTCCGCACGCAGCCCGACGTCGGCGCGCTTGGGAATGTCCGGCGGGGCGGCGGCCGGTTCGTAATAGATGGAGGTGTTGGGCAGCCGGATCAGGCGCTCCGTGTATTGATTGTCGGTGCCGGTGGGCTCCATCAGGTCGCTGGTGAGGAAATAGTCGACGGTCGGGCAGCCCGACGTGATCGGGTGCCCCAGCGTGTTGCACTGGACCGGCGCGAGGCGCTGCGCCGCCAGCGCGATCGTCACGGGATCCATGCCGATCTCGGGATAGAGAATGACGTGCGGCGCGTCGGCAAGGATGGTCCGCCGCCACTGCTCGACCGGCATGGGTCCCTGCACGAAACGGTCGCAAAGTCCCATGGCGGCCTTGGTCTCGTCGTCCAGAATCGATCCGGTGTGGTAGCCGGTCACGGTGAACCGGCTCCGATCGAGCTGGGTCACCCAGCCTTTCACCGGGATCTTCCAGACCGAATGCGCGCGAAAGAAGCCGGTGACGATGCCGACCCGAATGCGCTCGCCCGCCGCCGGCGGTGGCGGCATCGCTGCCGGCGGAAAGCGCCGCTCCATTACCCGGCAGACGAACGTGCCGTAGCGTTCCTGCAATGCGCGGTCGTCGAGGCCCTGGTAGGCGAGGTGGAACGGCTGGTTCGAGCCGACGCCTTTGGCGAGATCCTCCGCGCCGTAACGATCGAGCGCGGCGCACAGCGCGTCGAGCTGCGCCGCGTAGGCCCTGCGCGCGGGGGCGATCTCGGCTTCGTCCAGATAGATCGCCGGCAGCTGCGCCATGCAGAGTCCGAACTGCGCCTCTGCGTAGTTCGGCCTGAGCCGTAATGCAGTCTCGTAGCTCTGCGCCGCTTCCTCGCAGCGCCCGACGGCCTGGAGCGCGGTGCCGCGATTGTAGTGCGCCTCGGCGTTGTCCGGCTTGAGCGCAATCGCCTTGTCGTAGCTGGCGATGGCCTCGTCGAAGCGGTTGAGCGCGATCAGCGGATTGCCGCGATTGGTCAGCGCCGTGGCCTCGTCCGGCTTGATGGCGAGCGCGCGGTCGTAGCTGGCGATCGCCTCGACGTGGCGATTGAGGCCGGACAGCACGTTGCCGCGATTGGCGAGCGCGACCACGTCGTTCGGATTGAGCGCGAGCGCGCGGTCGTAGCTGTCGAGCGCCTCGCTGTTGCGCTGGAGCACGCCGAGCGCGTTGCCGCGATAGGTCATCGCCGGCTGGAACTGCGGCGCCATGGCCAGCGCGGCGTCGAAGCTCGCCAGCGCCTCGGCCGGCCGATCGAGAGCGAGCAGCGCGCCGCCACGATAGGTCAGCGTCATCGGATTGCGGTCCACGGCCAGGGCCTGGTCATAGGCGGCGACCGCCTCCTCGTAACGATGCAGCGTGTGCAGCGTGATGCCGCGGTTGGCGAGCGCCTGCGGCATCCGCGGATTGAGTGCCAGCGCCCGGTCGAGGCTCGCCAGCGCCTCCTGCGGCCGCTTGAGCGCATTGAGGACGCCGGCGTAGTTCGAGTGGGCGTCTGCGTTCTGGCTGTTGAGCGTCAGGGCGCGGCCGATCAGCCGCTCTGCCTCCTCGAACTGCGAACGCTGCGCGGCCACCATGCCGAGAAAATGGAGCGCGTCGAAATGATCGGGACGGCCGGCGAGCACCTGCCGGTACAGCGCCGCGGCTTCGTCCAGCCGGCCGGACTGGTGCAAGCCAACGGCGCGCCGGAGCGTCTCGAACTCGCTGGACCCACCCGGAACATTCATGCCGTCACTCGCCCGACCCGCCCGCCAGGGCCTACAGATAGGACAGGATCAGATAGGCGGCCAGCATGATGGTGGTCCAGAACGCCATCGCCGCGGTCGACCCTGTGGCGAGCGGCGTTCAAATGATCCGGCGCCGCTGCCGGCACCGATCTGATCGCGAATCTGGCGAGTGGTGGAGCCGAGGGGAATCGAACCCCTGACCTCCTCATTGCGAACGAGGCGCTCTCCCAGCTGAGCTACGGCCCCAGACGGGCAGCGGAATGCAGCCGCTGCGCGGGTCTCACGGGTGCGGCCATTTAGGGGCGGGGCCGGACCCTGTCAAGGAGCGGCCGGGCCGCCGGCGGCCGCGGCGCGGCCGGCGGGCTTGCCGCCGGGGGACGGGGAGGCTACACGTCACAGCGCCTCGATGCTGGCGGATCGTGCGATGAGCCGACTCTTGATCGATATTCTGTCGTTCATTTCCTACCTGCTTTTCCTCTATGTGATTCTGCTGATTGCAGCAGCGGTGCTGTCGTGGCTGATCGCGTTCAATGTGGTGAACGCGCGCAACCAGTTCGTGCAGATGCTGTGGCAGTTCCTGTACCGGATCACGGAGCCGGTCCTGCGGCCGATCCGCAACCTGCTGCCCGACCTTGGCGGCATCGATATCTCGCCGATCATCGTCATCCTGATCATCGAATTCGTCCGGCAGGTCGTCATTCCCAATCTCCAGCGAGCCCTGCTCTAGTGACGGATGCCGGCGCCAGGCCCTGGCGGCACACAAGCGACGGCATTTCGCTGACGGTCCGGCTGACACCGCGGGGCGGGCGGGATTCCATCGATGGGGTCGAACGGCTGGCGGATGGCCGGCCGGTGCTGCGGGCGCGCGTGCGCGCGGCGCCGAGCGACGGTGCCGCCAATGATGCGCTGGTGCGGCTGCTGGCGACGGCGCTCGGCATTCCGCCGCGATCGGTGAGCCTCGTTTCCGGGCACACGGCGCGGACCAAGCAGGTGAAAATTGTCGGTGCCGCCATTGCGCTGGGAGCGGCATTGGAGAAAATCTGTACCGGCGACGCGTGACGGCCCCGGCAGGCAGGTGTGAAGCCATGACAGCGCGGATCATCGACGGCAAGAGCATTGCGGCCGAACTGCGGGGCCGGGTGGCGGACGCCGCGCACCGTCTCGCGCGCGATCGCGCCCTCGTGCCGGGTCTCGCGGTCGTGCTGGTGGGCAACAACCCGGCGAGCGAGATCTATGTCGGCTCCAAGACCAAGGCGACCGTCGGCAGCGGCATGCGGTCGTTCGATCATCGGCTGCCGGCGACGGTGAGCGAGGCCGATCTGCTGACGCTGATTGGGCGGCTCAACAAGGACCCGGTGGTGCACGGCATCCTGGTGCAGCTGCCGCTGCCGGCGCATATCAGCGCGCAGAAGATCCTCGGCGCGATCGAGCCGGCCAAGGACGTCGACGGCTTTCATCCCGTCAATATCGGCCGCCTGGCGCTCGCCGGCAGTCTGCCGGCGCTGGCGCCTTGCACGCCGCTCGGCTGCATCATTCTCGCCAAGGCGGTGCGGCCGTCGCTCGAAGGCCTTGAGGCGGTCGTGATCGGCCGTTCCAATGTGGTCGGCAAGCCGCTGGCGCAACTGCTGCTTGCCGAGAACGCCACGGTGACGATCGCGCATTCGAAGACCGCAGACCTGCCCGCGGTCTGCCGGCGCGGCGACCTGGTGTTCGCGGCGGTGGGCCGCCCGGAGATGGTGCGCCAGGGCTGGATCAAGCCCGGCGCCACCGTGATCGATGTCGGCATCAGCCGCGTGCCGGGCGAGGGCGGGAAGACCCGTCTGGTCGGCGACGTCGCGTTCGCGGAAGTCGCCGAAGTCGCCGGCGCCATCACCCCGGTGCCGGGCGGTGTCGGGCCGATGACCATCGCCTGCCTGCTCGCCAACACGGTGCGCGCCGCCTGCTGGCAGATGGGGTTTCCGGCGCCGGACTTTGCGAAGGGAAACCTGGACCTCGGATGACTGCCGAGTGTTGAGCGCGACCACAGCAAAAGCAAGAGGACGGACAACGGAGCGCCCCGCCCGTCATGCCGTCCTCAGTCGTCCTCTTTGAGTCGCCTGCTTAAGCGCCGTTCCAGGCGTAGGCGACCTTGTCGAGCACCTTGGTCCCGAACCGTTCCGACGAGCGCGCCACCGCGCGACCGCCAAGCGAGCGGTAGAATTCGACGGCGGATTCGTTGTCGGACAGCGCCCACACCACGAGGCTCGACAATCCGCTCTGGCTGAGATCGCGCCGCGTCGCCGCGAACAGCTTGCGGCCGAAGCCGAGACCCTGGAATTCCGGCCGCAGATACAGCTCGTAGATCTCGCCATCGTAGTACAGGCTGCGCGCGCGATTGCGGCCATAATTGGCATAGCCCGCGACCGAGTTGCCGAACGCCAGAATGGCGATGCGGCTGCCCTTGCGGATGGCTGAGTCCCACCAGTCCGGACCGCGGCGATTGATAAGCTTCTCGAGCTCCGCCCCCGGAATGATCCCCTGATAGGCGGCCCGCCATGAGTCGTCGTGCGTTGCCGCGATGGCTGATGCATCGGACGGCTTGGCGCGACGGACCTCGATGAGGGTTGTGCTCATGAGCGAATTGAAGCAAGCACATCGGCGGCCTTCAAGCCTTAAGTTTAACAGTGCGTTAACGATGTGGATTTGAAGCGCCCAAGCGCGCTGGAACGAGTCGCAGGACGCAAAAAAATCCAGACAAATTCGCTGTCTGGCGCGGTGTTGCAGCGGTGCCACGCTCGTTAGGAAATCGTTTACCGTCACCGTGCGGATGGGGTGGATCGGCGTTGAAGATCGATTCACTCGGCCATCGAACGAGCGCTGCGGCGTCTCGACGCGCGCGGCGCGCGAATCATGGGCCCGGTGCGCCGGTGCGGTCCGCCGTCGACAGGTCCGCCAGGGCCTGCGGTCGCGGATTGTCCGCCGGAACACGCCGCGCCCGACGCTGGACTATACCCGCTCGGCTTCCCTGCGCCGCTCGTCGCGCTTGCGGTCATGCGGGTCGAGCAGCTTCTTGCGCAGCCGGATCGACTTGGGCGTCACCTCGACCAGCTCGTCGTCCTCGATGTAGGCAAGGGCCTTTTCCAGCGTCATCCGGATCGGCGGGGTCAGGCGGACGGCCTCGTCCTTGGCGTGGGTCCGGATATTGGTCAGCTTCTTGCCCTTGAGCACATTGACGATCAGATCGTTGCCGCGGGTGTGCTCGCCCACGATCATGCCGGGATAGACCTTCCAGCCGGGCTCGATCATCATCGGCCCGCGGTCCTCCAGGTTCCACAGCGCGAAGGCGACCGCCTCGCCGCTCTCGTTCGCAATCAGCACGCCGTTGCGGCGGCCCAGGATCTCGCCGCGATGGGGGCCATAGGCGTGGAAGATGCGGTTCATGACGGCGGTGCCGCGGGTATCGGTCAGCAGCTCGCCCTGGTAGCCGATCAATCCCCGGGTCGGCGCGTGGAACACCAGCCGCACGCGCCCGCCGCCGGACGGGCGCATGTCCGTCATCTCGCCCTTGCGCTCGGAGAGCTTCTGCACCACGACGCCGGAGTGCTCCTCATCGACGTCAATGACGACCTCCTCGATCGGCTCAAGGAGTTCGCCGGTCTTGTCGTCGCGCGTGAACAGCACCTTCGGGCGCGACACCGACAGTTCGAACCCTTCGCGCCGCATGGTCTCGATCAGGATGCCGAGTTGCAGCTCGCCGCGGCCGGCAACCTCCATCGAGTCCTTCTCCGCCGATTCGGAGATGCGCAGCGTGACATTGCCTTCCGCCTCGCGCAGCAGCCGCTCGCGGATCACGCGGCTCTGCACCTTGTCGCCTTCGGTGCCTGCAAGCGGCGAGTCGTTGATGCGGAATGTCATCGCCAACGTGGGCGGATCGATCGGCTGCGCCGGCAGCGGCTCGGTCACCTCCGGCGCGCAGATGGTG